>JAABUN010001025.1_pt1 | contig 66581 bp, 75 predicted proteins | sample 5559311 | NCBI WGS metagenome assembly JAABUN01 (sample SAMN10711877, study PRJNA513370) | rock metagenome | isolation source: Antarctica rocks | place: Antarctica: Victoria Land, Siegfried Peak sud
GGATGGGGAGGGGGGGGGGGAGGGGGAGGGGGTGCAGGGGCTGTTGAGGCGGATGTGGGAACATCAGGGGGAGGAGGGGGCTGTGGGTGAGGATTAGGGCTTGGGGAGGCTGGGGAGGTTGGGGCGGAGTTGAATTTTGTGGGCTAGCTTGTCAGCAATAAGCGTGGCGTGCGGCGTCAATAGGAGACCGGGATTTATTTTTATGAAAGGCGATTGACCAATGAGGAGCGACAGCGATGGTGTTTGCGGAGTTGGGATTTGCATCTTCTGGTGCACGGATGGATGGGCGTGAGCGATGGCGAACGACGTGGACGTGGGTTCGGTTTGCTCATGCCGTTGTAGATAGAGCTGGTTTTGTGTGTTGTAATTGTTAATATGGAACGGAGTGTGTTGCTCTCATTCTTGGCTATAGAAACATGACACTCTTCTTCTTTTCCTCCTCACAAATAGTGGTCGAGTTTCTAGGGTGTGAATCGAACCCCCCCCCTCCCCCACCATTTTCTACTATTGCTCATACCACTCGATCCAAACCTCAGATGTCTCCCACTAGATTGTCATTCATTCCTCACATCCTCCCTTCCCCCATGACCAGCGTTGAAGTTCTCTGCTCTTCGGTTTTTGCTCACAGTGCTGTGGTGCTTTCTCACTCTGACCACGATCTCGGAGTAGGGGGATCGCTTACTGAATCTCTGCATTCGTAGTCTAGCTTATGAACTGGGCTTTTGCCGGTTGGAGAGCCGTTAGATGCTTTATGTAGGCAAGCTTCGTGCCCTTTGATGTCCTCGTTCGTTATTTTGTCCTTTCAATGCGGACTTACATCTCGCTTCTGGGGCTGGTTCCAGGTCGTCCTTTTTCGTGGCAGGCTTCACGGTCGAGAACGCTTCTTCCTCTTCCTCGTTGCGGGCTGCTGCTGTGGTTCCTCCCCATTTGTGGCACATTTCCTCTTTCTACCTTTCTTAGACGGCTGCACCGGTTCGTCATCCTCCTCTCTTTTGCCCCCTTGTACAGCATCCTGCTTCGAATCCAACTGTGCCTCTTTCCCAAGCACATAAGCCACTTTCTCCAAAGTGAGCGCGCTTACTTCTTGTCCGCTCTCACTTTCCAATCTTTCTCGCAACGCTTGCACTTTCTCGAACATCTCTTTGTATTCGCTCGTTGAGTATTTGATCTTCCGATCCCAGCCACAGCCTGCAGTTCGCTGCCATAGCGCGTATCTGAATAATTGATCGGAGAAGAAAGGGATTCTTATGGGGTCGTAGCATGAGAGTAGGAGCGATGCTGTGGCGGGTCCGATGCCTTTGAGTTTGCTGAGTGCTGCTATGGAAGCGGCGTAAGCGTCATGGTCGGCTTCGTAGGTCGCGAAGGCAGATTTGGTCGCGGAGAGAATGTCAGAGTCGTTGTTTGAGGCGACGAGGTTTGCGAGGTTGGGGCGGAAGGTGCCGTGTTTACTGTGGATGAGAGTCAGAATAGCGCCTTGTAGCTCGTTGCATGGTGTATTGAGAAGAAGACGCACAGCTTCCATTCTACCAGCGACGCAACCTCGTTCTTCTCGAGGAAAGCGTCACCATTCTTTTTCCGTCGAGCGAGCTTTGTCGGTATTTCTTCCAGTCGAAGCACATCGAGTGCTTGGAGTTTGGGTGGGATGTGAGACGAGTAGGATTGTAGGTGGCTCTGTATCGATTCGAGGGTAATGGATTGGGGTTCATCGGAAGCTATTCATGGTTAGCTGCTGTATGCATGATCACGATGGTGGACTTGCGCTTGGTCCTTCGCCAGAGTCCACCCATCGCCTGCGTGCGCTTATTGTACCATTACTCTTTTACTAGAATACTTTTATCAGGTTCTCTCGACAAGAGCAATCGTGATGGGTCACATACACCGATAGCTGACAGTAGGACATCATCCAAGCAGCGTACCTTATTCGTAGGACCAATCCTATAGAATTAGGACATGCTCGACATGCTTCAACATCAATCTGCCACCGGCTTCACTCTTAAAGTTACCATACTTTACTCAGGAACCAAGCGAAATGGAAATTGATTTTGAAGATTACCGGGCACCTACAACTGCTTTTCTTCGGCTTCAAAACAACAGACTTCGCCGACAAGCGTTTGAGTGCCACTGGTCCCCCAGTACATCATGTCTGTTGACATTGAAACAGGCTTCATAACTTCACGAATGCCCTTACACGTCAAGAGATCCGAGAACTCCGATCGATGACCGACAATGTAGATTTTCATTGCGACATCGTCGCCAAAGTACCGTATGAGATCAGTGAGATGATCTTACAGTATCTACCTCTACGCCAAGTCTTTCAAGCTCAAAAGGTATCCCACAGGTGGCGGGATATCCTGGCATCTCCTGGTGTCGTGACAGCGGTTCTTTGGTCATGGTATCCTGCTTCAGATCCTGCTCTTGGTGTTCGTGATGGCCTTTCTGCGAAAACGGTTGCCTTGCTCAATGCCGAGCACGTAGATGCTTACAGAAGCGGGAACGCATTTAGTATGAGTACTTTTGATTTCGAAGTATTCCCGGATGACTTAAACAGCGACCTTGTGGCGTATGCCGATGGCGTGGTGGCTTGGACCGATGCCAGAGATTGTTACATTTGCAGGTCGCTAGACGTGAAGACAGGAATGAGACTGTCCTTCGTGACCGGAGACAGGAGTCCTATACGTCATTTAGCTATATCGTCATCGATGATAGCAGCAATCAGTACATCCGGGAAGTGCTTTCTCTGGACGTTCCGAGAACAGATGAGCGTGTCGCTAAGGATGCCGTCCGCTCGCATTACAAAAATCATGCTCTCATCCAACAGCCTTGTAGTGGCTTTCCATCCGCGTTTCATGGGAGATGGTTTGCAAATTGAGATGATCACTTGGACCTTGAACAGCCAGTGCACTCATTCATTCTGGCTCAGCTTACATGGATTTGACCTAAAGTTCTTGGAGACCAAGCTTCTGCTAGACAAGCAAGGAGCGTCAGTCGTACTCCTTGAGCGCGATCTCGATGGTGGTATTGGAGAGGTCGAGTCCGTTCACTTCACCCGTGCCGGCCTTACTGGCGTAATCCATGCTCAGGGGACGGCGCAGGGTCCCCGTAGGGAAAGTCTTGAGGACTATGCGAAGGACACCATCCTCGCGCAGACCAATCAATATGCCACTGCATGGGCTTTTGTTGGAAATGCCAGCGGCAACGACAGCTCTGCCAAGTTTGTACGTGTACGCTACGACTTTGATAGGGACCGAGTTGAATTCGATACCCGTCTTATAAAAGGGTTTGACCGTTCACATGCCATGTCTGATATGTTTTTCTATAAAGACGCTGCATACTATCGACATTACCTTATCGCACATCCATTGTTGCGAGTCATTGATTTTGATCAGTCCGTCTGTAGTCGAGCTCCAATGTCTACATTGATATCATGGTACGACTCTTGGCCTCAGAAAGGGTTGAACAAGGAGTACTGTGTTACTAATCACTACCGCTCTTTGCTTTTTGGTGATGAAAACCTTCTTGTAAATATTTTCAATGGGGGCATGGTGGTTTGGAGTTTCGACAAGGATACCACGATGGTTGACGAAAACACCGCATACAAAGAGGCAAGACGCGAAAGGTTTCATTCCTCTGGAGAAGGGACAACACCAGCATCAACAATAAGTCATGATCGGTAACTTGAGGCAAAACATCATGCTACATAAGTCAGTGATAAGGGCACGTATGGCTTCCCCCTCTCTTTCATTACATATGCTCCAACGACTAGGTATTGATGACCGACTGGAAACCTCGTTGATTTCGGGCCGGCCTCTTTGCGCTAGGGGCAGAACTCTGAATTGACAAAGAGCACCGAGCTACTCCGAGTACACTGTCACAAGATTGGATATCAGGAAGCGGAGAACGGATAGGTGGGAGGAGCGAATGGCAAGAGCAACGCTGCCAAAACGCATGAAAGCACCCGAGGATCGACGTTCATCCTCTCCCACTTTTGGACCTTCGGAATGGCTTGGGATACCTCATCCCTCAATATCAAGACAAAGCTGTGGTCATTGGCGCTGCTGGGTCCCAGGAACAATGAAGATCTTGCCACTCCCACCATTCTCTCCCAAGGAGGCGATAGCAAGATTACCAGACTGTCATTGCTGACGGCTGTGGGCTGAGCCAAACGTCTCTCAGTAGCTCTGCGACGCTCCACATTCCAATCGAAAAGTACAGCCGACTTGCTACTCTATAGTAATCAAAGAGTCGCTTCATCCTCTTTCCATCCAAGTCCACCACTACGCTGGCTACAGCTTCCCAAGTCTTCCCTCTCGCATAGTGGCGAAATCACTCAACATAAACACAGGCAAAGCACTCTGTCATTCAAACGTGCAGCCTTCAATAAAGGTCGGTATCGAGAACTTCGGCCAAAGACTCCTTGGCAATAGTGTAATACTCGCTATTATATCCGCCTGGTGTATACTCCGCCCTACGACACCGTCACCCTACCATAAAGACCAGTCCCACCTTCCTTCCGCACTCTTCCAACCAATTCCATGCCACACCCAAGGTAGCAATGCCCCATCAACCATATGAAGATCCTCACCACACCCCTGAACAGCCATCCTACCATCCCAATATTCCCCGACTCAGCCGCACATCCAAAGATAATGAGTTCAAACCACAACGAGAGGTTCGATGAAATCCACCACCTCCCACGATCGAAACCCCAAAATCTACAATGGCCCACAGGGGAGGAGGCTGGAAGATGCTACTTTCTTTGGAAACGAATTGGGTGATATGAGAGAATGTGGTTAGGAAACTAAGCTCAAGCTCAAGAGAAGCTGAATCTGAAGATGAGATGGGATGCAATCTCTATTCATTCTATGGGTTTTCTACGAGTAGATGAGTATCCCTGGCGCGGACTCAGTGGGCCTATTCTATGTAGACAACCAAGACTGCGTTCAACATCCCACGAATCTTCCCTTTACCACTGCAGGAAGGAATTATATCGATGAGGCTATTTTCGAGATTGAAATCATTATATCTAGGATTTGACGTTCTTTCCATTTCTTTCCTTCTAGTCAGCAGAGGAGATGGGGCGAAATCACAATTTACTCAATCTTGGTTATTCCGTACAAATAGAGTTAGTTGCATGAGGTAGAAAAAAGGTAGCAGCTGATTTGATATCTTGTGTGCGTATCAACCTATGATTACCTTATCATTCTATGCGATAGCTGGAAGTTTTGGAGGGTTTGCCTGTGTTCTTTCGAATACGTGTCGGCTTTCGCAAATTTTGGAATTCTGGCAAGTGTGGAGATTGGGCTTGGGTATGCAATGCTATACTTACTTGTACCATACATATCCGTTTTCATGCAGGTATTTATGGAAGACTGTGCTATGATGTGATGTGATGCGATGCAAGGAATGAGGATGGTGCATTGCATCGCGTTCATTGATAAGGATGATTGGGGCGCGCGGACTGGAGAGCAAAGTGTCCATGAATGATACAAACGGAGGAAAAATCTAATCTATTGATTTGATATCTAAGACTTGTTTGCGCAAGATAGAGATGGATTTTACCAAAATCATTCCCATAGCGTAGACCTGATCCGCCAATGAGATTGTTTAGGATATCGCAAAAGAGGAAGAAGAAGAAGATCGATGTAGACAGATGTGAAGCAGGTGGGGTACAGCATTCGGCTTTGACAAAAACGCCGTGGTGCTCAACCATGCTTCACATGCACCTTCTCTCCCGAATCCGAATCATCCACCCCATGACCCCCCTTGCCATTAGCATCCAAGCTCATATTGCGAGGAATCAAGCTGCCCTGCCTCCGATTCGCATACCCAGTCTCGGGATCCACCACGCTACCGCCTCTGTGCGCCGCCTGTACGAGCTCCGGGTTCTGCTCCTTGAGGACGGCGAAGTTGCGCTCGGCTTCCCAGTTCCAGATGGAGTCGGAGGCGAAGACGAGATTCATTTCCTCGAGGGTACGCTGGTTGGTTTCGGGATAGAGGGCCCAGACTATGAGGATTGTGGCGGCGTTGACGGCGCCGAAGAGGTAGAGGGTTTTTTCGTTGAGCTTTTTGAAGATTGTGGGGAGGAGGAGGACCTGTGTGTGGGGAAATGGGGGGGGTTGTTATTAGTGATTTGATGGATCTTGGATTATGGATGCTGAGGGGGAAAGTTGGGTGAGTGCTTACCGTCCAGCCGTTTCCGATGGACCAGCCTACAACACCCCAGGCGTTACCTCGGGCTCGCACTTCCAAGGGGAAAATCTCGGCCGGGTAGAGCCAGGGTACTGTTAGCCATGTTGCGCCGAAGATGGCGGTGAAGAGAAAGACAAAGAACGTGGCTGCGCCACCGACCCCTGACACATCTTCGCCCCTGTCACGTCTGTTGATTGTGGCGCGGGCAAGGCCTCCGGCTGCAAACATGCAGAGTCCTTGGCCTACTGAGCCCCAGTAGAGAGTCCAGCGGCGGCCGATGCGATCGAGGGTGAATACACAGAGTAGGGTTGAGAACTGGAATTGTCAATAATTTTCGTCCAGGATAGAATATGAGCCTTACCATGTAGGTGATATCATTGAGACCTGAGACCCATTGGCGATCCTTGGCTGTGATACCGGCGATACCGAAGATTGTAGGACCGTAAATCGTGATGCCAGCGATACCAATCCTGTGTGCACCCTCAATCAGTTTTGCTCTTTGATTTCGAAAACAATCTGCGAGGCAGGATTTTGGAAGTAATCATCTTAGATCACTGCGTGAAAGGGTGAAAGCCATTTGCACATACCATTCTTGAAGAATCTGTAGCCAGATGACCAACTGAACACGACGTCCAGTATGAAGTTTTCCGGAGCCCCAACCAAAGAACATAGCCAAATAACTCGATTGTGTCGATGTTTTGCGCTCCAGCTCGACGATATTGCGAATGTCTTGAAACTCAGCTTCCGCCTGCCCATCGCCTTCGCCACGGAGGCGGCCAAGGATGTAACGTCCCTCCTCGTCCCGTCCCATCTTGACCAACCAGCGTGGCGACTCGGGCATCAGCCAGACCACGATGAGCAAAAATATAAGAGGTACAATCTGGAAGGCAATGGGGAAGCGCCAGATGAAGGACGATTTGCCGTCACCATAGAATGATGTTCCACTAGCTTTGAATCAGCGCTGCCTTCAGTGGAATAGTGTGGAAGTGACGCACTATTCAATCCAGTAGGCAGCAACAACACCAAAGATGTTAAGCGTAAATTCAATGGCAACAAATTGACCTCGCGAAGTATGGCTGGCTGTTTCGGTGGCCCATACAGGAGTAATTGCATTTAATATACCAGTGCCGATACCGTTGAATACACGAGCTGAAAGTGGATTAGTACGAAGTGAAGCCGAATTTCAGATGGTTAAGCATTACCGCAGAACATCCAGTTGCTGTTCTGAGCAGAGCATTGAAGAGTTGCCCCAATGATAGCCCATACTGAGGCGAGCGCAATTGTCTTTATACGTCCATACCGATCGCCGAACCAGCCTCCAAGGAATGCACCGAAGAGAGTTCCTGGGAGGTAGTAAACAGCGACCTAGCGCCGTTTAAGTCCAAGCCATCCATACCAAAATGAAGATGGAAACTTACGATGCCTCCTTGAAGAAGCGGCTTCAAAACGTTCACCGTCCCGTCTTTTTCATTATAATCGCCAAAGCCCATTGTCCTCGCATAGTCGCGATTATTGTTGACACCACCCATGACACCTTGGTCATAACCGAAGAAGAAGATAGACAGCGAGGCCACGGCATTGATGGCTATCAGCAGCGACCGCCCCTCGAGCCGCCGAGCGACGTTGAATTTTGAGATGTTCTCCATAGCAGCAAACAATGTAGCAGGAGTAGATTCAATCAGACAGTTGGGGAGTGTCCGCACACGTAAAGAAGACAGAGATGGAGGGACGGAAGATGGTATAGGGTATGGCGGGACGTTGGAGGGATAAGACACAATTTACCGGCCCATGGTAGCTATCGAAGCACGCGGAGATCAGCAAGTCCTCCGCAGCCTCCGCAGCAGTAGGGTTGAGGTAGACGCGACACGCGCAAAGAGCGAAGGAATGCTGAGACTATAGAGATCCTTGTGGCAGGCTGCAATTGGCCAGCCGGTGCAGAAAGTTTTTTGTTGTGCTGCATGACGTGGATCTACTGCTGCATATCCCCATCTTGCTCCCTACCCTGGGCCGTTTGGTGGCTGAACGGCCCGCTAGTGCTTGTTGGGCAGAGCCTAGGAGCGACCTGTGGCCGGGATATGGTATCGCTATGACAGTCGGGATTGGGTCGCATAGAGCGTCGCATGTACTTGAGATGGTCGTAAAGCAAGTCGAGTCGTGTGATCGACTCGGAAGTCTCAAAATTGTAATTTGTCTCATTTATATTGCCGATTATTCCGTGCAAGGACATATGATACTCGCGCTCCATAGGAATGCTGGAGGTTTGAAATCCTCGAATGAGGTCGCCGTGGGATCGAAGGCCCAGACGACCCCTGGCTGGTCATATTACCCCGAGACAGCGGTATCTTAATAACAGACTTGCACGATTTCCCCAGACTGCCAAGACCCAATGGATGAGACAATAGCCATGTGGCCCTTGCTCTTGGTAAAGAAGGGTTGGGACCACGGATGGTTTCTTAGATCTGGTGTACAGTGCAGAGGGTAGATCTTATCAAATAGCTGATCTCTGCAGAGCGCAGCAATTGGACGCGAGGAGGGCGACTCTGCATGGACAAAAAGCTACAGTCATTCGCCGCTAACCCCCTAGCGGTTTTCCGGAAGCACTGTGCATTGCAGCTCCACCTTTTCCTTCCATTATCTTTCTAGTTGCCTTCTAGCGTTTGATCGACAAAGCCACAATATAATAATCGCGTGGTGCCCCGCTTTCGGTAGCGGCAGCTGGAAGCCACGATGCTTTTGCCCATTGAAAACGCAGCGACTGTAGACCCTAAGGTATCTAACTTCAGATTGCGGGCTACACGGCCTGCATCTGTTGGCCAATCGTTCTTCCGTCCCTCGGATGAGGCCATCGGCTTAATGAAAGACCCTGCAGTCGACAACAGCAACGAGCATTCGGCCGGCGGAATGGATTGGTTCAAACATGTGGGGCACCCCTCATTTTCCTGGGATGATGCATTGCCGCCGGGTTAGATCACAAAGCACGGCGGAACCATCGACACTGGCGGTCCAGGTGACTCGTAGGCGCATTCTGGTGCAATGTCTGATGACTCGTCTCGAGTGAGAGCAAGTCGTTCTGTGGTACCAAAGTCTCAGCCACCCTTTCGGTCCCAGCATACGCGCGGAAACTATGTTGGCTTCCTGAATAGGGTAAATCTGTGCAGGTGATAACAAGGGATCATAGCGGTTGCAGCTTCTGCTCTAGCAAGATCAACCAGAGCGGTTTCCCACGGGTGGAACATCTGCTCGCCACATGCACGTAAGGTTGGTATTCTGCATCCTAGATTGCACTTGCTGCTGGGTGTGCCCGATCGTCCGACCAAGGCCACTGACATGCAGATTTCAATATTAAGCATCCCAATCAAGACCGATGTGGTGACATTGCTCAGGATTCAATCCTTGCATGCATGACTGCTTTGAGTGCTGCCTTCGGGTATTCCACTTCTTGGTGAAAAGCCTATCCTAGCGAGACTGCACTTGCCGTGCATATCGGCCAATCGCTGTGTGATATTGGAAGTGAGGGAAGAATCCTGATGGCTTTGGAGGGTGTGTTCGTGGATGCATACATATTGGCTGTCTTGGCGACCACGTAGAGCATACCTGGGGAGTTGCAATCCACTCTGCTGCTCCAGCCGGTCGAATCAAATCCCTGCTGCCAATGAAGTGGCCAACAGAACTGTGGGATCAAGAAACTTTGGAGTAGGGAGCTAGAGATGAGAAACATTTGATGAGTGGACGTCTCGACCCCGAATAAGGTAATCACCTCAAACGGTTAGCGCCTTTGATATCAAGATTAACAATCAATGCAGTACTGGATCAGCACCTCGCAGCAAATTCGATTTACCAATCACTAGATGGCCCTCAAGAATCAGGATGCTGAATTGCGCGAATTTCAAACCACTCACGCTCCAGCATTGGCCGTTACATCCTGCGACTGCTACTGCTCCCTCAAGCCTCACCATCCTCTATTCATCGGTAGTGCATAACGCGTTGCAGAGCCGGTTGTGTTCGGTTTCAGTGGGCACATATCAATCTTTGCAGAATCACGGTTGTTTCGAGGTATTACATGTGGTATGGACGCTAGTCTTGCGTATTTCCCAATTGCAGTCTCATTTGACACTGGTTGGAAGACCATGCTAGATGGGTCATAATAAGCTGAGATAATATCTGCCGTATGTAGAATCGACTACCCAGACCGTTGATTAGTGATGAATTGTATGAAGTAAGAAAACGTGATATGGGTGACCTTTACATAGATTAAAGATGAGGACACTTGTGAACGAAATAGCTTCATGATGGAGTGTATCTATCCTGTACTTCATCAAGGATGACTTTCATAATCGTTTCAGAATTCCCTCGGCGTTCATCCTCGCAAGAGAAGCTTTCGATATATCTTTCACCGTTCTGCACCCTGTCAATTGCATGCATCTTCGGAACTCGTTATGCAAAGTTTCAAGCATGAGATTCACTCCAGCTTCGCCGTCGTACTACCGAGCCACCATAACGTCAGCCCAGAGACCCGAAAGCCACCACCAGAAGAGATTACATACCGCCAACCCCCAAATCGCAGGTCTTCCAACCCAACAACAATCCGCCCCGAGCGCCAGCGCCTTGAAAACATCCGTACCAGATCTAAAGCCACCATCGATATGGACCCCAATCCTCCCTCTCGCGGCCTCCACACACTCCGGCAACGCGTCAAGTGTGGCGACTACCCCATCCAACTGCCTCCCACCGTGATTACTAACCAAAATCCCATCGCATCCATATTCCACCGCCAATGCCGTATCTTCAGCCGTCAGCACGCCCTTGATCCATATCTGCATTTTCGTGACGCTTTTCAACCACGGTATATCCCGCGCCCAATTATGCGCGTCGTCGTTAAAAGCTACAAAGCCAGAATCATGGGTTTGACTCCTAACCTTTTCCGACGTCAAGCCTATGATTGGAAACTCCAAACCCTCAGGGGTGCGGAAGTCATTGCGCCATTCGTTGTAGCGAACACCTAGGACGGGTGAGTCGGCGGTCAGGAAGATGGCGATGCAGCCCGCGGCTTCGGCTTGTCTGATGATACTTTCCTGCAAAGCACGGTCCTTCATGGTGTACAACTGTACTGTATGGTGTATTGGGCCGATACTGAGTCCGGCAGAGCGAACGGCGTCGATGGAATAGTTCGAGAAAGAACTTATGGCCATGTTGACGCCTTTAGTAGCGCATGCTCGGCTGGTAGCCTTTTCACCGTCTGGGTGAGCCATGGCTTGTAAGCCTGCTGGAGACACGGAAATTGGAAATGAAATCTTTCGACCCAATGACACAGTGGATGTGTCTACGCCAGAGACATCGACGAGGACACGTGGTCGCAGGCGGTATTTCGAAAAGGCAGTCGAATTCTCATGGATAGTGGTTTGGTCGGTGGATCCTGAGTTGTAGAATTCTGGGCATCGAGATGTGGTCAATGTGAATTTCTAGCGAAAAGCAGTAGGATTGAAAAAGCTCGACCAGATTCGTGAGGATAGAATGCTATGTCCTGCCCTTTTACGATATAGAACCTATCCCAAATGGAGACAATGCTTTGATTGCCCAAGCGGATTTTCAAGACTCGTTGCATAAGAAAAGTATGAATGATTACCTCGGGCACCCTTGGGAAGCTTCTTCGAAGCGGCTTCCTTCAGATCAGCAATGGAAAGGACAGTTGTCTCCGAGTCAGAGACTGGTATCGGAACAGGTGCACCACCAGCCATCCCGAAAGATCTCAATGCTTGCGTATCCTGACGAAGATGTCGTTCTGCGATGATAAGTTATCTCCGTTTACGTAGCACGTACCTTAGGCCTGAATGGTGTCTAGTGGCTTGGCCGGGTTCAGCCAGACCAATCGAAGGAAACAGATGCATCGAAAGTAGGTAGATGCGGTGACGAGTAACTCTGCATGGCGCAAAATTGCTTGAATACAAGGGTTCCTGCGAGCCTAAAAGTGAGACTGGCTCGGAGTAGATGTCGAAAGGTGTTTGGACTCTGCGGATTGATGCTGGCTGTCAGCCATCAAGGGGTCGGGCCCCTGACCGTTGAGATAAGGTACCGAACAGGCAGGCTTCTCTGGAGTCGTGATCCTTTGTCTCGAAAGCAAACTACAATTTTACGGCCTTGGAGCAGGTATAGTACTGCCAGTCGCAGGATTCTTCGCTTGATCCAACTCCGCGACTTTCCTCTTGAACAACTCTCCGGCTCCTCGCCATACAGGTGCATCCGTTCGATCCTTTAGCTCTAGTAGGCTCGGCAACAGCGCCGCAGAGAATGCCTCACTAGCTTCCTACACTCGTAATTCAGCCGTTGTTCTCGAGGCAGTAAAGCAGTGCCCAAAACAGGATGGGGCTAGAGGTCTTTTGACGACCCTCGGGGTCCGACATTATGGGAGCAAAAAGCATGCTTACTCTTGGAAGTAGTGAAGGGAGGTGATCAATGGTAATATATGACAGTGGCGGATTTTCGAATCCCGGAACGGAGATAGTTGGCGAATTGAAATATGTAGCTTTGTTGCAGAACGGGATCGGGTTTCTAGGGTTTGTTGTATCGCCTTATGGATGGGATCAGCCATGGTGGTAGAGAATTGTTCGGATGGATGACTTACAGCTCACATCGCAAACAACAGCTAATCGTCTCTCGCCTTTTTGGAGAAATTCCTCTGTGACGAATTTGGGAATATCGGCAGAGAGATATATACAATTTATGAAGATCTGGAAAGTCAGTAAGGATGTTGAGCGGTAGGCGTTGTCTAGCTACTCACGTCAGATTCTCGAATCTCGACAAAAGGCCCGCCTTTCTTCGTCTCGTCCATATCCCACTTCAGCAAATTCGACTCGGGCACTCCAACAGCTCTGCAGAGGTCCAAAGCCCCTCGACCGCATCTTCCCAATGAGCCAATGACTAGTACTCGGGGATACTCATCTTTTGTCTTCGCCAGCCCTTTTTCCATATCCGCCTTGACTTCCTTGATGAGGAGCCTCTCGTTTTCGTATGGCGTCTACGCGTGGCTTCTGTATTAGCGTATACCTTTGGAGTCTAGTACACAACATATGAAAATGCTGAAGTAGCAGACAACCTCGAAGAGGGCTCATCATCGAACTTTCAGATTGTGAATTTACATACCTTGCCCGGCAATGGCGTCTTGCCCCCATGTTCGAGTTGCCATGCCCAGTCTAGAATCGCTAACGCCGCGCCGCTGAACCCCGCATGGTAGCCTTCACATATTCAGCCCCATGCATTCAATGGCTTGGGCCATTATACCAAAAGCTGCGACTCGCCGCTTGTTCTCATCTTCAAGGAACTGGAAAGGTAATTTAGTTGCAGGTCCTATTCCTGCGAGATTTTCGGGTGGAATTTATCTCACCTCCATATCGTATAATGTGCCACCACCAGATGAGAAGCGAGAAAGGACGTCTTCCCAGCCAGCTTGGCCTTTGTAGCAATGTGCGAATTGTATATGCGTGCTGGAAGGACCGGGTTAGTGCCGATGTTAGTGAGGTCGGGTAGGAATTTGTACTGTTTTAGAGGGACTGTTTGCGAAGCCTGTCAGTTCACCATAGCAACCATGCGATAGGCCAAGGAATTTACAGTGTTCTTCGGGCAGTTCCTTGAGCCCTATGATGAGGTGCTGTGGATATCCCAAGTATCAGCTGCAGCGCCTACGAGACCCTTGACTCTGTTGAACAGGAATCGTACCGATTCGGGAGCATCCGGCCATGAGCCTATGGGCACCATGGTCACTCCTGGGACATCTTCGAACTCTTTATCGTCGAATATCCTTGCGGGGCTCCGCTCAACATTGATCTCAAAGCCCTTGTCGAGTAGCTGGCGAACAGTAGAGGGGGTCACTGCGTCTCCTATCGTTAGGACAAATCCATTCACTACGTGGAGCTTGATTTTTCCACTTGCAGGCTGAACGGTGCTCGAGAGGCTTGTCTTCGCTGCGCTACTAGGGTCAACAATTGTGTCCTAGTATATATTAGGACTCCTAACTCACAAGATGCAGGGTCACGGGTGCCATTGCTATGTGGTCAGAGCTGTGCGAAATGTATTACTTTGGGAGCGAACGAGGAAATGATTGTATACTTTAGAGGAAGGTTTGCCGAGCCCACATTGAAGTGATTCTGCTCGCTTAAATTACTCTCTTGGCACAACGCTAGTTGTTTCCGAGATCGGAGACGACTCAGGCTTCTCCATATGAGCATGATAAGCGGCCAAACATCTCAGCATTGTCCATTACGGCCGTGGTAGTACATTAAGCTGACTAGAGTTCTACCGTTGATGCTTCAGGTCTCAAAGCGCGTTTTTACCACGCCGGCCGGCCACCAATGCTGTCAAGAAGTCCAAACCACAAGTATATGTCATCCATCGAGGAAGTCTCCCAACGCAATACTCTCGAAGGTCCGATGCAAAAGAGGATGACATTATGTTTCAAGCATGAGGTCGTGAAGACCGATCTCAACCTCGAAGCTTCTGTACAATTGGACTCAGGCCAATAAAATACAAGCAACACGATCGTTGCTGCAGAGAAACCCACAAGTGACATCCGGCGCCAGATGGCCGTGAAAGAGCGAAGTACTTTCCCAAGTAACACCGATAAAATTCCTCAAGAAGTGATAATGCTAGGCGACGAACGGGTTCTTGAGCTCTTCATGATAATGATCTTGCCGCAGCTTTCTTCACATCGTTGAGAATCTCCAAAGCAGACCAGCAGCCAATGGCAGCATATCATGTAGAATTGTGCTGTTCAAGTCTATGAAGGACCAAGTTTGTTCGAGGCTAGTTAAGGAATTGTTACGAATGTTAAGGGGTAAAAGGAGTGACCAGCTATCTCATTCGGAATATACCTTCACAACATACATTTCACTCTCCTTCACAGATGAGTGGCGAGAAAGAGAATAGATCAGTTAATAGATCCCTTTCACATGTATACCATACGGACGAAGTCTATACTTCAGGTCTGCTTTGAATTTGCTCATGACTAAGGTACCGTGAGGATTGTGCCATCCTTCTTCGTTCTAGAGTATCAGTATTGGCATACCCCTTTGCAGACTGGACTACCATGGAATTGTTCTCTTCGTGAGCTTTACGAGTTTACTTGTGTCCATTACACAACTCTACATCCCAACCCTACGTTTTGATAATGAAAAGCATTCCATGGTGCTTTCCCCACAGATAATCTCTGGTACTGTTGCCTGATCGGATGGATGAATGCTGGTAGATCTATCCGAAACATCGTATTCGGAGCCCCGACCGACGAAGTTACCTAGGAGGTCCTATGTGAGAGCTGGGTGCCTTGATCTCGTCGGGTCGACGGGATCATACAGCGTAAGTCACCCGATGAAGCATGACTAAGAGAACAGCGTACATCCTGATCGTGGATAGGAAAGCTGACGGATGGTGATGCAGGAGGTGTAGCGGTCTATCACCGGCTACCGACTTCCTGCATCACCGACTGGTAACGCGGAAGTCCCGTGTATAAGTTCCGAGAATAAGATCACTCCTAGCAGCACTTGCAATTGAGCGAATAACATGCAGGATGTAGCGAATTCCTGTATGCGAGTATTTCTTTGAGATGCTACTCGTTCTCTATGTTATCGCAGTGCTTTTCATGGCTGCGCATCCATACACGATATGTTGCAGCGATGACTTAGCCAGTAGCATCACATCAATCTGCAAGCACAAACTTCGGCAACACCTTGACTCCGACAGCGCAAGCAAAAATAACGACCAGGCAGCAACATTTAACTGTCAGAGCTAAGATGAGTCAGGTAATCGACGATTTGATGGCTCGGGAGCGAGAGAATCACTCCGCGATGTCGATGAAATTGGCAGAGGCCCGCATCCGAGCCGTATGCCTGTTGCCTAATAGTTAGTCAGCAGGGACTTGAAGTTGGGTAACTACATGCCATTGGTGGAAACAGGTAGTATTGAAGTATTTTATCTAGCGTCAGACCACCCGACCGCTGTCAGCTTTTAGCGCAGAATAAGTTACCAGGAACTTAGCTCGGAGCAAGGCTATCCGAAGCCGACGCAGTAAGTGTTGCACAGACATGACGCATATAAACAGTCACTACGGCCTGACTATCTCTATGGAAACTCATTATGCTGCATTAACTGTCATCAACGATGCTACACTCCTACACTGGCTACCAAACTTGAGCCCAACTTCAGCGAACGCCTGCAATCCCAATGGCCGCCGCACCATCAGCGGGGGTATGGGGCGCCGTCTCTCAATCCCAGAGCGTCGCCAATGCCGTTGTGGAGGCGGTCGAGAAGATTGAGGAGAATCTGCCACGGAATTTTGAAGAAAGAATACCATTCAAAGGCCAATCTGGCTCGTCTACCGAAACAGATACTTCCAGCGATCTCGAGAAGATTGGCAGTACCGAGGGAGTCGCAGAGCTCGCCCGGCAGCTCACTTCGCAAACCCCCAAAGAACCTGGAGACGAGCGCAAGCTCAGAAGAATAGATACAGCAAATTCTATCAAGACTGAGGGGGGGCAGTACCGGAATTCTTTTATAGACACCGCCGATCCAGCCTTGGATCCGGGGTCTGGAAAATTTAATCCTGAAGCATGGGTGCGGACACTGGTAGGGCTGCAATCACGAGATCCCGAGAGGTACCCTCAGCGAGTTGCAGGCATCGGATACAAGAATCTCAATGTACACGGCTTCGGAAGTCTTACCGATTACCAAAAGTGTGTGATCTACGATCGAAATTGAAAGGCCAATGGCTGACAATTGGCTGGCAGAACTTTTGGAAATTACCCTCTCGAGCTCGTCTCTATATTCAACAAGCTCACTGGTCGAGGCAAGAGAAAGATACAAATCTTGCGTGACTTTGAGGGGTTGGTTCACAGCGGAGAAATGTTGGTAGTTCTTGGCCGTCCCGGCTCAGGTTGTTCTACCCTATTGAAGACTATATCTGGGGAGACCCATGGATTCTACATCGACGAGAAGTCAAACATCAATTATCAGGGTATTCCTAAGGAGACTATGCACAAAGACTTTCGAGGCGAGTGTATGTATCAAGCCGAGGTCGATGTTCATTTCCCTCAATTGACGGTCGGTCAAACGCTCAATTTCGCAGCACAGGCTAGGGCGCCACGCAATCGCATACCGGGGGTAACCCGAAAGCAGTATGCTAAACATATGACTGAGGTCATTATGGCTGTCTTCGGCCTTACACATACTTACAATACGAAAGTCGGCAATGACTTCGTTCGTGGGGTTAGCGGAGGTGAACGGAAACGTGTCAGTATTGCCGAGGCGGCATTGGGTGGCAGTCCTCTTCAATGCTGGGATAACAGTACCCGTGGGTTAGACAGTGCCACTGCCTTGGAGTTTGTTAAAACCTTGAGGATCTCAACCAGCTTAGCGGGATCGACTGCTGCCGTAGCCATCTATCAAGCTTCTCAAAGTATATACGATATCTTCGACAAGGTCGTCGTCTTGTATGAAGGCCGTCAGATATACTTTGGTAACACCAAAACAGCGAAAGCCTTCTTCGTCAATATGGGTTTCGCCTGCCCGGAAAGAGCAACTACCGGGGACTTCCTCACCTCATTGACTAATCCGGCAGAGAGAAACATCCGAGAAGGCTTTGAGCACCTTGTTCCAAGAACGCCAGATGACTTCGCAGCGGTGTGGCAAAACAGTGGCGAAAGGGCTCGACTTATCCAAGAGATTGACACTTTCGATAGAGACTATCCACTGGGTGGGGAGCATCTACAAAGATTCAAGCATTCGCGAAAAGCTCAGCAGGCGAGAAGACAGTATGGCGAGATACACTATTCGAGGAAACCTCTGCTAACATAGATGTAGGCGCATCAAATCACCGTATACGATCTCCGTACCCATGCAAGTAAAACTCTGCATGGAAAGAGGGTTCCAGAGACTTCGGGGTGACATGAGCTTAATGTTGTCAGGCATGATAGGCAACTTTGTCATGGCCTTGATTATAGGTAGTGTCTTTTACAATCTCCCATCCAATACTGGCAGCTTCTACAGTCGTGGGGCACTGTTATTTTTCTCTATCTTGCTCAACGCGTTCAGCAGTTTTCTTGAGGTAAGTGCATCTGTAGCCATTTCTTCCGATTGCCTTTGACTAAGGATTGCGAATAGATCTTGACGCTGTACGCGCAACGGGGTATCGTGGAGAAACAAGCCAAATATGCATTCTACCACCCTTTCTCGGAGGCCATTGCTTCCATGATATGTGATTTGCCGAATAAGATTCTCACCTCAGTCTTCTTCAATTGTACACTATACTTCATGACGAACCTTCGAAGGACGCCATCAGCCTTCTTTATATTCTATCTATTCTCCTTTGCTTGTCTCTTGGCTATGTCCATGCTGTTCCGGACCATCGGCGCCCTCTCTCGGACCCTCGCACAAGCTATGGCTCCTGCAGCGGTGTTCATCTTAGCTTTGGTCATCTACACCGGCTTCGTCGTCCCAATCAGAGACATGCATCCATGTCAGTACCACATTCCGTCTCAATGATGCTCTACTAATTAGGGGTCAGGGTTTCGCTGGATCAATTACTTGGATCCGGTTGCATACGCATTTGAGGCTGTGATGATCAACGAGTTTCACGACCGAGACTTTCCTTGCTCAACTGTTGTACCTATCGGTGGTAAATACAACAACGCCGGACCACTTGAGAGGGTTTGTAGTACTGTGGGCTCTGTAGCTGGATCCAGTTTTGTCAATGGAGACACTTATATCAACACAAGCTTCAGCTACTACCGTTCACACCTGTGGAGGAATCTAGGAATTATCTTTGCAATGACGATAGGCTTCGGCGCGATCTATTTGACAGCTGCGGAATTCGTTTCGGCCTCACGGTCCAAGGGCGAAGTCCTGCTTTTCCGTCGAGGTCACGCCCCCCCAGTGGTTCCTGGGGACGATGAAGAGGGCGTTATCGATGATCGGCCCACTGCTGAAGGCATCGTTGCTGATAGAACAACTACCGAGATTCCAGTGCACATTCAGAAGCAGACTGCTATTTTCCATTGGCAAGCTGTCCACTATGACATCAAGATTAAGGGCGAGCCAAGAAGGCTTTTGGACGATGTTGATGGATGGGTGAAGCCCGGGACACTAACTGCTGTAAGTGTCCAGAACCTAAGCTCAGTCTTTAGACATATACTGACAGACCTCGTTAGTTGATGGGAGCTTCTGGAGCGGGCAAGACCACTTTACTAGATGTGCTTGCAAGCCGTGTTACGATGGGTGTTGTTACAGGTCAGATGCTAGTCAATGGTCGACAACGTGATAGTGGCTTCCAACGTAAGACAGGCTACGTGCAACAACAGGACCTTCATCTTGCGACATCAACAGTTAGAGAAGCCTTGAACTTTAGCGCCTTGTTGCGGCAACCGAAAACGACTTCCAGAAAGGAAAAGCTAGAATATGTCAATGAAGTAATTAAACTTCTTGAGATGGACAGCTACGCGGACGCTATAGTGGGTGTGCCTGGTGAAGGCCTGAATGTTGAGCAGCGCAAACGTTTGACTATTGGTGTCGAAATGGCTGCAAAGCCAGCACTGCTACTTTTCCTCGATGAACCTACCTCTGGACTTGACAGCCAAACAGCGTGGTCGATCTGTGTCTTGCTACGTAAATTGGCCAACAACGGACAGGCAATCCTTTGTACCATCCACCAGCCTTCGGCCATACTTTTCCAGGAATTTGACCGCTTGCTGTTTCTCGCAAGTGGCGGTCGGACTGTTTACTTTGGGGGTATCGGTCACAGGTCGCAGACGCTGACAAACTACTTCGAACGCAATGGGGCCAGGAGATGCGGTATCGACGAAAATCCGGCCGAGTGGATGTTAGATGTCATTGGTGCAGCTCCAGGATCACAGAATACCATCGATTGGCCTCAGATGTGGCGAGAGTCGGATGAAAAATTAGCCATCAGGGAAACACTGTCGGAGATGAAATCGAGCCTCAAGAATGAGCACGTTGACAGTGACCCTACAGCTCTACGAGAATTCGCGGAACCATTTACTCTCCAGTTGATAACGGTCACGACGCGTGTCTTCGAACAATATTGGCGAACTCCATCCTACCTATACTCCAAGACGCTCCTGTGTACCGCCACCGCACTCTTCATCGGATTCTCCTTCTGGGACTCGGCCATCAGCATACAAGGACTCCAGAATCAGCTCTTCTCCTGCTTCATGCTGATGATGATCTTTGGAAACATTGTGCAGCAAACGATGCCTCATTTCGTGACGCAACGTGCACTCTACGAAGTACGAGAACGGCCCTCGAAAACGTATTCATGGAAAGTCTTCATGCTTTCCCAAATCATCGTCGAATTACCATGGAACACTTTGATGTCCGTCATCATCTTCGTCTGCTTCTATTACCCGATAGGCATGTACAAAAACGCGATACCAGCCCACCAAGTCCATGAGCGCGGTTTGCTGATGTTCCTATTCGCCTGGGTCTTCCTACTATTCACTTCGACATTCACAGACATGGTAGTCGCAGGTATAGAAACTGCAGAGACTGCAGGCAACATCGCTCAGCTCCTCTTCTCCCTAACACTAATCTTCTGCGGGTGAGCCTCCTCCTCCAATACCCATCCCCTATCAACCCCTTAAAGCTCCCGCTAACCCGAAAAACCCCACAGTGTCCTCGCCGGCCCCTCCACCCTCCCCGGCTTCTGGATCTTCATGTACCGCCTCTCCCCCTTCACCTACCTCCTCTCCGGCCTCCTCTCCACCGGCCTCGCCAACAACAAAATCGTCTGCTCCTCCATCGAATACGTAACCTTCAACCCGCCCCCCAACCAAACCTGCGGCCGCTACATGCAAGACTACATCGCCACCTCAGGCGGCTACCTCACCAACGCCGCCGCAACCAAAAATTGCAACTTCTGCACCGCGTCCGACACGAACGTCTACCTGGCGTCGCTGAGCAGTCAGTATTCCACGCGCTGGCGGAATTTCGGTATCATGTGGGCGTTTATCATCTTTAACATCTTTGGCGCGCTGTTTCTTTACTGGTTGGCGCGGGTGCCGAGGAAGCAGACGGTTTCGGAGGAGGCGCCGGCGGATACGGTGTCGAGGACGCAGACTAATGTGACGAAGGTTCGGACCAAGGATGAGAAGGCGTAAGGAGCCCCGGCGGGGGGTTGACGGGGGGCGTGGAAGGGGGTGGGTGGGGTTCCGGCGTACATATTGCTGGAGCTGGATGCGATGCATTACATTGCATTTGCTTGCCATCGATGGTTTTAATAGACATGTGTCTCCTAACTGTTAATAGGCTATTTCACCTAATGAGAATTCAAATGTATCCATTTGCTTGCGAAAGATGGCATTGAATAGACATTCGACCACTAACTGTAATGACATATCACCTTATTCTCCGTTCTCCATTCTCCATTCTCCGTACCATACCTACCACATTCACAGCCTCTACTAGTAACAGGATAAAACCAATTCCGTTACTGGACTGTTTCGAACGTGGAATATTTTCGCTTCATGTAGTGAGTGACTGGCCTATTCAAGGGGACACGATTGTTTTCTGCAGTCTCGAGAGATCTGACGTGGAATTGCGATGCCCTTTACCTTACAATAAACAACGTCTGGCCTACTTACTAAGTAACGGAGCTCCGGCAACAATTGATTGGAGGGTACATCACAGATCCCATGGTTCTATTGAGGGTAAAGTGCAAATTCTCTACCCTCTACCGATGTATTGAACCCTTGAAGACTGTGTGAACCGCATCGCCAAAGCGACCCTCTTCACCTCAACGGACTGTCGAAATACCCCATGCCCGCCCCGTCCATCTCCCGCCCCCTCCTCTGCGGCGTCACCGCCCCACTCCCTCCAACCTCCGGCGTCACCCTGCCGCCAACGGGTGTCATCCGGCCCCCCAGAAGCATCAGATCCACACTACTACTCCCTCCCGCCGCCCCCCTCGAATGATGCCTCTCCTCCCTCCGAGGCTGATACTGATGCTTCCGTCCATACCGATACACCTCTTCGATCTTCTGCTCCACCACGCCCTGCGCCTCGAATTCTTGGTACTTCCGCCACAGCCGCAGAGCCGTGCGTGCATCTTCGATACTGTCGTGGTTGCCCGTTTGGATCTCTTCCTTCAAGAAGAAATCCGCGAGGAGACTGAGTTTGAGCGTGCGTTCGCCCTTTTTGAAGAGGAGACTCGTGTCTATGCTCTGTTCTTCTGGCACGAACATATTTGCGTGTCGAAAGTCCGAGATCAGACCATGCCCTACGAATATGCAACCAAGGTTGAGCAGCAGCCAGAGTTTCTTATATGCGATTTTCAGGTAGATCGGGGCCTTGTCTGATCTCGAGGGGTCGAGATCTCCGACTTCGATGCCAGAATATTGCGTCACGTAATCGACAATGGGTTCGTAGATCGTGACATAGTCGTCAATGAAAGGCACGCCTTCGTCTGGACCACTGCCGCGGAGGGCAGAAATGCGACCAAGGCCTTGGCGGATGGGACGAGTAATTTTCCTCTCACCGTCGGCGTTAATGTCGAAGGACTCGCGCTGAAGTACGACAAATTCCGCGTCGATGGCCACATAAGAGCCGTGCGTGGGAATTTCAATGTTTGGTTGGAGAGTGAAGCCTTCGGGAATGGGTACGACGCTACACGCTATGAGCATTGGACGCAGCTTCTGATATGCGTAGACTTACTTCATAGACCCGTTGTAATAGAGGGAATTGATATTCAGAGAGTCTTTCCATGAGTTGTCGACATGGTGTCTCGCACTTTGCACCTGATAGATCAGCAGGACGGGAGTCTTCCACGGCGAGACGAAGCTAAGTGCTTCATGCTCGCTGACTGGTCCGACCATGAAGTCGTTAAAGAGGTGCCATTGGCTTCGCTGTTGTTGACGATCGGAGTGCGATATGGCCACTTGAATGTCGATTAGCACAAGTTTACAAAAGCAGAGTAGCGTAATATGTACCATCGATAAACGAAATCAGGTGATGCTTCTGTCGCTCAACACTTGCGATATCAACAACAAGTCCGACAAGCTCGTATATAGTGGTGGCACGATAGTTTCGAAACGGCCGTAGTTGTTCGCCTTCGCTACACATGAGGTTCCCACCTTCGACCGTGATCCCGACCTCCGGGGGAAGCCAATTTGGGGTAGCCCATAGATTTCTGCTATGCGGGCTTTTGTCGAGACCAGGATTGATTATGAGTACATCTGCGGATCTTGTGAATGCTCGCTGGCTGGTCATTGAAGTATATCTCCTGCATCGTTGACACCAGCCTTTTGCCTGTGGTTCACCGTGGAAGCCCCGGTTAAGCACCTCCGAGAATTTGGGAGCGTGGCTGCGATTCCGGCCCACAGGATGCTATACTTCGTCAATATGTGATACATAGCAGGGTAATCAGCATGAATCACTATGTCTTGGTAGATGAGGGTAGTGCAAGTTGGCTCTTCCTCTCGACGCGTATCATTGTGACAATTAAGACAACGGACAGCCTGAATCGATAATGTTGTGAGTGTCTGTTCTTGTCAGCTCGTGGTATCAGTGATCCCATCTCGAATCCTGACCTGATCTAGTAAGGGGTTTCGGCCAGAGACTAGTCTGTAGTCCTCACGTATTTGCTCTAGAAGAAAGCGATTAGCCGCCAATAGCCTCACGTCTAAAGGGTTTCTTGGCGACAATTCCTCCACAATGTTCATCTTGCCAGCTGCATACGAAGATCAGCCAATGGTCCTTCAATACTAGCAGGGGCTTTTCACCATTGGGATTGCTGCTGTAAGTTTTGAAAAAGTTTGTAGCCCTGCACACTTTCCCAGCGTTGCCGCCAGCCTTCTCTAGCATGTCAAACAAAAAGCCCATTTCGCATAGCAAGCAGCCTTCCTGTAAACAGCTTCCTGCGACATGGTATAAAGCGACGTTGCGAACAAGTGGCGTGAATCTAAGAATCTGAAGAAGAGGGTTTAAGAAGGAGTTGGCAATATCGTTCTCGAGTCCAGAAAAGCGGGTTCGATTGTAGTATCTGCCAAATACAACTGAGTGGAGTTTAAATTAGCGTTGTGTACCAGACCTACCCAAAATCAAAATCTTGCACTCCTCGAGGACCGCCATATTTGATGCGCAGCTCCTCGTAACCATGTGGTGCGTCTCCTGCGTCGCCAGCCAGAGCAAAGTTGGCAAAAGCTGCGGTAACCTCGTTGACATCCTCGTTACCATCGTGGTCACTGGTAGATATCCGAGTCTTGTCGCTCAGGTACTTCGGCTCCGTTGACGCGTGGCCATTAGTATCTGGAGTCAATGGCCGGTCAACTTGGTTCCTGAGATATTTACGAGGATTGGGTGCAATTAGCCCAATATTTGCAGGGCCACGCCGTGATAGATTAGGGAGGTCGGCATCCACTACCGGCGGTGGCTTTCCAACTTCGAATACTCGATCATTGCCCCATGCAGAGAGAAGTTTGTCTCGGTAATAGGGCATGCCTACCGTACTGAAAGGGCTTTCACTCTATGGTCAGCTCGGTACTCATCCAACACATGAGATTTTGACATACAGATCCGTATCTACAGCCATCTGGGGCACCGGTGCGACCTGGTCGGCGAACTCGGTAGGGTTGGGGTTCTCCAAAAATTGCAAATGGTTGGGCGAACCCCAGAGACTGAGGTTATTCTCTTGATCTGCTATCGCCCAAACATTACCGTTAGGTGACATGATCAAAGCTGTAAGAAAGCTCGTAAGTGTTACATGAATCATCTTGACATTTCCTGCGTTCATGATATCAGTAACGTGAACCTGACCACTCCGTGAGCAGACGACGCCGGTTGTTGACATCTTGGGATGTATCTGCACAAAGGCAGCGCCTGCAGCAAAAGGTATGGGGCCAAGCTGTTCCAGTCTTTTGAGGTCGAAAACAGTAGCAAAGATATCGAAGCCTAATGCACCTGAATTCTGCCTTGGCGACCATCCACATGTGATTAGAAGGTCGTTTCTCGCATCCATACTGTTGATGTTTGAGGTGTGGGCTTGCATTGTCTTGACTACTTGAAGAGTACCTAGATCAAGAAAGTCGATAGCGCCTGTACTTGTTGCTGCACAAATGTAGCGATTATGTCTCATCATGGTATACTGAGACTTCGTGTCGATTCTCTCGACCATGTGACCCTTGTCCACGTCAACCTTGTACATGATATGCTGACACCCTGCCGCCAGGATGTGCTGGGAATCTTTGTGTAGGAAGGTCATACACGACAAGTCGGTCATGTCGTCTTCCCTAACAGCCAAGTCAGCGCAGACGAGTGCAAAGAGAATTTTGAGTACGCACTCGATGTGCCATTGCGACAAACCCCTTCTAGTAGTGAGATGTATACTTTTCGCAGCCAAGGAGATTACTCCTCTCTCATTGAATAGAAATTGATGTACTGAACCCTCAGCTTCCGGATGGGCCCGGAGAGACGTATATTTATCAAGTTGATGGCCACAAAACGATGTTATCCGACCCTTTGCATGATTAGGCTGAATGATGGCAAACGTTTCATGGGATCATTCTCGATTATCTTACAAAATTATCACCCACCCAAAGCAATTCCTGACGCGTATCAAACGCAATCGTACCGATGTTCGGCGTAGGCCCAAACTGGGCGATGTTGGGTGATGGTAACTGGATCTTATGGATCTAGTTGCATACCAAGGTCACCTTTCGGGATCCTGTCTGTGGTAATCTAACTTATTGGTGCTTACCTCTTGCCAGTCGGGGTCCATAACAGCGATACTTGTCTCTAATCCAATGTTGAGATCATCTGAAAGGACTTGGTCTCCTCCAGTATTGTGGCAGGAAGTCCGAGTGCCATCCTACGGAGGGAGCAATCTCTCGACAGTAGCTGTGCCTTACTGAACACAGCTTTACTCTGCATTTACGTAGCGGTCATTGCTCCGCTTGCTTGAGTACGACAGCCATTGTATCCGTACTTTATAGTCAACGTCTGTCAGCACATATGGCTGGCCTGTGCAGGCCAAGATGGCCGTGAGAACTGGGGAATCGATGCTGTATGTGAAGGATGGATGGCTTGATGATTGGCTGGATTCAACTGAGGACAGTCGCATCCGAAATTTACGAATGAGGCCTAGTTTTAGCTCTAATTTAGAATAGGAAAGGTGGGTTTGAATTCTTGCACAGCCACAGTCTTGGCAAATGATCATCAAGTACTTAAACACGTAAAGTAATTTTGGTGTTCCAATTTGGGCCCCATCAGGCCTACAACACAGGTCATTGGGGCCAAAATCGCCAAACCTCCTAGTGCACTCCGCTTTCCTGGAAAGCGAATACTCTCTCCTTCCCGTTCGAACAGCTTCTGACAGCGGCCTGAAAGCGCGCCGAGGAGCCCTAAGTCCACATCCTCAAGACTTTAGGGATTGGGATGGAGATATTCACACTCGGGAAGCCTGCGTGGAAGATTTGTGGTTGGAGGTAAGGTGGATTTGTAGGTCGTTGCTAGGAGTGGGAGACATCACTGAGCCAAGTCTCACGGAAAGATGGTGGTCTGTTTATTGTCTACCTTACAAACTACCACTCCGAAGTATTGATGCGCTGCATGTACAATTCAGCGAGCACCTACTTTTCAAGCAGGTCGAACCATCCAGCCTTTTCCCAAGATTCCATCATCATGTTGTTACAATTGTTATTATTCGCTCATACACCTTCGTATCTAGACCGCGGGACCTGCTTTGATCACTTCCGGCGTAGCCTCATCGGAGTACTTTTTGAAGTTCTCAACGAACAGACCACCAAGCTTGGTCACCTCTTCTTTGAAGTCAGCTGTTCCCGTCCACGACTTGGCCGGATTCAACACCTCGTCGGGTACTCCTGTGCATGTCTTTGGTACGGACAAGTTGAATGTCTCGTAGATTTCGAATTCGGATTTGGCTAATTCCCCGGAGTGAATCGAGTCCAGAATTGCCCTCGTGTATTTCAATCTGCGTCCTGTGAGTCGTTGCGGGAAGTCATACAGGGAGCGAAGCTTACGGGCATCGTTTGCCACCCGTCGTAGCACCGGCACCCACCCACCCAGTGTTCAGCAGCCATGCATTAGCATTATGATGTTTGATCTTATCAGCTAGCATCTTTGCATAGCGCATGGGGTGGAGAGCCAAGAAGGGTTGAGCGAAGCATGAGGAAAACGTTGCTTGAGGCTCCGTAACACCGTCTTCGGTACCGGCCATCTTCGACGTATAGCCCGAGATGAAGTGAAACATGGTTTGCTCGGGATTAAGTTTCGAAATTGGTGGGAGAACTCCCCGTGCATCACAGGTCAAGAGGATTATATTGGATGGGTGGTTGTCCGATACACAAGGGATCTTGGTATTTTCGATGTATTCAATGGGGTACGCACTGCAAATTGTCAGCATTACTGTTCGATCACCATTCGCTTCATTGTCAGTGCATTCTACCAGCGAGTGTTCTCCGTCAAAGTCGAGTCGTCATAATCGACCATTCGAGTCTCGGGGCTAAAGACGACGTTCTCAAGGATTGAGCCGAATCTGATAGCATTGAAAATGTCGGGCTCCTTCTCGGCAGATAGATTGATGCACTTCGCGTAACACTTGTCACAAGATTCAGCATTAAGCATTCAACGAATCGAGTGTCAAATAAATGAGACTTACTCCTCCTTCGATGTTGAATACGCCCGTGTCACTCCAGCAGTGCTCATCATCACCGATCAGGGCTCGCTTCGCATCAGCGGAGAGCGTAGTCTTGCCAGTACCTGAAAGCCCAAAGAATACCTATTATAATGTCTTGTCAGGGTAGGGAAAGCCATCTACAGCTGAGCGTGCTCTTACTGTTACGTCGCCGTCTTTGCCTTGGTTGGCGGAAGAGTGAAGGGTCAATACGTTGTGCTTCACAGGCATCTCGTAGAAGAGGACGGTAAAAATTCCCTTTTTCATCTCTCCGGCATATTCGGTACCTAAAATGACCATCTCTTTCTCCGCAAAGTTGATTGCCACTGAGGTGGACGAGCTCATCCCAGTGGTATATCGATTGGCTGGGAAGGATCCGGCGTTATAAACGACATAATCAGGGTGGAACTTGGCAAGCTCTTCTCTCGCGGGACGGATGAGCATATTTCGCATGAATAAAGCATGGTAAGCTCGAGCGCAGACAATGCGAACACTGATTCTATATCTTTCATCCCAGCCAGCGTAGCCATCAACAACATAGATTCTGTTTCGAGTATTCAGATAGTCGACTGCACGCTCTCTGTTGATCCTCCATACCTGCCAAGAAAGAGGTTAGAAATTGGGGCTGAAGGCACGTGACCAGATACCGATAAGATAAAGTATCTTATCTAAAAGAGGGGCTGCAGATGCAAATGCGGGGTGCGAGCCGAGGCCAATGCAAACAACCGCGTTTGGATCCTTGATTCACGAAGTCTCGTCGGTGGCGGCGGTCGTTCACATATGACACATATGACTGCGGAAAAGCTCACTGACCTGCGGTGACATAGGCTTGTTGACAGGCCCCCACCAAATATCCTTCTCAGAACCCTCTTCTTTGACAATCCGCTTATCGAGAGGTGAACGACCAGTCTTGGCTCCGGAGTATGCGGTCAATGCTCCGGTCGAGGTGATGGCTGAACCGGTCTCATAGACTAAAGCATCTTCGTATAAAGCTGCTACCGAAGGGTTGGCAATCTATCGTGGCTTAGCATGGGGAGTCCGAAGGATTGGGGCAGTGTAGCCAACAATCGAAACACGGTCATAGTCGATGTGTGCTACCTCATGGAGCTCTTCTTCAATCTCAGTGTGTTCACGCTGTGGCCTAGATGGGCTCACATGTTAGCCAAACCATCCTGCCCCGAGGCCAGATTCCGAATAGGAGGGAGACATACGCTACTCCACTTGGGTGAAGACTGGTCTTGTTGACGCTATTTGGATTGATCATCGTGTTGAGAGAGCTGGAATGGAAGTTATTGCCTTGCTGTTTTCGTTGTCGCTGTGCTGCGTAGTCTGCGGAGAGTGGAGTTTGCGGACGGACTGGCGGTTCAAGGTCTCTTGTGGGCATGGCGATGGCTTTGTATCATTCATGTGCCTGAAAGTCTGTTTAGCCAGGTAGCGTTTCGGCAGATGTCGGAACACTGCGCCTCGTCGTAGCCAACCCCTTGACAGGCGCTGAAGGTGGTACGGGAGGAAGTCAAAACACTGGACGAGGGGAGCAAGATACGTGGAACCTACCGAGGTTCGCCCGGACCTTCTCCTGAGCTGTGAGTAGATATAGCCTGTCAGCCTGTGATGTTCGAAGAGGTCCAACAGAACAAATAGATCTGAATGCAGCTGCTATTTTATCGTATTGTTGGCTTTGACGTTGTCGGAACTATCTAAACCCCGCCTTTTTGCTCTTACGACTTATGTAACTCTGGTTAACGCCATTGGACAAGGCCATCTATGGACAAATGGAGAATCAAAGCTATGCCTTTCTTCCCATGGTCTACTGCCGTTCAAGCGGCATCTGGAAACGTTGCTCTAGCCTTGCATTCCTTGGCCAGAGCTCCGGAGCATACAGTAGATTCAATGTTCCACCCATCCGTTAATGTATGTTGCACAGACAATCTGTCATCACCTTCACCCCATCTTGTGAGAGACGTCTCCAATCTCTGATCTCAAGAGCTCTGGCACAATCACGCCTGCGTCACCGCCGAAAAACCAATCTCCTTTCTCAAGTCCATGCCTCCCTCCAGGAATGTCTGCTCTATCCATGTTGATGACTGCAACCCTTGCGCCTCTTTCCCTCGCCTCCTCAACGTAGCCTGCCGCAGGGTACACTTTGGAGCTGGTCCCAATCACGATAATCAAGTCTATCTTCTTAGGCTCCGCGAGAAAGGCGTCAATCTGTCTGAGAGTCTCTGCAGGCAACCGCTCGCCAAACCAAACGACCCCTGGTCTGAGGATTCCATCTTGGCAGCGAGGGCACTTGGGGAGATTTTCAATGCCAACTTCAGCAAGCTCTACTCGATCGTCTGATATGTCCAGCTCTTCAGATGCCTCGGGCTTTGGGAATGCAGGTTTTGTGGATTCCTCCGATATATCTGAACGTGCTGATCCAGGCTCGGAGGTCTTCGAGGGGTCCGACTGCGAAATCCTTGTGGGTATTGCAAGGGCAGGCACTATTGGGTCCGTGAAGTCATTCCGCTCACAGTAGTTGCAGAAAAACGAGGTGCACCTGATGTCAAACAGAGAGCCGTGCAACAGGTGAAGCTGCGATGGCGGATGGCCTACTCGTTCACTGAGGCCTGGGTAATCTTTAGCCGTCTGTCATCGTGTGGAGGGGTGGTAGGTTTACCGTCTACATTCTGGCTCAAGGTTACGAATCCCTTTTTGCGCCTTGCGAGTTCTGCAAGAGCATAATGGGCTGGATTGGGTTTACATCCTAGAGCCATATGTCTCCTGTAGCTGTAAAATTGCCATACTAGACCAGGGTCCCGGCTGAAAGCGTCAGGAGTTGCCAAAGATGTAGCATCGTAGCTCCTCCAGAGTCCTCCTGCGCCACGGAATGTGGGTAAGCCTGAGGCTGCTGACAGACCTGCACCACACAAAGCCAAGACTCGATCCGAGTATCGGAGATGCTTTTGGAAAGATTCAACATCTGCGTCATCAAGCTTGGTGGTACTGGTACTGGTGGAAGACATTAGGCGTGCAGGAGACCTTGTCCTAGAAATAATTCTATGGCTGCAAACGATTTTGGATGTAATTGCGAAGATGCTCATGCGAGAAACGTAACATAGCAGTGCCAGTGCTTAGGCAGGGGCTGAGGCCTGAAGTCATCTTTGCCAAAAGGGTCAACCACGCTCATTGGCCCCAGTTGCCTAGATGGGGCTAAAACTTATGTTGTAGGATTTGTTCAACGGATTCTCTTATGGCTCTAGATTAGCAATAGTCAAGCATGCAATCATGTGGCCTTGTGCGAAACAAGGTGTCAAGATCGATTGCTTTGCGTATTACTCCATGCACTGCAAGGCGCGTAGTGAACAAAGAAGCACCGTTTTCCCAACGTCGCCCATACGCCTCTGTGTCTGCGGCCAAGCTATCATTCGGCCAACCTGTGCATGAGACCCATCCCCACCTTCTCAAAGCTGGCGAATGTGAGATCAAACACACAGACTATGAGAACGCGTCGCTGATCACTGCCTGCCGTGTTCGCAGTAACGCCAGGAATTACCGCCCTTGAATATGCCCAGCGACGTTCTAAGCTTGCCTCCAAGCTTCCAAAGAATGGCATTGCCATCGTAGCCTCTTCCGACATCAAGTACAGATCGGGTGTCGTGTTTTACGAATTTCACCAAGACTCGGATTTCTTCTACTTGACGGGTATGGCCCATGTTCCTCAACACCGTTCAATACACTGAGGACTACAGGATTCAACGAGCCCGAAGCGGTTGCTGTGATAGGTAGGCTGGACCGAAGGGGTCAGAGGGGCTTGAGCAATGCTCATCATTGTTAGGAAAGACTTCTGACGCCAACGACCACGTCTTCCATCTCTTCGTGCGACCAAAGGACGCAAAGGCGGAACAATGGGACGGGGTCAGGTCAGGGACACAGGCAGCGGTGGATGTCTTCAATGCGGATGAGGTATGGGTCAATCCACATGGAGGCGCCATCACTGAGGGGACCCGAAGGTGGGAGACATCAACCAAATATCGAGTCTTCTCACTCCTTTGATTGGAGACGCCTCGGATATCTATACAGATCATGCTTTCGACTCGAAGCACAAGTCCCTCTTTTCCCGATTCCTCCACGGCCGTTCGCCGAAAGCAGAAGGTCTGGCCAACTTACTGGAGTCAAGCAGCGTACTGCCTCTGAAGGAGCTAATCAATGACATCCGGAATATCAAAAGCGACGCCGAGATCGCGAACATGCGCAAGGCTGGACAAGCTTCGGGGAGGGCCTTCACAGATGCAATGCGACAAGGATGGACCAGGGAGAGAGATCTTGCTGCGCATTTAGAGTACAAGTTCAGAGTAAATGACTGTGACGGATCTGCATATGTGCCCGTGGTCGCTGGCGGACAGGTAAATGTATCTCGTCCTTAGCTCCTGGGAAGTATTGACAACTTCAGAACGCTAGCATCATTCATTACACCCAAAACAATCATCTCCTCAGGTATGCTACGTGGACAAGCCTGGTTACGTGCGTGATCTAACCCGGCTCCCAGAGAAGGGCATCTTGTCTTAGCAGATGCTGGCGGAGTAGGTCTTTCGGAAATTGTTGTATACTATCAAAGCTGATTCTTGTGGTCTTAGGAATTCGGCGGGTATGTTGCGGACATCACACGTACCTGGCCTATATCAGGCTCCTTCACCCCCGCGCAAAAAGACCTCTACAACGCAGTGCTTGCTACTCAACGCCACTGTATCTCCCTCTGCCGTGCCAACGCCTCTGTATCTCTTGATGAGCTACACACCATGGCTGAGTCTCACCTGAAGGACCAACTCACACAATTGGGCTTTGACATGTCTGGCAAGGTATGCACCGCCCATTCCTGCTCATAGCCCTGACTGATGCACAGGTCTTAGGCTCTTGACGTTCTCTTCCCGCACCACTTGGGCCACTATATCGGTCTCGACGTCCATGATACGCCAGGCCAATCAAGAAAAGCCGATTTGATCCCACGCCAATGCATTACCATCGAACCGTAAGCATCTTTCGTTCATCAAGTGGTCCGAACAATCCTCATTCTACATGGCAGAGGTCTATACGTTCCCGACACCGATAGCTTTCCAGCACATTTCCGTGGTATGGGTATCCGCATCGAGGACAGTGTATGCGTTCAAGAAGAACATCCATATGTGCTGACCACTGAGGCTGTCAAAGAGGTACGTCGCGTCTTCAGGCAGTGCTTCATCATAGCCAAGGCCTAGGCGTCCAGTCAAGCATTATGAAGGGTACACTCTGACGCGAGAACAGATTGCAGACATCGAAGCCTTGAGGAGTTGATGTAGGTCCGCACGTGAGTCATGAGAATAAGCTGCGCGGTGGCCGCTTGTTGGCGTCCGCACCGTGCTGACGAAAGGACACGAACTTCCTGACACTATCTGTATCGTTTGTATACTACTGTAAAAACTTGAAGATCTGAAGCCTTCCATGCTCTTTAACGTTCGTTGCATCGTAAGGGTTGGTTTTCGAGTGGTGTGGATCTACGCCATCGTTGGAATTACCATTCGTCGCTCTTCAGGACGCTATGTAAGACGCACCTCGTAAGTTTCGGAGAGGAGATGGAGAGGGTTTTCGAGGTACGTCCCTTTTGTTTATTTCGTCATGGAAGTATACCAAAGCTGTTAGGAAACTCAATAACTGTTTCTCTTCGTAAACAATTCAATTCCTGTGAACGTTTAGACTGGACTCAAATTCCTTACTTGGTCTTGATTTCAATCGACGCTGGACTACTCATTGACGAAAAGCTTTGACAAGCAATACAATTTGCTATTATCGTCCCCATTTTCCTGCTATCGCCATAACGTGTCTGGTGTACCTTATTGCGCCTCGTCGCTTAGTGTCCTCCTTCGTACCACATTGATCGGTAGTCCTTGAGAATTTAGATTTCAGTAATCCTCCTCCCCTCAAGACCCTTGGGGCTGGAATGGTATTTCCCAGCAACGGCTATCGTCCCGGTCTTTTCGAGTTCAACGAGGACATGGTCACGGTCGAGGCAATGCGCCCCCTCATCATAGCATCTCTGGCAGATATCGAAATATCCGATCTGGCAGACGTTGCAGTGAAAGTACTTTGCTTGTTGGATGTAGTCCGTTCCACAATCACTACAAGCCACTCCAAATGAAATGCCCCTTGCTAGCGCAACAATGTCCTCGGGTCCAGTGGTACTGTTCACATCCGAAGAAGCATCTGATTGAGCGGCTTGAGGCTCGACCTCGGCGGGAAACATCGTGAGAAGATCTCTAGCAGCAGGTCTGTCTTCTGGACTCTCCGCCACACAGGCATTCACCATATCTTTGTAATATTGCGGAACGTTTGCAGGCAGGGAGGGCAGCGTGATTGGCCTGGAATGCGATTCGTTTTGGCAAGAACCGGCTTGCTTGCAGCCAGGTTTAGTGCACACCAGGCTTTGGGATAGAGGTAGACTGGAAGCTATAGCCCAGAGCAACAATCCTAGGTGAAATATGTCCGTCTTGGAAGTGGAATCTGGGCATTCGGCTTCACTGATGGCTGAAGAAGCTTCTCGCAGGTGCTGAAACTCTGGAGGATAGTAGTAACCTATCTGACGGCCGACTGCGAACTTCCTCTTGAAAGCCCAAAGCCGCACGCAGTCCAACTTGTCAATGATGACAGGCATTCGATAAGCACAAAGCATGCCCGCTACAAAACCCTTGAAGTGAATGTGGGCGATCGATTCAACGAGTTGCCTCGCCCATTTTTGGCGGCGATTCCAAGTGACCGATGTATCCTGCGTCAGTTTATCTATCCTCCAACTTGCCTTGGGAAACTCGATCAGATAGCTTTTAAGGTACTTTCTGCTAATATCGACCACAATGCCTACCAATCTAGCCAAACCAGGGGCTCCATCCATACAGTGAAGAAGCTCTATATTATATATGAATTCCGCACTCGGTCTAGAACTCGTAAGCCGTATTTCATAGACTAGGATGCCGTTGATGCATGACGCGAAACGACTTGGTCGATCGAGCATCTGGATTTGTTGGACCTGATTCTCAAAAAATTGGGGGCAACCCAAATCTTCCAAAAATGCCAAAGCGTTTTGGCAGAGACTTGTTGATCTATTTTCGCTTGGGCGGGAGATGTTGAAAGGCCCATTGCCTTGCACGTAGAATGAGTCTTGATCTGATAAATAATATTTTATATCGGATTCTTCACCGTAGTTTTCGGCCTGTGAAAGAGCTGTTTGTATCTGCTTGCGAAGTGACCAAGGAAGCTCTGATCCTGTCCCAGGGGTGGTTGCCTCGGCTAATTGGAGTTTTCTCGGCGGCACTCTTGTAGCTGCCCAGTATTTGGATTTTTTATGGATTTGGAGGGATATGCTCAGCGTGCACCATTGCCGTTGAGATTTCTGATAGGATACTTCGTAGATATTCGTGTTGCATTCTGCGGAGGAGAATCTTTCATGAGAGCTGATGACAAGGAGAGAGTGGGTTGGCAGTCGCTGAGCAGCGGTATAAGTTTCTGGGAAAAAGCTTTGTGAGACTTCGAAGAGACTATAAGGCTCCGGCGCAAGTACTCTCCCTAAATTGAAGTTAGTTAAAGGCTATGGATCATCTCCATTATGGACTAATATCCACGACCTTCTTCTTGCTCGCTTGTGGAGTCAAATGTGTTCCAGCCCGATATCGAATGTTGTCCATTTCGTTGTGAACCAAGATCTGAAACTCCCTTTCGATATTCTCCCCTGGCCGCAGGTGGCAATGAAAACCGCTGTGCGGTTGGGATCTGGTGGTATCTGGAGCTGGGTGAAATCGATTGTAATAGGTAATTTACAGCTGTAGACTGGGATGAGATGGCATGGTATGTACTTGTAACTACTTGCTGGATCTCCGACAGATGCCTGTCAAGGCTCAATGATGTCTGTTTTGATTGATTAAGATCGCTTCCAATTGAATTTAGTGTCGTCTCGGCGCGAAGAGCAGAAGTACTGAGAGACCATCACTATCAATAAGACTAGATTGATCCTATAAGCACTCACATACTGTTTGCACTCAAAGCTGCCGTCAGGTTCGCCCTATGCTCCTTTAGCTCATTTTCGATTTCGTAAATCTTTGACTTGTTTCGAGCCCAAACCCTACGCCGAGCTCGAGATGTACCGTGGACATTCTTAGCCAAATTCACTTGGATAAGATGGTCCAGCTTGTCAAGGGTGTGCTTTGCCCTCGAAAGGGATGTAGCGATTACGCTTGAGGGACAATCTGTGCATTGACCACGGATCTCTTCGACCAAAATCGCAAATTGCTCAACGTGCTCCTGCGGGGAATCGCGGATATCAGTATCCCAGAGTGTTTTTGATGTATGGAAATCATAACAGAGCACTCATATTGCTACTTGCCTCTAGTGCCTCAAGTTCTTCAGATGCCCGATAGCATGCCTTGACATTTCTGACAGCTTTAATAACGACTGCTGTAATGGCAATTATGCTCGCTACCAGTCCAACCACTTCGGCCATATTGTATGGCTCGCTTGCAATATTGACATATGCCGCATTGACAATGTCATAGATTGACCGAAGTCTAGATTGACATCGAGTGAAAGTCATGGCCCAGACGACAAGTACCACTGGCTAGAGACAAGGCTGGGGCTAATCTCTGGCAAGAAAAGTGAGGCGAGTGTTCCTCTTGCTCTGCGTCTTTGACTTGGTCAGTGACTTATATGCGGGGTACAGCATGGGCAAGGCTGCTCAGCCTGACCATACAGAGGCTGATCCTTTCCGGAATAGTCTTAGCAAAGATGCACGAGAAGCCTTTCGGGGAGAAGAAATATGTATAAGGGCAGGCTAGGGTTGATTTGACATAAAAGCGATTTTGGCAATCGAAATCTTATCAGCAGGTCGAATACCAGCAACGATAAGAACAAGGTCATCATTGATGTGGTACGGAAGGCTATGCTCGAAGCTTTCAGGCGCAGGTTATATAGGATCACGTTGTCGAATCGTATCATGTCCTAGCTCGGGATGCTGCTAGTCCAAGAGTCGCTACAGTAAAGAGACAATAAAATGGTGCACCCTTCGACTCGTCTGTTTCCTTGGCGGCCATGATATACAGGTCAATTCATCAAGCTTGCAGTGTATTGTGAGGCGAGACTTCCGGTGGTTTTCTGACCGTCCACAGCAAACGCCGTACCGGCAACCGATCGAGTAACAGATACGCTTCAGGGAATTCCTCTTGGCGTTGTGCTAGAACATAGCTTATGATATTCCAGGGCGGTAGTACCAAACGGATAATGTAAGGTAAGGGCGGGCAGCCCTAGATCTCATTAAAACCGACCCACTTTCGCTACAAACCTATCGCCCACAAGGGAGGTTTGCCACGGATTGAGGAATTTGTCCTTAGATCAGAGACCAGCTGTATAGAGAAAGCGGATAATGAGATCAATCAAAGAAGCCAAGAACAGAATATATGCTTTAGGATCAGTTCGACATTTGCTTTTCTCGTGTCACTGTGTTGGATAATCAGTTTTACCGATAAGATTTGGCAGCTTCTTATACTGTTGTGCGAGTAGTCTGCGCTTTGAAAGTCCATGTAGTCTGACGTTTCAGGTGGACGTGAGTGTTCCTAAATAAGTAGGAAGCAATCATTTTCACATTCAATTCCTCTTTTCTTAAGACAATTGACTCCACAGTCTGAGCCTCCGCGATTGACAAGGCGTCTTGAGAAGATTATGGGGAGATGTCTCAGTAGTCCTGGCCTGTGGTATCGCCAACGCGGTCTGAGAATCTCTACCCATTTCCGACGATTCATAATATAGAGGAACGTTCGGGATTATGCAGCATCTCGAGCGTGGTATCGAGGCTCTGCACTTCTGTGGCTGTCTTCTTCTTTCTGGGGGTGCGTTGGCGACGTTGTGGATGGACGGCGCCAGGACACGGGATGCGAGGCCGATTTTGCTTGCACTCGTGGTCGCGATGGTGACAGGTTCCATAGATATCAGTAGTAGTGCTCGCACAGACACTTGATAGTATTGTTTGATCTACGGTATTCTAAAGAAGGGGATGATTTTCCCCGTCAAGTTTTGCAAAGCGGCACTGTCGCCTCGGGCCCACACTCGGGCGTCAGTCCCTCTTGAAAGCGGAGCTGGCGTTGTGAGAGCGCAGGCAGGATTGGCGTAGAGAAGCCTACTCTATCGTGTACGACAATTCTATTGTACTGTGCTGCTTGATCGCGGGTGATGTGGTAGATACCTATTCTAAGGCTAGACTAAGGTGGGGCCTAGAATATACCTATCTATGCCACTCCCCGTGTCGCCAAAGCTCCTTACTAAAGTTCGAGCTTGCTGATGAACAATATTACATATGATAGTTGATTTATTCTGGGCCATTCTAGTGATGGACTCTAACGATCATCTAACAATCTACTGTTGCACATTCGATGGGGGTTGAAAACATGTTCGACCTCTCGGAGGTCCAAAGGTCTGTATAGAGCTTCTTTATATATATTACGTACTGACTCCGGTCTTTGGCAGTGTCCGGCGCACGGACCTAGAGTCATCGTCTTCCTCAGCAGGGCCCGGTAGCCCCGATCCTACACTCGAAAGCCGCTTCCGTGACCAGCTTCAGCAATCGTATGCGGAGGAGTACTACCAGGGTGGGCTGGAGAATGGAGAGCGAGCAAGTCAAGCAAAGCTATCATCCGCCATAGCACCACTTGGAGCCGAGGATAATGCGGCTTACGAGTTCCGACTATTCGCAGGATCAACAGGAAACAGACCATCGAATTGTCCAGACAATGGCTTGCAGAGGATTACTCTGAGGTCACCAACTCCACTCAATGGCGAACCTGGCTTTCTTAGACCACAAAGGCCGGACGGACATTACTTTAGTGGAGATAAAAGCTCAGAAATGGCTGAAAGGTTCTCTTCAGTTGCCGTGTCTGGCGAACAAGTCCTCGAGGGTCTGAAGATGAGATGGGTATGTCGGTAAGATTTTATATTAGTCGTGGACACTTGTAGCTCATGATTGGCTTCTCTAGCGTGGTCTCGAGCTCCCATGGAGGGTTAGTGTTATCAAAGTGAAACGTCCAGCCCAAGCAACAGGCCCTGTAAGTCATGCTCAGGACTCGAGCGCGAAGAGACGACGAAGTGGCAAGAAAAGACGAATCGTCCTGCGGAAGAGGATCCAAGCGAAGTCTGTGATGGAGTTAGCCGCCTTACGAAATCAGGTCGAAAGAGACGCAGCTGAAAGAGAAAAGCGGACGAAACGAAACAGGGAAAAGAAGGTCAAGAAGAGGCAGAAAGAGAAGTTGAAGAAGATATCGGGGACGCAGGATGATGGGAGGGAGGATGACGCCGACTGATCCTCGATAATAAGCCGATATGCCATCTTAGAGAGACGATCCCATATATCCCTGCTGTTCGCAAATCTAAGCGTCAGGTGGATGTTCCCTTCCTAGCGTATGGCAATAGACGTATCAGTCGGGATACGCTCCTTCCTCGTATGATGCAGGCAGCCAATACCGTCTGCCGGCCTACTCTGGAAGTTGCATCCACCTCTACAAAGCATACATTTTTTGTCTGAATAATTGTGGTTTCATCAACATCATCAACATATTACCATCTATCGACCAGAACATTGACAATCGAAGCATCACTATGTCCCATATATGTTATGCCCCAAACGCTGTGCCCGTGCCTGAGTACGGGCCCTGCAACAACAGCTCGGACAGCATTAGCTTGTGCTGTAGCCCGGGTCAGATTTGCTTGACCAATGGATTATGTGCCAATGGACAAGGAGAATTTTACAGCGGAGCCTGTACCGACAAGACATACAAAGCGGCTATCTGCCCTTCATTCTGCATGGGTATCTCTCCCTTCCATCCTTTCTACGCGGGTACTCACTTACTGGTGAAATAGGAGCAAGCAAATTCGTCGTCCAGTGCCAGAGTTCTACCATGCTAGATGGCAAGTTCTGTTGTGACGCGAACGGCAGTGGGAGCTGCTGTAATTCTGCAGGCAATGCCTTGGACTTGGCCGTAGCGGTGACCTCGGCCACAGTGTCGCCAACAGCGAATTCTGGCCCCACTGCCAGCACGTCAAGCTTCCAAACTTTCTCTAACTCTGGTATCTTGCCGGGAAACACTTTGAGCTCGATGACCTCGTCAACAGGACCAGACATGAGCTCCGCTGTCACTTCCACAAGAGCCACCAATGGCTTTGACAGCACTTTGACAAGTTCCGTACCCTCGACTAGGACCGCTACGCTCGTATCAGCCTCTCCTTTCCCATCACGGCAACCACATAACAAAGCGATGGCATTAGGGCTTGAGATCAGCCTTCCAATCCTGGGCGGACTGACAATTATCGCGATACTGGCTATTTTCTATTACAGAAAGTCGAAAAGATCGCGCTCGGGAATGACCTTCACTATGAGTAAATCTCGGATCGTGGATAGTACCAGTACTTCGGAAATCAAAGTTGAGCCCGTCGAACTCGGTGGAAACCCCACAGGACCAGCAGAATTGGATTCCGCTAATGCCCCAGTATTGTCAGCAAGCCATGAGAACGTTGGTAGATTTCGTACGATGCCAATCCCAGTGCCTTGGGATAACGGTAATCCTCGACGAGATCACAACGCTCACCCGGCCACTCGTACAGTCCGATCCATCAATCCGCAGGGCCCACTTCCACTTCCTGTATCCTCTACGCTCCCTCAGCCTGCTCCAAGAGGCTCAGGGCCAAATGCAGGCGCAGCAATTACGCAGGCTGACGGTAGCTCAACTCCTCCGCCAATACAGGAATTGGCAGGCTCAGCTCTAGCCCCGAAGCAGGGATCAATGGAGTCAAGCAGTGCAGAAGAAGCCTTGGAGTGCAATGTATCGTCGGATAGCGGACCATCAGACGGCCGCATGCCATCAAATGGCATCATAGCACCCCCGAATTCTGTAGCGCCATCCTCAACCTTGATGAATTCGAGCTCGCCATCAACTCGATCCTATGACTCGAATACCAAGACTGTTCTTGATGTTGGGATTGTGCTGCATACCGCAAGGACTGAGTCTGAACACGGCGATGTCAGCCCACCACCGCTCACTGATGATGCGGTCGAGGAGAACGAGCTGAAACAGTATCTACAAGTAGTGGGTTGGGACCCTCGCCATAAAACCGCTACTACTGTGGTTAGGGCCTCTGAAGCTGTAGGCTCTAACGTTGATGGCCCTGAAGAATCTGATACTGCAGGCTCTGAGGGTACGGGCTCTGAAATTACAGGACTTGAAGTCGGAGAATATGACGTCGAGAAGGTTAGATCCGCTCTCAGTGAACCTGTGGGGAAAGTTGGCGACTCTGAGGACTCGTGGCTTGGTGCCCCCTCCACGCGTGGTCGCTCTATCTAGGATATGCTTCGCTGGTACTCTGGGGGTTTTTTCACGTTATCATTGTCTGTTTGTTTAGACCTTTCGAGCGGAGACACAGCCAAGGTATTGGCTCTGGTGACTCTTTTCATTGGAGCCTTCGCTTGTATTTTGTATTGGAGCCAGGCTGGACGATCGATGGGTTTCTTGGTCTATGCATTGGGAATTGGGGATTGTGTACGAGATTTTAGGATTGGCATGGGGTTTCACTGGTTTAAACCTGTGAAAGTGTACTTATACTTGTACTTGTAACTTTTATACAATTCATTCGTAAACCGCTCAAGTGACTAGATGCTTTGTGTTTTGTGTTTTGTGTTTTGTGGTTTATTGATAGGATGATTATGCTTTGATCTTGTGGATTTAGGAATGGTATGCTATGGTGTGGTGTGGTGTGGTGTCTTGATGCCGGATGCCGGATGTGATGGGTATGAATATCTACGTTTTGGAGATGGGGTGGCGAGGGAGGGCGAGTGGTGGTGGGGAGGAGGTTGATATAATGAGAAGATTGGCAGGAGAGATATGGTGGTTGGGTGTGAGGAGGGGGTTGGGATTGGGCGGGGAGGGGGAGGGGTAGGAGGTAAGTGGATGAGAGGGTGGAGATGGAGATGGAGATGGAGGAGATATGAGAATATGGGGAAGGAGAAGGCCGCTGTGCTATGAATTAGGTCGGCTTTGCTTGGTCGAATTGGGATGTCCTCAAGAAACCGAAAGCTATAAATTTTGGTAGAGTAATTATGTGTGAGATCGGTAGTTCGCTACCACCATAGTATTCTGTCCGCAAGGGTCATGTATCGCTCTGCACAATCGGTACGTTCGCGATGGCAACATAAAAATGGACAGCATGCGACCCTTGCACAGATCATGATCATCAATCCATGCAATGAAGCTTCTATTTGTTCGTTCCCATGTTTATCGTTGACGGAAATTGCAAGCTAAAGAAAGTGGGTATCAATGCCAAATAGCAAATCGGTGCACGCCTCCCTCCGCTCTATAGCTCTCCAGCTCCGATCCCAAAATTGTAGGCCGTTGGTCATAAATGCGATTGGATAAGCGTATGTGGTAGCGCCGGTGCCTAAATGCCTGTCATAAATAAATCATAATGCGTAAGCCAGAAGTGTTGTGGAGCTTAGGTAAATGCTAATGGTCCTGCAAAACAGAGTCGAATAGTTGCGTAGCCTGAAATTATTGTGCCGACGTGTACGATTACTGTTCCTGTATAGTCTGTGGGAATGCCGCGATTGAGGTCTTCATGCATGCCGAGTAGGTGCTTGAGTTGGGGAACAATCTAGATGCTGTACTGGAAATGCGTACGGTCGGAGAAGGCCTTCTCCATGGTGGGCAGATCGGAGGCAATGCCGGATCTCCGGGATGAACGAGCAATCAGCCAGCTGGTGACTTTGTAACCTATCGCAGAGAGTAACGACACCAGGAAGAACATGACTGTAGCCTTTCCATACGGGAAGGGGGTGATTGTTACGCATTCCATTGCGTTATCGATGAAAGACGCTGGGGAAGGGATCGAGATCAAAAGATCCAGCGCGCCGGAAAAGTACGCACAGAACGAAAATGCTGTGACATTGAGTCAGTGGGATAGAGTGAGGGTTTCTGGGGTCAAATTACCGATTGCTGTACCGGTGTAACCGGTATATTTCGGACTAATCAGATAAAGTGCAAACAAGAGCGAAATTCCAAAACCTAAAGCCGGGATCCATCTGGTGAAACCGGTAAGAGAAGCCAGCTTCCCAATGATAGCCGCAGTGCTGTCGACGGTGGCTTTGAGAGTGGTTGCACTGAAGGTCACCTCGTCCAGCAAACCTTGAGTAGTCTGAATCTCGATTTGCATTTGATCATGCAGGCGTGTCTGCATCTCCGCCTGACGAGTCTGTGCAGCATGGAATGCCTCTGCTTTTGATTCCAGGCCGGTGAACGAATTGCCCAGGTTGATCATTTGCTGTCCCGACGTTAGCTAGGAACCATAAGACATATAAAGGTGGCGAGTATACGTTGTCTAGAACACTCTGTCTATCGTGTAATGACGAGACCAGCTCATTGGACGTTTGCTGAATAGCGAGGTCAGCGCCGAGCCTCACCAATATGGTAAGTCAAGCCAACTTACTATCTGATAATGCATGCTATGAAATGCATTAAGCAAAGCATTGACATCGGCATTCTTCATCTCGTGAAGCGAAACCTGAAGCTGGTTTGCCAACTCTCGGTTTCTGTCCCACTGCTGTGTTTGAGTTGCAGCTAATTCTGCACCGCCCTCAACGACCTGCTGAAACACTTTTCCAACGTTCTTACGCAAGTCAATCGAATCGGCGTTTGCTTCATGGACATTCTGCAGCCGTCAGCTGCAACGTCCGATACACACTATTTTTCCCAAGTACTCACCTGAATCAGGTGAGCTGTCTCAGACTCGACCTCCCTTGTTGCTGAGATAACTTTGCTAATCGCGGTCTGTACAGCTGCGTCCATACTTGCGACCAATCTCTGAAGGAACGACTGTGCTTGTTCAGTCGCTGCATCGAGATCCTGCATCAATTCATCTCGAAAGGTTTTCCGTGCCAACGTGAAGTCGAATTGTAGCTGCGTCAATGCGGCGTTGGCTTCATTTGTCGCTCTTCCAAGGGCTGTACTAGCATCTGCGCTCGTTTCGACCATTGATTTGTGAAGCCTGATCAGCTGATCTATAGACTTTCAGCGCTGAAGTAAAGCTGGAATTTGCAAAGCTCGCCTTTTTCTATATCAACGCGTGCAGCCTGACACATCACGCCAGCATTTTGTCTGTTGTTGCTGTAGCTGGTCCACCACTGAGGCCTAGATTCCAAGGACTGAAGACATTTGCTTAGCTGATCCTTAGGAATGCTTCTCGCTCCCTTCGACTTGATTCTGGCCGCAGTAGTCAACGCCTCGCAGGACTGAGGTTTGACTGAGTTGGCACTTCCAATCTCGCACATAGCAAGCTGGGCAGCGTAGATTGATCTGAAGTCCTCGATTGATGTTTCACGGTCACGCTCCGATCCTTCAATTGCATGACAGGAGTCTAGAAGTGTAGACGCGGCGATCCTGTTGCATGATGGGGATGTCTGGATAGAGGCCAGGAGTTCTAGTGCATGGGTAAACGTCCCCGAGGGATCGTTGTGCATTGGGCGGACAAGCGCCATCAGTTCTGCATTGGGTGCGAGTTGGGCCGGCGTTTCATTTGATTGCACATCTTTTGTGGCTGTCAGCCACTTTCATTCCGGCAAGTGCTGGTCTCTTCTTCGGCTCAATCTCAGAGGTCACTTACCATTCGCCTTCGCCTTCGAGAACTTGAACGCTGCAATAGTATGAGAGCAAAGGAAAAGGATTAGCATTGCCAGTTGGCAATTGAGCTTGACTGGGGAAGACATCGCCGTGAAAGGTGTCTTGGCCAGATCAGAACATTAAAGGATAAGAATATGTGGAGGTGCACGAAGAGAAGGATTGAGAAAGGAAGGAGATTGAAAGAAGTAAGCTCGGTAACGGATTCACTCTCTTCCCGTCGGTCATGATATTGGTTTTTATGTATTCACTGTCAAACCTTGTTGGAATTATCCACTCGAAGGGGTGGGACTTCAATCACGATCAACGCATCCTTCCAGGGACTTTGATCAAAGTAGCAGTCCGAACAGAGCACAATCCAGCCTATCACTGGCGCTTCGGATAGCTCTTTCCGAAAATCACGAAAAGGCAATGATGCGGTTGTAGTCAATCTTAGGATTGAACGTGCTAAGAAAGTAGGATGGTTTGCGAGCTAAAAGATGGAGTCGCGATATCACCGTGTCACGTGACATGGCTTGGCATCGAGTGCATCTCGATTGAAGGATACCGAGGACCTGTACACATTGGCCCACACCATGATAATAAGATCGAATTGCCTTAGTGCATGCCCTCGTGGAGCCTCGATTCTATTTCCGGAATCTTTGGCACCCGCTACGATCTCCAGGACTCCAATAAGGCCCTTCTCTTCGACCTCACAATGCAGATCTCGAATAGGTGGTGCGTCGTTATCGCTACCAGCGGAGGTCAATCTGCGAATCATCGATACTCCAGCACAACGGAACAAAGACAGGATGAAGAACGAGCTACGGAAGACGGTGGAGGTTGAGGGACCTCTCGGTGAGCCGGCGCAAGCCTTCCAGTGCATGCGTTCTCTGACTTTAATTAGGTAAGATGTCCGTAAATTTACCACCATACATGAGTCTTGAACACAACAAGGAGACAAGGAAAGCCATTTTGAGTGTACTCGACCGCGAAGAGCGGAAGCAGCGTGAGATGTGGGGTATGTTCTGCTTTCCTTATCACGTGGCTGCGGAGCCTTCAAACGTGGTCTCTGACAGTCACAGGAACGACCCGCGCATACCTCAACAACCACATATTAGGCGTGTCAGAAGGTCACGCTGCGATATTACGACTTGTGGGGGTAGGTTACAGAGCTACAGTCGAGCCAACAGCCGTCTCGGTTCAACCAGAGTACCCAGGCCAGCAATACGTCTCCCTGAAGGTTGGCTACTCGCATCCCATCGAGCTCGGCGTCCCGCTTGGCATGAAAGCGAGCACACCACAGCCTACAAGGATTCTATTGGAAGGAATGGAAAAAGAGGTGGTAAATCAATTTGCTGCCAGGATCAGGAAGTGGAGAGTACCGGAACCCTATAAGGGGAAGGGTATCTTCGTAAACGGAGAGACGATCAAGCTGAAGGCGAAGAAAATCAAGTGAATTAGATCATACTTGTACAACAGGAACCTGATGCGGTGGATGGGATTTAAGGTGAGGCCTCCAGTATCGGGCAACATTGTGCATGGTTTGCATTGCATAGCGTTTGTTGGTTCTATGAACATGAGGACCAATTCCCTGCATCTTTACTTCGAGTTGGATATGTCGTTGCCCGAAGGATAATAAATTGTTATCTGACGCTATCTCTGCAGAACACCATAGCCTTTGAAAGATGCATTAGGTGCTTCATTGAGGCTTTGCCATCGTCATGCTTGCCTCGAAATGTATCTTGATGTAAGGTAGGTCACTCCAAAGATATGTGAGGGCTTTCAAACACCGGAGATCGAATAGTGCATAAGCTTTGGTTCCTCATTAACCCACGACGACTCTGTTGAAATATTTCACACATACCTTTATGATATCTGTTTGCAGTGTCTTGTTGTTGCGCTTTTGAGTGATCACAGATTCACAGAGAACGTATTTGGCTTCAAAGATATCCTCCAAGTTATTGCAGTCGTATTCACTATCCGCGTATGGGTGTCCCCCTAATTCGGGTTCCTCATAGGCGGAAGGGGGTGTCTGGTAGTATGGAGAAAGGTGCATACTGGATTTCCCTCACTGAAGAGAAGGCGAGGGTATGAAGAAAGAGAGCACATCTTCCAAACCTGATAGAGTACTTATGCATAAGTTGAACGCTGTCATGTTGGGTATCTTCGCTAAAACGCTGTTGAAAATGCAGAAGAAGGCAGATCGTTACCACATATCAGTCCGAGTCGTAATCTACCAAAGCTGGGGCACGAAGATCATCATCGTCCATCCTCTCAACAGCCGGGGTCGTGTCAAGGTGCCCCGTCGAACTTTGTTTCCGCTTGACCAAGCGAACGCTGCTCGGAGCGGGAGTACTAGGTTTATCGACCTTCAAGAATGGATCCAGGACAGCTCTTGTATTATTCCCCAGCTCTCTGCAGAGGGCCGCCTTCCTCTTCTCGGCGAGTGATGCACCTTTGAGTGGGTTTATCCTCCCTGCAAGAGCCTGTCTCGACTTCGAGGTATCAGCAAAGAGTGGCCTAGCCTGTGCCTTTACGATCGCGCCATCTCCGCCAAACTCTCCAAAGTCCACAAACCCAGCTCTACGCCTATCATCCTCTGTCTCCTCCAAAAGGTCCATGCCCAAGCTCATCCTATCCTTCAGCCCTTCCGTCAAGCCCTCCTTCCTTTGCCTGATCTTTCTCTCAGCCCTGAAAGTTCTCCTTAATCTGCGATTTGCCTCCCCAGGATCATCCCAGTCCCTCTCCTTAGCCCTCTGCAAATCTTCAATCCTGCTCTTATCGGTGACAGCCTGCCTCTTATCCTCCACCTTCCCCTCCAGAGCCGCAAAAGCGTCGTTGGATAAACGTTCCCGTTCTTCGTCAGTCTTGATCCGAATTTCCCCTTCTTGTACTTTATCCTCTCCCGTATCCCTCTTCTTCGCCCCCTCAGTAACCACATAGGCAGTATTCTTTGGATCAGTCCTTATTTCGATCCAGCCACCACAAGCTATATGCTTCATGCGAAAGCTGTATATAGGTGTCGAATGATAGTTTCCAACCTTCTTCTTTTCCGCGTTGAAGCGTACGCCTTGGCCGATTATGCTGGGCTTAGGACATGTGGTGCACCAAATGGCAAAGGGCATTTCGAAGCGGACAGTCAGGATGCCTTGACCTAATTTTCGAGCACGGGACCCGAGAGCATGCTTGCCGGCAAGCTTGTTGGCAGAAATCGTGCCTTCAAGCTCAGGCGGGACATAACGTCCCATATCTTACATGAAATCAGTATGCGATATGCTATCCTCAGAATACGAACACTTACTGAATCCTTGCATCTTCGCAGAGGGAGACCCTCAGGTCTGTTGTGATCGTGCTTATATGGTACTGTAATCCAAATGCTTCGCGGAAGGGATGGAGTGATATTGCACGCTTAGATGATAGTCATCGGTTAAACTTCGGCCACCCTGCATTAGCGTCACAAATGGGATGTCGATCAAATCTTTCGCGTTGCTCCATGTGAAACTGGCAGATTGTTTGCGCCCCGGTCCCAAGCATCACCAACATTACTCTTCAGCTCACAGAGAACTCTTGAGAAGCTGAGAGTAACTCCAAGGCATGCGGTAATGATGATCTAGGAGGCCGAAAGGCGATAACACTATCACAAACCTCAGCTATAATGTCTCCATCAAAACAAGAAGGAACATCGGAGGGAGGTCTTGGGCGTGCTGAGTTTGTTTCCAGTCTTACCAATTTTGCAGAGGACCGAGGGTAAGATTTATATCATCATACCTAGCATCGGTAGTGACTGCTTTGCTGACACGAAGCTTTGATGAAATAGGATCTCAATCGATTTCCAGGCACGTGTCAACGGCAAACATGTCGACCTTTTCAAGCTATATAACCTGGTAACCACGCGAGGGGGATATGATCAAGTAACGGCAGAGAGAGGGGCATGGCGAAGGCTTGGAAATGACTTCAATCTCGGCTCGGCGAATGGAGCAGCATATGCCTTTGGACTGAAGAGTGTTTACTACAAGAATCTTGCGTTAGTAACAGACTTGGAGGTCATGCCAATAACTAACAACTTCTAGAGCTTACGAGATCAAATTCCACTTAGGCCAAGAACCTCCTCCTGTCTCCATCCTCGAGAGTTTAACCGCTAAAGGAGGGGATACTCGGACTCGTACTATCGAAAATTTCCAATTACCTGTCCGTACCGGGCTCGCCAATGGAGGCAGCGACTCTGAACGGGATGGCTCTCGAACACCCAAGGAAGAAAAGATGGATATGGACGAGCCTGGCAGCGGGGGAAGCCGTCAAACAAGGGGTGAGTCTGTCTACACCATATGGCAGCTTGCTCACTCACAGCATTTTAGGCCTTCGCCAAGCTCCTGCTCCCAGACAGCTTTTTCAACCAGACCTATCAGCATCAAGGCAGGCCCGTCACTCCTCGGGGCACCTTCAATCTCCTCAACCGGGTGTCGCAGCTCACAGTGGTTACACGTACTCTGCATCTTCCAATCCTAACAGCGCGTCGTTTGCAATCCAAAACTACGAGCCTCCACCTCGAATGGCCCTGACTTTACGACCGATCATGACTCCGGGAAATAACCCTGCACAGTTCAGAGAGAATCAACGACGTGCGCGAGAGGCCCGAAAAGTGGAGCTGGGTCTGGTGTCACCAACCATCAAGGGCATGATGAAGCCTGGAGGTAAGTGTTATACGGACTCAACCGAAGCTCCGAAGCTAACTTGCGACAAAGCTGGCTTCGAAGGTCCTAATATCTACGTTCGGACGCTCCAGGGATTACGTTCACAAGTACGCGAAGAACAGGATTACGCACTCCATCACCTTGTCAAGATCTCACATGAGCGAGGAGACAAATACAAGTTCGATGCCTTTCCCAACCTCGCTGAGGGTCTCATAGAATACGTCCTTGGCGTCAGCTCTCTATTCTACGATGTCGAGTGGGACATATCGTATACGGAAGATAAGCACGAAATCAACACTCTCGATGGCATCTCGGGGACTCCCGACATCCTGCAAAGGATACAATGTTTAAGGCGCATCGACCCGTCGGATGAATTGGAATCTGAGGATTTTGCTCATAAGCTCACTAAGACACTCGAAGCAGGGTTGACTATTCGAAATCTATCTCTTCTGGAAGATAATGCAATCTACTTGTCGGAAATGCCTCAGCTTCGAGATTTCCTTTCCATAGCGCTGAACCTTCCGGCTTTGCCTGTCACATCCGAAATGAAGCACTACGCCCTCGAGATTGCCGAGCAAGTCACAAAGTATTGGCGTATGGATGAATCGGATCCACTTTACCAGTCCCTCCTCCTTCACATTAACGAAGGACATGATCGGGGGGCTATTCTTACCGCGCTACGTGCAGTAAGCCGCATATCGATGACTCTCGAAGATACGAATCAGCTCAAAGGTGTCCCAGTCTCAGTCATTCGACGCTTGTGCGAATGGATATTACTAGACGACGAAGAGCTCGTCGGCGCTTGTTTAGATTTCTTCTATCAATATACCGCCGTACCTGGAAATCTTGTTGTCCTACTATCTCACATCAACGACATACCCTTGAGTTCCTTCCTCGCTCAACTCGCCCGACTACTCCAATTCAATGCTTCAACCCAATACACGAAAATCATTACCACACGCGAAATTCCAATCACTGCAGCAACGGACATACCGAATGTTCCGGATGAATTGCTGCAGCAATTTTTGGCATACGACGAACCAGATCGATCAAATCACTGGCTCCGAGCGGTGTTTGAAGAGGACCCAGAGAGCCACATTACCCAGATTGCGCTGTGGCAAGCCTACCAGTATCGCTTTGGCGAACATACGACCCCACAGATCGGACTCCTGCCTGCTGCCGAATTCATCAAAAATGTCAGTACTATATTTGCGGGTGCTAATGCTCAGGTAGTGAGTGGTACTACCCAGAAATTCATCATTAAGGGTATTCGACCTCGTCATAATCCGATGGACATTAAGGGACGCGTCTACAGCCGCTGCCTTTGGAAGGTACCGGATTTGGGCCCTTGTGGGGAGTTCTTCATGAAACCGAAGCAAATGTTCGACCACATAGCGTTCGCGCATATTGGGGTAGATCGCAATATGGATGGCACGGCGTGGGATCTGCAATCAAATTCTCGCCCAGGAACGCTACCACCCGATTGCTTCTGGGCCAACTGCCGGCACTTTACGAAACGGGATGGTCCGTTGCCAACAGCCATTGAGCTAGGCATGCATATCAAGACACATCTTCCAGATCAATCGAGCAAGGCTTCATTTCGACAGAAACATAATCGCACTTCTGCCACCCAGACAATACTGCCCACGAAGATCGGTCAGGCTAGCTCCATCGTTGATCCTGAGCAAGGACGAGAGGCTACGTATCAATACCACAAACACGAAAACACCGCAGATACCCAGGGTAATGCGGAGGGTTTGCCGCTGCCAAGCGTATTGGTGCTGCGGATGATCGCTAGGAACCTTCCCAAAGCAACTGCGTTGCTACAGCCTGACAATCGCGAAGCTTACTGCAAAGAGGTCATGGAGCTACTCTTCAGCCCGCTAAGGGATAAGCTGATGTTCGTGGTGGCCTACAATAAGCCGATGGCTCCCTATGTTTCCGATGTGATTGGATACATTGAGAAAGGCCTGAAGATCTGAAGATGGTCATGCTATGACGCCGAGGATCACTGTACGATGGTTATGAACAAGCGAACGTACTTGCATGTAAACAGGCGTCAGAGGGTCGGCAGGTCTATCCCATGAGCCATAGATCTGCCAGGGTGAGGTTTTGACGTAGGATCCAAGGGTCCGGTCAATGGCGTTCTCTGTGTTTCAAGCCCCTTCCTGACGGGCAAGACGCTGATGGCTGCCTCCAAGCCTGCGATATGTCTGAAATAAGACCGTAGGAGAAGGTATGGATTTCATCCATCTAGCCTACGGGCGTGAAACTTTAATTTTACCTCGCTTTCCTTTACTTTCTCCGACCCTTCCCTCTCTTACTTCATCGCCGTGAGCATTCATACATTATTGGGTAGCATCAAGCTGTATCAAAATGCCCTGAAGCATTATCTTCAGGCCATTTTACAGCCTTCAGCTATTACGCATGCAGTCCATCAATCGCAAGACAACATGGCTCCTTTGTCATGTTCTACAACATCAAGTTCTCCTCTAGGACCTGTCTCGTTGCCATTGTTCAAGCTGTCTCATTGCACTACAACATCACCGAGAGGGAATCAGCTATGGACACATTTGCCAAACCGTTCTGACATGTTTGCCGTCTTCGATACCGTGAGAAGCCGAGGTCTGGGTGGAGCAATTCTGGAGAAGAAAGTCCTGAAGTTAATCCAAGGTGGAGATCAGCTAGTAAGTATCTTGTGTTGGCCATTACAGCGGATCAAGTGCTGACTGTTGGGTTTCAATAGGAGCTGATCGAACTAGACGCTCTCAGGCATCAAGCACGTGTGGATACGGATAGATGTCAATCTCAATCACTTTCGGATGACCTCCGCAATGTCATACTTATCGTTAAGGTGCCACTGCTGGCTCTTCGGTACCAGCTGCCTGACGGCCGTGTGAGTGTAGACCTCTCCGGTTACACTTCTATAGCTCGCTAAGTGATCCACCTGAAGATCCGCAGGATCCAAATGAACTTTCGGCCAGCATCCGGCTGCGATACTGCTTTTGAAACTCTGAAGGACACTGGCGTATTTGTCGTTTCCAAGGACCAACCTCCGTATATTTCGCTACCTCTTGGATTGCACGTGCAATCTACACAGCATGTTGTGAACAATCCACAGCCTCGATCTTCCCAAGAACCACAGCGGGGGCTGTTAGCCACCACCACGAGTTACAACAGTGCTTCACTGTCTGCTCCACGTCCACAGCTGCGTCCAAACTCATCCCAGGCTGCCTTGGCAAGCTCGCAACCTCGCCCTGAAGGGTATCAGAATTGTTATGGTACTGCATATGGGGACGTCCCGTCATCTGCTCAACCGCCTAGAGTTCTGTCGCGGGAAAGCTCCTCTACAGACGAGCATCTTCGAGCCCAGCTTGGCGCACCTGTATCGATATACTCTCTGCCAAGCTCATCACAGAATGTTCTGCCAAGCTCGCAGCCTCAATCGCAGGAGTATGACTTCATGAATTACGGCACCACGTCGTTTGAAAAACCGCCTCAAAGTCAATCACGTGCTAGCTCCTCAGGAACTCGCGGTCATTCAGACCACTTCAGCAAGCCAACCGTATATGTTCAGGATCCCAGATCACAAGACGAAAGACCAAGCAGTACCAACAATGCCACCTACCCGAGCCCTTTCGGAGATCGACCTAGCTTCTTGTCCACCAATCTAAGTACAGCTTCCAAACGACCGACGCTGCTACCAGCATCGCGGGTTTTACTCCCTAGCCCGAATTTTGGCAATCACTCATCCACTTTCGGTGGATACAATGCGCGACCCGTTAGTGCTCCAGAAACAGTATCAGATAGCCAGCTAATAGACAGTCTCCCAATCAGTCAGATGCTCCCGCCTCAGCGAGTGCTCCCCTTCCCAGATAGGGCGCCTACACAAGGCACTGACACCATACCTGCATCCTCTAAGGCGACATTGACGAAGAAGGAGACCGAAACTAAAGTTGCTAAGCCAATGAAGGGGCGAGCAGCAGCAAAGCCAAAGCCTTCATTGATCATTTCGCTTCCAAGCTCCTCGGCCCCCACAGTCCGCGATAGGAGGGCAGAGGCAATAGAAGCAAAGTCGGACAAGAGCCTTCCGTCAAGTGCTCCACCAAAAAAACGTACAAGAGCCCACAAAGCACTTGTAAGCGCTCCTGCGTCGAGTGCTCCTCCTAGGATAGATTCTACCTTGGAAGCTTTAGAGAGGACCGTGTCGAGGATAACAACAGAATTGACTCCACCATCGAGCCGAAGTGGGAACGAGAGGCCTCCTTTATCGGTCGTGAGCGATAGCGAGACGAACGAGCGCCCAACTCAACCCTTAAATCGGGATTCGTCGCCAACAGCGCAGCCGCCTCAGATGGGACAACTCCCCAACCTTCTACCAAACGTTCAACCAAAGGAATTCTTGGACGCTCTCGATGTATGGATTCGAAAGTACCATGGCCTGCCAGTGCCTCAAGCACCGATGACCGCCAAAGAGCAACTCGCAAGTTATGCTGCTAGGCCGGACGCCGAAAGAGCCAAGCTCATCGATGACATGATCCTCGAATGTTTGCAAGATGAGAACTTCGGGAAGTTGTGCGATGACGTTGAGAGGAACTGGAAGAGGATATGCCTGGGACTCTGATGCGGGCCAAGAGCGATCCACTGGCCACAGGGATGGAACAGATATCTGCTTACGTTCTGAGAATTTTTCGATCACATCATGCTAATTTGAGCTGTTGCTGAGCCATTCGCATATACCCTGATTTGCAAAGCGTTGCGTTGATAGCCATCTTTCGCACTCTAGATAGCCTATCTCTCACCATAATGCAATATAATGTTCGCTAACAGATATTCTCCCATTGTGCACGCCATCGCTATGCATCGAGAAGCTACCTTCAATTCACCTCAAAGGCTTGATCCCCTTATGAATCGCAGCGATCCCACCCGTCAAATCCTCCCACCCTTTACCTCCAGCCGGCAGCATAAAGCCCGCCTTCTCAATCATCCCCGCAAACTCCTCCTGACTCGGAAACCGTTCAATACTCTCTACAAGATACTGATAGCTCTCTCTATCCCCAGCAACGAGCTGTCCGATCAACGGGATAGCGCCGAAACTCCAGCGCTTATAAACCCCATTCAGCAAAAAGTTGTTCACCTTGCTGAACTCCAAGCATGCAAAGACGCCGCCTGGTTTGAGCACTCGAAAGGCTTCATGCAGCGCATCTTGCTTGTTGGTGAAGTTCCGAATGCCAAACGCCACGGTGTAGAGATCTATACTCGCATCTTCAACCGCATGTAACTTCTCTGCATTAGCTTCAAGCCAGGATATCCGATCGCTGTTCGCGTATGCGGTGTGCACGCTTCTTTTCCGTCCTTCAGATAGCATCTGTGGATTTATGTCCGATATGATGACGTGGGAGCTGCGATCGTTATTTATAGCGGAAGCGTGGTCGAGGAGACGGAAAGCGATGTCGCCTGTTCCGCCTGCTATGTCGAGCATTGTTTGGGGGGTTTGCTGGGAGCCGGGGTTTAGAGAGCGGACGAAGCGGTCTTTCCAGAGGCGGTGGATGCCGAGGGACATTAGGTCGTTCATCCTGTCGTAGGAAGTGGCGACGGAGGAGAAGACGGCGTTGACTGGAGCGTATTGTTATCGGACGAGCGTAGTTGTGAGGGGGATGTGCTGGATTTATACCTCGAGACTCCTTCTCCGCTTCGGGTACGTTTTCGAATCCGAAGTGGGTGGTTCGTGCATCTTGTTTTGTCTGCTCTTGTTGTGCTATGCGGTTGGTGCAGGAGAGGCATCTGTAGGGTTGTCTGGTTTCGAGGAGTCTTCTTGTGAGTCTGGTGGAGACGCGTGAGACGGTCGGTGAGGCCATGTAGGGATGGTATTGAACAGTATGGAGGATGCTGCCCTTTGACCTGCGAAGGGTAGCCTGATTTAGGAGAAGAATTGAGCTATCTGATCAACGCAAAGAAATGTAGATGCTTGACCGTCATCAATTGAATAATATCTCGTCCTATACTAAAGATATGCGGGGAGTCAAAGTGCTGTGGAGTTCCTTATGTGTACCATATACGTATAATTATGGTCAAGTTGCAATCCGAATTGCTTATCAAAAGCACTTGATGAACGTATCGTCTCGAATACATCTATGTCCCCTGAAATACACCCTTTCAATATATTATAATGGTTCTCGACATACAGGATTTCATTGCGGAGCGAGGGGGAGATCCGGACAAGATTCGCGAGTCCCAGCGTCGTCGCCATGCTCCAGATACCATAGTGGACGATATCATTGCTACATTTGAAGACCATAGGAAAAGTGAGCCTTGACGGTGTTATTATACAGTAAGGACTCTAGATTGACAGCCGAATAGCAAACTATGCAGCGGCACAATTGGGAGCCCAGATCAATGCCACACAAAAGGAGATTGGAGCAAAGAAGAAGGTGTGGCCCTTCAGCGATCGAGAACACATCACCATGGTGGCTGCTTCAGATGCTCATTCGTCGTTCCACATAGGCCAAAGAAGATGCTAGCGAGCTGCTGCAGAAAAAAGTTGATCTCGAGAACAAGAAGAAACTATTAGAAGATTCAGCAAAGGAAAAGGATGTAATGCTACAGAAAAAGCTGAAGACAGTGGGCAATTATGTCCACGACTCCGTTCCAATAAGCAACAATGAGGTAAGGCATCCAGGGACAGTGTTGTGCTGCTCCCCCTGACTATAATACTCAGGATAACAACGCCTTGATACGGACTTGGGCGCCGGACGGAGTCAAAGTCGAAAAACGTGACTGTCTATCACATCACGACGTCCTGCTAGCCATCAATGGGTACGACCCTGTGCGAGGCGTAAAAGTAGCGGGACACCGAGGGTATTGCTTGATCGACGATGGATTACTTCTAAACATGGCCCTGGTAAATTATGGCTTGCACTTTTTGCGGAAGAAGCATTACACGCTCTGCCAGCCGCCATATTTCATGCTTCGGGACCAGATGGCGAAAACAGCTCAGCTCGAACAATTCGACGAGGAACTCTACAAGGTCTCGGGAGATGGTGAGAACGATACTGATAAATATCTTATTGCCACTTCGGAACAACCTATCTCAGCAATGCATGCAGGCGAGTGGCTGCAAGACAAGGATCTGCCCATTAGGTATGTCTCCTTTAATGCTGGACAGCTGTTGGCAGATACTCAGAAGTATTAGGTACGCTGGTTATAGCACGAACTACAGAAAAGAAGCTGGCTCTCATGGAAAGGATGCTTGGGGAGTCTTCCGAGTCCATCAATTCGAGAAGGCTTGTTCATCTTCCTCATACTGTCCTCTCTCACTAACAAGAATTAGATTGAGCAATTCCTCTTCACCAATCCGGAAGACTCGTGGAAAGCTTTCGAGGAAATGTTTGCCAATTCAGAAGAATTCTACCAGTCCCTTGGCCTACCTTACCAAGTTGTCGCTATTGTCTCAGGCGCGCTCAACAATGCCGCTGCGAAAAAGTATGACCTAGAAGCATGGTTTCCTTTTCAGGGCGAGTACAAGGAGCTGGTCTCCTGTAGCAACTGTACGGACTACCAATCTCGTGCACTGGACATTCGATATGGGCCTAAGAAACAGACTGACAACAAGAAGAGCTACGTTCACGCGTTGAATTCGACGTTGACAGCTACGGAGAGAACGCTCTGCTGCATTCTAGAGAACTATCAGACTGAGAGGGAGGTGGAAAAGGAGGTTGAGAAGAGGACCGAGCACGGGACGACAACGGTGACAGAGACAATGACTGAGAAAGGGGTGAGAGTACCGGAGGTGCTGAGGTCGTATATGCCTGGTAATCCCGAATTCATTCCGTTCACGAAAGAGCTGCCAAAGAACTCCACGTCATTGAAGAAGGGCGATTCAGAGGCGAACGGCAAGGTGGAAACGACGGTAGGTGCTGTGACGGAGGAGATCGGGAAACTGAAGTCGTAGCGGAAAGCCCAGAATATTGGGATATCTGCCTCGAAGGATCGCTCTTGGTGTGATTGGGAATCCTTGCGTAGCTAACGGTAGCGCTGCAGTAGCCCTGCTTGTCGGCGCTGACCTCTTCCTAAGGCCTGTTGCAGAATCCTTTTGTGCGAATAGAAGTCTGCGATGAATGCTGTTTCAGCACAGCCACTATGTCCCAACCACCCATGAATATTTAATGACAGCAGCCCAATGTCACGCAATGTCCTAAAGACCTCTATGAACCAACGCGATGAAGGAAAACAATAGGGTAGCCCAAGGGCGTATTTTCAATTCATTGGGACTACAAATACTCCTCCAACTCAGTCCAATCTGGCACAATAGCCAACAGCGTTATCAATCGCCTCCAGATATAAAAAGAATATGCAAGATCTATGTCAAGTATCAATGTATCATAACGAACTTTTCCTCGAAGCACAAAAACGGCCTTTGCCACAGCAGTTTCCAGAGACGTTCATCGGTCGCTTGTCTCCAGAGATTCGCGAAAACATACACATTGCCGCTTTTTGGGTCCAACAGGCACCCCAGAATAATCTTCACTGCGGCTGGCGAGAAGGGCAGAATCCGTCTCCACCTCTCGAATGGATCAAAGACCATCGGCCCGCAAGCATAAGCTACCGCGAACGCCGTTGGCCTGGGACGGTTCAGCACCTCGACGAGCAGCCTGCTCTCCTTGCTACTTTCCTGCCCCGTGCGGAACCCAAGGCACAATCCCGTCTTGCTCTTCTGTTCACATATCGTCAGGTCCATGCCGAAGCGTGGCATGTCTACTACTCGACCAACATCTTCGATCTTCCCAATTTAGCAAAAGTTGATCCAATCCCTCAACGACATTGGACCAACGTGGTGCGGAGCTAAGATTTGTAGCGTTGACGTCTGTGGGTCCCGAAGATGATAAAGCGCTTCTGGACGGAGCATTAGGATATCTGGCTGAGTGTATAATTTGCAATATCTTGAGCTGAGGTTGTGTTGGAAGAACAGACACTGTTGCTGGGTTTGAGAGATTGAGAGGCGTCGAAAGGGTGAATCGGCTTCTTGACCGTTAGTTTGGGTGTCAGTGGAGGAAAATATTGATACAGAGGAAGGATAGGAAGGCCGCTGGAAGGATGGTGCAGGAACTTAGGACGTTGCTATTGAGACCCAGAGAAGAGAAGCGACGATATACGCTGGGTCGTTGCAAGATAGGTCGCTAATATCCGTCGTCGAGTGCACGCTTGCGAATAATATTATCAGAAAGCAGCTGGTGTGCATCAAAATGTGAGTGGAGGCAGTCGAAATCGCAGCCAACGCCGTCCATCGATCCTTTGATTCACTTTCGACGAACCTCATCCGGGTTGGACCAGGGTAAGGGGCTCGTCGGAGGTGCAGGGCCTTGTGTAACAACACAGCTAGCCAAGCGAGACAGCGTGGAGTCTTGGCGCCGATGACCCCGAAAAAAAGGGTTGTCTCTACCGAGGGCGTGGGTAAGCGTGATAGGAAAAGCAATGAAGAACTAGAGCAAAAAGCAGAGAGTGATCGAACCTGCTGGGGGTCGAACTGACGGCTAAAAAAATTGAGGAATCCGATGCAAGACTAGCAGCTCTGGGACGGTCACTGCGTCCAGTTCCTTCTCCGAGAGCGCGAAGCACGTTTGAGTGGGACATTCTACACCATCGATTCCATTTATATTTTCCCTTCTATCTTGAAATATATTGCTCAAGAAGACATTTTGGCCCACAGAGGGTCACATATCACTTCTGACGTACGCTGCTAAACTCACCAACACCAATCAACTGCTTCCTTCATTTGGCTACGAAACATCGACATTGCACTACCATTCGACTCGTATGAACGCTTTTATCGCCATAATATAAGCCATTTGATATCATCACTAAGTCGCCATGGTCCACAATAAGTTCGGTAAAGCCATGGAACGCCTGGTCACATTCCTCCAGGACAAAGAGAGAAGGGGCAAGAAGAAGGTTGTCAAAGCGAAGAAGCCTCCCAAACCCATGAGTGAGCACCCTTGCAACCCACATTATCAGCTTATGCTGATGATCGATGTGGTAAAGCTCCGAAAACGCTCGCCTACAACGCCCGTACTGCTCATAACAAGCGTCGTAAACGCCTCCAACATGTCGTCAAATACGTACCAGATCGGGACGGCCTACCGCTTGAGAGCGCCAAACAGCTCCAAAAATACATGAGCAACAAAACGAGTCGAGGCAATAAACCATGTGTAGGCAAACCAAAGCTCAAGGACCTCGATGAGCATGCTCGTGCTTATCTCATAAAGATGCTGGAGAAGGACATGGGGGCTGGGTACAAGAGGGAGTTGGCGCGGTTGGAGGCGTTGGAGAGGAGTGAGGAGGAGGAGGTGAGATTTCAGGAAATGGAGATGAAGAGGATGGAGGAGGGGGTTGGGGAGCTGGAGATGCGAGATCGGGAAGAGGAGGAGGAGAAGATTCAGGAGCTGGAGATGAGGAAGGTGGAAGAGGGGGTTGGAGAGCTGAAGATGGATGATCGGGAAGGGAATGTGGACGAGTGGCATGGTGGAGAGGATGTTTGTGGTCGAGACGCTATTTACTCTGGCGGAGGCGTGCTAATGTTGTCGACAAGGACTTCGATGGTCGTAAGAAGCAGCCCCTTTTTACTTCTTGTTACTATTTTCGTACGCATTGAGAATTAGCTACCGCTTGCAACCAGCTTCTTCCCGAACCTTCCCTAACGTAAGTAATGTTCGTTAATGAGGCGGTAAAGCTGTTATAGCCACAAGAAAGGGATCCCCCGAGCCCATACAGATCGTGATCTAAGTCCAGATCGACAAGATGACACGGCAACACAGCGACATCTAGTAGGATCTGGAACGATATGGCTCTTCAGATCACTTAGGAATGGTGGGAAAATACCAGAACAAGCTGACGCCAATAGCCTACCAAAGCTCGTGAAATAAGACACTGATGGTGCTGCATCTAATCAAGGGGTCTTTGTCTAGAAGATACCATACAGCCCGGAAGGATTGTTACTATCGATGGCACATCCTCGACGCATCTCCAGGACTTTTCCAATTACAGATATGATGACCTTTGTCAAAGCCAACACTGGTATAACTTCAGAGAGCAGGATAAAGGGTCCTTGCCAGGAAGGGCTTTCTGTTTGTCATCGTCCAGCTTCTAGAGCTGGCAAGTTGCTCAGGACGGTCAATGTGATACTTTATATACATATCTTCTGCAGCAATGGGAGGAACAGAGAAGAGGTTGGCAGTCTAATAGGCGGCTTCAAATTTGTCATGTGAAGATGGGTTTAAATTGCTTCATAAATCATAGACCTCGAATGTGCCAAGCCGGGCGAGCCGGTAGCGAAGCCCCTTCGGATTAGCCTGGCTGACTATATACCACTAGCGAGATTAGATCTGGCGTCTTGGCAGCACCATAGACCGACCGAGGGTCGGTAAAAAAAGTCGTGTCCGGTGTCCTCTCCGAAATTGCGGCTAACATCGGACACGACTTTTTTTACCGACCCTCGGACGCAAGCCGCTGTGCTCCATACTTAATCTTTTGTTCTTCATGGTCGCTGGTTCTGGCCATAAAAGCAAGCTTCTTGCTCCATTTCATTGTGGCCTATACGACATGGTGGTACCGCACCTAGGATTTGTACAATGCAGACCGTCCTCGCCAAAAATACAACGCTCCTTCGAAGTACCACTTGGCGTCGAGGTCTGTCACCAGCATTACAGCTGCGCAATGCTCTACACCCTATTCAGACACGATGGGGCAGTGTGCTTTCACAACGACCGGGATCAGACCAGTAAGTAACCTCCATGTCAAATCCAATCACAGATTCTGAACATTCCAGCGTCCATTTCCCTGGCGCCGTAAAGAGCAAATTCACCACGCATCTCTCATTCGCTCGTCCAGATACGCTTCCTGCGATGCCGACATATCGAGTGATGGACTCAGATGGCGTAATCGTTGACAAGACCCGAAAGGCTACCGAAATAAGCAATGAGGAGGTTATAACATGGTATAAAAACATGTTGACAGGTCAGCCTAAAACTGGGAGCTGGGTGGCAGTAGTATCCATTTGCTGAAGATCTGTGTCAGGGCCATAGTCAGCATCATGGATCTCATCATGTATGATGCACAAAGGCAGGGCAGGCTGAGCTTCTATATGGTAATTGAACAAATTGAACAGGGTGAGGATTAGAGTCTAACGCTCTTCAGGTCTCTGCGGGTGAAGAAGGAATTGCAGTCGGATCGGCTTCCGCGTTGGTCCCAGAGGATGTTCTCTTCTGCCAATATCGAGAAACAGGCGTTTTTCAACAACGGGGCTTCTCACTCTCAGAATTCATGAACCAGCTCTTTGCCAACTGTAAAGATAATGGCAAAGGGCGCAACATGCCCGTTCATTATGGTAGCAGCAAGCTCAACATTGTACATTCTCCTCTCCTTCTCTCATTTGGGATCGACTTGACTGGAATTAGCACACCATATCCTCGCCACTTGCGACTCAGATTCCGCAAGCCGCTGGGGCAGCTTACGCGCTCAAGCTCCAAGCCATGCAGAATCCGGAGCTCCCTCCTCGAGTAGTAGCCTGCTACTTTGGCGAAGGCGCCGCCAGCGAAGGAGACTTCCATGCAGCCCTCAACATAGCAGCAACTCGCTCATGCCCCGTTGTTTTCATCTGCCGCAACAACGGCTTTGCCATCTCAACCACAACCATCGAACAATACCGGGGTGATGGAATCGCAAGTCGCGGTGTAGGCTACGGTATCGACACCATCCGCGTCGACGGCAATGACATCTTTGCTGTGCGCGAAGTCACAAAAGAAGCTCGTCGGATGGCACTCGAAGATGGCGGCAAGCCTGTTTTGATTGAAGCGATGAGCTACCGAGTATCCCATCACAGCACGAGCGATGATAGCTTTGCCTACCGGGCGAAAGTGGAAGTGGAAGATTGGAAGCGGCGAGATAACCCTATCACGCGATTGCGAAAGTGGATGCAAAATCAAGGCATGTGGGATGAGGAGAAAGAGAAGATGGCGAGGAGTCAGATCAGGAAGGATGTGCTCAAGGCATTCGGAGAAGCGGAAAAGGAGAAAAGGGGGCCGTTGAAGAATATCTTCACTGACGTGTATGAGGAGCTGAGTGAGGAGAGCAAGGTGCAGATGAAGGAGCTGGGTAGGTTGTTGGACGAATACCCCGAAGAGTATGATGTGAGCGACTTTCAGGGTGGTAGGAAGGGGTTGGAGGAAGATGAGTGATCGATGTCGAAGGGCATCCTGCTCGGGACGCTGCGATGGCTGGTCACTCTCAGCCATCACCATCTGTCCCATCACGCTCAACACAAATCCTTGTTGATGTGCACACACGGCCAGCCGGCGGGCTGGCCGTCCTTGCTTTCTGACACAATGGCCATGAAACTTGAGCTAAGATTGCCTTTGTCGACATTTTGCTGCGAACAATCTCAGCAAGGACACTCAAAGAGGCCTCATGGTCATGGAGAGCCGAAGTGGTGTGCCACGCCAGTCTGCTCCATACCCTCTTGACCTCCATATGCCACCTGCAAGGAGAGAGTCAAGTTTTGCAGCGCATGAAGACGACATTGACCCGACGTAGTGTGGTCGCGTTCGTTCAATTAAGCTCTTACTGTGTATGCGGAGAGCCGAATGTCTTCGGCACGATGGTGGCGTGCATGTGCGACCCGAACCGCAGATCCGTGTACCGAGTCATGTCCGAATGTCATAATCTTCAATTCACTTCTTTGAGCAAGTAATCTTCTTACCCTTCACCGATGCTCAGTCATCTATGAATGCCACCTTTGCTAGAGCAGTATCGATGGATGACCGCATCGTACTGCGTAGGTCGAAGAGCAAGAGACAGTCTGCTCCAACTTGTCATCATGGGATACGACTCGTTCGTCCTTCACCGCCAGCCGATCGACACTGCAACGGATATCGAAGGAAGCAATCGGATTGCCCGGCTTTCACCGTACAATACTGATCAGCACGATTATGTAGCCCAGTACAGCAACGTTGAGCAAGCGAAGAAGCGATGATGAAAGCGCAGATGACGAGTTTTGCTGTCGAGCAGTGGAAGATATGGGGTGTTCGAAGACGATATTGATGCTTGCCATACGCTCTGGAGATAAGCGATCCAATCAAGACGGGAAGATTGCGGCATTTCCGGGCAATGCCAAGATACAACATATGATAATTGATAACCGTCCGAACAAAGTAGGTCCAAGACTCCCGCAGAGAAATAGAGCCCGACTTGAACGAACACTTTTAGCCTTTCAGGGTCTTCGCTCTGGAGTCTTGGCATGAAGACCTTTTCCCTGTCCTTGTCCTCGGTCGCGATATACCCTGCTCCACGGGGCCGGAGATATACCACAAATAGAAAAGAAGGAGGCGCTTCGGTGTGCGGTATGGTAAGACGGCCGGATAGAGTCATGGTAGCGGCTGTCTCTGTAGCGATGCTGCCGGCATCGAAATTCCAATTGTGCATAATAGCTTCAACCAGCTTTCGAGGCATACTCGCAAGAAACATTGTTTGTATACACCCATTCCAGCCCTGTGAGCCTGGCCACGCGACAGCAGGATTGCCTTCGCCTTAGGCTTTCCCACCCAATATAAATCTCACACCTCCCCCACCCTTCGCCTCATTTCGTACTGTGTCTGTGTTACGTGGATGATTCAAGGCCTTCACTACTCCGTATTGTTGCCCGTTGCCCCTCGGCCGTTCCTGCCTCCTTGATGGGGTAAAGCTCAGCCGCTCTGGGTTTTTGGCGTTGGGGAACGGCGCTCTATCCAGCATCTTATCTACTGCATATTATCTCGAGCATATTTTGCACAAACTTCCCAACTATATCTACAACTTCCCAGGATTCCCTTCTTCTTGGTTTGATCCGCTCTCAAGCTTGTTCGACTCTTCACTCACCTACCTCGGCTTGGATCCTGGGTGTAGGAACCCCACCGTACGAACCTCGACGCTAAAGGTGCCGACCTTCCTAGACACCCAACTGTGATGTTGATCGAGGGCGAAAAGTTCGCCTGCGAAGCTTGTGTGAGAGGGCACCGAGTCAGTACTTGTCAGCACTCGGGTAAGCCCATGAGGAGCTTTCCCTGGCTCCGACCAGGCTTTCTCGTGGGCGCTTGCTGACAAGAACGAAGACCGGACTCTCACACACATCAACAAAAAAGGAAGACCGGTTTCTCAATGTCCTCACTGCAGAGGCTTGCGCAAGGCGAGGTCGTCACATGTACAATGCGAGTGCGGAGCAAAGCCGCATGCTGGGTCGAAGGAAGAATGCTTCGATAACAAGAGCGACCCGGGCGATTTCCAATCAGACGCTGGCTCCGATATTGGTGCAGTCGAATCGAAGACATGTTGCTGCACTCATGGCATGCGGTGCACGTGCGCTTTGAAGAAGGAATACCTGGATGCCGTACCGGAAATTGTCGATATACCAGTCGTTCCTCCGAGGAGATCAGCGAGCTCTTCAAAGCCTCGTCTACTGAAAGCCGGATCCGAAAACTCACTGACTGTGTTCACAAACGGTCATCACAAGCCAGTTCACAAGCACAACGATTCAGCCCATAAGTGCGGCCTACCGTACAAGATCCCCATACCTCATAGCGTTCCCGGGTCAGAATACGCCCGTCGCTCCACGGACAGCCTGCCTTTGCTTAAGAAGAAAGAGGAGACACACTCCCAGCTTCATGAATCTATTTCTAGTGCTCAGCAAGAAGTACGGCTGGTCAGATCTGAGCATGGATCCCCCGAGCCGAGACCTCGCTCTTACACCAATGGACAAGTACCGCCACTGGACCTTTCATACCGTGCATACAATGAGACCATAGGCCAATTCCCCGATCTGGGGGACTATCCACAATCCCCCGGCGGCTTTGACAACTATTACACGGCGGAAGAGCAACCACCGGTACTTTCCGCAGGGTTAAGCATGCCTCCTGTGGACTGGTCTGCTCTTGACCTCGACAATGGAGCTTTCTCCGCCGCCTACAGCCAACCACCATCATATGCGAGCTTCGACCACAGTAACGTCGGTCAATCAGGGCTCACAACTTCCTCGTCCGGGGAGCTCTCAGACGTTGGAGACTACATGTCGCACAACGTCCAACGCTCTTCCGTTCGACATGGACTGCCATCGTCATCGGCCGACGATCTCAGCTACAATCGATTAAGCTCCTCGTCATTCACCAGCCTCCCTCAGACGTCTATGCTCTCATCCAGCAACCTGAACAGTCTAGACTACGAGACCTTTTTGAACGCGAGTGCGTCTCCAGACGAGTACGAGGAGCCATCCATCGGCGTCCCGACGAGCTCGGAATCTTTCGCCAAGCACGCTTTCACCGTACACGACGCTCAGAAACTTGCCCACCCCGATACGCCGACGGAAGCTATGGGGGGCTTGTCGTTACCGGCGGCACCGGAAGAGGAGCATATATGGGCGAAGCGGTTCAGTCCCGAAGCGGGACCGTGCATCAAGCCGGACGAGGTGGAGAATAACCACTGGGGTCAATGACATGGGTGGAAAGGCAGGAGGCCTGCGGGAAGATTTTTATGAGTCAATGATGGATACTCTCCTGGTTTGTGTAGATAGAAGTTCTTTTTGGGGTTTTGGGCGATGTGTGCATTTTCCAGGCGCCGTGTGTTTGTTCATATTAGATAGATGGAAATACGAAAAACCGCCTCATCATGTGCTCCGATCATGGCAGACGTTGGATTTAGCATCTTTGGTTTACCTAGGCTACAGACGGACGCGAAGGTTACGGCTCGCGAGGTACGGGAGGGAAGTGGAGCAAGGTGCTTTAGTCAATGTGCATGGAGTGGAATTCATGGGGGTAAAATGCCTCAATTAGCTAAAAGGCCTCATCCGTCTCCGTCTTTCCGCCAATTTTCGATGAAAATTAAAAATGAAATGAAATGGGGTATCTATACTACGAAAGCACGCTTTCCACATCCATATCGCCGCGTAGGATATCGCCACAGTGGTGAGGTTGTTGCCATCTTTCCCATTATCCGTGCCAACATCTTTCCAACGCCCATTCTTAGATCCTAGACCCCCGCAGCGACCATACTCTCTTAGGACCTCATCTCATCTCATCTCTCAGCTCAACTCATGCCGCGAGGCCAGGCTAGGCTAGGCCAGGCTAAGATGAGATGGAATAAGAGAAGATAGGGAATCCTAAGCCCTCTTCTTCCCGCTCGTGATGCCTCCGCCTTGGTTCTTCTGGCGGTAGGCGGAGTAGCCGACGTAGGCTGCGGCTAGGAGGCCGATGATTACGATGTTGCCTGTGAAAGAGGGAGGAGTTAGCGGGTGGTTGGTTGGTGGTTGGTGGGGTTTGGATTTGTGGG
>JAABUN010001026.1_pt1 | contig 66578 bp, 59 predicted proteins | sample 5559311 | NCBI WGS metagenome assembly JAABUN01 (sample SAMN10711877, study PRJNA513370) | rock metagenome | isolation source: Antarctica rocks | place: Antarctica: Victoria Land, Siegfried Peak sud
TCGAGATGGGGGTGGAGCTGATCACCCCCGTGGCGATCGAGGACGGGTTGCGCTTCGCGATCCGCGAAGGCGGGCGGACCGTCGGCGCCGGGGTGGTCACCTCCATCGAGCTCTAGGGCCCTCGTTGGTCCATCTGGTATGCTGCCGCGGGTGTTGACCCGTGGCAGCACGTTCGTCAGGACTCTGGTTGCCCGAGGGGTGACCGTTTTAAGGATGTAGTACAATGGCGAAGAAGTCCAAGGCTGACCGACCGGTGATTACGATGGAGTGCACGGTCTGTCATGAGCGCAATTACACGACTGAAAAGAACCGTCGGAACGACCCCGGGCGATTAGAGCTGAAGAAGTTCTGCACCCGTTGTCGCAATCATCAACTCCACCGGGAGACACGCTAAAGGAACTGTTGTCGAGGGCTTCGCGGTTGTCTGGTGATGACGTAGGGTCGTAGCTCAATTGGTAGAGCAGCGGTCTCCAAAACCGCAGGTTGCGGGTTCGATTCCTGCCGGCCCTGCCACCGTTCATCGCCATTCGGAGCGCCGGAGGGGCGATGCCTGAGCGGGCACGCCCCTCTTTCATGCATAGAACCTCCTTCCATTGGGAGTGCAGATGAGGGTCGGCGCCCTCGATTCTGGTTGCAGGTACCCTGCCAAAGGCGGGAAGGAAGAAGTCGATGAGCGCCCAGCGCCGCACGGTCACGAGACGAGAGAATAGTTCGGCGTCTGCTCGGTCCGGCGCGGCAACCGTATCGAGGGCGGCTCCTGCTGTAACGGCTGCTCCGACTGAGCGCCCGGCACGCGCGAACGACCGAGCTAAGCAGACGCCTCCAAAGAGCTCGTTCGACGCTCGTCTCGATGGGGTGAAGCGCGTCTATCGTGACACCTCGGCCGAGATGAAGAAGATCAACTGGCCGGATCGAGAAACAACCAAGAATCTGACGCTGGTCGTGATCGGTATTTCAACCGCTTTAGGACTGCTGCTGGGCGGGGTTGATCTCCTATTGCGAACGCTCTTCGAGGCGCTGCCCTAGTCAACGCCCCGTGGGGATCAAAGGTCCGAGGAGAACGACATGGTGACGACCCGCATATCGCTTCGGGAACGATTGGCTGCTAAGCGAGCCGTTGACACTGGCCCCGCCGACGAGCCAACCAGCGGACTGTGGTACGTCCTTCATACCTACTCCGGGTACGAGAATAAGGTGAAACGCTCGATCGAGAGCCGCGTCGAGGCACTCGATCTGGGGGAGCGGGTATTCGACATCATCGTGCCGACGCAGGACGAGATCGAGATCCGAAGCGGTCAACGTCACACGGTACAGAAGAAAACCTTCCCTGGCTATGTGCTGGTACGGATGGAAATGGACGACGACACCTGGTACGCCCTCCGTAACACGCCGGGCGTGACCGGTTTCGTCAACGTCAACAACAAGCCTGTTCCCCTCTCGGAAGCCGAGGTCCAGTCAATCCTCAAGGGCATGACGGCGGCGGCGCCGAAAGTTCGTGTCAGCTTTCAACTCGGCGATACCGTTCGAATCACCGACGGTCCCTTCGCTGACTTCCGAGGAGAGATCGACGACATCAACCAGGAGAAGGGGAAGATTAAGGTCCTCGTCTCGTTCTTTGGTCGAGAGACGCCGGTTGAGCTTGATTTCCTTCAGGTGGAGCGGGAAACGTAAGCGGGGGCTCAGTCCCCGCCTACAACGGCCGGTCCTGTTGAGCAAGATGGCGACGCGTGAATAACGCCCGTGCGGCGAGACGGATCACGCGGCGATAGGTAGAAGGATACGTTGATGGCAAAGAGAATTCGGGCATACATCAAGCTGCAGATTCCGGCAGGAAAGGCGACACCTGCTCCGCCGATCGGTCCGGCGCTCGGTCAACACGGTGTGGCGATCATGAACTTCTGTAAGGAGTACAACGAGCGCACCCAGTCGATGGCTGGTCAGATCATCCCCGTCGTGATCACGGTCTATGAAGACCGCTCGTACACATTTGTCACGAAGACTCCTCCGGCCGCGGATCTTCTCCGGCGAGCGGCGGGGATCGACAAGGGGTCGGGAAGTCCGAAGGCGACGCACGTTGGTTCGGTGACCTCCGACCAGGTACGTGAGATCGCTGAGCTTAAGCTTAAGGACTTGAACGCCATCGACCTCGCCGGAGCGGTCAAGCAGGTCGAGGGTACCGCGCGAAGTATGGGGATTGACGTCGCCGGTTAGGCGACGGTCGAGTGGAGGTGGGAGGAGCCATGCGATTGGCTCCGTCAGCACCACGGAGGAGCACGGATGGCACGTCACGGAAAGAAATACGTCGCTGCGGTTCAGCAGGTGGACACTGATCGAGCTTATTTGCCTGACGAGGCGATCGAGCTCTTGAAGCAGGTGTCCTTCGCCAAGTTCGATGAGACGGTGGAGGTACATGCCCGGCTCGGCATCGATCCCCGGCAGGCGGACCAGACGGTCCGCTCGACCGTGATCCTTCCGCATGGCACCGGTAAACAGGTCCGGGTCCTCGTCTTCGCGGCGGGTGAGGCGGCGCGGATTGCCCTCGAAAATGGCGCTGACTACGCAGGCACCGACGAGCTGGTCCAGCGCATCCAGGATGGCTGGCTGGAGTTTGACGCCGCTGTCGCAATGGCGGACCAAATGGGGAAGGTCGGCGGTCTCGGGCGAATCCTCGGACGTCGCGGGCTGATGCCGAACCCGCGGTCTGGCACGGTCGTCCGGGTGGCGGAGGATTTGCCGAACGTCCTGCGCGATCTCAAGGGCGGACGGGTCGAATTCCGCAACGATCGCACCGGCATCGTTCACTCAGCCATCGGCCGCAAAAGCTTCACCAACGAGCAGCTGCGCGACAACCTCTATGCATTCGCGGACGCGCTCCAGCGAGTGAAGCCGACTAGCATCAAAGGCATTTACTGCCGTACACTCAGCTTGACGTCTACGATGTCGCCGGGTATCTCACTCGATGTGGCTGCAACGCTGGCGAATGCCGCGTCGTCGACTGCCTAGACGGAGGTTCCGCGCCATCAGTCGTTGAAAAACTGACAATAAGCTCGGCCATAGACCGTCGGCGCGGGTCATCCGCTTAATCTCCGACCGAGGCCCGAGGATGACACGGCGGCACCACATCGGTACGCCCTGCGCCCTGGGTCGGCAACGGCCCAGGGCGTTCTGTTTGTTGTCGGTGTTGCAGTCGTGGCGTCTCCTGGATGGGAGACAGAGTGGGCATGAAAGGAGGTGAAGAAGGGTGCCAACAAAACGAAAAGCGTCCACCATTGATGAGATCACCGATCAGCTAACCAGGGCGACGCTCACGATCGTGACCGATTACCGTGGGCTGACGGTGACCGACCTGGAAGGGCTTCGGACCAGTCTCAGACCGCACAATGCGGAGTTTCGGGTGTCGAAGAACACATTGACGACCATCGCCGCCGAACGCGCGGGGATTGACGGCATGAACGAGTTGCTGGCGGGGCCGACTGCACTGGTCATCGCGTATGACGACCCGGTGCAGCCGTCGAAAGTGGTGGCCGATTTTGTCCGGACCTCCCGCGTTCTCACGGTCCGCGGCGGGATCATGGCCCAGCGACTGGTCAGTGCCCCTGACATCAACGCGATGGCGACGCTGCCACCACGCGAGGAGCTCCTCGGGAAGCTCGTGGGCTTGCTCGCATCGCCGATGACCCGAACGGTTGGTGTTCTCAGCGGCCCGATCCGCTCGCTCCCCTATGTGCTGCAAGCTCGGGTTGGAGCACTGGGCGGTGCTGAAGAGATCGCCGCTGACTAGGTAGGAACGCGTCTGGTTGGTTCCAATGGGATGCTGGCCGCTCGTGTGGACGTACGAAGTGGACGCGGTGTCGCGAGTAGCGACGACGATGAGCGATGAAGGAGGCGAACGGCAATGGCCGATAACGAGCAATTGATCACACAACTTGAGGGTATGACCGTCATCGAGCTCAACTCGCTGGTGAAGCAGCTTGAGGAGCGGTGGGGCGTCAGCGCGGCGGCCCCAGTCGCCATGGGCGCCGCTCCGAGTGCCGGTGGCGGCGGTGCGGCCGCTGCAGAGGAAGAGCAGACTGAGTTCGACGTCGTGCTGACTGAGGTCGGGGCGAACAAGATCCAGGTCATTAAGGCCGTGCGCGAGCTGACCAGCCTCGGCCTCAAGGAGGCGAAAGATCTGGTCGACGGTGCGCCGAAGCCGGTCAAGCAGGGCGTAACCAAGGAAGAAGCGCAGGCTGCGAAAGCGAAGCTTGAAGAGGCTGGCGCCAAGGCCGACGTCAAGTAACAGGTTGGGGGCGACGACATGCCCCGAGTGTCCAGGACGACGACATCCCCCGCGACAGCGATATCGGGATGTCGTCGTCCTTGTTCGTGCTCGATCCGGTGCCTTCCGTCCGCCAACCGTGAGGCCGACGAGCATGAACAACAGGGTGAACGGGCGACGAACCGGCGCTCCAGCGCGGTCATTTGCCGAGATCATCATGCTATACTGAGGGCCGTCGGGGCGTGGCGCAGCCCGGTAGCGCACCGGTATGGGGTACCGGTGGTCGGAGGTTCGAATCCTCTCGCCCCGACCCACTTTTCACTCTTCAAGTCCGTAAAATTGACAACCCCTGGCTGGGATCCGACCGGTTTGCCCTTGGGCGCATCGCCCACTGTCTTTCCGTCCGATAGTGCCCGTATGGGCCTGGTGTGATGAATGATAAGCACCGCGTCAGCGTCTCCGACCGGGGGCCGACGGTGGCGTATCCTGATCGCTGATGACGAATCGTTGATCCGTCTCGACCTTCGCGAGATGCTCGCCGGTATCGGGTACGACGTCATCGCCGAAGCCGGCGATGGGCGTACCGCGTTGGACCTGGCTCGCAAACTCCGTCCGGATCTTGTGATCATGGACATCAAAATGCCGGAAGTTGACGGGATCGCGGCGGCGGAAGCGCTGACCAGAGAGCGAATCGCCCCGGTTGTCCTGCTGACCGCCTACTCCGATCAAGGTCTCGTCGAGCGAGCAAAAGAAGCGGGAGTCGTGGGCTACGTGGTCAAGCCGTTTCGGCAGACCGAGCTCATGCCGGTGATCGAGCTCTCGCTGGCGCGGTTTGCCGAGTTCCAGCAACTCGAGCGCGATGTGGGCGATCTCAAAGAGGCCCTGGAGACGCGAAAGATCATCGAGCGCGCCAAGGGCATTTTGATGGAGGTCCACGGGCTCCGCGAGTCAGAGGCCTTCCACCGCATCAGGAAAACCAGCATGGATGCCCGCAAGTCGATGCGGGAGGTCGCCGAAGCCGTCCTTCTGACCAATGAGATGGACCGCCGCGCTGCTTCATCGGACGTGGTCGATAACGGATAGCTCGTTTCGCCGATCAACTCTGGCCGGCATGAGGTGGCAGGTTGGGAACCCCGGGAGCCGCTCGCGGCACATCTCGGTAGGACATCACCGCGCGACCTTGCCAACGCGGGCCCGGGCTAAGCGATCGTCCGCTGGCCTTCACCCCGTCATGACGTACAGGGTCGAATCTTAGACCGCGCCGGTGGAGCGGAGGCGGTCGATGCCGGCGGGGTCATAGCCAAGCTCGGCCAGAATGGTATCGGTGTCCTCGCCGACGCCTGGAATCCGATCCATTCGCGGATCGAGACCATCGAAATCCATCGCCGGGATGATGGCGCGGATGGGGCCGCCCGGAGCATCGACCTCCCGCCAGCGGCCCCGGGCCGTTAACTGTGGGTGCTGCAGGAAGTCGGCGACCTCAAGCACCTCGCCGTACGGTACGTCAGCACGATCCAGCCGGCGAGCGATCTCATCGCGTGAATGTCCGGTGAAGGTGTGCTCGATCGCCGCCTCCAGGGTATCGCGGTTAACACGGCGATCCGACGAGGTCCGGAACCGGGGGTCGTGCTGCCATTCGGCATGCTCGCAGACATCCCGGCAAAAGCGGCCCCACTGCTCGTCGGTTTGGACCGCGAGCAGGATCGATTGACCGTCGCCGCAGCGGTACGAGCCGTAAGGCACAACCGTCGCATGGCGCACACCGGCCCGCACTGGCGGCACACCGTTGTAGTCGGTAAAGGCGGCCGGGTACCCCATCCACTCGGACAGGGCATCGAACAACGACGTTTCAACGAGCGTGCCGTGGCCAGTCATTCGGCGCTGGTACAGGGCGGCGATCGTCGCCATGGCGCCGTAGACTCCGGCTCCAATGTCACCAACGCTGAGCCCGACTTTCGCCGGGTGGTCCGGCGTCCCGGTCGTTGCAATGACCCCGGTTTCCCCCTGGAGGAGCAGGTCGAAGGCCTTCCGATGCTCGTACGGCCCGCCACGGCCATACCCGGAGATGGAGCAGAAGACGATCCGTGGATAACGCGCACGCACGGACGCTGGATCGAGACCAAGCCGGTCAATCGCGCCAGGTCCGAGATTTTGGACGAGCACGTCCGTGGACGACAGCAACTGCTGGAGAATCCGAGGGGCCTCGGTATGCTTCAAATCCAGCGTTAGCGACCGCTTGCCCCGGTTGAGCCAGACAAAGTAGGACGAGAGCCCGTTGACCACCGTGTCGTAGCCACGTGCGAAATCGCCCGCGCCGGGACGTTCAACCTTGATGACGTCGGCGCCGAGGTCGGCAAGGTGGCGCGAACAGAGTGGACCCGCCACCGCTTGCTCCAATGCCAACACGCGGATTCCGGCGAGGGGACGGAGCGGCGCTCCATCGCTTGGCGGGGATTCGAGCGACTCGCCGTCGGGGATCACTCGGCGCAGATCGTCATTGACCGAGTGACGGTTCATCAAATGGTCTCACTTACCGCTCACGTGGCGTCCGGGAGGCTAACGGCCCGCGCGAGGACAACCGTCACCGGCTGTGGCCTGTCGGTCGGCCGCTCGGTAGGTAACGAGAGATGCCTCGCCCTACGCGCATCAGTAGCTGCGAGGCATACCCAGCACGCGGTGGCCAATATACGCGAGGATCAGGTTATTGGAGATCGGCGCCACGCGATAAAGCCGCGTCTCACGGAACTTCCGCTCGACGTCATGCTCGGCATTGAAGCCGTGACCACCGAAGGTGTCGACACACGCATTTGCCGCGGCCCAGCTGGCCTCGACGGCGAGATACTTCGCCATATTCGCTTCCGGTCCGCATGGCAGCCCGGCGTCGAACCGCGCCGCCGCGCGGCGGCGTATGAGGTCGGCACTCTCCAGATGCGCGTGCGCGCTGGCAATTGGAAATTGCACTCCCTGGTTCGAGCCAATCGGCCGTCCGAAGACCACGCGGTCTGTCGCGTAACGGGAGGCTCGCTCGATGAACCAGCGGCCGTCACCGACGCATTCCCCGGCGATCAGGATGCGCTCAGCGTTCCAGCCATCGATGATGTGACGAAACCCCTCTCCTTCGATGCCGACGAGATTCTCCGCCGGTACTTCAAGGTCGTCAATCTCGACCTCGTTGGTCTCATTGTTCATCATCATCCGTAATGGCCGGCAGCGCACGCGGTCGCTGGCTGCTCGGAGATCAATGAGGAACACGCTGAGCCCCGCGGTTGGCTTCTGGCCGTCCCGCGGTGCCGTGCGGGCAAGTAGGAGCATCAGGTCGGAGTGCTGCACGCGAGAGATGTAGATCTTTCGGCCACGGATCACGAAGACGTCGCCGTGCCGGGTCGCCGTGGTGGTAATGCTGGTGGTGTCGGAGCCCGCGTCCGGTTCCGTGACGCCGAACGCCTGCAGGCGAATCTCTCCGGATGCAATGCCGGGGAGGTATCGTTCTTTCTGTTCTTTGGTGCCGTATCGCAGGAGCGTGCCCATGATGTACATCTGGGCGTGCGCCGGTCCAGCGTTGGCGCCCTGACGGTTAATCTCTTCGAGGATGGCCGCGGCTTCAGTAATGCCGAGTCCGCCTCCTCCATATTCAGTCGGGATCAGAACGTTCAGCCATCCTCCGGCGGTGAGCGCTGCGACGAACGCCTCGGGATAGACGCGTCGCGCGTCCAGATCGCGCCAGTAGGAATCAGGAAATTGATGGCAGACTGCTGCCACCTTCCGCCGCAACTCGGTGATGTACGGCGGTTCGGAGAATGGATCCTCGGCGACAGAGCGATCTATTACGCTACGTTCCCGCGTCTCGCCCATCGTCCCTCCATCAACGTGAGAGGATGCTACCACGGTGAAGTTGTCCTCAGCGTTGTCCCCCACGAACCGAACGCAGGTCAGTTGAGCGACACACACGTCGGAACGTCCAGTGAGACGATGGCTGGGCCAGGCCAGTGGTGCCGCTGGGCGGGTGGGGCGAAGATGATTCACACGGGGGGATCGGGATGACGGCAGGTGACGACAACATCGCCGGAGAGTCGGTCGTCGTGACCTACCTCGATGACGGAGCCATTGCGTCGCTGACGCTCAATCGACCCGCGCGCCGAAATGCGATCGATCAGAGGATGGCGACGCTCCTCCTGGAACGCCTCACCTCCCTCGGCGGTGATCCACACCTGCGGGCACTCATCCTGACGGGTGCAGGCGACCAGGCGTTCTGCGCTGGCGCCGACCTCATCGAACGACGGCAAATGTCCACCGACGAGCGGACGCGACACTCTGCCGCGATCCGTGACGTCACCCGATCAATCGCCGCTCTGCCAGTCCCTGTCATCGGCGCCATCCGTGGTTATGCCCTGGCCGGAGGAGCCGAGATCGCCCTGGCGTGCGATCTCCGGGTCGGTGGGACGTCGACGGTCTTCGGCTTCCCCGAGGTGAAGATCGGTATTTTTCCAGGAGCGGATGGCGTGGTCCGTCTGCCGCGGTTGATCCATCCAGGTCTAGCCCGGCAGCTCCTCTACACGGGCCGCCAGATGAGAGCGGACGAAGCCCTCGCCTGCGGTTTGCTGGACAATCAGGTGGAGGACGCTCGGGTCACAGCCGCCTCAGTCGAGCTAGCTCGGTCCGTTGCGGTCAACGCACCGCTTGCGATCCGCGCCCTCAAGCAAGCCTTACAGCGCAGCGAGGGACGTCCGCTGCCCGAGGCCAGCTCAATCGTTGAGCAGCTTCGGACCCCACTCGATGGCACCGATGACTACCGCGAAGGCCTTGCCGCGTTTTCGGAACGCCGTACCCCTCGATTCACTGGCGCATAGATCGTCCATCCGTCCCGTCGCGGGGTGGCTCGCATGGCTCGCTTATGCCGGTCGACGCGGTACCTGAGACGCGGCGTCGACAATCGCCCGCACCCTCGTCGGGTCGACCGCCTGCGTCACGATCCCGTCGATCTTGGCGGCGGTGCCGACGATTAAGCCGTCCGCATGGGCGAGGAGGGCCGGCGCCGATTCGGTGGTAGCCCCGCTGCCGACATATGTCGGCGCGTGAGGGGCGCCAGCGCGCACGGCGAGCAGATCGTCGATCGATGCCGGATGCCCCGTAGCGCGACCGGAGACGATCGTTGCCGCGGCGAGCCCGCGGTTGGTCGCGTCCTCCGCCAGATCGCTCAATGGCCGGGGCGCGAGTGGAGCCGCGTGCTTGACGTCGATATCGGCCCAGATGTCGACCGATGCGCCAAGGCGGCGAATGAACGCCTGGACGTGTTCAGCGTCGCCCTGGATGACACCCTGATCGGTGACGGTCACGCCAACATAGACATTAGCGCGGACAAACGATCCGCCGGCCATCGTGGCTACGGCGACCGCCCCCACGACATCGTTTCGAAGGATGTTCACACCCAGCGGCAGACCAGAGACGTCCCGTACCGCCACCGCTGCTCGGGTCATGGCGGCGATCACATGTGGACCGACTGGACCGCGAGCGAATGGCACGTCGCCGAAGTTCTCGACGATGAGCGCGTCCGCACCACCCGCGACATAGGCCTCGGCGTCTCGCCTCACCCGGTCGAGGATCACGTCGAGGTCTCTTGACGAACCGCCACGAGCGGACCCTGGTAGCGGTGGGAGGTGGATGACCCCCACGATCCGGTACCGAGGAGAGAGTTGGTCACTCACAGCTGATCACCGTCCGGCGCGGATCGCGGCGGCGCCAGCCACCGCCGCGCCAACCGCAAACAACAGCATGAGGAGCGCGAAGAGCGCGAGCCCACCCCCCGACCGGACGGCGTGAGGTGTTCGTCTGATATACCGGGCGTGAAGGAGGGAGAGCGCGTACGCCCCCGCACCTCCGGCTACACCGAACCAAATGAGCGCTTGCACACCCGGTCGCTCCTCCTGGCATTCGTGTCGTGGCTTGCAGATCTACTGACCACCGGGGCCAACGATCTTGAGCTCCTCGCGCACTTCCTTCACGCCGCCGATACGACTCGCGACGGCCTCGGCGTCCTCCGGGCTGTCCACCTGACCATGGAGGTGAACCACGCCGTCGAGCGCGGACACGCGCACATGCAGGTCGGTTGTGAGGGCATTTTTGCGAAGCTCGCGGAGCACATCGAGGGTAATATCCTCGTCGTTGCGATCGTCGAAACTGGCGGCGCCAGCCGTTGAGTTCATCGATGTCTCTCCAAACCCGCCGACCACTTGGAGCTGTTGATTGCCGTCACTCGGAAGAACGACCGGATCTGTCGGCGCAAAGTAGGTTTCGCCGTCTTCGACGACCGCTTCGGAATCGGTCGTGCCGACGCTGCCAGCAAAATCCGGCTCGGCTTCGAAGGATGGATCAAGCGCGCCATTGCCATCGACATCCGGGTCGATAAACGCGAAGGCGCCACCGCCAGCGTCATCATCGCCCTGAAAATCAGCGTCGGGGGCGGTCTGCAGGACATCGAGATCATCCACGATGCGAAGGCCCTGTCCGGCCGACGCTGCCGACGCCACATCGATAGCGGCAACTCGGCTCTCTTCCGACTCCACGGCACCGGAAAGCGTGATCACGCCATATCCCAGATCCACGCCGACGAAAATGCCTGCCTCTTCCAGGGTCGTTCGTATCCGCGAAAGCATCGCTGAATCCTTGTTGGTCGTCATCACATGGCTCCTTTTCAGCTTGAGGACAGGTTATCGCTCAATGGAGCGTCCAGAGGCGCAAGTGTACGCAAAGTGAGGGCCGCGACGATACGCATTTCGCTGGGGCGATAGAGGGTTCCGTGAGGAACAATGGAGGCGCTTCAGTGTATCGTAACCATCAGGTGCCTGACTCGATCCGGTTGTCTATCTCCGGCAAATGTTTACACATTAGTCAGTGTTCACAGGCATTCATCGCGTCACTGCCATGATGGAGTATCGATGACCGAGGACGACAATCGACGCCTTCCTCACCAGAAGGGTGTGACTTCGGATCGAGTTCCGCCGCCGCGGGGCCGACCCGTGGCGATGCCGCGCTCGCTCGATCCGTATCGGTATGCTATCGGCGACCTCGAGCGGGAGACCGGCATCAATCCGCGCACGGTTCGCTTTTACATTAGCGAGGGGCTGCTGCCTCCGGCTCATGGTCGCGGCCCGACCGCGACCTACGACCTGGGCCATCTCCTCCGTCTGCGGGCCATCAGGCAGCTTCAGGGCAACTATCTGCCCCTTGCCGAGATAAAAGATCAATTAGGGCGGCTCGACGACGACCAGATCGCGGCGATGTTGAATATCCAGTCATCTCCCCCCGAGGATCGCTGGCGCCGGGTTGAGCTTCACCCCGATATCGAGCTCCATGTCCGAGAACCGGGTGATCGACGCCGAGACAGTGGTTTTGAAGAGGCCGTGGATCGCATCATTGATGTCGCGCGAGCAGCCATCGCGAATCTCGACCAGCCAAGGTGACGGACCCCGACGACAGCCTGCAGGCAGATGCTACCGCGATGCGACTGGTGCGCCGTCGCTGGGCGTCGGGGGTAGCCGTCATCACGACGAACGACGACGAGGGAATGAGCGGCGCGACCGTCTCCGCATTCTTGGTGCTGTCACTCGAACCTCCACTCATTCTTGTCTGTCTCTACGATGGTGCTCGGATCACCGATGCCGTTCGCCGGAGCCGCCGATTTGGAGTATCGATGCTCGATGTTGCCCAGGAGCCACTGGCGGACCGGTTCTCGGGACGAGGACCGGGTCTCGACGGATACTTCACGGGGGTGCCCTATGAGCTGTCCGCGCGTGGCACACCGGCGCTGGGAGGAGCCCTTGGGTTCATCGACTGTGCCGTGCGGGATGTCCACGAGGGTGGCGACCACGTCCTTATCGTGGCAACGGTTATCGACGTGCTGCTCGCTCCGGATACCGATGATCCCCTTCTCGCCTACGAGGGTCAGTTTCGGCGCCTGGCTAGCTCTTGAAGGAGACGGGCCGTCATGAATGATCTCCGGAGACCGGACTTTGCTGGTGGGCCCCACGCCCCCGATCGACTGTGGGTTCCTGATTCCGTCGACGGAAGTGGCTGGGCGCCGGTCGACTGGAGCAGCGTCGCAACCGGTAGTCGCTACCACTATCGTCATGGCGCCCCGCTCGCTGACGCGTCGGCGGCCCGCTCGCCCTTCTATCGGGTCGTTACCCGTCTGGAATCCGAGACCCTGCGCCCCCACGAGAACAGCTACTTCGTGCCGGCCGACCGGCTCGCCGACTTTGTTGGAGAACTTTCGCTGGCGGCAGGTGCGGAGGTGATCTGGCACATCGAGCCGATCACTACACCACCTCCTGAGAGCGGCATTGGGCAAGGCGCCTCGGGATTTGGCCAGTAACTCACACCCTCGGCGTCGCAGATCATGGTGCGTCTTCTTATCGTTTGTTTTGCCTTTTCTCCCGCGCGGCTTCGCTGTATGCATGACCAGACGCGGTTGGCGCTAAATTGACAGGTCTCCCTATCACCGCTATGATGGCAAAAAGGGCGCATAATCGGTCAATCTCAAGTGGTGGCGTCACCGACGCGGTTGCTTGGAATTGATGCCGTGCCTTCATTTTGTCGCTAGGCGACGAACCGGTAGTCGCCGCCAGTGAGGCGGCGTGACTGACTCCAACGCGATGACTCCCGCCCGCGTGGCGGTGATTGAGGGGGCCAGGGGTGGACGACCACGGGTTCGATGATCTGACCCGCGCATTGGCGACCGGCGCCTCACGCCGCAGGGTACTGAGTGGCATCGCAGGAACCGCTGTTGCCGCCATCTTCGGCACGACGCGCTTCGGCAACGCTGCCGCGCAGCAGGCGACGGTCGTACCGGGTGGCGTCTGCACAGTGAACACCGACTGTAGCCAGCCGGCGGGCGGGACCGTTGTCTGTGGCAACAACGGTTACGACTCAGATGGAGCGCTGAACTGCTGCCGCAACGAGGGCGGATCCTGTAACCCGGTCCTTTCCTCTCACGACTGTTGTGGTGCCACGCTCTGTGTCGGTGGGATGTGCACCACTGGCGGATCGACTGGCGGCGGCGTCGCGTTAGGAGGCGTTTGCTCGCAGACCAGTCAATGCGGTCAACCAACGGGCGGCGCGGTCGTCTGCGCCAGCAACGGCATCGCTGGTGATGGCGCGCTCAATTGCTGCCGCAATAATGGCGGTGCCTGTACCGATGGCACGCAGTGCTGCGGGTCTCTCCTTTGCACGGGCGGCGTCTGCGGTGGAAGCAGCAGCGGTTCGGGACTGGCGCCGGGAGAGCCGTGCACGGCGACTAGCCAGTGCCTACAAACCACGACCGGTGGCGCGGTCATCTGTGCCGACAATGGATACAGCTCCGATGGCGCGCTAAATTGCTGCCGGAACGAGGGCGGTGTCTGCAACTCCGGTGGGGACAGCTCGGATTGCTGCAGTGGCCTCTACTGCATTGCCGGGGTGTGCGGTGGGTCATCGAGCGGCGCGAGCTTGCCCCCGGGGTCTGCCTGCGTCACGACGAGTCAATGTCTCCAATCCGCGACTGGCGGTGCGGTGGTCTGCGCCGATAACGGGTACAGCTTCGATGGCGCGCTGAATTGCTGTCGGAACGAGGGCGGTGTCTGTATTGCCGGCGGAGACAGCGCTGACTGCTGCGCCGGTCTCCTCTGCGTCGGCGGGATCTGCGGCGGGACGAGCTCGGGCGGATCACTGACGCTCGGAGCAACCTGCAGCGCGACCTCGCAGTGCAGCCAGCCGTCCGGCGGGGCGGTCGTCTGCGCCAGCAATGGCATTGCGGGCGATGGTGCGCTCAATTGCTGCCGCAACAACGGCGGCGCCTGCACCGATGGCACCCAATGCTGTGGCTCCCTCCTCTGCACGGGCGGCGTCTGCGGCGGCACCGCCACGGGCTCCGGGTTGGTGCCGGGCGACATCTGTACCGCGACGAGCGAATGCAGCCAGACGGGCGGGACAACCTCCTGCTCCGATAACGGCATCTCAGGCGATGGCACACTGAACTGCTGTCGTCCCGCCGGTGGAAGTTGCACCGATGGCAGCGGTTGCTGTGGCGGCCTAGCCTGCGACTCAAATGGGTTGCCGGGAGATGGCGCGTTGAATTGCTGCAACTACACGGGCGGCATCTGCGCGGTCGATGCCCACTGCTGCGCCGCGCTGCTCTGCGTGTCCGGCCGGTGTCAGTAAGCGAGCACCTCGTTCGATGCCGCGATCATTGATTCGTGGGGACGCCGAATGGCGTCCCCACGTTCGTTGGCTGGTGGAACGCTGACCGCGCCGGGTCCAGACATCTGGCGCTGGCTCGCACCGCGACGTGCCCATCATTCCGGTGACCGTTCTCGAACGAGGGCCGGCCAACGAGACGATGCTCGGCACTTGACGCTCACCCGGTCGCCGTTCCCAATTGATCACCCCGACGTTGACCGGGCATTCTGCCGGTGATGCGATCATCGCGAGAAGCGCGTGGGCGCCGCCAGGAGCGTCGTCTGGAGCCGGAGAAACGCTCCGACGCGGACACGGGTATGCCGGGGGTCGTGATTCGCGCGTACGGCAAATTCTTTGAAGTCCGCCTTCGAGATGAACCCCGGGTGATTCTTTCAACGCTCAAAGGCACGCTCAAGCGAGAGCGGCGACGGACCGACCTGGTGGCCGTCGGCGACCGTGTTTCGGTGGTCGACGTTGGGGAGGGCGAAGGTCAGATTGAATCGGTTCAGCCACGGGTCCGATCGCTGAAGCGTCGCGCTCGTCAAACAGATGACGTCGAGCAGATCATTCTGGCCAATCCCGACCAGGCCCTCTTTCTCTTTTCGATCGCTCGTCCGGCGCCTCACCGGCGGATGCTGGACCGCTTTCTTGTCCTAGCGGAATCGCAGGGGCTGCCGGCGCTGATCGGTATCAACAAAATCGACCTTGAGGCCGAATCCGCTGCCGATACTGCTGGATCGACCGCACGAGCAGTCTTTGATGACTACGTCGGCATCTATGACGTCCATTTCCTCAGCGTCCGGTCTGGTCTCGGCCTCGACCGTTTGCAGGGGGCACTTGCCGGTAAGGTGACGGTAGTCGCGGGGCCGTCCGGCGCCGGGAAGTCGAGCCTGCTCAACGTACTCGATGGGAGCGAGCATCGGCTCGTCGGCACTATCTCGGACGCCACCGGTAAAGGCCGTCACACAACAACATCATCTCGCCTCTACGACCTGGGAGGAGATCCGCCGACGTTCGTCGCCGACACGCCAGGGATCAGGGCACTCGCGCTGCATGGCGTCGAACCGGCGGAGCTAGACGACTTCTTTCCCGAGTTTCGCCCGTTCTTGGGTCTTTGTTACTACCCCGATTGTTCCCATCTCCACGAGCCGGGCTGTGGCATTCGGGATGCGGTCACTCGCCGGGACATTCCGGCCGCTCGTTATGAGAGCTACGCCGCGATGCGGCGCGGGGATCGAGAGTAGCGGCCTCTCCTTGACGCCGACCCAATGGGTTTATGCTTAAGCGGAACATGAGCGGAGGCCGTCACTCGCACCGGAGGTGGCTCGCGCCGTGGGTCGCTGATGGGTTCGCTCTGGGAGTCGGTCGTTTGGAAACCACAGACTCGGTGGATCTCCTCGTCGAGTACATGGCTCCCGCCATCAACGACGTTCTCCGACGCATTCAGGGGGACGAGTTCACTACCGGGGAGTTTATCAACCTGCTAAAGGACGACGCCGCGGGTGCGATCGCCTACCGAACCGCTCTTGATCGCTGGGGCGAGGGCGACCACCGATCGAAGATGGTCGTGCACGGACAGGTTATCCCCGTGGCGATGAGGCGATCGGGTCTCGTCGAATGGCTTGGTTTCGCGTATGGCGACGACGACACCTACGGCGTGCCCGCCCGCTGGCGGCTTGGCGGCGACACAGAGTGAGGAACGACGGGAGTAACCTCCAACCGCAGGTCTCGACATAAGTGGTCTGGACCCCTACCATAACGCGTACCGACCGCGCGATGCCAGTTAGCGTAACTGACCCACACCGCGGTCGATCAATGAGGAAATGGACGAGATCGATGGTCAAACCCGACGGCAACATGCACTTTCAACGACCACCGCAGAAGGAGAAGGACGCCAACCGGCCGCCGACCCGAGACGGCAAGCCGCAACCCGGCCGTGGACCGGACGGCGGAGCTGGAGCCGGAAAATCGCGCCGTCCGCGCATCCCTCCATGGGCGATCGCGGCGCTCTTTCTTGCATTAGTTGGTTATCAGGTCTACGTCGCCTTCTTGAGGCCCGACGAAAGCGCGGATCGAATCACCGTCCCGTACTCGGTCTTTACCGCCCAGGTTGTGGCCGGAAACGTGGAAGCGGCGATCATTACGGACTCACGAGTCGAAGGTGATCTGAAAAAGGCGGTTGTTTACGATCGGGGCGACGAGCGCGTCGTCTCGACTGGCGTCGGCTCGCCGACCGGTGATCAAGTCCGCAACGACCGCATCAAGGCAACCTTGCCGCCGATTGAGAATCCGAAACTGCTCGACCTCCTCGCCGCGAATAACGTGGTGGTGCGAGGTAAGACCGAGACGCAGTCGTTCCTCACGGGCCTGTTATTCACGTTTCTGCCATTCCTCCTCATTCTTGGGCTCATTGTCCTGATGGGCCGGCAAATGAGCCGCGGACAACAGAATGTCTTTGGGTTCGGTCGCAGCCGGGCGCGTCAGCACGATCCGGAACGACCGCAGGTCACCTTTGCCGATGTCGCGGGAGAGGATGAAGCGAAGCAGGAGCTGACGGAGGTCGTCGACTTCCTGAGGAATCCGGCGAAGTACCACTCCCTCGGGGCGCGTCTGCCGAGAGGCGTGCTGCTCGTTGGCCCTCCGGGCACCGGAAAGACATTGACCGCGAGGGCGGTAGCCGGTGAAGCGGGAGTGCCCTTCTTCAGCGTCTCCGCGTCAGAGTTCGTGGAGATGTTTGTTGGTGTTGGCGCCAGCCGGGTGCGCGACCTCTTCGACAAAGCCAAGACCGCCTCGCCCGCGATTATCTTCGTCGATGAGCTTGACGCGGTTGGGCGACAGCGGTTTGCTGGCCTCGGCGGGTCGAACGACGAGCGCGAGCAGACGCTGAATCAGCTCCTGGTGGAGATGGACGGGTTTGAGACGAACCAGGAAGTGATCGTCATGGCGGCGACGAACCGTCCTGACGTCCTCGACCCGGCCCTCCTCCGTCCTGGTCGGTTCGACCGCCAGGTGACCGTCGGCTTGCCTGACCGTGTCGGTCGAGAAGCGATTATCAATATCCACACCCGCGGGCTGCCGGTCGGGAAGGATGTCGACAAGCAGTCGGTGGCCCGGGGAACGACCGGTTTCACAGGGGCTGATCTTTCCAACCTGGTCAATGAAGCCGCGCTGACCGCAGCCCGGCGGAACCGGAAGGAGATCACGGCGGCCGACTTCGAAGAGGCGCTCGACAAGATCCTGCTCGGCACCACTCGTTCGGGGTTGATGAACCCGAAAGAGCGGGAGGTCGTCGCCTATCACGAGGCCGGTCACGCGCTCGTGGCGCACTTCACGCCGGGGGCGGATCCTCTGCGGAAGGTCAGCATCGTCCCGCGGGGCCGGGCGCTTGGAGTTACAGTCCAGATGCCCGAGGAGGACCGACACAACTACAGCCGGACCTACCTGATTGGCCGAATCGCGATGCTGCTGGGCGGGCGCGCCTCGGAGATGGTCGTCTACGACGAGGTTACGACCGGCGCCGAGAACGACCTGAAGGAAGCGACCTCGCTCTCGCGGCGAATGGTCGGCTTATGGGGCATGAGCCCGGATGTCGGTCCCGTCTATCTCGGTACCGGCGAGGAGCATGTCTTTCTTGGGCGGGAAATCACTCAGGACAAGTCATTCTCAGATGCAACGTCGCAACGTGTTGACACAGCTGTTCGCGAGATGATCGAGGACGGCCTGGAGCGTTCGATCGCACTCGTCAGCCAGTTCCGCACCCAACTCGACGCGCTGGTGGCCGCTCTTCTCGAGCACGAGACGCTCGACGCCAAGGATGTAGTCAAAATCTTTGGTCCGTCTTCGCCTCAGGATATTGAGGCGGGGATCGTGCCAAGGCAGCCGGCCACAGTCGAGGCCGTAGGTCCTGAGGCCGTGGTTCAAACGGATTAGGCGACGACTAGCGTCGGCACGAGATGGCCAGGGTGTTCCTCCCCTGGCCGTTTTTGCGTGCCGACGGCGGTGCGTGTGGGTAATGGGGTGACCGATCGATTCAGGGACGGTGCGGACCCGTTCTCATGAGGACGCTTTGGTAGCTAATGTCAACGTCAGGGACATCTGCAGTTCTTTCGCACGGTTCTTTACCCGCGGTGTATTTCCCCATTAACCAGATTTTAACCTGACACATTGGTATGGCCGGACATTAGCGGTCATAGTGCACGGTGGTGCGGCTCCCTATTCGCCGCGATCAGGAGTGGCACCGCGGCAGGGATCTTCAAGTCCACCGCACACCGAGTTGTCTTCGAGGAAGGGATCAACGTGAACCAGTTCGTGGGCCGGAATGACGTTCCTGAGAGTGCAACCACACTCATCGACCGTGTGGCCCTCGACGCGAAGCGACAGTATGGGCAGGATGTCGATCCGGCGCTGTTAGAGCGCTACGCCAGGCTCGCCGTTGAGACGTTATGCACTGAATCAACGCGCGTTCGATCCTTTGTCCCGGTGCTTGCCATGCGACAGATTCGGGATATGCTTTCAACCACCGGAGATTCACAGGTAGGTGCCGGTGGGAGCGAAAAGTGAGTCAGCTGGTGCCGACGCTTGCTGAGGCCGCCGGCTCACCGTAGCTGCAGTGGTCGGTCAAGGGTCGGGGATGAAAAAGCAAAAAACCGATCGAACGACGCGCCATTCGCGACGAGCAGGAATGTCGAAGCGCGCCGCCGAGCGGGACGGCGTTATGACGTCGCCGTCGTGGCCCGAGCAGATCGAGCTCCCCGCGCTAGGCCCCGATCTCTACATCAATCGAGAGCTGAGCTGGCTGGCGTTTAATCGCCGAGTACTAGAAGAGGCATCCGAACAAGCAAACCCGCTCCTTGAACGAGTGAAGTTCGCTGCGATCTTTGCGGCGAATCTCGACGAGTTCTTCATGATCCGGGTCGCAGGTGTCAAGCGAAAACTCAGTCTTGGTCTGAATGATCCAGGGCCGGATGGTCGTGCTCCGGCCGCTCAATTGGCTGCCATCCGCGAGGCGACCCAGAGCGCGCTGGATGGTCATTCCACGCTCCTGCGGGAAGATCTCCTCGGTGCCCTGGCCAGCCAGGGCATCAAGATTTTGCCGTACGACGAGCTGTCCGAGCACGAGCGGGCGGCAATGCGGGATCGCTTCGAGGAGGACATCTTCCCCGTTCTCACGCCGCAAGCGATTGACCGGGGTCGACCATTCCCCCACGTGTCGAACGGCAGCCTTAACCTGATCGCGGTGCTGCGTCTGTCGACCGGGGAGCGCTTCGCGCGAGTCAAGGTGCCGGCCACCTTGCCGAGACTTGTTCCCATTCCCCTACGCAAGCGTGGAACGAACGAGAATCGTCGAGCCGACCTTCGGTTCACCTGGCTGGAGCAGGTCATCGCCTCCCAGCTTCCTCGCTTGTTCCCTGGAGCGGACGTCGTCGGTGCCTACCCATTTCACGTGACTCGAGACTCCGACATTGATCTTGACGACGACGATGACGACGACGATTCAGACTTGATGATGACGATGCGGGCATCGATCTCGCAGCGGGCTTTCGGACCGGTTGTCCGGCTGATGGTCGACCGGACTATGCCCGATCACGTTCGCGAGTGGCTGACTGAACACCTTCACGCAACCGAGTGCGATCTCTATATCGTCGACGGGCCGCTCGCGGTCGAAGACCTGTTCGAGTTGACGAGTATCGACCGGGCGGACCTCAAGGAGCGGCCATTCGTGCCTGCTCCCATCCTGGACGAGCCCGATCCGTCTCTTCCGGAAGATATGGCGCCGCCGAATATCTTTGAAACGCTCCGTCATCATGACGTGCTGGTCCATCATCCATATCAATCGTTTGCCGCCGTGTCGGACTTTGTCCAGGCCGCTTCAACCGACCCGGATGTTGTCGCGATCAAGCAGACGCTCTATCGCATTGGGAAGGACTCGCCGCTCGTGCCCGCGCTGATCGAGGCACGGGACGACGATACCCAGGTGGCGGTGTTGGTGGAGCTGAAAGCGCGGTTCGACGAAGAAAACAACATTACCTGGGCCCAGGAGCTCGAACGGCACGGGGTGCACGTCGCGTACGGTCTCGCGGGCCTCAAGACCCACTGCAAGGCAACCCTCGTCGTTCGTCGTGAACCAACCGGGCTGCGTCGATACGTCCACCTGGCGACGGGAAACTACAACGCGTCGACTGCCCGGCTCTATGAGGATCTGGGGCTTCTGACGAGCCGGCCGGATCTCGGCGTCGACATCTCCGACCTGTTCAACGTGCTGACCGGATTCGGCGAGCAGTGGCGGTACCGGAAGATCTGGACAGCCCCGGCGGGTTTGCGGGAGCACTTTCTCAGCGCGATTGCCCGGGAGATCGAGGCCCACCGCCGCTCAGGGAACGGGCACCTCATCTTCAAGATGAATGCGTTAGTCGATCGCTTGCTCATCCGCGCCCTCTATGCCGCATCGAGAGCCGGGGTCCGGATCGATCTGATCGTGCGCGGAGTCTGCTGCTTGAAGCCGGGTGTTGAGGGCTGGAGCGAAACGATTCGCGTGGTCAGCGTTGTCGGTCGTTTCCTAGAGCATAGCCGGATCTATTACTTCCGTAACGCCGACACCCCTGAGATTTACCTGGGCAGCGCCGACTTGATGGAGCGCAATCTCGATCGACGGATTGAGGTTGTGTTTCCGGTCGAGGATCCGGTGCTCGCAGAGCACCTGCGAGATGTCGTCTTAGCGGCCTATCTCCGAGACACGGTTAATGCGCGAGAGCTCCACGCGGATGGAACCTACCATGCTATGGCGACCAAAGACGATAAGGTGTTTGACGTCCAGGCGTGGTTCCTGACGTGGTACAGCGACATGGTCAACGCCAGACAGCGGCGCTCGACCAACGGAAGCGAGACGGTGCTTCCAATAAAGCTTGCCGCCGAAGCACCGTAGCTTTGTGCCCGGCGGCGCGGATCGGTGGCTTTACACTGCGGCCCGTCCGCACGCACGGCCCGACGAGGTCCAATCTGACTACACGAGCGAGCCCGCGCTGGTTCAGGTGGAGTCGTGCGAGCCGCTACCCTATGGCATAGGTTCGGCGCTTACGGCGGTCTCGTCATCGCTGTCGACGGCAGTAGCCTCAGCCTCCAGGGCTGTCAACGCATAGTTGTCAATCTCTTGTTGCAGCGCATCGCGAAGGTTGATCAAATCGACCAGATCGAGTCCTGCCAGTACCGCGTTGTTCTCCGGATCACCGTCGTCTGAGCTCGCCGCAACAACCCGAAACTCAACCTCGTAGCCCTCATCGCCGTCCATATCACCAGACGGAGTTTCATCCATGTAGACGTTGTACGTGTCCACGAGCCGCCCCTCCTCCGCCCGCCGTCGAGACCACGCTCGACCGTCTCGTCAGGGTAGCGTTCGTTGGTCCATCTCGCAAGTGGCGAACGGACCCCGAATCTCATCGATCGCCAGCCCGCCGGTTTGACCCCACGGGTCCCGATTGATAGGCTGGGCCAAAGGAACGACCTGAGTTTCACTGCACACATTCGCCATGGGCGACCGAGGAGGCATTTGCGCCGATCTTCGGCGGGACGACGTACCGGGGACTTGGTCGTGGCGCGCGCGCCGCCCATCGACCCGCGAGGGGTTCAATGTCGATATGCTCGCGCCGATCACTGCTCCAGATCGGGGCCGGTGCAGCCGCATCGGTCGCCCTTTCAAGCTGCGGCGCTGGTGTGCAGACTTCCAGGCTGCCGATTGCCGCAGTCGGTGCTACGCCGGTTGCCGGTCCGGTCGAGGGGTTCGATGATCCAGGCCGGTGGGCAGGGGGGTCGCTCCGCGTTGGCGGATGGGGTGGTGAGATTCAGGCGGCTCTCCGGGATGCGGTCTGGCAGCCCTTTGCGGCCGCCACCGGCTGTACCGTCGAGGACATCACCGTCGAATACAGCCAGTTGCTCGCGGCGATTCGTGCCGGCCGGAGCTACGCCGATCTCCTGCTCGTCGACGAGATGTGGGCACAGACGGCGCTGGAACGAGGCTTCGTTCAGCCGGTGGATGGCGCGAGCCTGTCGCTCGATCTCCTCCCTGGCTTCGATCGGACGTCCCACTCAGTACCTGCGCTGTCTTATGCCCTGGTGAACAGCTTTCGCCGTGATGCTGCATCAACGGGTCAGCCTCGGACCTGGCGTGACTGGTGGGACGTCTCCCGATTTCCGGGTGCGCGGGCTTTGCAACGAGATCCGTTCGGCACCTTTGAATTCGCGCTGATGGCGGACGGCGTGGCGCCGGAGTCGCTCTATCCCCTTGATGGCGATCGAGCCATCGAGAGCTTGAAACGCATCAGTGGCAAGATTGTCGATCGGTGGTGGGATAGTGGTGCGCAACCGGTAGGATGGCTGGGCACTCATCGCACCGACTTCGCCAGCGCCTGGCACTATCGGGTCGTCGCCGGACAGCGGGATGGTCTTGCCGTCGAGCGGTCCTGGGACCAGGGACTGGTGGTAGCCGATCACTGGGTGATTCCGACGGGCTCGAAGGCCGCGGAAATCGCGGTCGATTGTCTCCGCTATGCGGCCGCGCCGGAAGTTCAAGCCCGGCTGGCACGGAGGGTCCCGATCGGCCCCATTACTCCGGCCGCGTTCGAGCTGCTTGATGCTCGGCTACTGGCAGAGGTTCCGACCTCTCCGGCTAATCTGCCCCGGCTCGTTCGAGCGGATGCTCGTTGGTGGGCCGAGAATCAGGGAGACGCTGTCCAGCGTTTCAACAGCTGGCTTCTCGGGGACGTGAATGGCTGAGCGCGGGAGACGTTGCCAGAACATCCCCGGAAGCGCTCGCTTTGGCCGCCGGCGATTCCTTGGATCTGTTGGCGGTCTGGGCGTGGCGACGGTGCTGTCGTCGTGCGGAGATGGCGGAACCCCAGCGGCACCGATCGCGACGCTGGTCCCGACGATCGCGGCGCCGACACCGACGCAGCCGCCGATCGCCTCACCGGTGAGTGGATACCTCGACCCCGACAGGTGGGAGGGCCGTACCCTCACCGTGGCGTGTCTTGGCGGTTACTATCAGGATGCCCAGAACGACGCGATCTTCGACCCATTCATGAAGGCGACAGGAGCGCTCGTTCAACAGAAACTGAGTGGCGGTGATCTCAGCGATTTTCGCGGCCAGGTCGAGCGGGAGAGTGTCGTGTGGGACGTCGTCGACCTCCCGACCGACGAGGTGCTCCCGCTCGCTCGCGAGGAGTATCTGACGCCGATTGACTACCAGGTGGTGGCAAAGGCCACGCTGTTGGAGCCGTTCGCCATGCAGCACGGAGTGGCCTCGTCCATCTTCTCGACGGTGCTCTCCTATGCGGCGGACAGCCAGCGAAAGCCGGATGGATGGCGCGATTTCTGGGACGTTGCGCGATTTCCTGGGGGCCGAGCCCTGAAGGAAAGTCCAGTTGGAACTCTGGAGTTCTCACTGCTCGCCGACGGCGTGGAGATCGACCGACTTTACCCGCTTGACATCGACCGAGCGTTTCGCAGCCTGGAGCGGATTCGCTCCGAGGTGGTGCAGTGGTACGACAATACGAAGCAGCCGGTCGCTCTCGTCCTGAATGGCGATGCGAGTATGGCGAGCACCTTTAGCGTTCGAGCCCTCCCTCCTGAGAATGTCGCGGACATCGGATTGCAGTGGCGTGGGGGCATGCTATCGTCGAATTCCTGGGTTGTCCCACGAGGCGCCCCCAATAGCGACATCGCGATGGACTTCATAAATTACGCGACCCGTGCGGTGCCCACTGCCAATCTCTCACGTCTGGTCCCCTTCGGTCCGGTCAATCGTGATGCGTTCGATTTTCTCCGGGACGATCGTATCGAGGTAATGCCGAACACCGCCCCACGCTCTGCCGTCCAGTTCGTGGAAAACTGGGCGTGGTGGGCCGATAACCGCGTCGCCCTTGAGGAACGTTTCAAGTCGTGGCGGGCGCTCGATCTTGACCCTGCCCCAGCGGGAGTCGCGACACCCTTAGCCGAGGAGTCGCGGTAGCCCGAACTGTCCCGCTGCTATGGTCGTGGAATGGGCGTCGACGTAGGACGTGGTCCGGCCGTGATTGTCGCCACCGGATTCAAACTGATAATCGTGATATGGACTTGAGCCGGCGTCGTTCGAATCCACTGGACGCCTCTGGGGACCGCAACCGACGGCGTCAGGTCGTACGTTCCTGGTCCAAGATTCGATAAGTCGACCCGCGGCATGACGTCGCCCGCTCGGAGATTCGCCAGAGCATCCTCGGACGCGATGACGACGACCGCGAGGTTTTGGGGATTAATGGCCGCGGTGAGGCCCGGCGCCAGCCCCGTGACGGTGACCGCCTGGGGTGGCAGCGCCTGTTGTACGCCGCGCTGGCGGATATCGATCACGACATCAACGGTGCCGGATGGTGGATCGATGACTTTGACCCCTGGCGACAGCCCCGTAATTGAGACACGCTTCGTGACGACGCTCGTCGCACCCTCAATGTCGACCTGGTCAGTAGTCACGGCTAGCACGTCAGCGAGTGCATCGTCCGGGCCGTCGACGACCACAGCGGACGGATTGACCGCTCTATCGAGAACCTCATAGCCGTCGGAAGGATCACCGACCGTCTGCGGGAGCACAGCGACGCTCTTCCCGGGAACGGTGAGCTCGACGGCGACCGTGGTGGTCGCGGGTCGGATGTCGACATCGGTCACTACCTCGCCCTGTTGATTCATCGCCTGGAGGTCGACCTCGGCACTGAACGTCGACGTTCGATCGCCGAGTTCGATTGGCGCGACGACCCGCGTGATCCGGTCGACGATTGAGGCCGGTCCGCTGATCGTCGCGTCAGATGGGGTCAGCGTGACGTTCCCGATCCGCCGGTTGTCGCCGGGCTCAGGAGGGCGTAACGCCTCAATTGTGAACGTCGCGGTTTCACGCCGGTCGACCAGGATGTCCAGGTTTGGAGGCGTCACCCGAACGACATCGACCGCGCCAATCCCCGATACGCGGATGGGAAGGGTGTAGGTGCCGGGACCGTCGACACTGCGGGTATCGAGCTCGGGGGATAGGTCGGCCGTGCTTAGCCGGGCAATCTGCGATCGCGGGCCTTCCACATCGACATTGACCTGACCAAGATCGCCGACGATCAACAGGGGAGACGCTAGTTCCGGCGGGGTGATCGCTACGTTCGTCACCGTTTTTTGCGCCGTGGGATCGCGCTGCGTGGTGACCCATCCCCACAGGAGCAGGGCCAAGCTGAGCGAGGTGAGTAGGCGGATGAGGGTGGCTGTCGGCGCGGGACCTAGCCTCAGACGCTGAATCATCGCTTCACGCGGATTTCGAGGATTCGACGTCACGCCGCGGGGTAGTGGGCTTCGCGCGTCCGAAGGCCGACACCCGGTTCGGGAAGAGCGAACGTCCATTGACGGTCGGAATGCGACCGCTGCGTTCACGGGTCGGCCGGTCGAGATGCAAGAGCGACCGCAGCACCCGCCGGAGGCGGTCCTGGTCGAGGTTGCGGATCAGGCGACCATTGTGCGCCACGGCGATTTGACCGGTCTCCTCCGAGACCACCACGGCCAACGCATCTGATTCTTCGGAAACGCCGATCGCGGCACGGTGGCGAGTGCCGAGTTGTCCCGACGCCGAAATGTTATCGGTGAGTGGAAGGACGACACTCGCTGCGACAATCCGATCGTTCCGAACGATTGCGGCCGCGTCGTGCAGCGGCGAGTTCGGGTAGAAGATGTTGATCAACAGCTGTCGGGTGAGGAGCGCATCGAGCTGAACTCCCCGTTCCGTGTATTCCTGGAGACCGGTTTCGCGCTCGATCACGACCAGGGCGCCGTAGCGGTTTCGCGCGAGCTGTGCGGCAGCGCGTGAGATCTCATCAACCATCTGCTCTGGACCGGCTTCTAGGTTGGCGGCAAAGTGGGGCCGCAGCCATGCCCCGGTGTGGCCGACCTGCTCCAAAGCCCGGCGGAGCTCAGGCTGGAAAATGACCGGGATTCCAACTACCAGGGCCGGCCAGGTTCGTGACAGGAGCCAATTAAGCGTGGTCAATTGAAGCGACGTGCCTAGGAGATAGATCAGAGCTAGAACGATCACGATGCCGCGGATCAGTTGCGTCGCGCGTGTTCCCTGAGCTACCCACAGTAGCCAGTAGAACACCAGCGTCACGACGAGCACGTCGATAAGGGAGCGGCCGCTGCTGAGCCGCGACAAGAGCCAACTGAGATCGGGCATCTAACCACCGGGGGCGAGGCTGAACGCGTCTGATCCTGCAGTTAGTCTAGCACCGTTGACCGACCATGATGCCCGGTCGGTGCACCGGTGACGCGATAGACAGGGAGCACTTGCCACTGTCGAGCGCGCCATACGCGGCGCTGAGCGAAAGACGTTAACTGCTACCGGTCGTCTGAAGTGCGCCGTGAAACGTCCCGACGCCGGTAGTCAGCGGCGTCTATTTGAATGTACTTCGTCAACCGGGTATCGAGGAGCCGGGAAAGTACGCGGTCTTCGATGCGGCGAAAGTCCTGGTTCGACGTCACGACCGTTGGCAGTTGCTCGTTATACCGATGGTTGAAGATCTGGTAGAGCTTTTCGCGGGCCCAGGGGGTCGTATTCTCGGTGCCGAGATCATCAAGGACCAGGAGCCAGGCACCGCGGATGTCCTCGAAGCGCGCATCATAGGTCGTTCCAGTTCCCGGATCGAACGTCGAGCGGAGGTGATCGAGGAGATCGGGGACGACGGCAAAGAGCACGCGCGCACGGCGATGCTCCATCGCGTGGCGGGCGATCGCGACAGCGAGGTGCGTCTTGCCGACACCGCAGCCGCCATGGAGGAAGAGCCAGCCCTCCGGGTTTTCGGCGTACTCGCGAGCGACGGTGTAGGCATCATCGACACCCTCGATATACGGGTCAAACGCGGAGAACTCGTGATGGAGAAAGCCAAACGCCCCAAGGTTGGACAGCTGGCGCATAGCTGCGGTGCGTTTGCCTTCTTGCTCCTGGACTCGACATTCGCAGAGCACAAGCTGGCCAAACTTGGGATGTCCCAGCGGCACGTTATATCGGATGTACCCGGCATCACGGCACGCCTGACAGCTAACCGCTGCCTCGTCGCTGGAGGTACCGTCCGTGTTTGTACTGATCGGGATCGAAATGTTCCGCATCACGTCGCCGATTCGTTTCATGTCCCCGTTCCTTGCCGCCATTGGATCCCCGACCATCGGTCGCCCATTTCTCCAGAATGCGGTGCACATAGCGCCAGCTACGGCGGTTATAGGTCACCGCCTCGGTAATCGCTTCATGGATCCATGGGCCAGGATAGGTCTCAAGTGCATCGACGATCTGATCGGCGATCAACGGGGTGAGGAGACCGATGTTCTGCTCGTACAACCGGAAGACGTTTGGCCGTTCCGGCGAAACGAGTGGAGGATGCTCGTCCTTCCAGATTGCCGGTGGTGGAGCGACCGCGCCGCGACTCATGGCGGCCATCAACGCCTGATTGACCGGCGTGTTGACATAGTACCAAACCTGCTGGTCACTTCCGTGGCTGGCAGTGAACCTCAACAGTGTGCCACGACCTGCTGCCAGGTCAAGTCCATCGAGGATGCGCCGGTCCGGTTCGCGCGGGCTGCCGACGACGCGAAGCGCCGACCGCAAGGCAGCATCGTGAAGCAGCGTATGCTGACTGACCGGCGCCTCCACGCCGCCGTTTGCGGCGGCAAGGCGGAACACCGCCAGCGTCACCTGCACTTCCGCCAGATCACCCAGCTGTGGAAGCACATCGGTGAAGAAGGAGAGTGGAACCTCGACCGATAGCGAGGATGCGACGAGGAAGCCACCGAATCGTTTTGTCATCGTTCGCGTCGCACCGGTCGTCTCATGCGCTAAGCGTCTTGATCGCGATACAGCTCGAGGTCAGCGAAACGGGCGGTGCGGTCGAAGAAACGAAGGTTGATACTTCCAACCGGTCCATTCCGGTGCTTGGCCACGATGATCTCCGCGATGCCCTTTTTCTCACTTTCCTCTTCGTACTTCTCCTCGCGGTAGATGAACATCACAATATCCGCGTCCTGCTCAATGCTGCCCGATTCTCGAAGGTCGGAGAGCATCGGGCGGTGGTCGGCACGGGTTTCTACGGCTCGCGACAGCTGCGATAACGCGACGACTGGCACGTTGAGCTCGCGGGCCAGCCCCTTCAGCCCGCGGGAGATCTCTGAGATCTCCTGGACCCGATTGTCGGTGCGGCGACCCGACATCAGCTGCAGATAATCGACGACAACGAGATCGAGTCCATGCTCGGCTTGTAAACGGCGAGATTTACTGCGAACATCCATCACGCCCGCTCCGGCGCTATCGTCGATGTAAATGTTCGCTTCGGCCAATCGCCCGAACGCCCGTGAGATGCGGTCCCATTCTCCATCGTCGATCTGACCGAGCCTTAGACGGTGAGAGTCGACGCCCGTCTCCATCGACAGGAGGCGCTGGACCAGCTGTTCGGCCGACATTTCTAAGCTGAACACCCCGACCGTCTTGCCGTGCTTGACCGCCGCCCCGTAGGCCATACCGAGCGCGAAGGCTGTCTTGCCCATCGACGGCCGAGCGGCGAGGATCACCAGGTCCGACTTTTGGAGACCGCCGGTCAGCTGGTCGAGGTCGCTGAAGTCTGTGGCAACTCCGACGACATCGCCGCGGTGCTGCTGCATGTAGTCGATCTGATCGAAGAAGCGATCGAGGACTTCTGCGATCGACTGGAAGTCCTTCGTTTGCCGCTTCTCAGACACCGTGAAGATGGTGCGTTCGGCGGCATCGAGCGCGTCTTCGGTGTCGATCCCCTCGCGATAGCCAATCGAGACGATCTCGGTGCCGGCATCGATCAGGCGGCGCAGCGTTGCCGTTCGCTCGACGATGCGCCCGTAATACTCGACGTGAACGGCGGTCGGAACCGCGTTAAGAAGTGAGGACAGGTAGGCGATGCCGCCGACGCGATCGATCTGTTCGCGCCGCTCAAGCTCATCCGAGAGTGTGATGAAGTCCGTCGGCTCGCGACGGTTGTAGAGGTCGAGAACCGCCTGGTAGATCACTCCATTGGCGGACTGATAAAAGTCCTCTGGCTTAACGAACGCGGCGATCTTGATAATCGCGTCGCGATCGATGAGCAAACTGCCAAGAACTGACTGCTCAGCCTCAAGGTTATGGGGAGGTAGACGCTCGACACTCATGACCATCCCGAGCGCTCCTTGGCTCTCGGACCGGCCGGCGGGGGCGGCGTTCCTTGGCGTATGACACAGGACAGTGGCGGCGCGGGCTATCGGCTCCTACGACGACGTGCGACCGCGCGTTACTCCGCTGATGATACCTCTGTGGCCGGACCATCGGTCGTCGTTTCCGAAACAGCGCCGCCGCGAACTTCGACATCACCGCTCGCGCCAGGCTCGCCGTCTGTCTCGGAGACGTCGGGTCCCTCCTCGACCGTCTCGGTCTTGGAGTCGTCGTGGGCACTTCCGGGTTCTGGGTGACCGGAGTCGCCACGCCCCTCCTCAGCCAGCAAGGTCCCGGCTTCGTCCTCTGCCGTGCCTTCTTCGGCTGCTTCCGCCGGTTCCTCCTCGCCGTGAACGAGCACGGTAACCCGCGGCCGGAGCTTCCCGACGAGATGGATGGCAACGGAGTGGGTGCCAATGCTGCGGATCGCCTCTTCGAGGACGACCTTCCGACGGTCAATCTCTTCGCCGATCAAGGCGCTCAGCTTCTCGGCAATGTCTCCACCAGTCACCGACCCGTAGAGGCGCCCGTGCTCGCCCGACCGAGCGGTGAACTCAAGCCGCTGACCGTCGATACGATCAGAAAGGCTTTGAAGCAGGTTCTCTTGTTTCTCGATCTTCCGATCCTGCACCGCCTGGTTGTGCGACGCAACCTTCAGCTCGCCGGGGGTCGCAACGACCGCCATTCCTCTCGGGATGAGGTAGTTACGGGCGAAACCATTCTTGACGACCTGAACGCTTCCAGCGTCACCGAGCTTCGGAACGTCCTGGCGGAGCACGATTTTCATCTCGTAAAACCTTCCCTGTGGTATGGCGGGTAGATCACATTAAGCGGGCCGGTCGTGTTCCGCGCACGGCAAACGGGCACTCGTCACAGCGCACTGTAACTATACGCCGCCGATATTCGGACTGCCAAGAATCTACACGTTTCTCCGTTGGCTCCTGCACGTCAACTAGACGATTAGGAGGAACGCGCCCGCGGCCCATCCGGCCCCGTACGACGTGCTGGCCACCTGCCACCAGGTGTAGCCTGATGCGTCAGTCGGTCCGCCTGTGACAGAGAGTTCAGCGCCGTCGGGAAGAACCGTTACCACCGAAGCCGCCGTTCCCGGCACGGAACGAAGATTCAATGTGCCGTCGATGACCCGAACCGTGCTACCGACGCCGATGCTCCCCCCGCTACTTGAGCTGCCGAGGAAATCCTGTACCACCCAGCCAGCGCCAAATTGAGCACTCGTGACGCCGTACCACGTGTATCCGTCGGCCTGGACCGCCGCCTGGCTAATGGTCAATGCGCTGCCGTTTGGAAGCCTGGCGACGACGGCCTGCGAGAGACCTGCCTGGGCACGCAAATTCAGAAGATCGGTGTCGACGATCACCCCATCGCCTACCGCGAACTGGCCGGTCACTGGCGGCGGTGGCGGCTCTCCGATAGCAAGTACGAGAAACTCCCCCGCACTCCAGCCCGACCCTGAAGGCGTGGTGAGCTGATACCAGGTATAGCCACCTGAGGGCTGGGGGCCGGCCTGAATGGTTCCCTGAGTGTTCGTGGCCAGGGTGGCGATGACGCTGGCGCTGACGCCCGCGGCCGAGCGAAGATTCAGGCTGTCCGTATCGACCCGAACGGTGTCCCCGACCGCAAAGGCGGCCGGAGCAGGGGGCGGCGGGGTCCCGTCGCGTTTCTCAAGGAACGTGGACGCTGCCCACCCGAGCCGGTTACTCCCCTTAACCTCGTACCAGGAGTAGCCGTCCGTGGTGGTGGGGCCATCAAGGACAGTCAATACCTCGCCCAGTGCCATCTGCACCAGCACGCGTCCGTCGAGGCCCGGGGATTCACGGAGGTTGACCCCCTCCGAATTCGTCACCACCGTATCGCCTTCGGCGAACGCCGTCGGGTCGGGAGCCGGATCGGCTCCCGCGGTCAGAATCTCGTTGACGTAGTCGCGGATGGTCGGCAGATCGGCGTAGAGCTGGTCGCCGGGGCAGGTCGAGTCGTTGACATCGCGATGACCGCAGATGGTGGGAAGATCGACCTTTTCATGGAACGACTGGAATCCCAGCGCATCAAGATAGCGTCCTGTCCAGGCAGTGATCCAGACCAGACCAGCGAGCGTTTCTGGCGTTTCTGATTCGACCGCAAAACGTCCCATGGTCCCGATACCGGAGCTACCATGGGCATATTGATAGGCGTGGCCTCCCACGACATTGTCGCCGCCGACGCGACCCTCGTAGACATTTCCCATGAAGTCGACAAGGTAGTTGTAGCCGATATCGCCCCAGCCGCGGGTGACGGCATGGTAGTAGTAGATCGATCGGATCGCCACGAGTGGGTCCTGGAAGTTGGTCGTATCGGTGTGGTGGATGATGACGTGCTCCACCTCCTGATATTCCGGTGGCCAGATCTCCAGACCCTTGTTGTCGAAGCGGTATGACTCGTTTGCGCCCCAATCGGCGCGGGAGATGATCGGCGGGGGAGCTACGGTTGGCTGAAGCGCCGCGTTGTAGACATCGTCGACCGTCGGGCCGGCGGTGGCGTCGATGTAGGTGAACGCCAGGCCGGGCAGCGAAGTTGCGTTCCCATCTGGGTCGATCCCCTGGTAGCGAATATAGCTCGCGCCATCGGCGGCGAGGAGCTGGCCGAAGCGGCGACCCTCAAACTCTGGCTGGCCGGCGTCTTCCGCGGCCTCATAGACGGCTACGGTCTCCGTCCAGTCCGTGCCGTTGGCGCTGAAGCTCATCTCGACCGACGAGCCGGGAGCGGCCTCGACGTTCCAGTGAGGTGCGGCGGCGTAGAACGGAAGGTCGGCTTGAAAGCTGAGTGGGTCGCCAGTTGATGCGGCGCTGAACGTGCCGAGCTGGTCCGCTTCGACCCACGTTCCGGCCAGTGTGCCGGAGGCGTCCTGCGCGACGGCAGGGCGGGCACGTATGCCGTTGCTGCCAACGATGGCCATCGCGCCGAACGCAGCCGAGGCCTTCAGGACCACCCGCCGATCGAGCCGAGGACGACCGTTGCGGCGCGGACCGGATGACATATTGGTGCTCACGCTATCACTCCATCCTGCGGCACACGGGCAACGCCGCAGTGCGGCGATCATCGTGCCGTCGACTGGTAACGCATTCGCCAGCCGTCAAGAGATCACCACCGACCCTCCCGCGAACCGGCGACGGGGGTCACCGTAGCATTCCTGGCGGGCCACGTCAACTTCGGGACTGCGCGAACGTACGCGCTAAGTGGCTGGAAGACCGGAGGTTATCCTTCGGAACGAGTCGTCGTCGGGAAGTCGATCTGCCGACGCACCAGATCGAAGAGGGCGATGGCACCAGCGGTCGCGGCGTTCAGCGACGCGACCCGCCCCTGCATTGGAAGCGAGACGAGCAGATCGCAGCGCTGACGCAGGAGCTGACTGATCCCCGGCCCTTCCGCGCCAACGATGAGCGCGACCGGGGCTGGGATCTCGGTCTCGTAGAGACCGGCGACATCCGGCCCGCTGTGAAGCCCAATGATCCACCAGCCGCGCTCCTTGAGGGAGTCAACCATGCGGGCAAGATTTGGTACTCGCGTCATCAGCAGGTGCTCGACGGCTCCCGCCGATGCGTTTACGACCGCCGGCGTGATCTCCACCGCCCGGTTATGCGGCATGACGACCCCGGCTACCCCCGCCGCTTCCGCGGCACGCAGCAGCGTCCCGACGTTCTGCGGGTCCTGGAGATGATCGAGCACCAATAACGTCCCAGTGGCCGCCTCAATGTCATCGAGAGACACATATGGATAAGTGCTGGCTTCGAGCGCGACTCCCTGATGGTTTGCCCCGCGAGTCAGGTCGTCAAGCATCGCCTTTGGCGGACGATCCACGGGTATATCCTGGCGCACGGCACGCTCACGCAGGGCGACAATCCGCTCATCATCCCTGACGCCGTCGGCAATCAGAAGCCGGACCGCCAGGCGGCGCCCCTCCAAGGCCTCCATGACGGCATTCCGACCGTAAAGCAGATCGCCCCCGCCCCGCTCCGCGCGCTGTTGACGACCATGCGGCTTCGGAGGTCGGTCAACTCTTTCGCCGCGACCAGATCGAACCCGCCGCTCCGTCCTCAATGCTTATCCCCCGCTCCGTGAGCTCATCGCGGATATGATCCGAGAGACTCCACTGCTTCTCGCTTCGCAATCGGTCGCGCAGACTGACCAGGAGATCGATGAACGGATCCGCAGAGCCCGCATCCCGCCCCGATTCGCGGTTGAGCTCCAATCCAAGGATCCCGGAAAGTTCCAGGAGTTTCAGACGGGCTCGCTCCACCGCTGGCGACCGCTGCCCATCCGTGCGCGCGCGGTTAATCGCCCGCCCGAGGTCGAAGAGGGCAGCGACGGCCGCAGGGGTATCGAAATCGTCGCTCATGGCGTCGTGAAAACGTCGATTCACATCGCCCGCCAGTGAATCAAGACCCGGCGCCTCAGACGTACCACCTCCATCGCCGTGCGCGAAGTCTGCTCCGGCAGCGGCTCGCAATCGGTCGAGACCACGTTCGGCTGCGAGGAGACCGTCGTCGGAGTAGGTCAGCGGCGCACGATAGTTGGACTGAAGCACCATCAGACGGAAGGCCGGGCCCAGACCGCGTGCCAGGAGATCCCCGACCGGTACGAGATTGCCGAGTGACTTCGACATCTTCTCGTTGTCAAAACGCAGCAGGCCGTTATGCACCCAGTAAAGCGCAAATGGCTCGGTCCCGAGATAGGCCTCACTCTGAGCAATCTCGTTCTCGTGATGGGGAAAGATGAGATCGGCGCCGCCGCCATGAATGTCGATCTGCGCGCCAAGGTGAGTCAGGCACATAGCCGAGCATTCGATGTGCCAACCGGGCCGCCCATCACTCCATGGGCTCCGCCAGGTCGGCTCGCCGGGCTTGGCCGCTTTCCAGAGGGCGAAATCGAGCGGATCTTCCTTGCGCTCGTCGATCTCGATGCGAGCCCCCGACCGGAGGTCGTCTGGATTTCGATGGGACAGCTTGCCGTAACCGGCGAACTCGCGCACGCGGAAGTAGACATCACCCCCGACCTCGTACGCCATTCCGCGCTCGATCAGTCCCTCGATGATCGCGATAATTGAGGCCATCTCTTGCGTTGCCCGAGGGTAGATGTTGGCGGGAAGCACGTTCAGCGCGTGGGTCTGACGCCCCCATTCCGCGATTAACCGCTCGGTCAGCTCGTTGGGTTCGACCCCTTGGGCACGGGCGCGGGCGATGATCTTGTCATCGACATCCGTGAAGTTCTGGGCATGGGTCACCCGATACCCGCGATGCTCCAAATATCGGCGGATCACATCGAAGACGATCAGCGACATCGCGTGACCGATGTGAGCACTGTCATAGACCGTGACACCGCAGACGTACATGCTGACAGTGCCTGGCTCGCGCGTCTCGAAGGGCTCGGTGCGTCGACTCTCAGTGCTGTAGATCTGGATCGGCTTCAACCCGTCATCAGGCGTCGAGTTGACCATAAAACTCTCCTGCGACCACGACGGAGTGACGATCAACCGTCACGGTGACACGCCACAAAGCTGGGATGGACGCCGACATGACGCCTCGGTGGTGGCCGCAGGAGAACCGGTCAGGCGAGTGCTTGTGATTGCTCCGCCGGTTGCTGTCTTACCTCAATATCCTGCAGACGCTGCTCAAGATCTTCGATCCGACGCAACAGCGCGACCATCCGGTCTTGCTCTGGGTCCGGCAGATGCTCGACTCGGCTGCGTTCGCCACTATGAGGATCGATCCAGGCGACGGCTCTGGCAGGAACCCCGACGGCGGTGGTGTGAGGCGGCACGTCGCGGAGGGTTACGGCGCCAGCACCAATCTTGGCCCCGGCGCCAATCGTCACCGCGCCAAGAATCTTCGCGCCAACGCCCACGATGACTCCATCCTCAAGCGTTGGGTGGCGCTTGCCACGCTCCTTGCCGGTCCCACCAAGTGTTACTCCCTGGTACAGGGTCACATCATCGCCGATGATGGCGGTTTCTCCGACAACGACCCCCATTCCGTGATCGATGAATAGACGCCGACCGATGGTGGCGCCGGGGTGGATCTCGATGCCAGTGAAGAAACGAGCCAGGTGGGAGACGATTCGCGCTAGGAGGCGGCGCTGGTGACGATGCAACCACGCGGCGGCGCGGTAACCAACGAGCGCATGGAACCCTGGGTACGTGAGCATGACTTCCAGCGACGTACGGGCCGCCGGGTCCCGCGCACGTATCGACCGGATATCTTCAGTGAGGGACATCACATTGCTCGCTGCACCTGATCGCGGAGCCACCGGCTGAGACCGGAGCGGACGTCCTGGCAAACCATCTACAGGATGATCCAGTACGCCGCCACGATCTCGGTTCGTTACGTCTGATCTACTATCGAGACTTTGAAAACGGCCATGGTGTCATTCCCCGCGTTGGCGCCTAGTCCTGCTCGGCCGCTAGGTAGCCGCTTTCACCGGTGTCGCCTTCTCCACGACCGGCTCCGTCTTCGGCGACGGGCCGGTGCTGTCCGGGGTATCGGCGCCGTCCTTTGCCACGTCCTTGGTCTCTTTCGTCGGTTTCGCCGTCGCCGTGGTGGATTCTCCTGAAGACTTGCGACTGTCGTTGATATACCAACCGGAGCCTTTGAAGACGACCCCGACGGGTTGAATCAACCGGCGGACATGGGCGCCGCAGACTGGACAGTCCTCAATCGGCTCATCTGAGAAACGTTGCACCGCGTCAAATTCATGTCCGCAGGCGGTGCACCGATACGCATAGGTAGGCATGGGCGTGAGGGCTCCTCGAAGGATAAGGTGACCAGGGTAGTACCGGTGAAGTGTACCGAATTCACCGTATGTTCCTCAAGCTTTCCTTTCGATAGCTTTATGCGTCCTCGTCGTCGAGACCGTGGACGGCTGATCCCTTGCCGATGGGACGCATATCGTCCCAGTTCGGACCAGTTCGAACCTCAGTCACGAGAGGAACGGTTATGTCGGCGGCGTGCTCCATGGAGTCCTTGACGAGTGTCGCAATGGCGTCGACATCGCGCTCGTCGACCTCCAGGATGAGCTCGTCGTGCACCTGCAGGAGAAGGCGGCCGCGAAGCTCGCTTTGGCGAAGCGCGGCGTCGAGCCGGATCATCGCGACCTTGATGATGTCAGCAGCGGCCCCCTGGACCGGCATGTTCATCGCCATGCGCTCCGCCGCGATCCGGCGGCCACCATTGGTTGACAGGAGATCTGGCATCACCCGACGACGGCCACTCTGTGCCAGAACATAGCCGTGGGTGGCGCCGAAACGGAGCGTCTCGTCGAGGAATCGACGTACTGCCGGCAGACGGGCCCAGTAGTCATCGATGAAGGCTTGAGCTTCCGCGCGTGGCAAACCGGTATCGCGCGACAGACCATACGACTGCATGCCGTAAAGCACGCCGAAGTTGACGGTCTTCGCCACGCGTCGCATGTCGGGCGTGACCGCCTCTGGCGGGACGGCGTAGACCACCGCGGCGGTCGCCTGGTGCACGTCCTCGTCATTCCGATAGGCGTCAACGAGAAATTCCTCGCCGCTGAAGTGGGCGATGAGCCGCAGCTCTATCTGAGAGTAATCGGCCGAGAGCAGCACGGCGTTCTCGATCAGCCGGAACTCGGGCCGGTGATCGGCAACAAACGCCCGCCGTACCCTGCGCCCCATCTCAGTCCGGATCGGGATGTTTTGCAAATTCGGGTTCGTCGATGAGAGCCGGCCGGTGGCGGCCACAGTTTGGTTATACGACGTGTGTACCCGTCCGGTTCGAGCATTGACCTGCAACGGGAGAGCGTCGACATAGGTCGACTTCAGTTTGATCAGCCCGCGATATTCGATGATCGCCTCAACGATGGGGTGTTCGGCGCGGATCGCTTCCAGGACGTCTGAATCAACGGAGAAGCCGGTCTTCGTTCGCCTCCCCGAGGCTAGCTTCAGCTCATCGAAGAGCAACGTCGCCAGTTGCCTGGTCGAGTTGATGTTGATCGGCCTTCCCGCCTCGCGATGAATATCGCGTTCCAGTTCCGCCATGCGAGCGGTGATCTCAGTTGAGAGCTGATAGAGGTAATCGACATCGATGGCGATGCCGGCGCGCTCCATCTCGACGAGCACCGGAACCAGTGGGAGCTCGATATCTCGCAGGAGTGAATCAAGCCCGTGCTGGTGAATCTCGGGGCGTAGGTGCTCGGCCAGCTCGAAGGTCGCTTCGACATCACCGCAGGCATATTCACCCGCCAGATCCGAATCTACCTCGTCCATCGTCAGCTGATTCCGGCCGCTTCCGATGAGCGCCGTAATCTCGGTCATCTCGATGCCGAGCCGGGTGAATGCAAGGTTCTTCAGACGTGTCGATGTCTCGCCGAGGAGATAGGCGTCGATCATCGTGTCATCGTCAAGCTGGAAGAGCTCGAAGCCGTGCTGCCTGAGGACGGTCAGATCATATTTCCCATGGTGGGTGAAGATGCGCAGCTCGGGTTCCCGAAAGAGCGGGCCAAGCACCTGCCGGACCGCCTCGATCGTGAGAGGCGATGGCCCGTCGGTCGACGCGTGAGGGGGGTGCTTCAGTGGAACGTAGTAGCTCTCAGCGGGTGAAACGGCGACGGCGATGCCAACGAGTTCGGCCACCATCGGGTCCGTGGAGGTCGTTTCGACATCAACGGCGAACTCGCCCTCCGCGTGGACTCGCTCCACAAGGCGCGAGAGATCGGCGGGCGTTCGTACGATCGTGCGGGTCGGTGCCATGCGTGCGGCTCGGTCCACGTGCAGCGCGGCCTCGAGCGTCGGCTCCGGGAGTCGACCGAGCAGCGTCCTGAACTCAAGCTCTCGAAAGAGGTTGACGATGGCGTCACGATCGTAGTTGCCGACGGTACTGTGTTCGAGGTCCACACCGATGTCGAGGTCGCGGACGATCAGGGCCAGGCGTTTGCTCTCGAGTGCCTGGTCACTGTTTGCCGCGAGGGCCTGACGGGCTCGGGTCGGCGTTACCTCGTCCAGATGCTTGAGGATCTCCTCGACGGTACCGAACTGTCCGATCAGTGATTTCGCCGTCTTATCACCGATCCCTGGAACCCCGGGAATGTTGTCCGACGTGTCGCCGACAAGTGCCTTGTAGTCGGGAACGTGCTCTGGACCAAAGCCATAGCGGTCGATCACCGCCGATCGGTCAAAGAGACGAAGTTCTCCGAAGCGTTTTGCTCCGGGCAACACAACGTGAACAGAATCGTCGACCAGCTGAAGCAGGTCGCTATCACCGGTGACGATCAATGTTCTGAGGTTGCCCTCGGCAGCGCAGCGCGTTGAGAGGCTGCCGATCACGTCGTCCGCTTCATATCCGTCGCGCTCCTCGACCGGAACATTGAGCGCCTTGACGAACTCGCGAACCCGGCCAACCTGCCGCCGCAGATCCTCCGGCATGCTGCCCCTGTTAGCCTTGTAGCCATCGTAGGCGTCGTGACGAAAGGTTCTGCCGCCCTCCAGCGCGATGATGGCGTAGTCGGGCTCCTGCGTCCGCAGCACATCGAGCAACATCGACGCGAAGCCAAAGACGGCGTTGACCTGCTCGCCCTTCGAGGTTGTCAGGGAAGGCGGAACGGCATGGTAAGCCCGGAAAATAAGCCCATAGCCATCGACGAGCATGAGCGTGTGCTGGCGCGGTGCCTGGTCGTTCGCGGCGGTGCTGTTGGTTTGACTCACCGTGTGCCTCCTGATGTCCAGAGTATGACCGATCTTCGCCGACCGCACCTCCGGCCTGAACGTATCCCGGCGAGCGGCCGCCACGGACTGGTTGAGAACGACGTTGGTATACTCAGTCAACCGCTGCCACATGCCGGCGGCCTGGTGCTCATAGCGCTACCCTGCTCGACACACCTACGTCGCCGCGTCCTGTGAGCCGCGGAGGCCGCGAGAGGAGTCTCCGGGACGCATGGATTTAAGGTCAGTTGAGTCGCTCGCACGCGTCGTGAGCGCGAACGTCGAGCGGGTCGTCGTCGGGAAGTCGCACGAGGTTCAGCTTGTTCTCGTCGCGCTCCTCTGCCGTGGTCACGTCTTGATCGAGGATGTGCCCGGTGTCGGCAAGACGGTGCTCGCTAAGGCGATCGCACGGTCGATCGGGTCGTCGTTCAAGCGTATCCAGTTTACTCCTGATCTGTTGCCCAGCGATGTGACCGGCGTCAATGTCTTCAACCAGCAAACCGGACGGTTCGAGTTTCGACCTGGGCCGGTTGTCGCTCAGATGGTGCTTGCCGACGAGATCAACCGGGCGACGCCCAAGACCCAGGCAGCTCTGCTGGAGGCGATGGAAGAAGCGCAGGTGACAGTCGATGGTGTCACCCATCCGCTTCCGGTTCCGTTTGTGGTCCTCGCCACGGAGAATCCGATCGAGTATGAAGGCACCTTTCCTTTGCCTGAAGCTCAGCTCGACCGGTTCCTGATCCGCCTTTCAATGGGTTACCCCGGCCGAGCGGGCGAACTGGAGATGCTCGATCGCCAGCATGGGGGGCATCCGTTGGACCAGCTTCAACAGGCCGTTCAGGTTGACGATCTCGTCCTTGCGCAGGGAGCTGTCCGCGGCGTGCACGTGGCCCAGCCGATCCGAGAGTACATCGTCTCGCTGGTTGAAGCCTCGCGGTTGCACGACGATGTCTATCTCGGCGCCAGCCCTCGGGGGTCGCTCGCGCTCTACAATGCTGCCCGTTCCTGGGCCGCCTTGCATGGTCGCGAGTATGTCTCGCCGGACGACGTGAAGATCTTGGCAGAGCCTACGCTCGCCCATCGAATCATCGTAACACCGTCTGCCCGCATGAAGAACATCGATAGCCGGGCCGTTGTCGCCGACCTGCTCGGTGGCGTCCCCGTTCCAGGCGCCCAACCAGGGGGAGCGGTTGCGGCGACGGCCATGACACGGGTACCGAGCGGATGGTCAGCACGACCAGCCAGCGGCTGAGGCGACATCAGATATGTCCGCTCGGAGCGTAAGTTTCTTACTGGTGGCGGCCCTCGGTGCGGCACAGCTGACTGGCTGGCCGGTGGTAGACCGCCTTGCGCTCGCCTTGCTCGGTTTGCTCATCTCGGCCTGGCTCTGGAGCCGGTTGAGCCTTGGCGGGGTGGGGGTGATGCGCGCGGTGGCGACCGACCGCGCTCAAGTTGGTCAGGTGCTTACCGAGCAGGTCGAGGTGCACAACCATGGGCGACTCGCCAAGCTATGGATTGAAGTAATCGACTATTCCACCCTGCCCGATCACGCGGTGAGTCGCGCGGTGCATGTACGAGGGCGGCGAACCATTTCCTGGCAGGTTGAAACGCTTTGCACGCGCCGGGGACGGTTTCGACTCGGTCCCGCGGCTGTCCGGTCCGGTGATCCGCTGGGCCTGTTCACGCGGCGACGGACAGTACCGGATGCCCGGGAGCTCGTCGTCTACCCCGCCGAGGTCGCCCTGAATGGGTTCGTCCCGCCAGCGGGAGTGCTCAGCGGTGGACAGGCGATCGACCGGCGGAATCCGTTCGTGACCCCGTCGGTCTCGGGTGTACGCGACTATACGCCAGGTGATCCCTTCGGTCGCATCAGCTGGGCCGCGACGGCTCGCCTGGGACGGGTGATGGTCAAGGAGTTCGATCTTGATCCGACCGCCGATGTCTGGCTGGTGCTGGATCTTCACCGAGATGGCCATGTGCACGCGGCGCGCCCTCCGCGGGTCGCGACCGGTCCCGGCGGCGTGAGCCCGGCAGAAGCGTGGCTTGACGCGACGGAAGAGTATGCCGTGACGGTCGTCGCATCGCTGTCGCGGTGGTTTCTCGATCACGGTCGCAACGTCGGACTCATCTGCAGCGGCGCTCACTATCAGGTGACCGCTCCAGAGCGGTCGACCCGTCAGCAGCTGAGATTGATCGAGACCCTGGCCGTCGTCCGTGCCGATGGCGACCGGCCGCTGGCCGAGGTACTTCTCTCCGAGGGTCGCCGCTTCTCGCGTCAGGCGTCCCTGGTCGTTGTAACTCCGTCAACGGATGAAACCTGGGTGTCGGCGCTGGCCGAGATTGCGGGACGGCACGTTCATACCACAGCCATCGTGGTGGAACCGGAGACGTTCAATCGTGCGCCGTCCTCCCTGATGGTTGTCAGCGACCTCCTGGCCACAGGTATCCCGACGTACCTGATTAAATACGAAGCAGGTATCTCCGCGTCCCTGGCGACGATGCATGGATCAGTCGCCGCGTCGTCGAGGGCACATCATGGCTAGCACGACGCCGCGTCTCACCGGTTCGACGCCGGTCACCGCAGTTCCTGCTGGCAGCTGGCGGACACGCCGGGCACGTTTTCTCTTCCCTGCTGAAGGGTGGTCGACGTTCCTATTTCACGCGGTGGTGATACTCGTCGCCGCATGGACCCTGCGGCAGTCCGATTCGTCGCCCTCGCTGGCGACGGTCACGTGCCTGGCTCTGGGTGGGTTCTTCTTCGGGCTAGTAGCCGCCAAAATCGCCGTCATTGACCTGGTAGGCCATCTGTCGGCCGTCTGGTTCGGTGTCGTGCTCAGCGCCTGGCTGACGCTCGATCGGGTCGACGGTTCCCAGGACCGAATCGAACGCGTCAGGCAGCTCGTCTCACAGAGTCACGCATGGTATCGACAGCTGCTGGCAGGGCGGCGAGTCGACGACCCGCACTTCTTCCGGCTCGTCCTTGGTCTCACCGTTTGGCTTGTGGCCTATACGTCGGCATGGGCTCTGTACCGACGCCACTGGCTCGCGACGGCTCTCGTGCTGCCAGGTACAATCGCGGTGGTGAACATCGGCTACTCGGGGGACTCCGGGACCGCGCCGCTCCTCGTGTTCCTTGTCGCCGCGTGCCTGCTGGCCGCTCGCTACCACGCCTATAGCCGGGACCGCATGTGGGTCCGTGCACATATGCTCCGCCCTGCTACGCTCTCCTGGCGCTTCGTTGGCGCGGGCGCCAACATCGCCATTGTCGTCGGCCTGGTTGCCTGGTCATTGCCCCTATCGACGCGAGCCACTCTGTCCGATGCGGTCTGGACCCGAGCCGAGCGGCCGTGGACGGCAGTTGAACGGCGTCTCAATCGCGTGGCCGATCGCTTTGCCGGCAATCGCGATGCCTCGACTGGTTCCTATGCCGCCTTCGGCGAGTCGTTCGACCTCGGTGGGTCGCTCAAGCTGAGCGATGCGGAGATCGCGCTGCTCCAACCGGCCGCGGGTAGCGGTGATATCCCGGAAACCTACCTTGCGGCGCATCGCTACGACCAATACGACGGGCACGGCTGGAAATCGGACGTCGCCACCACCTTTCAGGAGGTCGGACCCAACGGGAAGCGGTATTCACCTCAAATGACATTTGCCGCCGGACAGGGAGTGAGCCTTTCAACTCGTGTCACCCGGTTTCGGGAGGAGATCCAGGGTCGGGTGACGGCGCTGCGACCGAGCGACGATCTGATGCTGACGACCTACACTCATCTATCGACCGAGGACCGCCGGACCAGCGTACAGGTATCGTGGCAATCGCTGGACGACGTAGCCTTCGCCGTCCCGACGGTCAACCTGATCAACGTGCCGCCCGATCTTCGGCGCCTCGTGAGCCTGCTGCGATTCGCATCGTTCACCGGCGAGACGGGCGCCGACAGTCTGCCACGTGCCAGCGACCCGGCGGTCGCCCAGCGGATTGTCGCCGAGCACGATCAACTGGCGGCGCGCTTTCTATCCACGCGATGGGAGATAGGTCCCGATGGACAGGCAACGACGCTGAGCGTGACGGGCCAGGTCCCGATCTACGATGACGTCGAAGCGGTGTTCTCGCTCGATAGACTGACCAATGGCAGCACGTATAACCTTAAAGGCCTCGCGAGCTTCGCCAGCCAGGACGACCTGAGCCGGGCGACAACGGACTATCCGTCGTTCGTCAAGGCGCGCTATCTGCAGCTACCCGACACCGTCACGACTGAGACGACAAACCTGGCGAGGGAACTGACCGCCAGCTCGACCGACCCGTTCGATCAGGCGATCACGATCCAGAACTATCTCCGAGAGACGATCGCCTATGACGAGGACATCGCTGCCCCGCCGAAAGACCGAGACGTCGTCGACTTCGTCCTGTTCGAGAGTCGTCGCGGCTACTGCGAGTATTACGCCTCGGCTATGACCGTGATGCTGCGCTCCATCGGTGTGCCTGCTCGCATTGCGGTCGGTTTCTTTCCCACCCCGTGGGACGAGTCCCGCGAAGGTTATCTCTACCGAGAGCGCAACGCTCATGCCTGGGTCGAGGTGTTTTTTCCGAGCTATGGTTGGATTCCCTTTGAGCCGACCGCCTCGCAACGGCCGCTTGACTACGGCGGAACTCCCCCGGTGCCCACAGATTCGGCCAGCCCGATACCAGAGCCGACGGCGATGCCAACGGAGGCACCGCTGCCGGAACCAGCCGCGACGCCTCCCGCATCCCCTCCGCCGGCCGCCACGACTGACAACCACTCGGCACCCGGCGGGATCTCGAGTGTCCTGGGACGAGGGATCGCCTTCAGCCTACTAGGCGTCGTCGCCCTCGTCGCGATCGCCGCGCTGATGTGGACGCGAGGATTCCGCGGTCTGACCCCCGCTGGCTCCTTATACGCCCGCGCACTCCGCAGTGGCCGGTGGTTCGGACTTCGATCGACTCCGGCAACGACACCAACTGAGTATGCCGAGCGCCTGGGACGCGCTGTTCCAGCCGCGGCGATGCCGGCGCGTACGTTAGCCCACCTCTATGAGACGGAACACTACGGTCCGCCGACGGGCGGCGCGAGAGGGATGCAGGCGGGACAGGTGGCATGGCGGCAGCTGCGGAGAGTTCTTCTGCGGTCCCTCATCGGCCGGCGTGGAGGCAGGAGTGGCTAAACATCATCGTTCAGGCGTGCTCGTTGCGGGTTCGATTAACTCCGATCTTGTGGCGCGGGTCCGTGTCGCACCCGCCGCCGGGGAGACCGTCACCGGACAGCAATTCGCCATTTTCGGCGGTGGAAAGGGCGCGAATCAGGCGGTGGCCGCTTCCCGATCGGGGGCGGTGACGACGATGCTTGGTGCGGTCGGTGAGGACGATTTTGGCCGGCAACGACTGGCCGATCTCCAGGATGACCACATTGATGTCACCTACGTCGCGCGAATCGCTGGCGCGTCGTCCGGTGTGGCGTTGATTGTGGTCGAGGAGTCCGGCCAGAACCGCATCTCGTACGTCCCTGGGGCGACGCTGGACGTGACACCGCGGATGGCGGTCGATGCCGCGGATAGGGCGGCCCCGTCATTGATCTTGGCGACACTTGAGTTGCCTCCCGAGACGTTGCGAGCGCTCTTCGAGGTCGCTCGGCGCCGTGGGGCAACGGTCATGGTCAATGCATCTCCGGAGCCGGCCGCGGGACGTCAGGCAATGGAATTCGCGGACATCCTTGTGGTCAATGAGACAGAAGCGGCGGAGCTACTCGGGGAGTCTGTGGATGGCCCTGACTGGGCCGGCGCGGCGCGGCGACTCCTGGACCAGGGACCGTCCAGCGTCGTTATTACGCTCGGCGCGGAGGGTGCGCTTGTAGCGCAGAGTGACACGGTTCAACACCTGCCTGCGCCAACGGTGAACGTTGTCGACACGACAGGTGCGGGCGACGCATGTAGCGGCGCCATGGCGGCGGCGATCGCGCGTGGCGAAAGCGTCATCGAGGCTGCCCGCACAGGCGTCGTCGCGGGCGCGCTATCCGTCATGCGCGCCGGTGCTCAGCCGTCGATCCCGCACCGTACCGAGATCGACGACTTTATCGCCAAGGACGGCGACGGTCGTTCGGGAAGAGCACAAGCCGCAACGGTGGAATCGTGACATGGCGGCGGAAGGGGAGGGATTCGAACCCTCGAGGCGGTGTAACCGCCTACGCGATTTCCAGTCGCGCGCACTAGGCCAAACTATGCGACCCTTCCCAGTCGGCGCTTACTCGGGCTACACGGCGCTCGCGGCGGAGAGGGTGGGATTCGAACCCACGGTGGCTCAACACCACACCGCTTTTCGAGAGCGGCACCTTCAACCACTCGGACACCTCTCCGGGCGCTGAGTGTATCAAACCGGCTATCCCCTGGCCACCTATCGAACTGAGCGCGGGACGACTGCCCGCGGCCGTGCACGCCTCGTCGAATGGTCGCCGTGCCTGTTGTGCTCACGTACGGTGAGCCGTCACCGGGTCGATGAATGCTGGCGCTTCAGCGGGAGTCGCGCCGACCGCCCTATACTCGCGGCCGGGCTGGTCAGCTGCCGCGTGCGCCCGTGGGACAGCAGCCGGGCGGGTAACGATGACGGGAGAACTGATGATGCAGACCGTTCTACTGGTATCAAAATTGAATGTCGGTAACGAGGTGGCGGTGCGACAGATCCACGACGGCTTCGCGATGGACACCCTTGAGCAGGGGATCGGCATCGAGCGGTTAGTGGCGTTCATCGGAAGCGGCTACTATGCCCTTGAGTTGACCGTGGCCGACGGCGATTTTCAGGAGGGGTTCCATCGCTTCCTGTCGACCGCGGAGGTCAAGGACCTCTTCTCAAACCTCCGGCCCTACGTCCCCGATCTCCCCACTCCCGACACAGAGACCGGTCACATGCCACTCGCCACCGCGATGCTGCTCTGGAATAAAGACGGCGAGCGCGATATGACGACTGTTTAACGATCCGAGCTTGTGGCGAGTATGCCGTGCGAGGACCAGGTCGACGGTCGACAGGGGTGTTGATCGGTGATGACGTCTCTTCGCCTGTGCAGGGTGACGATTAAACATCACGAGCTAGAAGCAGGGACAGCGTCTCCCGAGGCAAAGATAGGCGACTGCTTGGGGTCAGGGGTGTACCTGAGGATGGTATGCCCGGAGGGATTTGAACCCCCGACCTCTTGGTCCGCAACCAAGCGCTCTATCCCCTGAGCTACGGGCACATATCGCCGTCTGAGGCGACCAAAGGATTATAGCGGAGAAGCGAAGGCAGGGACAACGGCCCTCCACCGCGGTACGTCACATTCGACCTGCTAGCGATGAGTCGAGACTGAGTTGGTTGACGAGGCTGCGTACGGTCCACCCCGACGACCGATGCGGTGCTCTACGGACCATTGAATACACTGGCTCCTCGCGACAAGTGGCGGAGAGGGAGGGATTCGAACCCTCGAAGGGGGGATTACCCCCTTACTCACTTAGCAGGCGAGCGCCTTCAACCACTCGGCCACCTCCCCGTTCGGTGCTCTTCAAATGTGGGACCGCCGAGCGGACTCTCGGCGGAGAGGGAGGGATTCGAACCCCCGGGGCTTTCGCCCGACTGTTTTCAAGACAGTTGCCTTAAGCCGCTCGGCCACCTCTCCGCGTCGACTACCCATGTGATCCTTGTCCTCGAGCCGCGTGATTATAGCGTCCGTTCCACGCCCCGGCAATTCGGGATCCGTCAGGCTGGGCGTGACCGCGCCGGTCCGATCGGCGGCTGCTGTCCGATGACTTGCTGACCTCCGAGATACGGCTGGAGGACCGGCGGCACGTCAATGGTGCCGTCCTGCCGCTGGTATTGCTCCATGATGCTGATCATCGTACGCGGCAAGGCGAGCCCGGAACCGTTCATGGTGTGGACGAACTGCGGCCGTCCACCGCCCTCGGGCCGGAAGCGGATGTCCGCTCGACGCGCCTGGAAGTCGCCAAAGGTCGAGCAGGACGAGACCTCCAGCCACTCCGCTGAACCCGCCGCCCAGGTTTCGAGATCAATCTTGTTCGAGGCCGTAAAGGAGAGATCGGCCGTGCAGATCTGGAGCACGCGGTAGGGGAGGCCGAGCCCGACGAGCACGTCCTCGGCGTCGGCGAGCAGCGCGGCGTGCTCCTCCGTTGACCGGTCGGGGTGCACGAACTTGACCATCTCGACCTTGTCGAACTGATAGCCACGCTTTATGCCACGAACGTCCCTGCCCGCGGAGATTTGCTCGCGACGGAAACAGGGAGTGTAAGCAACGTGAAAGATCGGTAGTTGCCGCTCGTCCAGGATCTCGTCCCGGTATAGGTTGGTGATCGGCACCTCCGCGGTTGGGATCAGCCACTTCTCGGCGTCGTCGTCGCGAAACAGGGTGTCGGCGAACTTCGGCAGATTGCCGGTCCCGACCAACATGTCGCGGAGCACCAGGTACGGTGGATAGACCTCTTGATAGCCGTGTTCGCGGGTATGGAGATCGAGCATCCAGGAAATGAGCGCTCGCTGGAGTCGCGCTCCGTCACCGCGAAGCACGTAGAACCGCGCCCCGGCCACCTTCACTCCCCGGTCGAAGTCGATGATCCCCAGCGCTTCGGCGAGCTCCCAATGCGGTTTCGGCGCGAAGTCGAAGGTGCGCCGCGGCCCTTTCTCCGCGACGACGACGTTGTCGGATTCATCGACGCCGACCGGGACCGCTGGATCGGGAAGATTCGGCACGGTGAGCAGTAGGTCACGGAGCGTCGCCTCAAGATCGCCGATCTCGCGATCGAGCGCGGATATCTCGTCGCCCACCGATCGCATCGCTTCGATCAGCTGCTGCCGTTCCGCCGGGTCTTTTGCCCCCTTGACCGCCTTCGATCCTTCGTTCCGTTGCGCCTTGAGACTCTCGGCCCGGGTGACAATCTCTCGCCGGCGACGGTCGAGCTCAAGAATCGCGTCGATCGGTGCGTCGCTCTGGAGTAACACCATCGCGGCTTTGACCGCGTCGGGCTGCTCGCGTAGCAATCGAATGTCGAGCACCACTCACCTTCCCGTGTCAGTGCATGATCGGACGTGACTCCATCTCCGCCGGGAGCGACTTTCGCTGCATCTCACGGCGTGACGCCATGCGAATGATCGCGGCCGGCGATTGCTCGCCCACCGCGATCTCAGTTTGGACTTCGGCTCATTCCGTGCGCGAGCGAGGGGGTGAGACCCACCGGCTTGAATCCCGGGAGGAATTTCTGCCAGGCATCTTCAACCGAGGCGTCGAGGCGACGTTCGATGGTGTAGTAGGCGCCAGCTCGGGGTTCGCTGGGCGGTCGCTTCAGCTTCATCCTCGCCTCTCCCAGCGACTTGCCGCCCTTGCGGTGGTTGCACGACTTACATGCTGAGACGAGATTAACCCATGAGTGTGGCCCACCCTTGGACTTCGGCACCACATGATCGATCGTCAGATCGTGCGCCTGGCGACCGCAGTACTGGCAGGTGTAATGGTCGCGAATGAAGACTTCCCGCCGGGTGAGTTTCACCCGTGGGCGCGGCCGGTGGATGAGGTAGACCATGCGGATGACCGAGGGGGAGGGAAAGATGCGCGACGGGCTGCAGAGCACCTTCGTGTGCACCTCAAGCACCTCGGCCTTGCCATCAAAGACGAGGACAATCGCTCGACGCACATTGCAGACGTTAAGGGGTTCGTAGTTCTGGTTGAGCACCAGGACGGCGTTGTTCACCCTGCCGTATCCCCAACTAAGCTTGGGGTTGCCGTGGGGGACCCTCGCACCAGGCTCCAACGCAACCTGACCGCGTTTCTCGCCACTGGTGAAGAATGGGTCCCTACCGGTCGAGCCGCCAGGTCACCCTGTCACCGGAGCTTGATTTCGATGGTATCACGCACCGTTGAAACTGCACAACCAAACAGGATCTCCGTTCCGACGGGGCCAGGGATCTTAGTCGGCGGCCATTCGCTGAGGTTCGAGAACCGGTCTCAAGTACTCCCCCGTGAACGACCCCGGCGTTTCAGCGATAGCCTCAGGCGTGCCCTCGGCGATGATTAGGCCGCCGCCGCTGCCGCCCTCTGGTCCGAGATCGATCACCCAGTCGGCTGACTTGATCACGTCGAGGTTGTGCTCGATCACGAGGACCGAATTCCCACCATCAGCGAGCCGGTGGAGGATCGCCAGAAGGCGCTCGATGTCGGCGAAGTGCAGACCGGTGGTCGGTTCATCGAGGATGTAGAGGGTGCGCCCGGTCGCGCGACGGGAAAGCTCACTGGCGAGCTTGACCCGTTGGGCTTCCCCACCAGAGAGCTGGGTCGCGGGCTGACCGAGGTGAATGTAGCCGAGACCGACGTCAAACAGGGTTTGCAGCTTGTTCTTGATGGATGGGACGTTCTGGAAGAAGTGAACCGCTTCCTCCACGGTCATGTCGAGCACGTCGGCAATCGACTTGCCCTTGTAGGTGATCTCGAGTGCTTCCCGGTTGTACCGCTTCCCGTGGCATACCTCGCAGGGGACGAAGACATCGGGAAGGAAGTTCATCTCGATCTGGATGATGCCTTCGCCCCGGCAGGCCTCGCATCGACCGCCCTTGACGTTGAATGAGAACCGCCCCGGCAGATAGCCCCGTGCCTTCGCCTCTGGCATCGACGCGAAAAGCTCACGCATCGGGGTGAATACGCCGGTGTAGGTCGCCGGATTGGAGCGCGGTGTGCGGCCGATCGGACTTTGATCGATGTCGATGACCTTGTCCAGATGACTGATGCCTTCAAGCGCGAGGTGCTTCCCGGGCTTCGCTTTCGCGCCGTGCAGCTCCTGGGCGAGACGGCGGTAGAGGGTATCGGTGATCAGCGAGCTTTTCCCCGACCCCGAGACACCGGTGACCACCGTGAACGCTCCCAGGGGAAGGCGCGCGGTGACGTTCCGAAGATTGTTCGCTTCCGCGCCCCGAAGGACCAGTGATTTGCCGTTCCCGGGTCGTCGCTGGGCGGGAATCGCGATAGCGCGCTGTCCACTGAGGAACTGGCCGGTAATCGATGACGGAGCGGCAAGGATGTCGTCCATGGTTCCCTGGGCGACGACCCAGCCACCATGCTCCCCGGCGCCTGGACCAATGTCGATGATCCAGTCGGCGGCGCGCATGGTGTCCTCGTCATGTTCGACCACGATCAGTGTGTTGCCGATATCACGGAGACGAAGCAGCGTCTTGATGAGACGTGCATTGTCGCGCTGGTGCAGGCCGATACTCGGCTCATCGAGGATATAGAGGACGCCCATCAGGCTCGATCCGATCTGAGTCGCGAGCCTGATCCGCTGCGCTTCTCCACCTGAGAGAGTGTTTGCCGACCGTTCCAGCGTCAGATAGTCGAGACCGACGTCGACGAGGAACCCCAGTCGTTCTCGAATCTCTTTGAAGATCTGACGACCGATCAGAAACTCCCGCGACGTCAGTTTCGCAGACGCTACTTCGCCTGGGTCAACCGCTAGATCGGCGCACCACGCGAGCGCCTGGCGAATCGGCCGCCGGGTGACATCGACGATCGATAGTCCATCTACCAAGACGGCAAGACTCTCTGGCTTGAGCCGGGCGCCCTGGCATGATGGACAGGGCCGGGCCGCCATGTAGCGCTCAATCTCTTCTTTGACATAATCCGACGATGTCGTCTCGTATCGCCGCTTCAGGTTGGGGACGACGCCTTCGTAGGCGACGTCATATGACCGCATGCGGCCGGTCTTCGCCTTGTAGCGGACGGTCACCATCTCGCCGTTGCTGCCGTAGAGCAGCGTTGCAATCGATTCCGCTGGAAGGTCGCGGATCGGGACATCGAGCGGTATGTGGTATCGCTCACTGACTGCTTCCAGCAGGGCGAGGTACCAGGCCGATCCGTCCTTCCCTGCCCGGAGCCACGGAACGATCGCCCCCTGGCCGATGGTGAATTCGCGGTTGGGCACGATCAGATCCGGGTCGAACTCCATCGTCGTGCCAAGTCCGGTGCAGGTCGGACAGGCGCCGTGCGGTGAGTTGAACGAGAAATTGCGTGGCTCGATCTCCCCAAACGAGAGACCGCAGCTTGGGCAAGCAAACTTCTCGGAGAAGGTGAGCTCGTCACCATCGATGATCTGGGCAGCGGCAATCCCACCCGCGATCCGTAGGGCGGTTTCGAGCGAGTCGATGATCCGCACCCGGTCGGGATGATCGCCAGATGGACCGGCCTCTTCGTGTCGCACGACGAGGCGATCAACGACCACCTCGATCGCATGCTTCTTGTATTTCGCCAGCGAGAGGCCGACAGCCTCGTCGATATCCCGCACCTCACCGTCGACGCGGACGCGGACAAACCCCTGGCGGCGTATCTCGTCGAGCGCTCCCTGATGCTCCCCTTTGCGGTCTCGAATGACCGGACCGAGGATCATCAATCGAGTTCCATCAGGGAGGCCAAGAATTTGATCGGCCATGTCCTGGACCGACTGCTGGGTGATCGGCCGGCCGCAATTCGGGCAGTGGGGATGACCAATGCGAGCGTAGAGGAGCCGGAGGTAGTCATAGATCTCGGTCACGGTGCCTACTGTCGAGCGCGGGTTTCGGCTGGTCCCTTTTTGATCGATCGAGATCGCCGGCGAGAGGCCGTCGATGTGATCGATGTCCGGCTTCTCCATCTGGCCGAGAAACTGGCGGGCATAGGCTGAGAGCGATTCAACGTAGCGGCGTTGACCTTCGGCGAAGATCGTGTCGAAGGCGAGCGAGCTCTTGCCGGACCCCGAAAGTCCTGTCAGGACGACGAACTTATCCCTCGGAATGTCGATATCGATGTTCTTGAGGTTGTGCTCGCGAGCGCCGCGGACACTGATCCGGTCGTGTTGGGGCATGGGCGAGATCCTCTGCTCGTTGGTCACCAAATGCGCTGCGGCGGGGGTACGAAGGTGAAGGAAAGTGACGACCAGACACACCCGAACATCCGAGCGTAATCCCGGAAGTCTACCACGACGCCAGGGTGGACGTACACCCCTCGGAAAGTGCGAGAAGCCACAGCAAGATCACGCCTTCCGGCGATCTTCAGCCGAAGCGTCCATCGGTGAAATCTGAACTTGTCGATCCGGGCAGAGGAAGAACACGATGCTCCGGGGCGGGTTGAGGGCTAGCGGGGAGGGGAAGGGGTGGGCGACACTGGACTCGAACCAGTGACCTCCACGATGTCAACGTGGCGCTCTAACCAGCTGAGCTAGCCGCCCGCACGCTGCGGGATAACCCCTATCGTGGCGGCGAGTATAGTCACGATTCTCGGCCGCCGTCAACTCGCCTCCCTGACTTCGACACGGCCAGCGAGAAAGGCGATTAGGCTCCGGCAATGGCGCTGCCGTCAGAGGTCTCAGCGTTGCGCGTCAACCTCATCGAGCATGGCGGCGTATCTGGCCATGCCGATCACGACGCCGCGGCAGACCATCGCATCGGCCGCGGCGCGGTGCCCGCCCGCGGGTATGCCGAACGCCGCGGCTGCCACGCCGAGCTGCTTCCATCGAGTGCCGCCGAGGAAGTCGGCGTAGGCCAGCATCGCGCAATCCCATCGATCGACCCCGGGTGCGTCGAGCTCGTGCCGATGGCAACACTGGGCGATGATGCGGCGGTCGAACGCCGAGTTGTAGACGACGACCCGACGGTTATTGAGCAACCTGCATAGCTCACGATGGACGTCAGTCCAGGACGGCGCTGCTGTGACATGGTGATCGTAGATGCCGTGGACCCTGCTGGCGATCGCGGGGATCGGTTCGACCGGCCGCACCAGCGTCTCGAGTAAGACATGCCCGTCGGCGCCGATCACGGCGACATCGACGATCTCCGCGGCGCCATGAAGCCCGGTCGTCTCCGTGTCAAGGTAGACCGCCCTCGGATCGGCAACGGTTTCGGCTGCCCAGGCGATCGCCTGCCGCCGTGGATGGTGGGCCGCAGCCAGACGCCGATCCTTCAGCACCGTGAATACTCCATGACCGTTGTTCTCCCACCGACGCCTGGCGGCCGACCGGGCCATTCGAGCATATCACGGAGAGTTCGGACCGACTTTAGACGCCGCGCTTGTCCGACGACGTGCCGGTAGGTGGTTCACCTGAACTGCGTGCAGCTTGGACGAGCTCCCGGTATGCAGCCGGGCTGTCGGTCGCCGTAATGGCGCGAACCACGATCTCATCGAGGTCGGCGTACGCGGCGAGACCCGCCTGGATATCTCCGGGGGATGATGTGGCAACGGCCGTACCAATCGCGCTCACGCCCATCCTGCGGAAGTGTGCCGCGTAGCTCGGGAATCCCTCGTAACGGGCCGATTCATCAGCCAATCGCGCTTTGGCAGCCGGACCGAGCGACGTGCGCACGTAGCCTGCGACGAGTGGTGATGGTTTCTCCGCCGCCGAGCTTGCGTCGCGAACGGCCCGAGCCGATTGACGAGCCCACGGCGGTGTGAGCCAGTTGAGGAGCACACCGTCGGCGACGCTGCCCGCAAGTTCCAGCATCTTTGGTCCAAGCGCGCCGACGAAGACCCGCGATGACGTCTCATGCTTGATCAGCTCAACGCCACTCCTCACCCGGCTGAGCGAATCAGGGCTCGAACCTGCGCCCACCCCGACGATGAGTCGGTCGGCAGGGAGATCGAGCCGCTGAAGGTCGGCAATCACCGACTCCGGTGGCCGCCGGTCCAGGGCAATAACGCCGACGGCGAGACCGACGCGGCTGGTGACCGACGCGGCCGCGGCGAGCGCCGCCACGCCATCACCGCCAGGAACATCGTTCACCCAGAATGTCGCGTAACCCGCCGCTTCCACGTCCCGTGCGATGACCTTGATGAGGTCGAGTGGGAGCGACCCGGCGACCCCAAATCCGCGGTCCGATGCCATCATTCGTCTCCTATCACCCTCCGCCTCGGGGTCTATGTGGTTCCGTTGAAGCCAAGATTCAAGCGACGAAGCGAGGCATGGCGGCCCTGGCCGATGATCACATGATCGAGCAATTCGACATCGAGCAACGCTCCCGCTCTGGCGAGCTCGGCGGTGAGGGTAACGTCGGCCGCGGAGGGCGTCGGGTCGCCTGATGGATGGTTATGAACCACGACGACTGCAGTGGCATTCTGCTTTATGGCATCCCGAAAGACTTCAGCGATCCGCACCTGGGCTTGGTTGACACTCCCCTGATAGACCGTGCGGCTGCCGAGGATCCGATGCTTCGTATCGAGCGTGACGACGCGCAACTGCTCCTGGTCGAGCGCGGACATCTCAATCCCGAGCAGATTGACGATGTCGTCGGGGGAGGCGATCTGAGGGCGCGTCTCACCAGAGAGCGCCACGAGCCGGCTCGCCAGCTCCAGCGCGGCCTTGATGGCCGACGCTTTGGCCAGTCCTATCCCGTGAATCTTCGCCAGCTCTCCCACATCCAGCCTCATCAGGCCGAGCAGCCCGCCGTGCTCGGAGAGCAGCCGCTGCGCGACCGCGGTCGCTGGTTCCCCCTTCAGACCTGTACGGAGAAGGATGGCCAGCAGGTCGCCGTTGCTGAGGGACGCGGCACCACGGAGTTGGAGTCGCTCTCGTGGCCGCTCGTCCGGCGGCAGCTCTTTAATCGTCAGGCGGTAGCTCACCCTGCGGTTGCCCCATACGAGGCGACGATCATGCCGTAGTAGCTCGGCGCCTCGTACGAGAGCAGGTCGTGCGCGAGGGGTGTCGCCTCAAGCGCGCCGGCCAGCATCAATGCCTGCCAGAGACCATCGATCGCGGCGTCTTCGGCCGCCGCGTCGTCCACCTCCATCAGGCGGCCGAGGTCGCCCTCCTGAACGGCGGCGACGACCTTCTGATCGACGATTGCTGCCTGCGGGTGAAATCCGTACGGCCCGTCCTCGCGGTGGCGGTGGGCCCAGTCGCAGGACGCCACGAACGCGACGTTCCGAGCCGAGCTGGCTGCGGCGCGACCGGCGGCACGGCCGAAGTCGACGAGCTGCTGACGAGTGACTGTCCGGGACGGGGAGACGATGACCACCGGTGGGCCGGTATCGGTCTCCGGCGGGTCGAACAGGACATCCCCAGAACCAGGTAGATTGCGATCGTGGCCGAGGAACCAGAGCGGGGTAATCAGACCCCAGTCGAGCGGCAGCACGCTTTGAGAGCGACGGTTTCCGGCATAACCCGCCAAGGCGATCGGGAGACCCTGACCGCGCGCTTCGGCCACGATAGCGTCGGTCATCTCCCCGTCAACCGGGACGTTCATTTCGATGGTCCGACCAGCCCAATGCAGCGTTCCGGCGCCGCGAGCGACGTCAGCGACACAGATAGCGTCATTGACCCGGACGCCGTGCGGACCGGCGATGACGATAACGTCTGGGCGCGCCGCGGCGCACCGGCGTCCGAGTTCCTCCATTGCCGATCGGGTCGTCATCGCACCTTCGGCGTCGTCACTGAGATCGGGAATAATTGTGAAGCCGTGCGGTGCGATCGCGCCGAAGACAAGTGGCATGTCTTTCTCCCTCAATCATGATGCGCCCCGAGCGGCGTCTCGAGTCTCGGCGCTCTGGTTTCCCGGACAAGAAACGCAAGCGTACAAGTAGCGACGACGCCGATCCCGGCGAGGGTCAGCGCACTTGCTCGAAGGCCAAGCGCCGTGGCCATGGCGCCAACGACCAGCGGGCCGCCGACCGCGCCGACATCACCTACGAGCCGCCAGATGCCGAGAAACTCACCGGTCGCGCCGGGCGGGGCAAGGTCGGCCCCGAGCGTCATCATCGTACCGGAGCCAAGCCCATTTCCAAAACCGATGATGATCGACGCGACGATCAGACCGAACTGATGATGTGCGAGTGGAATGGTGGCGACGCCAATCGCCATCACGGCGAAGCTCGGTACCGCCGCGACCTTTCGGCCAAAGCGGTCCATGAGCATGCCCGCCGGGAAGAACATGGAGACATCGACAATCGCCCCGAGCGTCATCACCAGCCCGACCGCGGCCGCGTCCATACCGAGCACATCGACGCCATAGATGGGAATGATGAAATAGCGGCCGGCGCGAATCATCTGGGCGAATGTTTGGGCGATCGACGCCGCGGCTAAGTCGCGGCCATTGCGGCGAACCAAGGCTCGGACGAGTTGCCACCTGACCATCATGGCCGGTGCTGGCGATGTTGCGTTCACTGGACTCAGGAACAGGACGGACGCGAGCAGGGCGATGGCCCCCGCGACCCCGGCGACCATAAACGACGCATGGAGCCCGAACCGGTCGCCGATGATGCCACCGATGGCCGGGCCGCCGAAGACGCCGATGCGGTTGATGCCGCCAAACACCGAGATGGTGCGACCGCGCTCGGCCGAGGGAATCGATTCCGCAATGTACGCATGTCGAGATAGACCCCAGAGCGCCGTACCAATGCCGGCGACGAGCCGGAGCGCAACGACCTGGTTGAAGGATGTCGCGAAGGCGAGAATGAGCGTACTCGCGGCGACGAGGGCGGTCCCGGCGATCATCGCGCGCCGCAAGCCGATATGTCTGAGCAGCGCTCCAGCGGGAACATCGGTGACCAGGGTGCCAATGGCGGCCGCAGCCACCGCGAAGCTGACCAGCCGGTAAGAAACTCCAAGACCGTCGGCATACAGGGGGAGCGTCGCGAGCAGCAGTCCCTGGCCGAGGGCCAGGAGCGTCGTCGGCAGGTAGACGGCGAGGAGAACCGTGCGACGCTGCATGACCGTGGAGTGTCGCATATCTCCGGGACATGGTGGCCAGAGCGGCGGGCACCCGATGGTATAATCGTGAGGCGCCGCCTTCGCGGCGTCCTTTCATGTTCGGGGCCCACGCGAACCACATTGGCGCCCCAGAGGAGACCCCGTGGTTTTAAAGTTTTTTCGTCGCAGGGCTGAACCAGATGTTCAGCTGGAAAAGGGGCTGGAGAAGACGCGTCGAGGCGTCTTTCTTGAGATCACCCGTTTATTCGACCGGACGTCACTTGACGCCGAGCTCTATGAAGATCTTGAGATGCTGCTCATCCAGGCGGATGTCGGCTGGGATGTCAGTCAGAAGCTCGTTTCCGAGCTGCAGGATCGCGTGGCACGCGAGCGGGTGAGCGATCCGTCGCTGGCCCGAGAGATTCTCCGTGAAGAGATGATCCGCTTGTTGGAGCTGGCGACGCAAAATCGTCGGGTCAAGATTTTGCAGCGGGGCGTGCCGTTCGTGATCATGGTCGTGGGCGTCAATGGTGTCGGCAAGACCACGTCGATTGCGAAGCTTGCCGCCTACCACCAGCGGTTCGGGCGAAGCGTGATGGTCGCCGCGGGCGACACTTTCCGTGCCGCTGCCATCGACCAGATTCGCGTGTGGGGCGAGCGCCTGGGAACCCCAGTCATCGCGCACCAGCAGGGGGCCGACCCTGGCGCGGTGGTGTTCGATGCGATGCAGGCCGCGCAGAACCGCAACGTTGATGTCTTGATTGTCGACACGGCTGGCCGGCTCCATACCAAGCACAACCTGATGGCGGAGCTCAGCAAGATTCGCAAGATCATGCAGCGCCACGTCGAGGATGCGCCACAGGAAGTGCTGCTCGTCATCGACGCGACGACGGGTCAGAACGGTCTGGTGCAGGCGAAGGAGTTCTCCAACTCGGTGGATATCAGCGATATCTTGATCGCAAAGCTCGACGGCACGGCGAAAGGCGGCATCGCCTTTTCGGTCGCCAAAGAACTTGGCACGCCGATCTCCTATATCGGTACCGGTGAGCGTGCTGAGGATTTGGCGGAGTTCCGCCCCGAGACCTACGTGGATTCGCTTTTCTTCGGTGTTGGCGACGCGCTCTAGACGTGCCGAGGGTCACGGTCGTCCAGCTGGCCCTTCCACCTAACATCCCGGGACCGGTGAAAAGAACGGCTGGAAATCCTCGGTCCAGTGGTGACTACTGTGAGGAACGATGATGTTCGAGTCTTTATCCGACCGGCTCACCGAAACGTTCGGCCGGCTGGGCCGCAAGGGCCGCCTGACGGAACAGGACGTCGACGAGGCGATGCGCGAGGTGCGCCGCGCCCTGCTTGAAGCCGACGTCAACTTCAAGGTCGTAAAGGAGTTCGTCGCGGCGGTCCGGGAGCGATCGGTCGGCCAGGACGTGCTGCGTTCCCTGACTCCGGCGCAGACCGCTATCGGCATCGTCAACGAGGAGCTGATCAAGGTTCTGGGCACCGACCGGGAAGGCTTGCGAGCCCCCGATCGCGCACCGCAGATCTTGATGATGGCGGGGCTTCAAGGGTCGGGCAAGACGACCCACACCGCCAAGCTCGCGTTGCACCTGCGGAAGGAAGGGCGCACTCCGCTGATGGTTGCGGCCGACGTCTATCGACCGGCGGCGGTGAATCAGCTCCAGGCGCTTGGCCGTCAGATCAACATTCCCGTCTATGAGGAAGGCACGGATCAGAATCCGGTCCAGATCGCTACCAATGCCGTGCGCTACGCGCAGGAGCGGGGTTACAACCCAGTCATCATCGATACGGCCGGGCGACTGCAGATCGACGAGCGGCTGATGCAGGAGCTTGTCGATATTCGTGACCGTGTCGGTCCCACTGAGATCCTGCTGGTCGCCGATGCCATGACGGGACAGGAAGCGGTTGGCGTGGCACAGGCGTTCGATGAACGTCTTGGGGTGACCGGTCTCGTCCTGACCAAAATGGATGGTGATGCTCGCGGTGGTGCGGCTCTCTCGATCCGCGCGGTCACCGGGGTGCCGATCAAGTTTATCGGGACCGGGGAAAAGCTCGATGCCCTGGAGCCGTTCTATCCCGAGCGGCTGGCAGGTCGTATTCTCGGGATGGGGGACGTGCTCTCACTGGTCGAGCGCGCCCAGGAGCAGACGACCGAGGACGAGGCGCAGCGCCTGCAGGACCGCCTCCTCAAGGGGCATTTCAACCTGGAGGACTTCCTCGACCAGCTGCAAAAAATCAAGAAGATGGGACCGCTCAATCAGCTCCTGGACATGATTCCCGGGCTCGGCGCTCAGATGCGGCAAGCCAAGGCCCAGATTTCCGACGACGACTACAAGCAGGTCGAGGCGATCATCAGATCAATGACGCCCCACGAGCGACGCCATCCCGAGGTGATCGGGAAGCGCCGCACCGTGCGAATTGCTCGGGGCAGCGGGACGAGCCAGACCGACGTCAAGCATCTTCTCAAGCAATTTGGCGAGATGCAGCGCATGATGGGGCAGTTCGGCAAGATGGCGAAGAAGGGAAAAATGCCTGCGAATCTGCCGTTCGACTTGTAGGGCGGGGCGGGCGAACGTTCAGCTCTCGGGCGATGGCGGCGTGTCTGCTCCCCGTTTATTCGATGGATGGTGGTCGCTGCTAAAATGATGGATCATGGCCTCCGGTCGGGAGATCGGCCGAAGGGTCACGCAGTAAATGACATCCGCGTCATGTGAAAAGGAAGACCTCGCGTTATGGCGGCTCCCGTTACGGTCTATACTACTAGTACCTGACCATGGTGCGATCGTGCTAAGGAGTTCCTTAGCAGTCACAATGTTCCATTCGACACCAAGGATGTGAGCCAGGACACGGCCGCGGCTATGGAGATGATCCGTCGCAGCCGGCAGCAGGGTGTCCCGGTTATCGCGACCGAGGATGAAGTGATTGTCGGTTTCGACCAGGTTCGACTCGGTCGACTTGCCGAACGGTATGGCGGCCCGCGGCGGCCCCCGCTGGGTGTCCTCGGCGCCGACGTTGAGGACTACCTCCGGCGGCATGCTGATCTCAGCGACCGATTTCCCCCTGGTACCACCGGCGTCTTCGTGGGGCAAATCCGGCCAACCAGCGTGGCCGAGCGAGCCGGACTGCGGGCCGGGGATGTGGTCGTCGGTGTTGCTGGAAAACGGGTCCGCAACATGACTGCCTTGGACAAGCTCATTGGGACGGTCTCTGCCGGCAAAAGCGTGCCAGTTCGCTTCCTGCGTGACGGGGAAGAACAGACCGGGACGTTGCAGTTTTAGCTCGCTGCCCTCGACTCCTCCCGCGGTTGCGACGCCGTCCATAACGAACCTGATTGATCGGGGTGGCTGGCGCACCGGCCGCGGCGCGGCTCGGTCGATGCTGAGGCGGCGACCGTCGGAAGTTCCGTTTGTCCGGCGTTAACGTGTCAGCCATTCCGCGACGAGCTCGTCTCGTTCTCTCGCTGCGAGCTTGGGGACATCGTACTGGCCGTCGAGACGGCGCTGACGCAGGGCTTCGTAGAGGATCACCGCGCAGGCGACAGAGATATTCAGACTCTCGATCATGCCTAACATCGGGATGCTGAGCTGACCATCGGCGAGGGATTGCGCTTCATTCGATACCCCACGCATCTCGTTCCCAACCACGATCGCCGTGGGACGGCACAGGTTCGTCTCATAGAGATCGGTGCTTGCCTCGCTGAGACCGGTGGCGAGAATGGTAAAACCCTCGACCCGAAGGCGAGCGAGGCAGGCGTCCACGGATGAATGGTGGACCACCTCGACCCACTTTGCCGCGCTCGCGGACGTGGTGCGGGCGAATGCTTTTCTCGGCGGTTCCTCTTCTGTGTAAATCGTATGGACGCGCAGCATACCGATCGACTCGCACGACCGCAGGACGGCGCTGATGTTGTGCGGGTCGTGGACATTCTCGATGACGACGGTAAGATCGGGCTGACGTCGGGCAATAGCGGCGGTCAGCCGGGCCACCCGACGGTCCGTGCGGGGCCACTTGGTGGTCTTCGGCTCCTGGAGCTTCGCCAGCTGTCGCCGATCGGTGGCGCGCGGAGCGTCCGTCATAAGGTCGGTCCTCGATAATCGACGAAACGGTCGATTCTTCTCGATTCTCCATGGGATGGCAGCCAACAATCCGTCCCGTCCCATGGCGCCACAGTGTCGCCGCGAAGGCTCCCCGCTGGATGTAGTGTGTCGCAAGGTCTAGCACTGTCGCGTGGCGTGTGTATATTGGCATCACGTTTGCGACGTTTCGTGACGATGCAGACGGACGGACTCACGGCGTGTAGAAGCGGTCGAGAGTCCGGCGTTACCGGTGTCCGGTGCCTACAGAGTTGTAGGCGATCAATGCCGGCGGTAACAACGAGCAGAAGGAGGACCCTGAATGTCTTTTCGGAAGACGACCGAACGTGTCAGCCGGCGAACACTTGTGAAAGGTGCCGCCATCGGCGGTGCTGGCCTCGCTCTAGGTGCGACCGTCGGGTTGCGTCCCGTCGCACAGGCAGTAGCGCTCCAGGATAAGCAGACCGTCCGGTTCTCTGGACCGACGGCATCCCCAGAAGAGGCCGATCTACTCAAGCAGGTGCTTGGAAACTTTGCGACGAAGTTTCCGAACATCGAGGTCAAGTATGAGCCAGTCCCGGCGAATTATGAGATCAAGCTCCAGACGGACCTCGCGTCGGGCAACGCCGCCGATGTCTTCTACGTCAAGAGCGAGTTCGCCCAGGACTACATGTCGCGGGACGTCCTGGTAAGCCTCGATGACTATATGGCGAAGTCGAGCGTCAAGCCGGACGATTTTTATCCGGGCCTGATCAAGGCGTTCCAGTGGCAGGGCAAGACCTACGGGCTGCCGAAGGACTATTCGCCGCTGGCGATGGTCTATGACACCGACGCCTTTAGCAAAGCAGGGATAGAGACACCGCCGACCACCTGGGACGAGCTTCGGGCAGCGGGCGAGAAGCTCAAGGAGAGCACCGGTCAGCCATCCATCGTGTATCCAGCGGCATTCGACCGCTTCATCCCGTTCATGTACCAGGCTGGCGGCAATGTCACCGACGATGCGGCGACGAAGATCACCCTGGACGACCCTGTCGTCCTCCAGGCGCTCGACTTCTACTACGGACTCTACAAGGATGGCCTGGCAGCGACGCCACCAGACGTCGGCGCCGAGTGGCCCGGCGATGCGATCGCCAAGGGTCTTGCCGCCATCGTATTCGAAGGAAACTGGTTCTTCCCCTTCGCCACGACCAATGCGCCCGATCTCAAGTTCGCCGTGGCCGAGTTGCCCGCTGGTCCGAAGGGGAAAGGATCGCCTGGTTTCACCGTCTCGTACGCCATTGGCAAGAACTCGAAGGTGCCGGATGCCGCCTGGGAACTGATCAACTATCTGACCGGTCCTGTGGGGATGGCTGACTGGACCTCGAAGGGGCTGGCCATGCCATCGCGACCGGGTCTCTCGGCGGACTGGCTGAAGAAGTTCCCCGAGCGTGAAGCCTATGTGAAGGCAGGCGAGTACTCCAAGGGGGTCCAGTACGGCCCTGGTGGACAGAAGTTCAACGATGACGCCAACGCGGTGCTTCAGGATCTCTTCGCTGGCGGGATCGACACGAAGGAGGCTCAGGCGCAGCTGGTTGAGAAGGCAACAGCCGATATCACGCTGGCGCAGTAACAACCGATGACCTGACGGCGAGGCGCCTGAATCGGGCGCCTCGCCCGACGCCCGTCGATGTCGGAGGACGCCATGGCAACGCTTGCGCGACCGACATTAAAAGGATCGAGGAATCCCCTGGCCGCGGAGGACGCGATTGCCGGATGGGTGTTCGTCCTTCCAGCCATGATCATCTTCATGACGTTTATCTTCGGCCCCATCCTCTACGTCTTCTGGATTAGCCTCCATCAGTGGAGTGTCATCGTCCCGGAGAAGCCATTCGTCGGTCTCGACAACTATCGAACGATTTTCAAAGGCAATCAGGACTTCAACGTCGCACTCCGAAATACGGTCTGGTATGCGCTCGGGGTCGTACCAGCTCAAACTATTCTCGGGCTCGTGCTGGCAGTGCTCGCCAACCGAAAAATTCGTGGCAAGTCGTTCTTTCGAACGGCCTTTTATTTTCCCTCGATCAGCTCTTCGGTGGTCATCTCCATCATCTTCCTGGTCATGTATGCTCAGAACGGCTTCATCAATTTCTTCTTGCGCAAGTTTGGGCTGCCGACCCCGCGTCCGCCCTGGCTTTCAAACCCCAAGGGTGTGATCGAAATGGCCCTTAGCGGGGTTGGTATCGATCATGTCTGGTCCTGGCTTGAGGGACCCAGCGTGGCGCTCCTCTCGATCATGATGCTCAACGTCTGGACGACGATGGGCACCATGATGGTGATTTTCCTGGCCGGTTTGCAGGATGTGCCAGGGGATGTCTACGAGGCGGCGTCGCTTGATGGCGCCTCCCGCGGGCGTATGTTTCGCGACATCACGGTGCCGCTGCTGAAACCAGTGATCCTCTTCGTGCTGACGGTTGGGCTCATCGGGACCTTCCAGGTGTTCGATCAGGTCTGGGTGATGACGTCTGGCGGCCCGGCCAAGACCACGACCACACTGGCTTACCTGGTCTACCTCGAAGGGTTCCAGAACTTCAGTATGGGCTACGCGGCCTCCATCGCCGTCGTCCTCTTCTTCATCATCTTCGCGATTTTTCTGATTCAGCGCCGGCTGCTTGAGAAACCCGACGAGCGGTAAGGGTCGCCTAGCTCAGAGGAAGGGAGGTCTTCGATGGCCATCGCACGACCGCTTGCTCAGGGACGCCAGGGAAGCGGAACTGCTGAACGAACGTCGGGTCTCGATGTCGTACTGACCACGATCGCCTACGTCGTGCTCACGGCAGCCGCACTCGCCATGTTCGTCCCGTTCATCTTCTCACTCGCGACATCTCTCAAGACGAACGCCGAGGCCAACCGACTAACATTCAGCAATATGTTCTGGCCGCACGACGCAACGCTCCACGCTTTTCGGGTGGCGAGGGAGGCGTCGATCGGACGTTGGTTCTTCAACAGTGCGTTCGTCGCTGCTATCTGGGTCATTGGACGCGCCTTCACCGCCTCCCTTGCCGGCTATGCCTTCGCTCGAATGCGTTTTCCAGGACGCAACCTTCTGTTCCTGATGGTGCTGAGCACCCTGATGATCCCGGGCATCGTGACCATCATCCCCAAGTTCATCCTTCTCCAGAAGCTCCATCTTCTGAACACGTATGGTGCACTGACCATCCCGTTTCTCTCGGAGGCGTTTGGAATCTTCTTGATGAAGCAGTTCTTCGAGTCGATTCCACCGGAGCTTGAGGAAGCTGCCCGGGTCGACGGGGCGAGCCGGTACCGGATGTTTGCCCAGATTATTCTGCCGAACGCGATGCCGGCTCTGACTGCACTGGCGATCTTCAGCTTTCAGGGGAGCTGGAACGCGTTCCTGGAGCCAGTGATCTTCATCAGCGGCAGCAATCCGAATCTCTTCACCCTGCCGCTGGGTCTGGCGAACTTCCGCCAGGCGAACTATACGGACTGGCCTGTGCTTATGGCGGTCTCGGTGATTACCACCGTCCCCATGGCCATCTTCTTCATCATCTTTCAACGGTGGTTCGTCGAAGGGCAAACGACGAGCGGTATTAAGGGGTAGCACTCGGCTCCGCTACGGGCCGAACCGGGAGGTCGAGGAGCGGCGCTGCTCCTCGATCTTTCGTTCTGGCGTGGGAGCAAGCGGATCCACGATTGGCAGGCCCAGACCGGTGAGGACGGTTCGATTGATGACTGCTGCCGCGAGGGCGGGCACGAACATCACGAGCGGTACGACCAGCAGACCGCCGGCAGCGACGATGAGCAGCAGGACGAACGTCACGACGGCTGACCGGATAGGGAACGCAACGACGAGGAGCGCGGACCGTTGTATGGTACGGCCAAGGGGAAGATCGGTGACCGCAGAAAGCGAAAAAGCGTAAAGCGTTTGCGTTACTCCAAAGAGCAGCAGATAGACCCAGAGCGGCGTCAGCAGTCCCCACCGGCTACCCGACCCGGCATAGGTGCGAAGGTTGAGTAGGACCACGGCGACCAGCGGCAGCGTGATCAGCGTCACGAGCCAACCGCGGCGGGTGCTCGCCCACGCCAGTGCGACGCCCTCCCGCCAATCGGGTCGATCCACCGCTCGCCGGGGATCGGTAATGGCGAAGAGGGCGATGGTGGCGCCCGGGCCAGGGAGGACGAGGATCATCGCTGCCCACCAGGCGAGCGTCGCGAGGCTGAAGGGAAGCAAATGCTCGAGGGTGTCCGATAGCCCGCGCAGAATGATGCGTAGCGTCTTCACATGTTCCTCTGGCCTGGATCGTCACTGGCCCGGCGAGCTACCCGACAATATGCGTCACAATACGCGCCGCAAGCGATGACGTGCCACCGTTGCTTGCGGTCGGTCGACCTTCGTGTCGCGGTCGATGCCGATCCGTGAGGATCAAAACGATCCATGTGCGGGTTCATTACTGATTGCGACTTCGCTGATACATGGAGCGTCGTATTGCTCGATCATGATCTTGTTCTCAAGAGCGATGAACTCTACCTTGTCGGAGAAAGCCACTCAGATGGGAGCGGCGAGCGGGCCACGGGATTATATGTCCGGGATACGCGTCATCTCAGCCGGTTCGACATACGCCTGAACGATTCGCCGCTCGACTCGATGGGCGCAAGGGTCGTGGGGCCAGCGGCGGCCTCGGTGACAGAGGCGAACGGGGCGCTTCTCCTTCAGGACGGAGTGACCGTCCGGCCGCACAGCCTTGCGGTCGAGCAACGAATCACGCTGACTGACCGACTGACAGTGGCGTTCCGGGTGCGGAACTTCACGGCCCCGGCGGTCACCCTGGTTCTGGAGCTTGAGCTGGCAAGCGACTTCCGCGATCTCTTCGATATTCGCGGTTTTCCTCGGCGGCAGCGCCTCGGGAAGGCACTTGAGCCGGAAGTTGGGGACGGGGAGGTCGTGCTGGCCTACCTCGCGCCAGACGGATTGCGGGCCCGAACGGTCCTGACATTTGATCGAGTCGCCAGCGACACCGTCATTCACCCGACGCCTCCGGACAACGTGCCCGCTCCGACCGTGTTACTCCCTGGTTTCGATCGCGTAGGCACCGGTGCTCCCACCACGTTGCCACCGTCGGTCACCATTCGCTTTGCGTTTGAGCTGGCGCCCGGCTCCGAGTGGGAGATGACGGCCACGGCCGTACCCTTCCCCGCCGATGCGGTCCCGGTCTCCTCCGTCGCCACCCTGGCAACCGGGGAACCGCCCCGAGCGGCCGCGATCACGACCGATAGCCCGATTTTCAATGACTTCCTGGATCGATGCCGTTCCGACCTGCAGCTCCTTCAAACATCCTTCCCGCAGGGGTCGTTGCCGGCAGCGGGAATACCCTGGTACGTCGCGCCCTTCGGTCGCGACAG
>JAABUN010001027.1_pt1 | contig 66567 bp, 54 predicted proteins | sample 5559311 | NCBI WGS metagenome assembly JAABUN01 (sample SAMN10711877, study PRJNA513370) | rock metagenome | isolation source: Antarctica rocks | place: Antarctica: Victoria Land, Siegfried Peak sud
ACGCCGGCGGCGGTCGATGACGCGATTGGGGCGGCACTCGACCGCGTGACGTCGGCCGAGTTGACCGCCTACTATCGCCACTGTGGCTACGCCGTCCCCGGACATGTACCGTGAGAACCGCTCTAGATCACATGGCCGGCTGTTCCGGATCCTGCCGCGCTGTTGCCACCCGTCTCCCATCCGCGTCAGCGTGACGTTGTCCAGCCAGTTGCCGGCAGTCCGGGCCCAGGTCCTGGTGACGACGGTCGTTTCCATCGGGTGTGTCTCTCTTCCGACAGGCAATAGCTTCAACAGGGCTTTCGGGGACACAAGTGGAAGGGCGGATGCGAGCGCTGGCTTCAGGACGAGTCGGGCTTGACAGTGCCTGGGCGCTCGACTATTGTTCAGCGCGGCAAACGATGGCCCGTTCGTCTAGCGGCCTAGGACACCGCCCTCTCAAGGCGGAGATCAGGGGTTCGAATCCCCTACGGGCTACCCTGACCGATACGCCCCGATGGCTCACCAGGCCACCGGGGCGTTTTTGCGTTTCCGCACAGGCGTTGGTTCCCACTGGCGGCTGAAACGCCACTCGGGATCGATCCCGGACAACCCTCAGATCCCCATCGGTGGACCACTCCGCTCACGAATTCTGGTTCGTTGGTCTGCGTTGACCCCGCTCCGGTAACCAAGTCCACCAGATGCGCGGAGACGACGTCAACCGCAGAACGCAGGGGTTCTGGACCTGGGCAAACCGACGTCGCCCCAATTGGCACCTGGCCGGTGAGACAGACCAAACCCGTACGGGCGCAGGCCCAGATGATCGCTATCGGCGGCGCAGGATCCGGGCGTCGTCCGGACGGATCGGAACCCTGGCCGGAATAGGCGTTGGGCGGTTCAGCAGGCGATCGAGCAGGTGGGTGAGCCAGGACCGGAACAGGCCGGAGAAGGTGGCCTCCATGGGAACTCCGTTCGACGGAAACGCCGACAGCGATCGGCCAGAGCAATCTGGTTGCTAGGTCTTACGCACGCGGAGGGCGAACGGATGCGCAAGGCCGCGCACGCAATCACGATATCAGCGAATCATCACGAACTGGTCCCGGTTGCCGAGCGAAAAGATGACGCACCGCTCGCCTTGAACGAATGAGACAGGCGGTGCGTCATGACGTATTGGGTCCAGAACTCGAGCGTCGTGAATGCCTAACCCTGCGCGGCCGCAAGGCGAGCGTTTACGGCGTCCCAGTTGATCGCGTTCCACCAGGTGGCGAGGTACTCCGGCCGGCGGTTCTGGTACTTGAGGTAGTAGGCATGCTCCCAGACATCGACCCCGAGGATCGGTGTCCGACCGTCCATGTACGGGCTGTCCTGATTGGGCGTGCTAACGACCTCGAGCTTGCCGCTGCCGTTCAGGACCACCCAGGCCCAACCGCTGCCGAACCGGGCCGCGCCGGCCTTGCCGACCGCGTCCTTGAGGGCATCGAACGAGCCGAAGTCACGCATGACGGCCTCAGCGAAGGCGCCAGTCGGCTGTCCCCCACCGTTCGGACCAAGGATCGACCAGAAGATGGTGTGATTGACATGACCGCCACCGTTGTTGCGAACTGCGGTGCGCTTGGCCTCGGGGACCTGATCGAGGTTTCTGATCAACTCGATCGGGTCCATCGCCAGAAGGGCATCGTTGCCTTCGAGAGCCGCGTTGAGATTCGTGACGTAGGTGGCGTGATGCTTGTCGTGATGGATCTCCATCGTCTGGGCATCGATCGTCGGCTCCAGCGCGTCGTTCGGGTACGTGAGCGGCGGTAGCGTAAAGGCCATCGTGTCTCTCCTCTATCTGAACGGCTCCGGTTGGAGTCGTGCAATCCGCGGGCCGGACGGTTCTCCGTCAGGCGATTCCTCGCCAAACAGATAGACGTGTCCTGCGACCTGCTCGCCAGTTTAGCAAGCACTTGCTTGCACAACTACCCCCTCCGGAGCAGATCGTCGCTCATCCGACACGGTTTTCTCCTGGATGGCGCTTGACATCCCCCGGCTGACTGCGTAGGGTACGCATATGTACACTCAGCCAGTCCTCTCCACCAACCTGATGATCCTCGAGCCCGTGGCGGTTGCCATCCGGGCCATCATCACGCGGGACTGGTATTACGCTTTTACGGAGGCGCGCCTGGTGATGCGGGGGGTGGTTCACCACTGACCCGACGTGGAAACCCACGAACCAGACGCGCCGCACCCGAGGCTACCAGCCCCGGGTTTTTTGTTTCCCGAAAATGCGCCAGCTTCAGCCGGATGAACCACCCTGAATCCCCGCTCATTAATCCAGAAGGAGACTCGAAATGATCATCATGCTCGACGCAACGGCCCCAATCGCTACCTCGGTCGCCCTCCTCGATGCCGCCTCAGCCCTTCGAAAACCCGCCCGAACGATGCCGGACGGGCGGGGCGGACTGATCGTCGCGATTGACGGCTCGCTGCCCGATGATCTCCTCCATGGGCCCGGCATCAGCGCGATTCACCGGCAGCACAAGCCCTATGTCCTGGCGTCTCTGGAACACCGGCAACGGTCCGTTGTCACCGTCGGCGATGTCCGGATCGGGGGTGATCAGCCGGTCGTGATGGCTGGCCCTTGCTCGATCGAGGGCCGCGAGTCGCTGCTGCGGACAGCCCACGCCGTCCGGGCCGCTGGCGCGGATATCCTTAGAGGGGGCGCCTTCAAGCCCCGCACGTCACCGTACAGCTTCCAGGGGCTGGGCGAAGAGGGGTTGCGCTACCTCGCCGAGGCGCGGGAGCAGACCGGGATGCCGGTGATCACCGAGGTGATGGAGCCCGAGCAGGTCGATCTGGTCGCCGAGTACGCCGACATCATCCAGATCGGGACCCGGAACATGAGCAATTACCCGCTCCTGAAGCGAGTCGGGCAGCTTCGCAAGCCAGTGCTCCTCAAGCGCGGGATGTCGGCTCGCGTCGATGAGTGGCTGATGAGCGCCGAGTACATCCTAGCCGGTGGGAACATGCAGGTCATCCTCTGCGAGCGCGGCATCCGGAGCTTCGACCCGGCCACGCGCTTCACGCTCGACCTGACCGCCGTTCCGCTGGTCCGCCAGCTGACGCACCTCCCGATCGTGGTCGATCCGAGTCATGGAACCGGAGTGCGTTCCCTGGTCAGTGCGATGGCCATTGCCGGGATCGCGGCCGGAGCGGACGGCATCTTCGTCGAAGCCGAGCCGAACCCCGAGCAGGCGACATCGGACGCGGCGCAAACGATCGACCCGGACGAGCTCCGTGAGATCATCCTGCGGAGTCGCCTCATCGCCGAAGCGATGGCGGTGCGGTTGCCACAACCGATGGTCTACGACGACGTGCGCGAACTGGTTGCCGTCGCCGACTAGCGACGCGAGCGGGTCCAGCCATTCTCACGACGCGCAGTCAGTTCACGTTGCCTGACTGGGAGGTAGTCTCCGGTAATCCGGCCACGCTCAGCGCGTCGATCAGACGGGAAAGGGTCGGTCCCGCCTCGGCATGGACCACGACGTCAAACGTGTCATCCAGCAGCGTTGGCTCGCGGTTCAGGATCGCCGTCGCTGCCCCGGACTGGCGCGCCAGCCGCGGCAGTCGGGCGGCGGGGTTGACGACCAGGGAGCTACCGACGACGAGCAGCAGGTCGCAGGCGCGGGCGACCTCTGTTGCGCGGCGCAGCGTAGCGACCGGAAGTGGTTCACCGAACAGGACGGTCGAACTCCGCAGAGGACTCCCACAGATCCCGCAGACCGGTTCCGTGTCGGTGTCCCGAATCACCTCGTAGATCAGATCCGCGTCCCACTCGTGGCCGTTCGCCAGACAGCGAAGCTGGCGCCGCGTGCCATGCAGCTCCATGACACGGGCTGGATCCTGCCCGGCCTCGATGTGCAGACCATCGATGTTCTGCGTCACGACCGCCAGCAGCAACCCCGCCCGTTCCAGTGCTACCAGGGCTCGATGCCCCTCGTTGGGCCTGGTCTCGCGTGAGGCCGGATATCGCTCCCGCCAGCTCTCCCAATAGGCTCGCCGGGTCTCGGGGTTGGTGGCGAAGTCGTGAAGCCGGGGGAGCTTCCCGGTCATCCACACCCCCTGCGGTCCACGGTAATCCGGAATGCCAGATTCCGTGCTGATCCCCGCCCCTGTCAGCGCGACGATGGCGCGGCGATGACGAGCGATCTCGACCAGCCGGTCAAACGAGTCGCCGGAAGCAATGACCGGTTCCGGGCCCCTGACATCACGGAGAGATGCGTCATCCATGTCGATTCCGGTTAAACCTTCTGTTAGTCATCGTTGGTGTCATTGCTCGGGCGCCAGAAGTCTCGCCGCGACGGTGTGAGCGAAGCGTCGGACGTTGACCTCACTGACGGAGTAGTACTTCATCCCACGCTGCGGGCGCACAGAAACGAGGCCCGACCGTTCGAGCAGGCCGAGATGACGGGAAACAGCCGACTGGGCGATGTCGAGCTGGCTGACGATCTCCTGAGCGTAATGCTCGCCGTCCGCCAGCATCTCAAGGATACGAAAGCGGGTGGCATCGCCAAGTGCTCTGGCGCACTCGATCAGCGCGTCAGCATCGAGATCGTCATCGTTTTGACCCACCACACCAGACGAGGGAAACACTCCCTCGCTGAACGTTACCGTCGACGCGGAATCGACCGTCGACAACCGTCTGCTTTGATTCTGACGCTCCATGAAACGATGGGCATCGAAGAAGATGATTCCCCGGGGTGGGCTCAGGATGAAGCTGATGTATGCGCCAAGATGCACGGAGGGGTGGAACGTGATCTCGCTGATGTCGTGCAGTCTCGAGGCCAGCGTCGATGGAATTCGGGCGTCGGTCAAGTCACTGAAGACGCGACCAAAGCCACGATGCAGGATACCGGACGCCTCGACGGCGGCCTCGTTGAGCGTATCTGCCTGCCGGAGAAACTCGTCGCGGTAGACCGTTTGCCACACCGTTCGAAACAGGTTGATCGTCCGAAGCCGTAACCGGGCTGGATCCTCGAACAGCGAGATGACCTCGTCCGGGGTCGCTGTGGTCAGGGCTGGCTCGAGAAACTTCCGCCAGTTGAGGTCCCGAGCAGCTTCGTCGGTACTGTCCAGTTCGGGCGGAGTGGGATCGAGCTGATCGTCCTGGCGAACACGCTGGACGGCCCTGATCGCCATCCCCAGATACTCGTCCGGCGAAAGGTCGGTCATGTAGTCAAGGATGTCGGCGAACCCGGCGTCCCGGTTTCGGGCTGCCAGCGGGTCGAACCGCGTGACTGGTTCTTCGAGGTAGTAGAGCAGGCGGCCGGAGAATCCTTCGAGGATATCCAGATCGTAGCGGGTCTCATCGGGCAATGACCGACGGGCGTTCACCAGCCACGGGTCCATCCCCGCACCCGGCACCGCCCGGTAGAGCAGCGAGAGCGTTGAGATGAAGTCGACCGGAAGCGAGACGACCGAGTTCATCCGGATGATGGGTTGGGCGGGGACCAGTTCCCCCATGGCAGATCTCCCTTGATCTCCGACCGGAGCTGGCTAATCCGGCCTTTCCATTCAGAACCCGTCCTGCACGCCCGATACCGCCAACCAGCCAGACGGTCCATTAGCCCAGGACGGAACGCGACGCCTCCCCTTCGACACAACTGAGGCTGCAGCTACCTCAAGGGGCTTTCTCGAAGCATGGCCAAAGAGCGATCGGGCGATTGAACATGCGGCTGCGATGAGTCCTGCGACTGTTCCGTCGAGAAGATAACACAATCGCGATACGTTCATATCGTCAATTCTGCCAGGCGGCTATTTGCCGCGGGCGATGTGCATCATGCAACACTCCAAACCACTTCCATACTCCGGTCACTAGAATGCTTTATGCGCCATATCGCCCAGCAGGTGTGCGTGACAGCTTCGGCATTGTGCGATATTAGGGACAATCATTCTCGGGGTATTGTGGAACGTCAAGACGGAGACGCCAGGACCAATGGAGAACCAGCCGGAAGCGTCGGACGACGAGCGTCGGCGACAGGAGATCAGGGAGATCGGTCAAGCGGTCAAGATGGTTCGGAACAGCCGCGGATGGAGTCTTCGGCGGCTCGCCGGGGAAGCCGGCCTGAGCGCCAGTTTGCTCAGCGCGGTCGAAACCGGAAAGATCGTTCCGACGGTCGGTAGCCTGTTCGCGATCAGCGACGCGCTGGGCGCGCGGACTGAGACGTTCTTCCCTCTCCGACGCCGTCCGATTGGCGCCGAAAGCCAAACCTCCGCTGAGGATGGTCAAGGCGTTTCGCCTGACGAGCTGGATACAAATTCGATCACGGAGCGCGAACCGTCCGCTGGTGGTCAGCAAGCCCCTATCCCGGCAATTTCCGTTTCGCCTCGGAGCAGCCCTGATGACTCTGAACCCCTGACGGTTCCTGCCGGAGCGGTTGAAGCGACTGACGCGGATTCGCTTTCTTCCCGTCGTGCCATTCGACGGCCACGGGTGATCCACCGTCGGTCGAACCGGTTCCCGTCGGCTGATGCTGAGCGAGAGGCGTTGACGACCAAACCCTCTCGGGAGAGTAAATCGGTCACAGAGTCGATAGTCGACCGATCGGCCGGGGGTCCGAATGCTCCAGCAACCCTGCCTGGCACCCCCGGGATCTCTGTTCGTCGGGCTGGCGAGCGGCCGAAGATGGTGCTCGAAGATGGGACAATTTGGTCGCTTCCGCTCGAGATCCTCAGCGAGATCGGCCAGGTGATCGAGGTTTCTGTCTCAGCTGGGAGCGTTCCGCTAGCACGGCATCGGGTTCGTGACCGAGCTTTTACGGTGATGGTCACCCAGGGGCGCCTGCGAATCGAGGCGGCATTCGTGGGAACGGTGCTGGAGGCCGGCGACAGTGCCGTCGTCTCGGCTGGCGTCCCTCATCGGCTGGTTGGGCTTGCAGAGAGTCCGACGACCTTTCTCGTATTCATCTGTGGGGAGTGGGATGGCAAGCTGTAGCCTCTCCGATTCTGGATATCGATGTATTCTTGCTACCTAGGGATATGTCTTATCAGCGCGGCTTACACGCGGATCGGGGTTCGGGTGTCTTTCTTCAAGCGCTGGCGCCGATCATCCAACAGTGAGTCGATCAGTTACCTTCCTGAGCAGATTCCTGAGCTTGGCCAGGAATCGGGACTGCCAGAGCAAGTCGACCGCTCGCCATCACCTGGCGAAGACTTCGAAGATGTGGGTTCAGGACGGCAGGTCGCTTCTTCTCTTGCAGCCCCCGCGGACTCGCCATTCATCCTGCGCGAAGACCAGGTCGCCGCTGCGCAGAACAACGAGTCGAGCGGCGAGGTCGTCATCAGTTCCTTGTCCACCGTCGTCGCAACCAACGCCGTGAGTTCCTCTACTCCCCTGCTGCCTTCTCCTCCGGCTGAACTTGGCGGGCCAACTGGGAAAGCTGGGGACGACCCTTGGGATGGCCAGGCTAAGCAGATTGCCCACCCTGGGGGAACGAAATCGCAAGGGACTGGGAACGTCCGCGAGATCGGACGTTCCGCTCATTCTGAGTACGGACCGGCAGTCGCCTCGGCGTACCGGGCTTTCGAGCTGGACGATGCGAATGACGCAAGGACCATCCTCCTTCGTATCGTCCGAGCGGGGCCGCTCGAACGTCCCGGCCGCGACCTCCTCGATGTTTTGCTGGTGGAGACAGCGCCGCTGGATGTGATCGATGCCGTCCTCCGGCACAACGACGGCGATCTCTCCCTCCTCGAGCGAAGCCACTGGCTGGCCCGCCGGTTCGACAGCACTCCGTCGGATACGTCCGCTCACCGGGAGGCCGCACTGGATCTACTCGGTGCCGCGACGATGGCGGGCGAAGCCGGATGGCGGCTGGTCCAGGAGCCGGAGCGGCGAAAGCAGGTCGATCACGCCCTCTCCGAGCCGAGGGCGCAGATCGACCTGCTGGAGCAAGAGGCGCTCGCCCCGTCCGAAACTGGCCTCCCAGAGACGGTCCCCGGCCGCACGCTGGCGTTCGGCCGGCTCATGGCTGCCCGCGGCGAGTATGTCGCGGTGCGAGATGCCGAGCGGCTGCTCCATGTCCTTCGGGAACCTCAACTGGCCTACCTGCTCGAGAGCGACCGGAAGCGCTGGGGGGCGGGATTCCGGAACGACCGGCCGCCGCCTCGACCGCTCCTGAATCCCAGCAGTCGCCTGACCATCGTCCTGGCTGGCGGCCACCCGCCGCTGCGCCGGCTCGCGCGCGTCGAGCTCGATGAGATGGGAATGGCGGATGTCCGCGAATTCCCGTCGGCCTGGGAGGGGAACCGCCAGGGACGTCACGCGCGGGACACAATCGAGGGCTCTGACCTCGCCGTCGTGATCTGGCGGCAGATCGCGCACAGCACATCGGAACAGATTACGTCGGCCGCGCGGTCCCTGTCGGTTCCGGTCGTACGCGCTGAGACGCCCACGATCTCGGCGATCCGTCGAGCTGTCACGACATTCCAGGATGCGAGGTCACGATGACCGGGCGCACGGATGGTCCACCGGAACGTGATTCGCCAGACCGCAACGAGAGACAGGAGGAGCTAACGGGTCGATCCAATGCGGAAACCATCCCTCTCGATGGCTTCCTCGACAATCCGCCTCGCGCCAGACGGACCGACCGGCGACGCCCTGAGTCCCCGTCGCCTGAGGCACCGCGCCGAACGACGCGGGGGCGGGATGCCGTGACGACTGCGGAGCGCGAGGCTGCGCCATCGACGAGCCGGGCGATGAGCGCCGTCGAGGCGGACGAGCATCGCCTTCGCCCCGAACAGCTCGCACTGGTGGACCATCTGCCCCGCGGGATTGAGACACCCTTGCTCGGTGGCCTCAGTCCGCTGGAATCGACCTCGTCGCTGCCGCTGGCTCGCACCTGGTATCGTCGGGAGCTCGAACAGGCCCGCCGACCGAAGAACACGATCGAGTCATACAGCTATGATCTGCAGACCCTCGAGACGCTGATCGGACCCAAACCACTCCGCCGGATCGATCGCACCGACGTAGCTCGCTACCTCGGTGAGGCCGAGACCCGCGCGACACGAAAGCGTCGTCTGACGACCGTGCGGCGCTTCTTCCGCTATCTGATCGATGACGCCCGAGTCTTGAAGGTGGATCCGACGGAGGGGTTCTTTCCGCATCAGATCACGCTACGCCTGCCTGTTCCGCTCTTTCCCAACGAGCAGGAGGCGCTCATGGTCGCCGCCGATGCCGACGAGCCCTGGTCGAGCCCAGCGATCCATCTCATGCTCCGACTTGGTCTCACCCGTGGAGAACTGCTCGGGCTCAGGCCGGAGCACATCGACCGATCCGACCCGCTGCACCCGGTCGTCTTCGTTGGGTTCGAGACGACGGCCAAGCGCGGACTTGAACGCCGAATGGGGGCCGACGACGAGTTCCTGAGACGACTCGATGAGTATCTCGCGCTGGAAGAACCGATCGATCGCCTCTTTCCGGTGGGACCTCCAGCGGTCAACGCCATGGTCGACCGCGTCCGGAAGCGTGCTGGGCTTGCCAAGGGCATCACCCCGCAGACCCTCCGCTACACGTTCGCCGTCGAGCACGCCCGGCAAGGCGCCGACACCGATCGGCTCCTGGAGCTGCTGGGACTGGTCGACGACCCGCGCAATCGATCCAGCGTCGGTCGCTACCTGCAACTGGCTGGCCCCCCACTCGAGTAGGATCGCCCGCGTAACGGTTCCTAAACCCGAGTGGGATCGATGTAGAGCGAATCATTTCTCAACGACAGGAGTATGAATGATGAAGGTGGAGGATCTCCGGCGGGAGCGTTGCGTGGCGTGTCGCAAGGACGCGGTGCCGCTGCTCGGTGAAGCGCTGGACGAGATGTTGCTCATGGTCCCGGACTGGCAGCTTCGCGTGGTCAACGACGTTCCACGACTCGAGCGCCGGTTCCCGGTCAGGGACTGGAGCGCAGCGATCCGGTTAACCAACCAGATCAGCGACCTTGCTCTGGCCGAGGATCACCACCCGGTGATCACCACGGAGTGGAGAGCCGTCACCGTAGCCTGGTGGACGCACATCATCCGCGACCTGCATCGCAACGACGTGCTGATGGCGGCCCGAACCGACGCCTTGGTTGACGACTCCGTCTGAACTTCGAAGGAGCGATCCGGATCGTCCCGCTGAGACTCAGCTCATTGATCAAGGAGTCCCTGATGCCGCTCGCTGTGGCTGACCCGTTTGCCCGCCGACCACTCGGATCGACCGGTCTTGATGTCACGGGGATCTGTTTTGGTGCCGCGCCACTCGGTGACATGGGCGGGACCTTCAATATCAACCCGGGCGAAGAGCGCTCCCTGGCAACGCTCCGGTCGCTCCTTGACAGCCCGATACGGTTCCTCGATACCGCGGCGGGCTACGGCGACGGCACGAGCGAGCGCCGGGTCGGGCTGGCCCTGGCCGAGATTGGTGGACTCCCCGCGGACATGGTCATCGCGACCAAGACCGACCCGGACGCGAAGACGAGAGACTTCTCTGGGGATCAATGCCGGCGATCGGTTGAGCGCAGTCAGACGCTCCTGGGGCTCGACCACCTTCCCCTCGTCTACCTCCATGACCCCGAGTATCACGACGACGCGACGTTGATGGCATCCGGCGGCGCGGTCGACGCACTCGTGGACATGCAGCGCGAGGGCATCGTCGGCGCGATCGGGATCGGTGGTGGTGATATCGCCACCATGCATCGGTACCTGGAGCTGGGCATCTTCACGGTCATGCTGACGCACAATCGTTTCAATCTGCTCAACCGGTCCGGTGAGGGCCTTATCGACGACGCCGTCGGGCGCGGAATGGCGGTCTGCAATGCCGCGCCGTACGGCAGTGGCATCCTCGCCAAGGGACCGAAGGCTTACCCACGATTCATGTACAGGGACGCCGAGGCAGAGACGCTTCGAAACGCGGAAGCCTTCGAGCAACTCGCGGATCGTCATGGCGTCCCGCTCGCGGCCGTCGCCCTTCAGTTCTCCCTTCGGGATCCCCGCGTGTCTTCCACCGTCGTCGGGATGAGCCGTCCCGAGCGGGTACAGGAGACGGTCACCCTCGCGCGTCACCCGATCCCAGAGTCGCTTTGGCAGGAACTAGCGGAGCTTCCGTTCTCCGTGATCGAGGGCATCTGACGCGCCTGGCCGGTCTCGTCCGTCTCGCACAGCTCTTGCGTCTCCAGCTGCCTTGATCATGGGGGGCACCCGGTTTCACGGAGGGGTAGAGGGGTTATGGTCGAGCAATACGAGGCCACACCGGAGAGCGTCACGGCAGAGGGTGATCGCTATCTCCCGATCGAGAACTACGGGGTCATTGGTGACCTGCGAACGGTTGCTCTGGTCGGAGTGAACGGGTCGATCGACTGGTTCTGCTACCCCCGGATCGACTCGCCCAGTGTCTTCGGCCGGCTCCTGGACGCGGACAAGGGCGGGCACTTCCAGATCGTTCCGGTTGGCGATGGGATGCACTGGCGGCAACAGTACTGGCCTGACACCAACGTGCTCGTGACCAGGTTCTTCTCCGACGCCGGGATGGTCGAGCTGATCGACTTCATGCCCCTTGGCACCGACCCAACCGACGCGATCTCGGACGAGCATTGCCTCATTAGACACGTCCAGGTGCTCCGCGGCTGCGTTACGCTGACGCTCTCATGCGTGCCCGCTCTGGACTATGGGCGCGCGACCCATTCAACAGATGTGACCGAGCAGGGGGCGACCTTCACTGGGCAGGGAAGTGCTGCTGGCCAGGTTTACTGGCTGGGTAGCAGCGTCCCATTGGAACCAGCGGACAACGGAGTCACAGCGACGTTCAGCCTGAATGAGGGTGAGCGGGCAGCATTCTGTTTCAGGGGCAATGGGGAGTCCGAAGACAGCGTCCCGGGATGGCTGGCACCGAGCGAATCCCAAACGGCGTTCGAGCGGACGGTCGAATGGTGGCGCAACTGGCTGTCGACCAGCCAGTACCAGGGTCGGTGGCGCGAGCAGGTCAATCGCTCAGCCCTGACGCTCAAGCTTCTCACGCAACACGAGACCGGAGCGATTGCCGCGGCCGCGACCATGGCGCTGCCGGAAGTCATTGGCGGCGGCCGGAACTGGGATTACCGCTACGCCTGGGTCCGCGACGCGGCTTTCGTCATCTACGCGTTCATTCGGCTCGGTTTCAAGGCCGAGGCGTCGAGCTTTATCGAGTGGCTGGCCTCGCGTTGCAGGGACGGCGGACCAACCGGACCGCTCCGACTGATGTACCGCGTCGATGGGTCGGACAAGTTGCCGGAACTGGAACTGGACCACCTGTCCGGGTATCGGGACAGTCGTCCAGTCCGGATGGGGAACGCCGCCGTCGACCAGCTCCAGCTAGACATCTATGGTGAGCTCCTCGACGCCGTCTACCTGAGCAACAAGTACGACGCTCCGATCTCATGGGAACTCTGGACCCGGCTCCGGACGATGGTCGAGTGGGTCGTCGAGAACTGGAACCAGCCCGACGAGGGCATCTGGGAGACACGGTCGGGCCGGCAGCACTTCACGATCTCCAAGGTGATGTGCTGGGTCGCGATCGACCGCGCACTGCGGATCGGTCAGAAGCGGTCGTTCCCCGCTCCATACCTGGAGTGGACCATCACGCGAGATCGGATCTACGAGGAGGTAATGGAGAAGGCCTGGAGTGAGGAACGTCAGGCGTTCACCCAATATTACGGCTCGGACCAGCTCGACGCGGCCGTTCTACTGATGCCGCTCGTCTTCTTCGTCGCTCCAAAGGAGCCGAGGATGCTGAAGACGATCGACGCAATCATGCGGTCGCCGTCGGATGGTGGACTGACCTCAGCTGGGCTGGTCTATCGCTACACGCCAGACACGAATAGCGACGGTCTCGAGGGTGAAGAAGGAACGTTCAGTATGTGCTCGTTCTGGCTGGTCGAGGCCCTGACACGGGCCGGTCGGGTCGACGAGGCCCGCCTGATGTTCGAACGGATGCTTGGCTTCGCGAATCATCTGGGGCTGTACTCAGAGCAGATTGGGCTCCGAGGTGAGTCGCTCGGGAATACACCCCAGGCCTTCACGCACTTCGCGCTCATCAGCGCGGCCTTCAATCTGGACCGGGCGCTGGGTAATTAGACAGTCCGGTGGCCCCTCTCGACTGCCTGAGGAACAGGGCTGATATGGTACCGTCGCGGTACGGAATCAGGCAGCGCTTGGAGGAGCTCACCGGTGACAACGATGCAGCGTTTATCGAAGACTTCGCCTTCCCCTGTCGCCTCGGAGCTGCCCCGATGGGACCTCGATTCCCTGTACCCGGGTGTCGACTCCACGGAACTGGTCACGTCGATCGACCACCTCATCGGGTCGATCCAGACCCTGGTGAGCCGGCTTTCGGCGGCGACGAGCGCTGGAAGCGAACTCCCAACCGGCAAGGTCTTCGACGAGCTCATGGAACTCCTCAACGACGTCCTTGAGCAGTACGGCCCGATCGAGGCGTACCTCTACGGGAAGGTCAGCGCGGACACCGGCGACGAGCGGGCGCAGGCCCGGATGAGCGAGGTTCAGGAACGAACGATTGCGCTGCAACAGATCAGCTCTCGGTTCAGCGCATGGCTCGGCACCCTAAACGACGTCGATCTCCAGGGCGGGTCGCTCCTCGCCGCTGAGTACGGCGACTTCGTCCGGGAAGCCCGACGTCGCGCAGCCCACCTGCTCTCACCGGCCGAGGAGGACCTGCTCGCGGAACTATCGTCTTCGGCCGGGTTGGCATGGGGCAAACTGCATCAGGACGTGAGTTCTCAGATCCTCGTGACGCTTGACGGAAAGGACGAGTTCGCCGGGAGGCCGATGCCGATCAGCGCGGTCCGGAACCTGGCCTACAATCCCGACCGGTCGGTTCGCGAACGTGCGTACCGGGCGGAGTTGGCCGCGTGGAGGGCCAACGGCGTCCCGCTGGCCGCAGCCATGAACGGGATCAAGGGCCAGGTGAACGCGACCGCGATGCGCCGTGGCTTCGAGTCGCCGCTGGACGAGGGACTGTCCGCGAACCGTCTGGACCGACCCACGCTCGACGCCCTGGTCTCCGCTGCCGAGGACGCCTTCCCGCTGTTCCGGCGGTACCTCCACGCCAAAGCCCGGCTGCTCGGTCTCGACCGACTGGCCTGGTTCGACCAGTTCGCGCCGGTTGGCCCCCAAGTAGCCATTGACGACACACCTCGCTGGGACTACCCATCGTCAACGGCCTTCATTGAACATCACTTCGCCGGCTTCTCCGACAAGCTTGGCGATCTGGCGCGCCGGGCTTTCAGTGAGTCCTGGATTGATGCCGGCCCTCGTCCGGGCAAGGTCGGTGGCGCCTACTGTATGACGTTCAAGGACGAGCAGAGCCGCATCCTTTCCAATTTCACCCCGTCGTACAGCGGCATGGGCACGCTCGCTCATGAGCTGGGCCACGCGTATCACAACTTCGTCCAACACGGCGAGCCAGCGGTCCGGCGGGGCTCCCCGATGGTCGTGGCCGAGACCGCGAGTACCTTCTGCGAGACGATCATCCGGCAGGCCGGTTTGCGCGAGGCGACCGAGGACGACCGCCTGGTCATCCTCGAATCCTTCCTCTCCGACAATACGCAGATCGTTCTCGACATTCTCAGCCGGTTCCGGTTTGAAAAGGTGGTCTTCGCGCAGCGAGCCGAGCGGCAGCTCAGTGCGGATGATCTCTGCGAGCTGATGCTGGAAGCCCAGCGCTCCACCTACGGAGACGGGCTGAACCCGGAACTCCTCCACCCGTTCGCCTGGGCCAGCAAGCCGCACTACTACAGCACGGAATCGTTCTACAACTACCCCTATCTGTTCGGGCAACTCTTCGGCATCGGACTCTATGCGGTCTACCAATCCTGTCCGGAGGCGTTCCACGATCGCTACGACCATCTGCTCCGCCGGACCGGTCAGGCGGATCCAGCGGAACTCGCGGCGGAGTTCGGTGTCGATATCCGGGACAAAGCCTTCTGGTCCACCAGCCTCGGCAGCCTCGCAGCAGACATCGACGCCTTTGTCCAGATCGTCGAGCGCCGCGAATCGGGCTCCCCGGGATCGGCATCCGGACCAGTCTCTGAACACTGATCCCCTCCGCTATCCCGGACGGGCTATAATCCGGCCCGCGTCCACCATTTACGATCAGGGTCGCGCCAACGATTCGAGTTCCCGGCAATCGGTCTCCGGACAAGACCAACGTCAACCCGATATCGTCTGGCACATCGCGGGAGCAGATCTGCATGAAGAAACTCATCATCGCCGTGGTCCAGAACGAAGACGCTGATAATGTCGTCGACGCCCTCCTGGAGGATGAGTTCCGTGCGACGCGGCTCGCCAGCACCGGTGGGTTCCTCCGGCGTGGCAATACGACCCTGATGGTTGGTGCAGACGAGGATCAGATCGATCGCATCCTCGATCTGGTTCGCAGCAACGCCCGCTCTGGCACTGCGGCCGCGGAGAGCCACGAGGTCCAGTCCGCAGCGGCGACCGTGTTCGTCCTGGACCTCGAGGATTATCAGAGGCTCTAGGCGGCCGATGGCATCCAGGTCGACCCTCGGATCAGATTCGCGTCAGGACCTACACTCCCCGCGGGATGTCCTGATCGCGACGGCCGGCCATGTGGACCACGGGAAGTCGACCCTGGTTCGCGTCATGACCGGAATCGATCCGGACCGATTGCCGGAGGAACGCCACCGGGAAATGACGATCGAGCTGGGGTTCGCCTCGCTTCCCCGCCCCGGCGGTGGCCGGCTCGCCTTCATCGACGTTCCCGTCCATGAGCGACTGGTCGAGACCATGGTCGCCGGAGTAGGCAGCATAGATGCCGCCCTCCTGGTCGTCGCCGCTGACGACGGCCCAATGCCGCAGACGATCGAGCATCTCACGATCCTCCGTCTGCTCGGAGTCAGCGACATCGTCGTCGCGCTCACCCGAACGGATCTGGTCGACGACGACTGGATCACGCTGGCGACCATCGCGATCCGCGAACTTCTGGTCGAGCATGGGTATGTCGATGCTCCCGTCGTCACGGTCTCCGCGACGACGGGATCCGGAATGGCGGCTCTGACGACGCAGCTCCTCGCCGTCCTTCCCAGAGTTCGTGCAACTACCGCCGACGAGCCCAACTGGTTGTCGATCGACCGGGCGTTCCATCGTCGCGGCTTTGGAACCATCGTCGCCGGCACGCTGACCCGCGGTCGTCTCCAGCGAGGAGACACTGTCGGGATATGTCCTGCGGGCCTTCATGCCACGGTCCGGCGCCTGGAAAGCCACGGTGAGTTGCTCGATGCGGCCATCGCTGGCCAGCGCATCGCCGTGAACCTGGCCGGGATCGGTCTTGATCAGGTCAGGCGGGGCAACGTTATTTCCAATTGTCCTATTCCGCCGATTGACTCCGTCGATATTCTGTTCTGGCCGGCCAGGTCGACGGAACTCCTTACCCGACCACGCGCGCGCGTCAGGGTCGTGGTCGGTACCGAACGAGTCGATGCGACGATTCAGTTCCCGCAGGACACTGACTCACTTGGCCAAACACCCAGCCTCGCCCGGCTCCGTTTCCGCCGACCAATCGCCACGATGACCGGGGATCGACTGATCATTCGACGTCCGAGTCCAGCCGCGACGATCGGAGGAGGCGTTGTCCTGGCCCGGTATAGTGGTCAGCCCCCCCGGCTTGACGCCGATCGGCTGACGGAACTCACGGCGCTGGCCGTCGGCAACCCTGCACCGACCCTCATGCGCCGACTGGCGGGTGGACCTGCGTCGATTGAGCAGCTAGTCGATGATCTCCCAGGGAGTGCTGAGGATGTCCTTCGACGGTGGCTCCGGGACGGGACCATCCGACGACTCGGTTGTGTGACGAATCCTCGGGATCTTCTCAGTCGTTCGTCAAGTGTGGTCGCCGAACCGGTCTGGCGACGCTTCGCGGCGGACCTCGAAGACCAGTTAACCTCTTTTCACCTTGATTCACCGGAGGCATTGGGACTCCCACTGTCGGCGCTTCGAAGCCAGTCTGGATACTTCGGCCGTGATCTGAACGATCTGTTGCGACTCGCCGTCCGCCAGGGACGAATCGTTCAGCGCGACGGGGTAATCGAGCTCAGCGGTTACCGGCCGCGACTCCGTGACTCAGAGCGTGAGGCGGCACAGCAGCTTCTTGCTCGACGACCAGTTCATGACCAGCTTGAAATCGTCTCTGTCGGTCACCTTCTTCCATCGACGATCGACTATCTGGAGCGATCGGGCGAGATCGTCCGCATCGACGACCACCGGATCATGTCAGCCCGTCAGTTCGAGCGCGTCGCACACTGGGTCATCGAGACGAGCCAGTCGCAAGCGATCAACCTTTCAGCCGTTCGCGATTGGGTCGGACTTGGGAGGGACGCGACTCAGCGCCTGCTTGAGCGAATGGACGATCTCGGCCTGACTACTCGCCAAGACGACGGACGACGTCCGGGACCAGCCGCCCCGGCGTGGCTCAGAGCGCAACACCATCGTCACGTCCGTCGTCTTGGCCAGGCGGTCCTGGACGCATGGGAGCTCGGCATCTCGACCGCACCAGCCTCTGGGGCAGCAGTGCCGGGCGAGCACGACACGTTCATCCTCACGAATCCGGACGATCCTATTGCTTGGGTAACGTGCGGGGCAACGATACTGAGGATGACGCGAACGGGGCAGAGCGTCGCCCAGGTTCGCTTCAGACGGTCTCAAAACGGCGTCTCGCTGGAATTGCTCGACACCCGCTCAATCGCCATGGGCAGTCCATCGACACCGGAGACAGCCTACCTGACGCCGGCCTCATTCGTCGAACTCGTTAGGGCAGTCGTCCCCGCTACCGATGGGAGAAGGTACACGATCAGGATCATCGCTCCACTCGAACTTGCCGAGGACCCGGGCGTAATGTCCTTCGCAGGAGCGGAGGACGACGGATCCGATCACGATTGCGAGCTGTTGTGCTACGAAGATCAAATCGATGTCACGGGTTCTGACGCGGAGCTGGCAACGCGGCTGGGCAAGCTCATCGAACAGGGCTTTCGTGTCGAGACGTTCGCCGAAAGCTTCCTGACGGACGACCTCGACGCGTCGGTCGACGCGATCATGGCCGAGCCAGGTGCCGTCTCATCACTCGCCCGAAGGTTCGGGCTCGATCCCGATCGGACTGGAATCACGAATCTTGTGGCGGGGTATCATCGATCCCTGACCGATCACGGTCTCGCCCAGCGCTTCTGGCGAATCCGGGGAGCGCCGACGTCGCCAGCCCTGAGGGAGGACATGGATCGACATGCCATCTGACGCATCGTCACCTAACAGTGACCAGAGTGAGAATACCGGAGACATGGGGGACATCGCCGGTCCTCAACACCATATTGTCCTGTCTCCGCACTACGACGACATGGCCCTGTCGATCGGAGCAACGATGGCAACGCTCGCGGACGCAGGTCGGGAGGTGACCGATCTGATCGTCTTCGGTGCGGAGCCCAGCGGGGTCCAGTTGCACGCCTTCGCCCGTCATCATCACGACACCTGGGGACTCGATACCAACCAGGTGATCACCGCCCGCAAGGCGGAAGAGGCAAAGGCGGTCCGTCTGCTCGGTGCGTCAACCGCCAACCTTGAGTTCTTCGATGCCATCTACCGATCAGGCCACTACCAGTCAGACGAGCAACTCTTCGGTTCCCTGCCGTCTGACGAGGCAGATCTGCCGAAACAGATAGCCGCGGCCGCCGAGGATGTGGCTCGGTCGCTCACCATATCGACGTCTGCACCCGCTGCCCAGGTCCGGTTCTATGCCCCGCTCGGGATCGGTAACCATGTCGACCACCAACTTGCCTTCCTCGCCGGGAACGTTCTTGCAGTAATGGGATATGTCGTGTGGCTCTACGAGGATCTCCCCTATGCCATGATTGGCAACAACCGCGATCATCGACTGGCTTCGCTGGACCGTCTGGGACTCGGCGTTCATCTCGCCGCGATGTCTCCGACGGCCCCAGGGTGGCGGCGCAAGATCCAGGCAGTGCTCGCCTACCCGACCCAACTCGAGACCGTCTTCAGGAACTACGCCGGGGTTGAACCGACTCCGACTGGGATCGACGACGCGCTGGCAACACATCATCTAAGCGTCGGTGCCGGCATGAGCGCAGAACGCTTCTGGGTCTTCGATGATGAGTCGCTGGATTGGGGACAGCCTGAGCGGTCTCCGGGCTCTGGCAGACCTGGATTCGCCACGTCCCAGCCATTTGAGCAGAAGGGGCATTTCGATGTCTGATCGCACGGTCTACATTGCCGTAACGCTCGCTACCGTCATCCTTGTGAGCCTGATGATCTGGCTACTCTTCCTGTAGGAGCTATCGCGTTCCAGGAGGTGCTGGTCCGATGAACCCGCCCATCCCTCCTGGATATCAGCAACCAGCTCCATTGCCGATCGCTCCGAATGTTCGTCCTGATGCGGTTGCTTCAGCGGTAGACCCGGACAAGGATATCGCTCGGCTTATCGCCGTTAGTCTCGTCCTCGGCCGCCGAGCACCGCACCGCGACGATCAAATCGGTCAGCGCCTTGAGCACCACCCGATCACCCCGCTCAGACATCGGTGCCCGGAGTTCGAGATCTCCACGCTGCATGACCGCCAGTTGCATGAAGAAGTTAACCGGGTCCGGCGCGTCGATGTCCCCCAGACCGAACTGGACAAGCGCCGCAGAGAATCCCGTCAGTGGATCTCGCGCTGGCTCGACATCGCTGACGTGCGTTGTCTCGCTCTCCTCATGATCGTCGCGTTCCGGATCTTCGTTCTGACCATTGCCAACCGGGGCTTCGGGCGTCTCAGCGAAAGACCGATCGCTTGTCGTCTCAGCTGGATCCAGTGATTGACCAGGACCAGGATCGGCATCGACGGTCGTTGCGGTCGAAGTGATCTCAACGCTGGCCGGATGTTCGGCCCCGTTCTCTGAAACAACTGGCTGGCCTGCGGAATTCGCCTCTTCGTTCCTGACATCCACCACTACCGTTGGCGCTGCCCAGAGAATATCGTGGCGGCCGACCGTATCCTCCACCAGGTCCAGCATCGTCCGGCCACGACTCGAGTAGAGCGTCATGCCAAGTGAGAGCATGATGCTCTTGCTCTGCTGGCGCGTCACGCCCAGTGACAGATGCTCTGACGGGTCAGCGCGGTCGAACGCGACCAGTTCCGCGACCTGCTTGCCCTCGAGATCAACGATCTCCACCAGCCCCCCGGCCGGGACCGCAGCCGCGAACGCGTCACCTGGCTTGATCTGCTTCGCCTTGATTGCCAGGCGCCCGACCATCGACTGCCCCATCTCGCTGTCACCCCATCATAGTCACACGGACCCGCCGTCGATTCAGCCGGAGTCCACCCAGTTACGTCTCTCGAAGAAGAATTGTCGCAGTCGCCGCAGGTGGCGTCCAACCCGACAACCGATGAGGCGAGAATCGATCAGGCGGGTCGCGAGTGGCCGTCGGTGGAGGGTCCGGAGCGCTATGCCATACTGTCGGGAGCGTGGGAATCGGCCCTGAGTGGGTCGTCTCCCGAAAGCGATCCGGGCGCCGCCCATCCCACCCGGAAAGGACCGTCCGTCGGGCCTGGCCCGCGCAGGAGCCGATCATGGAACGATGTCCCAACTGCGGTGCCTCGATCAGAACTGGCGCCCGTTTCTGCACCGCCTGTGGCTTCCGCCTCCTTCAACCAGCAGACACCGCGTCCGTTGTACCTTCGGTCGATGACACACCCGTCGCTGTTGCAGATCGATCGTCGGATGCCTCGCCATCCCTGACGCCAAAGCTGGCTCCGGCGTCGGTCGATGATAACTACGCACCCGACCATGCGGAAACCAACCAATTTGATAGTTCGCGGTCGCCAGACGGCGAGCCTACGTCCCTCGGGACCGAACCCGACGAGCACCCTGATGAGACGGCCGCGTTCGGCGAAGCTGGTTCAACGATCAGCGAACACACGGAGGCGTCGCTCGACCCGATGAGCGATCGGGAACAGACCTCCTTGAGAGCCGAGGACGCAACCGGATCCGTCATGGTCAATGATGAGCGATCCAACCTTGAATCGCCCGAGACAACCGAAGTAGCCGAACCACCCGCGGGATCGTTCGACGATCCCGCGGCGGAGCTGGCGTCCGCCGCGGCGTTTTCGTATCCCGATGCTGACGCAATCGCAGAGTCCGCAGACCAAGCCTCTGGGGCGAGCCCATCCAGGCTCGCGCCCACCGCTAGCGACAACGAGACTGACACCGACGACAACCCTCGAAACGAGTTGACGGATTCCTCGACCACTTCGCCGACTGGATCTACTGGCTCCGACGATCGAATGGCGAGCAATCAGGAGGAGCCAGTCGCCGCACCGTGGCAGGACGATGTCGTGGTCGAGACCTCATTCATAGGAGAAAAGGATTACCCTGGCTTCTACAACGTAGACACCGGTTTCCCTTCGGATTCGGATAGTACCGGGCAAGTTGCGGATCCGGAAATGGCACATTCTCAGATGGCACATCCTCACATGGACGGCCAGGCTGATCCGGTTGATGACGACTCCCTCGTGCATCCGAACGACATCGGGTCTCATTCAGCAGCCGACGACAAGGAAAAGGAATCTGAAACTCCCAGTGGGAGAGACGAGGACTATGAGCCGTGGGGCAACGCTGGGCTGCACGATGCGGGGTCCCCTGCCAACCGCGGGGGCGAGGCAAACGGGCTCCCGATCGATCAGGATGTCCTGGTTCCCGCTGACCAGCAGCAGGACAGCGAGGGGATCACCGGACTCGCTCGGGCGCAGATGTTGCTGGAGCAGTTACGGTCGACGATCGACTCGCTTGCTGAGACCCCGTCGGAGCCAGCGACCGGTCCGACGGACCAACGAGCAAGCTTCTCGGTGGACGAGATCGGACAGATCCTCGACGGTTTTCCCTCGCCAGCCGTCGACGCCGATCGACTCGCCGAGGTTACCCGGCTGGCGGAAGACCTCCCAGGGAGGGACTATGACATCAGGGCCCTCCAGACCTTCGCGCAGGAACGCAACACGATCCTGAGTCTCGCCATGGAAGTCCAGCAGCTACGGGACGTGATCGATCAGATTCGATCGGTTCTCGGTCCGTCCGAGTCGTAACCTGAACTCCATCCACCGAATCTATTGAGTCTTCTCACTGACCCTTACTTTTGCCGACCTATGATTGGAGACCTCATGACTGACGACACAGCCCGTCGTGACCTGCCCGAAGCGTTCATTGCGGACGACCCCAGCGAAGATCCCAAGAAGGATCAGAAGCACGAGACGTTCGGTGTAGGCCATCTCGTTGGTTCGGTCGTTCCGGAAGGCACACAGAACGAACGACGCATGGAGAGCGACGGCGACTCGGAAGCGAGAGTCGACGAGGCGTCCGAGGACAGTTTTCCTGGGAGCGACCCGCCGGCGTTTGGTCGAACCATTTCGACGTAACGTTGTTTTTCGTTGAGATCGAGCAACGCGAAGAGCGGTCCGCAGGCTGATTACGCCTGCGGACCGCTCTTCGCATCGTCCCCAGTCAAAGACTACGGCGTCTCGTCAGTCCGACCCTGATCTCGGTGGGGCGCCCGGGGAGTTCCACCGCGTCCCTGCCGAGTTATCGACCGCCAGATGCCAGTTCGCCCTTCCGAGCCTGACGAATTTTGAGGCCCGGTCTCCGAAGCGAACGGTTGGTCGGAGGCAGTGATATCAGGCACAGGCGTCGGTGAGGAGGCCAACGGTTCAGCCTCCCAATCCCGCTGACCCGGCTCCGACGAACTCACGTCATCAACCGCCGATTGGTCGATCTCATCGTCCGGACGATACCAGCGCAGACCCGGCGGAGGGGAAGGCTCTTCCAACGACGTTGCCTCATCTGAGGGCCCGACCGGCTCCGACTCTTGCTCCGGGACTGGCCCCTCGTTAGACGTCGCGCGGTCGAGATCCGCGAGTGACTCATCAGCGAAGCCGTCCGGTCGATTTTCTCCAGGCCCTGGTACCGATACGCTCGGCGTCGGTCCGGCAAGACTCGACGACGCATCGAACCAGCGCCCTGATGACGACTCGACGGGTCGCTGCTCTGATTCGTCGGCCGAGCCAGGTCCGTCAGGAACTGCCTCGGGCGGATGATCATCGTCAGAATCGGTTTCGGAAGTGACGGGAAAGCGAGCCGAAGCGACCGATCGATCCATCGACGAGGCGGCACTGGTTGGCCATTTCAACCCGGTGGCCGGTTCCGAGGTTGCTTCTGCGGGTCGCCTCCATGGCGACGTCACAGGTCGAGCCGGTGGTGGCGAAGCGTCGGCGTCTCGCGAGTCGTCATCGCGCGGTGCCTCGGTCAACGCCTGAGGCTGGCGAGACCAATCATGCAGCGAGATGGGCGAGTTTTGCTCTTCTCCTTCCCCAGCGTCTACGGGGTCCAAATCGAAGTTCAAGTCAGTGGAGCGCTCGCCTGTTGAGCCGCTGGTCCCGGCCCTGTTGGCAGTCTCTAAGTCATGTACCTCCGGACTCCTGAATCGAGACGTGGCCGGATCCGAATCAGGAATCAGTCCTTGATACGCAGGCGGTTCCGGCGTCGAAGAGGAGTCTGATCGGGCGGTGGCCTCGGAAACCGTTGGTGCTGGATCCAGATAATCGAGCGCGTCGGCCTCGGGTTCAGCCGCCACCTCAACTATTAGGTCCCGCTCGACGTGAAGGGGAAACTCCGAAGAGTGGTCCTGTTGGTCCTCTGGGTATCGATCGCGAGTTTCTGAGGCGGCCGGCGCCATGATTGGAGAGGGGACCGATGTCGGCTCAGGTGCCGAATCTGAATGGGCAGTCGGGGGTTCCAGCGTGGGTCGTTCGCCCTGCTCACCCTGGATTGGGTCCTGAGGCCGAATCGTTCCCAGTGCCACCGGTGCTTCGGGATGAAGCGGAGCGCGACAGAACGAGCAGAACGAGCCATCCGGTGTCACGCGGTGGCAGTTCGAACACACGACACGCTGCTCGCCATCAGACGGCGCGAGAACCTGCCCGTCGTTAGACAGCGATCGACCAAGGACGTGCCGGAACACGATGCCGACCACGATCAGGACGAGGGCGTACCAGACGAACTCGGCAACGGCGCCAGACGCTGCCAGGAACAGCGACCCAAGTGGCAGCGCCAACCATCCGAAGACGCCCGCCACACCAGGAACGAGAACGGCCCGAATGTTCTTCGTCGCCAGGTACTTCCAGGCAGCGATGCCCAGCAGTGATCCGGCGATGATGAGGACGACGGGACGGACAACGGCGATCCCGGCAAGAAGAGCGGTCCATTGCGATACCGGCCGGTCAGGCAGACTGCCGAAGGCGCTGGGCCAGAAATAGACGAAGGACGAGACGGTCGCGAAGCCGGCCGCAGCGAGCCCACCGAGTGTCATTCCGTCCGTGATCTCATTGCGGAAGATGGGCCACCGTCGCAAAGCGAATGGACCGCCAAGAATCGCGGCGCCGGTCAGAACCGGGATGAGAATTCCTCCCAGGAGCACGACGCTATATGGAACTGATCCCTCGCCGTTCGCAACGACCCCGGGAAAGCCGATCGCACCGAGGTTGAGTCGGGAGTCGGAGAACCAGAAGCGCTCGAAGAAGAATGCGGATAACAAGCCTCCGAGCAACCCGACCAGCGCACCAGCTCCGACGACACTCGTCAGGAGCGCCCACGGCTCGCGCTCGTACAGATCGATCCGGGTGAGGTAGGCCAGGATTGCCACCGGCACGACAAGGAGGGCGACGAGGATCGCGAAGCCGGCATTGTCGTTCAGGAGCATGAGGAAGACGATCACCGCTGCGACGATGGCCAGCATCGTCAGTGGCCGTGCCCGGGCGGTCTCCAGGACTCCCATCAATCGTTCCCGTGCAGAGTCGATCATCTCGCTGAATACCTCCGGCTGGCCTCCGACGACCGTCCCCACGATTGGGGAGCCGTCCGTCCATTGGACCATAGGGTGCAGCACACTCGGCGGCGTCCCTCTCCCCGTACCATCCTGTGAGCGTCCACTCGCTGGGTCACTGATTCGAACGCCCGTTTCAGCCCAGCGTCCGACTGCGGTCGCTATCCGGTCAGAGCAGCCTACAGGAGCGTCGACTACGACACAATCGAATTGCCCTTGAAAGATCGACCCGGACAGCCACTGGTTTCACCACTAGCGCCAGCCCAGGTGGGTACGTACACCCAGGTGGACCGCTCGGGGTCTCGTCTGCTCGGGTCCTGACAGCTCACCCCACCGAACGGTATCTCCTGTTATGACTGCTCCCCCAGCCGGTCAGGAGTCACTACCCGCAAGACCGCCCCCTGATCTCCTTGACCTCTGCCGGGTCCTCAAGGTCGACCGTCAGCAGGCGGACCATCCGGCGCGCTGTATAGGTGGCAGGCGACGAAGTGCCCCGGCTCGACCTCGGTCAGATCCGGGACGACGCGCTTGTGGAATTCGCGAACCTGCGTGCAGCGCGGATGAAAGCGGCAGCCGGATGGCGGGGCGGCCATGTCCGGCGGCGAGCCGGGGATACCGGTCACGCGCTCCTTTGGTCCAATCAGCGCCGGAAATGAGTTCAACAGCCCCTGCGTATACGGGTGCAGCGGCCGCTCGTAGATTTCCCGTGCCGGGGCCATCTCGACGATCTGGCCCGCGTACATGATCGCGATCCGGTCCGAGACCTCGACCAGCAGCGACAGATCGTGGGTGATGAAAAGGATCGAGAAACCCATTGCGTCCTTCAGGTCCTGGACCTGCTGCATGATCTCCTTCTGCACGACGACGTCGAGGGCCGTCGTCGGCTCGTCCATGATCATCATCGGAGGTTGAAGGGCAAGGGCGATCGCGATTACAGCTCGCTGCCGCATCCCACCGGACAGCTCATGCGGATAGGACCGGAGTCGGGACTTGTCGATCCCGACGATGTCGAACAGTTCCTCGGCTCGATTCCACGCCCTGGCCGGGCTCATCGCCTTGTGGCTCAAGATCGTGTCGATGATCTGATCGCCGACCGTCATCACTGGATTGAGCGCGTTCATGGCGCTCTGGAAGACCATCGACACTTCCTGCCAGCGGAACTGCTCGAGTTCAGAATCGGACATCGCGAGGATGTCCCGTCCCTGAAAGGTGATGCTGCCGCCGGCAATGACGGCCGGCGGGTTCAGAATGCGTAGCAGCGACTGGGCGATGGTGCTCTTGCCGCTCCCCGACTCACCGGCCAGGCCGAGAACCTCGCCCGGCGCGATGTCGAACGACACACCATCGACCGCCCGGACCGCTGCGTTGGCGGTCATGTACTGGACTTTCAAGTCGCGGACGGAGAGTAGTGGGGCGGTGCCCCTGGTGGTCGAGACAGCGCGGGCGGAAGCAGTCATACCGGACACTCGCTCCTGTTATCGGTCTGATAGTCGGCCACACTGGCAGTCGGTGCGACGCGGACCGGATCAGACATCAGTCACCGGCCGGAGCCGCGGACGGAGTGGAACTCACGGGGCGCTGTTGCAACACCGGCGTGGCCCGACCCGAGCTGGTCGATCCGGCCAGGCGCCTAAGGCCCTGCTTGATGTCGCGGCTCGCCCGGAGCCGAGGGTTCGTCACTTCATCTACCGCCGAATTGACCATGGCGAGCGAGAACGCGACCAGCGCGATTCCCAGCCCCGACGGCACGACCGTCCACCAGGCGTTCTGGATCAGGGCGCCGCCGACGCTGGCCCAGTAGAGATTGGTCCCCCAGGTGACGTTGCCGGGATTACCGAGCGCGAGATACTCCAGGGTCGCCTGCGCTCCGAGCGCGTAGATCGTGGCTCCGATGAAATTTCCGGCCACGATCGACGCCATATTCGGCAGGATTTCCCGGAAGATGATCCGGATACTGCGTTCACCGCTGATTTCCGAAGCGGCAATGAAGTCTTTCTCTCGCAACGAGAGCGCCTGTGAGCGCATCACCCTTGCACCCCACGCCCAGCCCGTGATGGAGAGCACGAGGACGAAGAACGGACCAGAGCCAATCGAGAACACCTCATGGAACCAGCCCGAACCTCCTCGTCCGATGAAGCCAGAGAGCACGACAAGCAGCGGGATCCCCGGCACGATCAGGAACACGTTGGTAAGGAGTTGCATGATGTCATCGAACCGGCCGCCGAAGTACGCGGAACCCAGACCAACGGTGACCCCGACGAGCGTCGTTACGAGGCCAACCATCGCGCCGATCATCAACGACGGGCGAGCGCCCCAGAGTGTCTGTGAGAAGACATCCTTGCCACTGCCGTCGGTCCCGAACCAGAACTCGGAGTTGGGGCTGACGAACTTGGCGCCGACCCGGTCCGTCGGGTCGAACGGTGCGATCCACGGGGCGAGGATTGCAAGGAGGGCGAAGATTGCCAGGATGGAGACCCCAAAGACGGCCTTCCGGTTCTGCAGGAATGGAGCGTAGGCGATGATGGACCGTCGACGGCGCTTGCCCGGCTCCTGACCGGCAAGCTCGGAAGAGGTTTCCATCCCGGTGCGTTGAACCGCAACCTCACCGGTGACCGATGGCATCCCGGTCCGGGCGACCATCGGCCGGCGGAGATCTTCCGTTCCCACCTGTCCTCTGGAGCCAATCCCCCTACCCATTGCTTCCCCCCTTCTCTCATCGATGCGAAATGTCTACGTCAGCTGGCGAACCAGCCTCTGGTCGCGGGCAACTCAGGCGTCCCGACCGACCGAGAAGCGCCACCAACTCATCGGGGACTGGAGGATCTCGCTGATCCATCCCAATCCGAACGTCGAGCGAATGACGTCCTGTCATGGAAGCCCTGACATCGGTCCATCGTCGCCGCGGTGGCTACCGTCCGATGGGATCGGTCCCTCGTTTCGGATATGTCGCTGAAGCTGAGGACTCCGACCACCACGGTCGCCCAGGGGTGCGAGGCTATGTTCGTGGGCGACATCTGCGAGACCGGACGCCATGAGCCGTCCGGCTGGCGGCGGATCTCTTTCGTCGGAACAACGAGCTCCGGGGCCATCGCGAAGAAACTCGCCCACGTCGCCCCAGCGAATCCTGTCAGCGCGGCTCGGTCGGCGTCTGTCAGTTTGCCACCGGCGTAGCGGAACGCGTCCGTTTCGGGAGTCCTCAGACCAGGCGTACCGGCGATCGGCCTGGCCGCGGACGGTGTACCGGGCAACGGCATTGCGTCGTGTGCACCCGTAGAAGCCTTTGGTCCTGTCGCTCGGTGGGAAATTTCTCTGGCCGCGGCCAGACCGGTCGTCATCTCCCGTCGTGTGCTCGATCTGGCCATGAGGCGACATCCTCTCACGTCGGCACCAGGCGTGGATGGGAGCTGACACCCGCTAGCCGACACCATCGTCAGGTTCGCACCCGCGGATCCAGCCGCAGGTACAGAAGATCGACCAGCAGGTTCGCCGCCAGCACTGAGATCGTGATGAACAGGAAGAGGGTCTGCATCAGGGGGAAGTCCAGGAGCCGAACCGCCCGGACGAGCTGATTGCCGAGTCCGGGGTAGTTGAAGACGCTCTCCGTGATCAATGATCCACTTAGCACGAACCCGAGCGACATGCCGAACGACGTCATGTTCGGAAGCAGGGCGTTCCGGGCAGCATAGCGCAGCATCACCCGTCGCTGGCTGAGGCCCTTGGCTTCAGCGAAGGAAACGTAGTCCTCGGACAACGTGCTGACCATTGCGTTCCGCATGCCGAGCATCCAGCCACCGACCGACACCAATACGACCGTCGTCGCAGGCAGGATCAGATGCCAGATCACGCTCGAGAAGAATTGCCAGGACAGAGCGGGGGAAAGGCCAAGCTCATAGGAGTACGCAGAGGGCAGAATCGACCAGCGGAAACCGAAGTAGAAGACAATGAAGGTTGCCAGCCAGAAGTAGGGAAAGCTCCCGATGAAGAGGGCCAATGGTGGCACAGCTGAGTCAACGATTCCACCTCGACGCCAGGCCGATATGACGCCCACCAACGAGCCCACTAGAAACGCGATGATGGTCGAAACCCCACCGAGCAGGAGCGTCCAGGCTAGACCGGACTGCACGACGTCGATCACGGGGGTAGGAAAGAAGGCGGTTGAGATGCCGAAGTCGAGCCGGCCGATGCTTCGGATGTAACTCCAGTACTGAACCAGAACAGGATCGTCGGACAGGCCGTAGGCTGCGCGCATGGCGTCAATGGTCGCTGGGTCCAGCCGCCCCTGAGCGCTCGCGAAGATCGCTGTTGCCGGGTCCCCGGGCATCAACCTCGGCAGCATGAAATTGAGCGTAATCGACGCCCATGCCGCGATGATATAGAAGCCGAGCCGGCGAAGGAGATAGCTCATGGACTGGTCCTGCCTTAGGCGACGATATGGGAGGAACGGGTGGTGTCGAGAGATCATCTCGACACCACCCGTCAACCGTCGGAACTAGGCGGTCGGTGTCCCGGCGATGGGGGTTGCGCTGGTTGGCGTTCCCAGGGCAGGAGTTCCGGTAGTCGGAGCTGCGGTTGCGGGAGCCGCCAGGACGGGGATCGCTACCTTGGACCTCAGGCTGGTCATGACGAGCAGCCGCTCAGCCGCGTATGTCGATGGCACGGCGTAGGGGTTCTCGGCCGTTGGCCACCCATCGAACCGCGTGGAGTTGTACTCGTACCATTCCATTGCGGCCCGGGGAACAGCGGCAACGCCGGAGCCTGCTCCGAGTAGATCCGCTGCAACTCGCTGGCGAGCCTCTTCTGCTCGGCCGGGTCGTTGGTTGCCGCGAACTGGTCCAGCATGGCGTCCGCTTCTGGCGAGGCGAACCGGTGCCAGTTCTCCGGACTGGAGGTGCCAACCGGGTTCTTGGTCTGGCTTGACATGATGCCCCGGTAGAAGTTGAACGGGGTAACGCCACCGCTCGACCAGCCGATACTCAACGTGAAGTCGCCGTCCTGGACCCGACCCTGCCAGACGGTCTGCTCGAGGGGCGAGACGGTCACCTTGATGCCGACGTCGGCGAGGCTGTCGGCCATGAGCTGACAGGACTGGTTCCAGTCCGTCCAGCCGTTGACCACGAGCAGCTCGTACTCCATCGGGCTGCCGTTGTACGTCCGGACGTCACCGTCCATTGTCAGCCCAGCGGCGTCTAGCGCGGCGTTGGCCGCGTCGATGTCCATCGTCACCCAAGGAGCGGCTGCGTACGCCGGGTCCTTCCAGGCGGGGTACCCAGCGCTGAGGCCAGTGCTATCGGCTGGCGTGGTGTAGTCGTACATCGCAAAGGAGACGATATCCTCGCGGTTGAGCGCCTGGCTGATCGCCTTGCGGACATTGACGTCCGCGAACGGAACACCCTCTGCCTCGGTGTTCAGATAGAGGTGGACGGTGGCACCAGTCGATGGGAACCAGTAACCGTAGTTTTCCGGGTCCTGGGCGACGTAGACGGTCTCGATGTCGGGCACGAAGTTCCCGGCCCAGTCGATCTGCCCTTCGACCAGGGTCCGTTGGGCGGTGTCGTTGTCGCCAATGATCGGGAAGCGGAACCCCTCGATACCGATCTTGTCGGCCTGCCAGTAGTTCGGGTTCCGGCGAAGTTCCCAGTACTGCGACTCGAAGATCGGAATCTCGGTGAACGGTCCCGTGCCAACAGGGTTCTCGTTGAGAAACATCACCGGGTCTTCGATCGTCGACCAGATATGCTCGGGAACGATGTTCTGAGCGATGATGTCGTAGATGCCTGGCGAGTAGACCTCGGTGAACGTGAACTGGACGGTCGCCGCATCTACCGCGGTGATCGCCGTGCTGTTCTCGAGGATGTTGCGGATGGCGCCGGCACCGCTCAGCCCGGCATTGCCCTTGATCAGGTTGAAGGTAAAGGCGACGTCGTTGGCGGAGAACGGCTGCCCGTCCGACCAGAACACGCCCTGACGGATCCTCAGCGTGAGGGTCAGGTTATCCGCGCTGTACTCGTAGGACTCGGCGAGCCAGGGAACGACCTGGTCCTCGGTCCGGATCAGACTGGCGATCATCAACGGCTCGTAGATGCCGTTGTCGCTCGGCCAGAGGAAGCTACTGCCAGGAATCAGGAAGTTGAAGTTCCGGATCCAGGTCTGGCGCTGGTCCTGAGAGACGGTCACCATCCCGTCGATATTGATCTGGGCGCTGGCCTTGAGTCCGGCTTGTCCGAGGCCCGCTGCAAAGGCGGAGGCACCGAGACCCATCGCTGCTCCCCGAAGGAAGACCTGACGCCGGTCCATCTCGGCCCCCATCAGGGACGATGTGACCGAGTCTGACGCGTCGCGGATCTGATCTTTGTACATCGCTGTCTCCTCCGGCATTGGAGTAGGCCGCTCGACGAAGAGTCGGCGGTTGAAAAGATGAATGGACGGTTGCTGGAAAGCACATCAGTGGGTGTCCCCGATCCTTCCGGCTCGGATTGACCGGCTGATCATCGACAACGACGACAAGCCTAAACTCGCTCCCGACCGATCCGACGCCTGTCTCATCAAAGCCTCCGGGCGAAGCAGTGCATCGGAGGGCCCTTGTTTGACACAGGCAGCGGTATGGCCTCCAGAATCTACGCGACGACATAGAAGATGTCAAATGCCTCTGCGGCCCGCCCTTCACTAAATATCAGTTCAATCCAGGGACCTGTTCGAACAAACGCCCTCTGAGTTGAATCATCGAGCCGCGTCTGCGTGCTAGAGTCTCATCTGTCGACCCGGCGTTGAATCGACTTACAGCCATGCGATAGATCGTCAGTGACAACGAGGACGATTCCAGGGAGCGCACGATGACTATTGGCACCACCGACCGGGCTTCGAGCTTGATTCCACCTGCCGCGGTGCCGGTCCTCGAAGTCCGACATCTGTCCAAGGTCTTCCCTGTTGGCGGGTTGTTCTCGCGCAGGGGTGTCCACGCCCTGTCCGATGTCTCGTTCACGATCGACGCCGGCCAGATCGTCGCCCTCGTCGGCGAATCCGGCAGCGGCAAGAGCACGACCGCGAGGCTGATCGCCCGATTGACCGCGGCCTCCGGGGGCGAACTCCTGCTCGACGGGCAGGACGTCTTCAAGACGCAACGCCGCGTTAGCATGGACTACCGCCGCCGGGTCCAGATGATCTTCCAGGATCCGTTCGGCTCGCTCAACCCGGCTCACACCATTGGTCATCACATCGTCCGGCCACTGCAGATTCATGGCAAGGTGCGCGGCCACCGTGAGCTTCGGGAACGAACCCACGCCCTGCTCGACCAGGTGGGCCTCAACCCACCGGCCGAGATCGCCGACAAGTTCCCACATCAGCTCTCGGGTGGGCAGCGCCAGCGCGTCGCCTTCGCCCGTGCCCTCGCGGTCGACCCAATGGTTCTGCTGGCGGATGAGCCGATCTCGATGCTGGACGTGTCGATCCGGATGGGCATCCTGAACCTGATGGATCGCCTCAAGGAAGAGCGCAGGATAGCGTCGCTCTACATCACCCACGACATCGCCTCGGCCCGGTACATCGCCGACAACATCGTCGTCATGTACGCCGGCCGAATGGTGGAAGGCGCCGAGAGCGTCGAGCTAATCGACAAGCCCGCCCACCCATATACGAAGCTATTGCTCTCGGCCGTGCCGAACCCGAAGGCCGGCCTGAAGGTGACCCGGACCGAAGCCCGCGGCGAGATCCCGTCGCTGATCGACCCCAAACCGGGCTGCCCGTTCGCCGACCGCTGCCCCAGCGTGATGCCCATCTGCCGCGAGCAGATGCCGGGCTTCGAGCGAATCGGTGCCCAGCGCTGGGTCCGCTGCCACCTCTACGGCCCTGGGCAGGACGACCACGCCCTGGCGGCAATGCGGCCCCAGATATCCACGACTCTGGCGGCGGACTGACGTCATCAGGTTCCGTATCACCGGAACATCAGCTCTGCGGCAGTTTCAGATACTGATGGCTGGCTCCGCATTGGAGATATGTCAGGTCCTCTCATCTTGAGTCAACTACAGCGGTTTTCAGAGGAAGTACCCGCTCTCGATTGACAGGGCGTCTCTCCTCTCCGGGCACCCGCGGAGTCGAAGCCGCTTCAGCGAGTGAGCGAGCTGGTGCGCCGGCGAGGGGTTGGGGAAGAGGTCTGCTCCGCTTCCAGGCAACGCTAATGACAACTGCTCTCGCCAGCTGTTTTCAACCCGTGCTTCATCGCTTGCAACACCACTTCAATCAGGTCTTGGGTGCTGTGAGCAGCCTCGCTTGAGTGTTGGCAACAATAGATCTCCAGCCAATGCTTGACCAGATTGGTGTCACGAATCAGCTCGTTCGGCTTGACGTCTCAACCGCTTGCCTGCAATCTACCCATATCGTGGCAACGACATCGCTCAGCCCCCGGCATCGTCTCGACGTCGAGATGCTGTCGGATTTACGAGTCAGTCGATGACAGCGCCACGATGGACGGCACTTGACGCCGTTCCACTCCCGTCGGAGAAGCCGGTGGAACCCAGGAGACCTCGGATGGACAAGATCTCTTCCCGCAGATTGACGCTGCTCAAGAACACCAAGCTCAGCCGCCGCAAGGCGCTTGCCGGAGCCGCCGGTCTTGGTATCGCCACTGCCGGTGCTGCCACGCTGGCTCCGGGTCGGGCCCCGTACGTCAAGGGCCAGGCCAAGACGCAGCTCCAGTTCTGGACCGGCTTCACCGACCCGGATCTCGCCACACTCAAGAAGATCGTCGAGCAGTACAACGCCCAGAGCACCTCCTTCGAGGTCGTCGTGACCGCATTGGCGCCGGCTGAGGTGACGGATAACACCCGACTCATCACGGCCGTCAGAGGCGGCACCTCGCCAGATATCTATCACATGGACCGCTTCACCGTAGCGTCCAACGCCGCAAACGGCCTCGTCCAGCCAATCTCCGAGTACGTCGACGAGGCGACTCGCGCGACTTACCTGCCATTCGCCATCGAGGAAGTTACTTACGACGACCAGATCTGGGGGATGCCGCTCGACACCGACGCGCGAGCGCTCTACTACAACATCGGCATCCTCAAGGAGATCGGAGTTGATCCGACCGAGTTCGACCAGGCCAACGGTCCGGTCACGTGGGATCGACTGCTCGAGGTCGCGAGCATGGCCAGCATCCGCGACGCTAACGGGACCTATTCTCGCGTCGGCTTCGTGCCCTATGCCAACCAGGCCTGGCATTACACCTATGGCTTCTCGTGGGGTGCCACCTTCTACGACGAGGCTGCCTGCGCCGTCACCCCAGATAACCCTCAGATGGTTCAGGCGATGCAGTGGGTCTACGACGCCTGCGCCGCGATGGACGCCAACGCGATCTCGGCCTGGGAGACGCCCCGCCGCGTGCCGGGCTTCCCGCCCCAGCAGGGCTCCCTGGTCACGCAGGGCGTCGCCTTCGAGGTTACTGGTGACTGGATGATCAACCAGTACGCCCAGTACGCCCCGACCGCCGAGTACGGCATCACCTATCTGCCCGTTCCAACGGCGGGCATGACCTCCGCGACGTGGTCCGGTGGCTGGTCGATGGTCGTCCCGGAAGGCTCGACCAAGGTCGAGGGCGCCGTCGACTTCATCAAGTACATGTGCGGCGAGCCCGGCCAGCGCGTCTACACCACGGACACCCGGCACCTCCCCACCATCACCTCGCTGACGACCGACGCATCGCTCTACACCGAGCAGAGCGCCTTCTTCGCCGAGCAGCTCCTTCCAACTTCCAACAACCGGCCGCCGCTTCCCGTCGGCTCCAAGTACTGGGACGAGCTGACGGTCGCCTACCAGGCGATCTACCTCAACCAGAGCCAACCCGCTGAGGCGCTCGCCACGGCCAAGGAGAACACCCAGACCGACCTGCAGCAGTTCTGCTAGTCGATCGGACCTGGACGTCGGGGTGTTGGGGCGCGTTACCGCCTCGACGCCCCGATGTCCCCCGGTCGGGCTGGATCGGTGAACAGATCACAGGAGCACGCTCGTGGCGACAGATTCGGTTGCGATGGCCCCCAAACAGTCGACCGATTCAGGTCGCCGTCGCCGGATGTCTCGGCAGGAGCGGCAAAATCTCAGGACCGGACTGCTGTTCATCTCACCGTGGATCTTCGGCTTCCTCGCCTTTCTTGTCTACCCGTTCTACGAGACCATCCGACTCAGTTTTACGAAGTACAACGGCATCCGGGATCCCGAATGGATCGGCCTGGACAATTACCGGACGATGGCCTCGGACGACCTGTTCTGGAAGGTTCTCGGCAACACGCTGTACTACACGGGACTGGCGGTTCCGGTCGGCGTTGTCGCGGCGCTGCTGATGGCGCTCTGCATGAACCAGAACGTCAAGGAGCAGCCGATCTACCGGGCGATTCTCTATCTCCCGTCGATCATCCCCTTGTTTGCCCTCTCCTTCGTTTTCCTTAACTTGATGGATCCAACCTACGGGATCGTGAATCGGCTGATGGTCGAGATCGGTCTGCCCAATATCAACTGGTTCGGCGACCCCGATTACGGCAAGATTGCCTTCGTCATCCTGGCCCAGTTTGGCGCCGGGCAAGCGGCCTTGATCTTCCTCGCCGGACTCAAGGGGATTCCGCAACATCTCTACGAGGCCGCATCCATCGACGGGGCCGGTAATCTCCGAAAGTTCTGGAACATTACATTGCCGATGATCACGCCGATCATCCTGTACGACCTGATCCTCGGGCTGAGTCTTGGTATTCAGATCTTTACCCAGGTCGTGATCCTCACTGGACCTCCAGCAGGTTCGCCAGTGAACTCCAACCTCATGTACGTGAATTACATCTACGGCCTCGTGTTCCGGGAGTTCCGGTCTGGCTACGCCTCTGCCCTCGCGCTCGTCCTCTTCCTGATCACGGTCGTCCTCGCACTGGTCATCTTCCGGTGGTCGAAATCCTGGGTAAACTACGAGACCGTCTAACGTACCCTGGCTATCGGCCAGTCCATCAGTGCCACGAAAACCTGACGATGCCATATTCGCCTGAGGATTCATCATGGCAAAGACACTGCCGCTCGACATGATCGAAGAGCCAGCCCAGAAGCAGAGCGCCAGCGATTTCAACTGGCGTCGTGTTCTTCAGAAACAGATCATTCCAAGGCTCTTCCTGATCCCGTTCGTGGCGTTCTTTCTGCTGCCTTTCTACTGGATGCTGGCAGTGGCATTCAAGCCAATCCCGGAACTGAGCATCGTCCCGGCAACCTTCTTCCCTCAGGAATGGCGCTGGAACAACTTCGCCGACGCGACCCGGGTCTTCCCGTTCTGGCAGTATTTCCGAAACACGGCCGTGATCACGCTCCTGACGGTCGTTGGGGCCGTGATCTCCAACCCGATCATTGCCTACGGGTTCTCCCGGATCGAGTGGCCAGGTCGCGACAAGATCTTCGCGCTGGTGCTGGCGACGGTCTTCGTCCCCTACCCCGTCCTGATCGTGTCGCTCTATGACATCTACTCCCGGCTCGGCTGGATCAACACGATTCTGCCACTGGTCGTTCCGCTCTTCTTCGGCAACGCCTTCTGGATCTTCCTGATGCGACAGTTCTTCATGCGGATCCCGAAGGAACTCGGCGAGGCAGCCCGGCTGGACGGGGCCAGCGAGATCCGGATCCTGTTCCAGATCATCCTGCCGCAGAGTTACGCGGCGATCAGCGTGGTAGCCCTGTTCGCCGCGCTCCACGCCTGGAACGACTTCCTCGGCCCCTACCTCTACCTGCAAAAGGAGGACTCGTACACCTTGGCGATCGGATTAACGTTCTTCCGGTCAGCCTCCCAGTACGACGTCCAGTACAACCTGCTTATGGCCGCGTCCGTGCTGGTCGTGCTCCCGGTCGTCATCCTGTTCCTCGCCTTCCAGCGCTTCTTCATCGAGGGCGTCCAGGTCGGCAGCTTCAAGTAGTCCCTATGGCGATGCCTCGCGGCTCATTCCCGCGAGGCATCGTCGTGCCCGCGCGCAACTCGATCCAACGTCGTCAATCCACCCGAGGAGAAACCAATGGTCGTCACCCCGATCAACCAGCGTCGGATCGAGCGGAACCGCCGACGAGTCGAAAAGCTTCGCGTCTGGCGCAATGCCCGGGAGGAGCAGCTCTCCGAGATCCGTTTCAGGGCGGGTTCCGGGGAGACGATCGCCGTGTCGCTTGGTGCCACCTGGCCCGAGATCGCGACCTAGGTAACGTTCACCGTCGCTGGCACGGTCCCGACCGCGTTCGCTGGTCAGCCAGTCGACCTCGAACTCTGGCTGGGCGGCGAGGGGTTTGCCGAGATCTCCATTCATGGCAACCTCGTGACACGGGGCGCGATCGATCCCTACCACTTCCAGTACCCGCTACTCGCCTCTGCGGTTGGGGGCGAGACCGTCTCGATCGAAGCGACGGTCGTCCCGAAGGGGGTCTTCGGCTCCCGCATCGATCGGCCGGTCCTTAGCCGGGCCCACCTCGTCGTCCCGGCCGAAACCGTCCGCGCGATCGAGCGAGACCTGAGTGTCGCGCTGCTCGCCGCCGCGGAACTCGACGCCGAGGACCACGAGATCGTACCTCGCCTGCTCGACGCGATCAAGGCCAGCCTGACGGTGCTCAGCACCCGCTGGCCGACCGACACGGAGACGACCGTCAACCGATTCGTCCTCGCTCAACACGAACCGCTTGGCGACGGTGTCTACGCGGCTGGCGGCGGCTACGCCGAGCACGCCCGTCTGTTCACGAACTACAGCAACGAGCGCTGGTCGGCCGAAACCGCGACCGGCCTCCTCGTGCCGCTCCCAGACGATGTCCTGCCGGCGCTTGTGGAGGCTCGCGCGGTTCTGGCCCGGCACCTCGACGCGCTCCGGCTCTCCTACCCGTCCGTCGGTTCGATCGCCCTCACCGGCCACGCGCATATCGATCTCGGCTGGCTCTGGCCGGTCTCCGAGACGCGCCGCAAGATCGTCCGGACCGGCTGGTCGGTGATCAACCTGATGGACCGGTACCCCGACTTCATTCATAACCAGTCGTCGGCGCAGGTCTACGCCTGGCTGGAACAGGACGACCCGGAGTTGCTGGAGCGAATCAAGGCCCGGGCCGCCGGAGGGCGCTGGGACCCGGTCGGCGGGATGTGGGTCGAGCCGGACAACCAGCTCACGGGCGGCGAAGCGATGGTGCGTCAGGCGCTCTACGGTCAGCGGGAGTTCGAGCGTCACTTCGGCCGGCGAAGCAGCGTCGCGTGGTTGCCGGATTCGTTCGGCTTCTCCGGCGGCCTCCCTCAGATCCTCAAGGGGGCGGGGCTGGTCAACTTCTTCACCCACAAGATGACCAGGAACGAGGCCAATGAGTTCCCCTATGACCTGTTCGAGTGGGAGGGGGTCGATGGCACCCAGGTTCGGGCGCATCAGTTCCGTAACGAGGACCCTGCGTCGGGCTACAACGCTGAGATCCACCCCCGAGACCTCCGCGGCACCTGGCGGAAATTCACCGGCAAACGCCACCACGACGAGACCCTGCTCGCCTTCGGAATGGGCGATGGCGGCGGCGGCCCGAGCCAGCAGATGCTCGAGTATTACGCCCGGCTTCAGTCCTACCCCGTCCTGCCGTCCCTCCACATGGCGACCGTCGAGGACTTCTTCAGTCGAATGCCCGAGGATGGGCTGCCGGTCTGGACCGGCGAGCTCTACCTCGAGCTTCACCGCGGAACACTCACGTCGCAAGGCCGCACCAAGAAACTCAATCGGGAGTCCGAGCAGCGCCTGGCCGAGGCAGAGACCCTGTCGAGCTTCGCGCATCTCTTCGGCGCCGCGTATCCACTTGACGAGTTGACGGCCGCCTGGAAAGTCCTGCTCCTCAACCAGTTCCACGACATCCTGCCCGGATCGTCGATCAAGGAGGTCTACGAGGTCACGGAGCCCGAACTTCGTGGCGTCGTCCAGACCGCCACCACACTGACCGGTGAGGCCCTCTCGGCGCTGGCCGGAAACGCCGGGGAGCGTTCCGCCATCCGCGTCGTCAACACCAGCCTGGCCCCTCAGCCCCTGACGGTCATCCTGCCCGGCGTCGCTGGTGTGACCGATACCGACGGTGAACCGATCGCCGGACAGCAAACCGCCGACGGTTTGCTGGTGCATTCAAGCGATGTCAACGTTCCGGGACTGGGCTGGACGACGCTCATCCCGGCGGACGGAAAGGACAACGACATCGCGACCGCCGGTGGTGGTGTCCATGTCCGAGAAACGCCGGCCGGACTGCTGGTGGAGAACGGTCTGATCCGAATCGTGATCGGCGCTGACGGCACAATCCATGAGGCGACTGACCTCGAAGCCGGGCGGTCCCTGTTCACAGGGAGGGCCAACCAGATCTGGGCGTATGTCGACAAGCCCCGGGGCTGGGATGCCTGGGACGTCGCCGAGACGATCGAGCAGCAGGGTGAGGAGATCCTCGCCTCCGAACCGCTTGAGATCGTCGAGCGGGGACCGCTCCGGGTGGCCGTCCGCGTCACCCGGCGCTGGCGGAGTTCCACGATCGTGCAGATCTACCGGCTCCTGGCCGACTCGTGCCTGATCGAGATCGACACGGAGATCGATTGGCACGAGCGGCAGACGCTGCTGCGGTCGCGCAACCCGCTCAACATCCACACTCACGAGGCCAGCTTCGAGACCCTCTATGGGGTGGTCCGCCGACCGACCGCGCGGAACACGAGCTGGGAGCTGGCCCAGTTCGAGGTCGCCGGACACCGGTTCGCGGATCTGTCTGAGGCCGACTACGGGATCGCGATGCTCAACGATGGCCGGTACGGGCACAGCGTCGACCGCAACATCCTCTCGCTGTCCCTCCTTCGCAGCCCGATGGACCCCGACATGCGGGCTGACGAGGGCCGCCACGCGTTCCGTTATGGCCTGCTCGCCCACCGCGGGACCTACGCGACGGGGGGCGTCGTCAATGCGGCTGGGATGTTCAACAGCCCACTGATCACTGGACTGGCTTCGTCTGAGCCGGGAGCTGTCCCAACTGACTGGACCCTCGCCACGACTCGCGGCGTTCCACTCGTCGTAGGAGCACTCAAGCGGGCGGAAGCCGACGACGCGTTGATCCTGCGACTCCACGAGCCCAACGGCTCCCGCGGCGATGTCCATCTCCAGTTCACCGTGCCAATGACCTCGGTCGAACGTGTGACTCTGCTTGAAGACCCGGAACCGGGAGAACACCCCGTGACGCTGAATGACGATAGTGAGGTCAGCTTCACGGTACGTCCCTACGAGATCATCTCGCTCCGGCTGCGGACGGCCTCGCCTGCCGGAAGTGGTTAGCATGTGAAGCGTCTGGCTGACGGCACTGACCTCTCTGCCGACCCTGGATGAACCTGCTCGCCCACCACCAGAACCGGCTTCGGCGGCGGAGGTGCCCAGAATGAGGAGCAACGCCGCCCGTCACGCGCAGGAGTTCGAAACGCTCCCCCTCTCCATCCATCCGGCCGAAGCGGAGTTGCCCACAGGCGACAGAGCCGGTCCGAGATGAGGAGGGGGTGGGTGCTCGCCATCGACAGGATTCAGGAGAACCACGCTAAACGGCTGGCAACGACTCGATCAACGTATCCTCGCCCGACGGGCTGATCTGCTGCGCGGCAGGCCGATCCATGATGGCATTCAGATCCTTCACCTGTCGCCGGAACCAGAGCGAGACATCGTCATCCTCGACGATCCGCCGGAGCCGCTCCGCTCGATGTCGCCGCTCGGACAACGGCATCGTGATCGCCTCGTAGATCGCGATCGCCGTGCCTTCGACGTCCGCCGGAGCGACCATCAGCGCCTCGCTCTCGAGCTGGCTCGCCGCCCCAGCCCCTTCGCTCAGGATCAGCACGCCGTTGCGCTCGTTGAGCAGGGCCCCTTCTTTCGCGACGAGATTCATGCCGTCGATGATGGAGTTGACGAGCAGCACGTCGTACCACTTCATCGCCGCGAGCGCCCGCGAGTAGTTCTCCCCCATCAGGATCTGGATCGGCTGCCACCCGGTCTCGACGTTGGCGTACTTGGCGTTGATCCGTCCGGTGATCGCGCTGACGTCATCGAGGTAGTTCTGGTACTCAGGCACTTCGAGCCGACTTGGCACCGTGATGGCGACGAAATTTACCCGACCCTGGTACTCCGGATGGAGCTCCAGGAAGCGATCGAACGCGTGAAACCCGCGAACGATGTTCTTGCTCGGCTCGGCCCGGTCAACCCGAAGGATCGTGAACTCGTTCCAGTAATTCGGTAGGTACCGGTCATGGCTGCGGGCCTCCTTGCCGTACGCCTGCCGCCGTACCGAGACCGTGTCGATCGAGATCGGGTAGGCGCAGACCTCCACGACCCGCCCATCGACCGCCACAGTCTCACGCTGGTAGTCGACGACGACTCCCGGCATGTACGCCTCACAGGTGTACATGAAGCTGCGGGCATTCGAGGGCGTCTGGAATCCGACGATGTCGTTCCCAAGCATCCCGCCGATGATCGCGCGCCGCATCGCCAGCGGAAGCAGTCGCCAATAGTCCGGGTCCGGCCAGGGAATATGGATGAAGTGCTGCAGGATCGCGTCCGGCCGTCGCTCCCGGATGAGTTGCCCCACCAGATAGAGGTGGTAGTCCTGCAGCATGATCACCGGCGGCTGGTCTAGGGCATCGGCGGCAGTGAGAATTTCGCTGGCGAACAGCTCATTTACCCTGACGTAGCCCTCGTTCCAGGCTTCCCACGTCTCGAAGGTGATGTCCGGCGTTCTCGGTGTATCCCAGAGATAGTGCTGCAGGAACCAGAGGAGCGGGTTGCTGATCTCGTTGTAGTACCACTGGTAGGCCTGTGGGGTCGGTTCAACGAAGCGAAGCCGAAACTCGGACTCGTCGCCCGCTGGCAGGATGAACGTCTGGCCCTGCTGCTCGGCGAGCCGGGCCCGGTCACGATCGTCCCGGCTCATTGCCGCCGCGATCCAGATTGGCTGGATGCCCTTTGCAATGCCCGAGACGGCCGTGACCAGGCCGCCGCTGCCCTTGCGCGAGGCGAAGGTGCCGTCCTGCTGGCGGTGAAACGTGATCGGCCCCCGGTTCGACGCGATGATCAGGGGCCGACCGCCAAACATCTCAGCGCCGGCTGCTTCATCGATTCCATTGACCGCTCTCGGCGAGGTTGTCTGCTGGTTCGCCATCGATGGTCTCCCTTGCGTCCGCGGACCCACACCTCTGTGGCTCCCGAATCACCTGATCTGTATATCAGCCACCACCGACAGTGTAGCTACGGACAGTATCGCAAGCAGGGGACCCACGGGGAAGGTATCTGGTAGCAACGAAGCCGTCATGCGGAAACCCGTCCGACCCGGATGATGCGGTTGTGCCAGTGTTGTACCATCTTCGGAGAGTTTTACCGCTGCGTGGCCCGGAGTAACGTCGTTCGTCGTTCTCCGCTTACGAACCGCGCAAAAAGGGTTGCGTTTGATGGTCAATCGCCTGGATCAGTCAGCAGAATCGCCGTCCGGGGAACGACATTGCCCCTGGTGCGGAAGCGCGAGCATCCGGCTCGTCACTCGGGGCTACACGGGACCGACTGACGAGACGGATCAATACTTCGTCTGCAACACGTGTAGTCGTGTGACTTATGAACTGGTTGCCAAGAACGCCCGCGAGATGAAGCTTGGCCGCTGGCGAGCAGGCGGCATCTACCGGGAACCGACCACGGAGATCCGGTATCACATCAGTCGGGTCCTGAAGGTTGGTGTCAACGAGTTTTTGATCTACCTACGGCCTCTGGCGGACGACGTAGCGGAGGAATCCCCAGCGACGAACTGACGGCGTCACGGCGGGCACCGTGCATCGATCCTCGCCTATACCGCCGCGGCAATCAGGCGGTTCGACTCGGTGTTGACCCGCCATGACCCCGTGGCTGGAATCTCGTATCCACCCAGCCAACGAGCGCCTGGACGGATCGTGAGCCAGTCAGTCCGCCCGGCGAGGACATCCCGGCCATCCTCGGTCAAGACCACGATCTGGGCGCGGAACGCGTCCATGTCGGGCTCATCGAGACTCATCAGATCCACGACCGGCGAGATCCACGGCAGATCGTTGGCCCGGCGGATCAGGGCGGGAGTCGATGTCGCAAACCCGTCCAGCCGGCCCCAGACCTGCCGATCTCCCAGGAACGGGCGTGGCTCGGCGGCCTGTACGCGCTGAAGGATATCGCCTGGCGAGACCGGCCCGTTGGCGATTGCGTCCAGGACCGCATGCTCAGACCTCGCGAGGCCCGTGGAACGATCCGGGAACTCGTCGAGGAGGCGCATCAAACCGTCGTGAAGGAAAGGAATCGTCAACGTCGTATCGCTCGCGACAGCCTGCACTCGGGCGGGATCGCCACTGATAAAGGCCTGCCAGACTCTCCGAGCCTCCATCCAGACTGGATCTGGGACCGGCTGCCGGGATGCCAAGAGTCGTTCAACCGCATCCGTCGTCAGGGGACCAAAGCCGTGAGTCCCAGGGGCGTCGGGCCGCTGGTTCACCAGGATCCACGAGAACCGAGTGCCCTCAGGTCGCCGTGCCGCGAGACGATCCAACGCCTGCACCAACTGCAGGACGTCGTACAGGTCACTCTCGAACCAGAAGACCACCTCGTCCTGGCGCTTCGTGCTCGCCATGGCGGCATCACGCTCGCCAAACGCCTTCCGCACCGTGATGTACGGCTCCCAGCCCCGACTGGCGATGAACTGACAGCGCTCGTGGGCCAGGTTGACCGGCGAGAGACCCGGGCGAACGGGACCCTCGTAGAGAACGTCCCTCCAGGCGACAACATCGTCCGGGTCTCGGGTCGAGGTCAGCAGCGGTTCGAGTGGCTTGAGCACCCCGCTCGCGCGAATCGCATCTGCGGTTGAGTCGCCGTTGACGACGTGGAGCATGGCTGCGGACATCCTTTGGCCGGCCCCCCGTTCTATCAGGAAGCAGCAAGCGAAGCGACAAATCACCGGCCAGTATAGGGTCCGGGCCCAGATGGCCTTTCACGGGCAGGGGCGGGGGCCAGACGGGCCTGAACGTCCCGGTCCACGAATGATCCTCTGAGCGATCCTCTCGTCGCCCATCGCAGTCGCCAGTGTCAAGGGCTATACTGGGTTGGTTGTGAACTGCATCGCCTTCAGCAAGAGTTCCGGTCCATGGACGTGCCGGTCGGGTAGTGATCCTGTTCGCGCTCGGGAACGGACCGCGGCACAGCAGTTGGCGTGCCAGTTCCCGTGTCCGGATTGTCTGGAGATTCTTGCCTGTGACATCGCCTGCCACTGCCGACGACGCCTCAACGTTCCCTACCTTCCCCTTCTCAAGTCAGGCCGCAAATTCCGAAGCGCGGATTACGACGACTTCTCCGGCCCCGCCGATTGCACCTCTATCTTCGAACCCGGTGGTGTCGTCTGCCGAGTCGGAACTTCACCGCAACCCGAGCACCTCCCACCTGGCCGCCGAGATCGCCCGGCGCCGCACCTTCGCCATCATCTCTCACCCGGACGCCGGCAAGACGACCCTGACCGAGAAGCTTCTGCTCTATGGCGGCGCTGTCCAGATGGCCGGATCTGTGAGCGCCCGCCAGAACCAGCGTCAGACGCAGTCGGACTGGATGGACATCGAGAAGGAGCGCGGCATATCGATCAGCTCGACGATGCTGGCTTTTCCGTACGCGGGTCGGCAACTTAATCTGCTCGACACACCAGGCCACCAGGACTTCTCCGAGGACACCTACCGGACGCTGACCGCGGTCGACTCCGCGGTGATGGTTCTGGACGCCGCCCGAGGCATTCAGGCGCAGACGCTCAAACTGTTCGAGGTCTGCCGGTCACGCCAGATCCCGATCTTCACGTTCATCAACAAGATGGATCGGCCGGGCCGGCACCCGCTGGACCTGCTGGACGAGATCGAACGCGTCCTCGAGATGAAGACCTACCCGTTGAACTGGCCGATCGGTGATGGGCCAGACTTCAAGGGCGTCTACGACCGCCAGACCAATGAGATCCACCTCTACGAGCGCACGCAGCGCGGTGCTCGGCGGGCTCCGGTCCGGATGTCCTCGCTCGATGACCCGGCTCTCGACGATCTGATTGGAAGCCAGCGTGCGCTGGCGCTGCGCGACGACCTCGAACTTCTCGACGCCGTCGGGTGTCATTTCGATCCGGACGCGGTCCTGCGCGGTGATCTGACACCCGTCTCGTTCGGCAGCGCGCTGACGAACTTCGGAGTCCAGCTGTTCCTCGATACCTTCGTGGACCTCGCTCCCGCTCCGGCTGCCGTCTCGACCTCGTCCACCATCGTCCAGCCGGACGATCCTGGCTTCAGCGGCTTCATCTTCAAGGTGCAGGCCAATATGGACCCACGCCACCGTGACCGGATCGCCTTTCTGCGCGTCGTCTCAGGGACGTTCTCCCGCGACATGGAAGTCTGGAACCCGCGGCTCCAGAAGAAGATCAGGATGGCCCGGCCCATGCGCCTGTTTGGCAACGATCGCGAGGTCATCGACGAGGCCTTCCCCGGCGATGTCGTCGGTCTGATCAATCCCGGTCAGTTCAAGATCGGTGACACGATCAGCGAGCATTCGGTTGGCTCGTTCCCTCCACTCCCCCGCTTCCAGCCCGAACACTTTGCGTCATTGCGCCACACGGCCGCTGACCGGTACAAGCAGTTCCTCAAGGGCCTCTCGCAGATCGAGGAGGAGGGCGCAATTCAGCTGCTCTACCCACTCAGCGGCGGCCGGCGAGAACCGATCTTGGCCGCGGTTGGTCAGCTCCAGTACGATGTCGTTCGCTACCGTCTGGAAGCGGAGTACAACGTCACCACGGTCATCGAACCGCTCAACTTCGAGATCGCGCGCTGGGTATCGGGAGATTCGGCCGAGATCGCACTGCTTGGAGATGGTCGCGGCCGGCTTCGCGCCGAGGATCGTGATGGGCTCACCGTTCTTCTGTTCTCCTCAGCGTGGGATCTTCGTTACGCCGAGGAAAATTCGACGGAGGTGACGTTCTCCGCGACGCCACCCGACGAGCCTGCCTCCAATTGATCGCGAGAAGTAGATGACTGACCAGACCATCGGTTCAACGCCCAACGGGATCACGGCTGCCGGGCTCGGGGCAGTGATCCCCACTGCACTGCTCGTGGCGCTGCTGGGCCGGCAGTCGGCTCTCCGGTCTGAGCCAGTGACCGTCGATGCCCGTAGCCTCGTGGTCGCCGTGCCGCCCGAGGCGATTGCCGGCCTGCTTCAGACGCTCTATCCAGATCGGCCGGTGAGCGTGACCTTCGCTACCGACTCGCTCACGGTCTCGGTGTCCGGGATGCCATCGGTCCGGGTTGAAATTCCCACCGACGGACTACGGATCCACGTCGATGAGCAAGGGCTTCGCCTCGGTGGCCACTGACGCTCCCGGAATCAATGACAACATCTCGATCCGGGATTTGGTCATCAGTGTTGACCCTTCTCACCCAGCGACCATCCTCCTCTCCCATCTTGGAGTGATGGTTCCCGTCGACGCATTCCAGCGCCTCGTCTCCGCGGCGGCGGGTCGGGCGGGGGTCAACGCCACTGGCTCGCTAGCGCGCGATCGAATCGGCGTCACCGTCAGCGTCTCACTTCTCCGATTCACGGTGACCTTTTCGCCCACGATCAGCAACGGTCGGTTGGTCCTTACCCCAAAGAGCGGCGTCCCCGGCTGGCTGATCGGTCGGGCCGCACCACTGATCGGACGAACCGCTGGCCTCTCGATGACCCCCGACGGCCGGGTCAGCGTTGACCCAGCCGCGTTCCTCCCCGAACCCGTTCGACTGCGATCCGGATTCACGTCGTTCAACGTCTCGATGGAACGGATCGAATTGTCCCTGGGCTAACCCTGAAGCACCTCGATGGGCAGGCGAGATTAGTAACGAAGGGCATGGTCGCGGTACTCGACATCGGCGGAATGAGCGCCGTAATAGGAGACCTCCGCTCGTCTGACCGCGAGGAAAGCAGTCAGGAGACGATCACCCATTGCCGCGGCCAGCACTGCATCGTTCTCCAGCGCATCAAGTGCGTCCCTCAGCGTCGCCGGCAACGGGGTCATGCCGTGATGGATCCGTTCGTCGAGCGGCACCTGCCTCGGGTCGATATCGATCGGCGGCGGCGCATCGAGCCCCCGGTCCAGCCCGTCGAGGCCGGCCGCGATGATTCCGCTGAGGGCGATGTACGGGTTGCAGGTGTTGTCGACCGGTCGGATTTCGATATTGGTCGTGCCCTGCTCCCGTCCCCAGTACGTCGAGGGGACGCGAATCGCGGTCTCCCGGTTATCGAACCCCCAGCCCGCGATCGCGCCCGACCAGGCTCCCGCCCGCAGCCGGCGATAGGAGTTCACAGACGGGCAGATCAACGCCATCAGACCAGGCAGGTGCGTCAGGATTCCGGCGATGAAGCGGCGGCCGTCGTCACTGAAGGATCGGTCGGCGTTGGGCTCGTACAGCCGATTGTCGCCAGTTCGCGTGTCCCAGAGCGACAGGTGGACATGGGCGCCTGAAGTCGGCTGATCGACGAATGGGGCCGGAGCGAACGTCGCCGCCGCTCCGTGAGTGTCCGCGATCGCCCGGATCGTCTCCTTCACGAGGAGGTACGTGTCGGCCGCTCTCAGGGCTGGTCCGTGGCGGACGGACAACTCGTACTGACCGGGACCTGTCTCCGGTTTCATCAGTTCGACCGGGATGTTCTGGCTGTCAAGGGCAAGCAGCAGATCGTCGGAGAACTGGGCCACGGCCTGCATCGCCTGGACGCTGTAGCCAGGGGCCTTCTCGAACGGCACGATCGATGGCGCGCCATCGTTCAGCCGTCGCTCGCCGAGGTAATACTCCGTTTCAAACACCGCTTCGACGCTCAGATACCGCTCTTCGGCTTCATCCAGCACCCGCCGAAGCATGGACCTTGGGCAGCACTCCCAGGGCTTTCGGTCGAGGGTCAGCATGTCGCTGAAGAGCATCGCTGTCCGCGGAGCATAAGGTAGGATCGTAAAGCTGGCCGGGTCGGGCACGAGCCGGACCTCGCCGACGGGCGGAAGTCCGGCCGCTTCCTGCAGGCGGTCGAGGCCGTCAAGCGCGAGATGCGCTTTCGAGAGCCCGACCCCCTCGATCAGGCGATCCGCGAGTCCTGCCGCATGGGTTGCCTCTCCGCGCAGGAGGCCGGCGAGGTCGCAGTAGACCAGCCGGGCAAGACGGAGGTCGGCCGATTCGGTCGCGTCGAGGATGATGTCGTTGAGGGACGGGCGATCGCGGTCGTCCTGCAGATGGTCCATCGTCTCGGTCCCCAGATACTACAATGACGTGGTTCGTCGTCGGCTCGGTCGGGGCAGTATCCGCCATTGCTGACCGACTGACGACACGCTGATTCACGGGACCGGCCCATCGTTGCCTCAGGCGGCCAACTTGGATGAGCGGACCGGCTTCATCGAGCAAGGTGCCGATATCGATTCTCTGGCAAACCACGGAGGGACGCTCCATGCGTCGAGGACGACAGGCGGCGTCGATCGGGATCATCAGCGCCACCTTGACCGGCGGACTCCTGCTTCATTCCACCGACGCGACGGCGACACGGACGGCTTCAACGCCGGTGGCGGAAGCCTGCACGGTCGCACCGCTCGTGAGTCCGATCTGGGACGGGATCGAGATTCCGCAATCAACGGCTCCTGTCTCCATCGCGGGACCGTTCGTGCCACCATCCGGCGTCGCGGTGGACGGCGCCACGCTCGACGGAGTCACCTCGACCATCACGGAATCGATCGCATGTCAGAACGCTGGAGATGTCTTCCGGACGCTGGCGCTGTTCACGCCCGAGGCCGTGCGCGGTTTCTTCTCTGGTCCACGGGGGTTCGACGCTGACAGCGTGGAGGCGACCGCCGAGGCAGGCGCTGTTCCTGTGAGTGAGGATCGCGTCGTCGAGCTCATCTCCATCGAGAATGTTGTGCAACTCGACGACGGTGGTGTTGGAGCCACTGTCACAACGGCCGTCAGTGACGTCGAGTACGTGGATTCAGTCATACTGGTCGAAGGGTCAGCGCCTGACGGGACCGCTCGCTGGCTAATCAACGGCTCAATCGCGATTGACAGCCAGACGCAGGTCGAGGGTGGGGCAATCGAAATTCCATAGGAATCGGCTAGATGACGGCCATGGACGAATCGGAATCGAGCGGAGCCGTCTCAGTCTCAGACATGATGCTCGCGCTTCGGCCCTGGTAGGCGCCCCGAATCAGTCTGCGAATCTCGGCCACCGTATCCGCGTCGTGAAACCGGCCAGGTAGCCAGATCTCAAGCGGCCGGACGCCGCTGATGCTCTTCATCCGCAGACGGCCGCGCCGGACTGTCAGTCCGCTGAACTCCGTCCAGCGCCGGAACGTGAGAGCGCCGACGAGACACCCTCGGTAGTGATCGTGTACCGGGCCCGAACCATGACGCTCAGCACGAGGACAACGAGCGGAAAGAGCGGCACCCAGAACGGGACCGACGTGATCACCTGATTGACGATCACCGCCATGATGAGGACGGTGAGGGGAAACGCCTGGTTATGGAACCGGGCGGCCACCGGGATCGCCATGGTCCGAAGTGGAGCCCCCTGGATTCGCGGTCGCCACGGGGACCAGACGCGGAAGACGGCAACGATCACCGCGATCGCGACGATGGGGATGATGATCACGGTGACACTCCTTTCGGTCGAGAATGTTTCTTGAACACGAACCAGCCTGGAACAAGAACCAGCTTCGAAAGCAAATCCGGGGAACGAGAGCCAAGGGATTGAGTATTTCTCCGGGCCATCGTTCACAACTGGGTGACCGCAGTGGATCGATCGCGGACACCCTCCTTCAAATCGTAACTCCTGAACGTGTCAAAGATGTTACACAGCTGTTGATATGGCTGGAGTTACGGCATTCTTCTATCAGTAGCCGGGTGCAGAGATCATTCAGGAAAGCCGTCTTGCACCAAGTCTTGGTCTCGTTCCCGGGGCAACAAAGAGGTCACGAAGAGACGATGACTTCTCGCATATGCATGGCCAACGCCATCTCCTCTCCTCTGGGCGGCCCTATCCACTCACCGTTGACGCAAACGCGTGGCGACGCGGCGGAACACCACATTCTGCGTGGGTCCGGCGCGTCGTTGGTCGTCGGTTGTTCCGGTCGATCGTCAGGCCGTCTGGGCAACCGACGGCTTCGACTGAGCGGCTTTGACCGTCTCAGTGCGGACGACTCGCGTCCTGTTCTCAGGTCCGACCATCATGGCCAGGATAACGGCGAGGAAGAGGATCAGAGCAAACATCTCGATCATGGCAGGCACCTTTCCGGGTGATATTGGATCGATGGTGGAGGTGGAGACCTTTGTCCAGGGAGCGGAGTCAGCAGGATCAATCGGGGTGACCCTGCCGCTGGACGCAGGCTAGTCTGCGAGGTTGTAGCCGAACTCGCCGTGGACCGATTCGTCTAGCCCGACGGACTCTTCCGGCTCCGTCACCCGGAGGCCAATCGTCATGTCGATCGCCTTCAGAATGACGAAGGTGGCAACACCAGAGAAAGCGGCCACTGAGGTGATAGCAACGACCTGCGTCCAGAGCTGCCCCGGATTACCGAAGAACAACCCATCTCGTCCATTGATCGCGGCGTCAGCGAACATCCCAGTTGCAAGAGCACCCCAAATCCCGCCGATGCCGTGAATGGCGAACACGTCCAGGGCGTCATCCACTTTGAGGATGTTCTTGACGAATCCGAGGCCGAAGTAACAGAGCAGCCCCGCGCCGAAGCCGATCACGATGGCCGAGGCGGGCGACACGAAACCAGCAGCTGGCGTAATACCAACAAGACCAGCGACGGCAGCCGCGGCGCCTGCCAGAACGCTCGGCTCGCCTTCACGGAGCCACTGAGCAGCCACCCAGCTGATCGAGCCCATCGCGGCGGCGATGTTCGTCACGACGAAGGCATTCGCGGCGATCCCGTTTGCAGCCCACGCACTACCCGCGTTGAACCCGAACCACCCGAACCAGAGGAACGAAGCACCGAGGACGGTGTAGGTGAGGTTGTGGGGCTTGGCCTCCTCCCTGCCGAAACTGACTCGGTGACCGACAAGGACTGCCGCGACGACCGCGGCGATGCCGGAGGAGATGTGGACGACCGTGCCACCAGCGAAGTCGAGTGCTCCGTCACCAAAGTTGAAGAGCCAACCATCCGAGGACCAGACCCAGTGGCAAACCGGGGAGTAGACGAAGGTTGACCACACCAGAGTGAAGATGATCAACGCCTTGAACTTGAGCCGCTCAGCGAATGCTCCGGTGATCAGGGCTGTGGTGATCGCCGCGAACATACCCTGGTAGATGGCCCACAGTGAATCCGGCACCCCTGTGCCCACCACGATCGGCGATTCCTGGGTCGACAGGACGTTGTTGAAGGCGAACCAGTCCAGGTTCCCGATGATGCCACCGATGTCACCACTGAAGGCGAGCGAGTAGCCCCAGAGAACCCACTGGACGCTCACGATGGCCAGCACCGTGAAACTGTGCATGATCGTTGTAAGGACGTTCTCGCGCCGTACCAGTCCCGAGTAGAAGAAGCCGAGAGCTGGCGTCATGATCATGACGAGCGCCGCCGATATGAGAACCCAGGCCGTGTTGCCGGTATCAAGCCACTCCATCGAACGTCCCCCTCGTAGCCATCACCGGCTGTGGCGTCACCCACAGCATCAACCCACGACCCGATGTCGTGACCCCCTCGCCAATCGATTCAACTTTCCAGTTGACGTCACACAACATTACCCATCGAGCTTCACCGTCCATAGATGCAGTCTGTCCAGAAGTTGTCAGGGTATTTGGTCATTTCGACCACAAACTGATTGGTTCGAATCCGTTTGGCGAAATAGGGTAAACCCGTAGGCACTGGGGTAACGATCGCCATGGATCAGTTTGGGCCGCCTGCCCATAGTGCCTGAACGGACAGGACCATCAGCCCATTCGAGATCACGCGAAGACACCCGGGCTCCGACGTGTCGACCGGATGGGGAGCACGTCGAGCGATTCCACCTGCGACGAGACTGAACCGGCCTGTTCCGAGCCCGTAACACGTCGGACCGTCAGCCGTCTTCCAGGCTGGACGGTTTTCAACGCGGTAGATCATCTTCCAAAGAAGGCGTTTGGGGGGCGGTGGTAAGATACGCCCGCTTTCGCGTTCATAAACCGAGATTGTGACGCACCTGGCCTGGCCTGGCTCTGGGAGCAGGCGCCCGGACCGGTGAGCAGCATGTCCCTCGTTTGGCAATGTCCCAAGGAGTAACGGTGGTTCACGAGATTCCGTCTGTCGGTGCCGCGTCAGCCCTTGACACCCCAGCGCTCTCAGCCCGGCGAGCGCAGTCCGAGCAGCCAACCGAACATCTTGTGGTCCAGCGAGCGGCCATCCGGCAACGAATTGCCAGCATCACGGTCGAGCAGGGGGCGTGGGGCGTGCTGCTGCTCGTCGCCGCCCTCTCCCGCTTCTGGGACCTCGCCTCCCGCGCCCTCATGCACGACGAGTCCATCCACACCTACTACCCCTGGCTCCTCGCCCAGGGCGACGGCTACACCCACGACCCCCTCTCCCACGGCCCCTTCCTCTTCCACGCCAACGCCCTGGTCTACTTTCTCTTCGGCGACTCCGACGCCTCCTCCCGCTTCGTCCCCGCCCTGTTCGGCGTCCTCCTCGTCGCCACCCCCTGGCTGCTGCGAAGTCCCCGCCACCTCGGCCGCGTCGGCGCTCTCGCCGCCGGGGTCTTCCTCCTGCTCTCCCCCGCCCTGCTCTACTACACCCGCTTCATCCGCCACGACCCCTACACCCTCGTCGGCACCCTCCTGCTCGTCGTCGCCCTCTTCCGCTTCCTCGAGCGCCCCCAGCGCCGCTGGCTCGTCCTCGGCGGCGCCATGCTCGGCTTCCTCTACACCAACCACGAGATCGTCTTCGCCCTCGCCGCCCTGTTCGCCGGGTTCCTCGCCCTCGCCCTGCTCGCCGGTCCGCTGCGCCTCCTGCTCCCCGTCACCGCCGCCGGCGCCGGCCTCGGCGTCCTCGTCCTCATCCTCTACCGGGCCAGCCCTGACCGGTTCGGCGGCCCCCTGCCCGCCATCCCCTGGGACAGCTCCGGTCCCCCCCGTCTCCAGCCCACCCCCGCCAACCAGCGCCAGTTCTACACCGACCTGCTCAGCCATCCCCTGATCCTCGCCCTGCTCGCCGTCGGCGTCCTGACCCTGGTCGGCGCCTGGCTGGTCATTCGCCGCCGGACCCTGCCCGCCGCCCGCCAGCCCGACGCCGACGGCTACCCCGCCGGCTGGGTGGCGACGCTGCTGCGGGACGCCCCCGCCGGCACGATCGGGGCCGGGTTCCGGGACGCCTGGGCCGACCGGGTCGGGTTGCAGGTCGCGGTCCTGGTCGCGGGGGCGATCGTGGTGGCGCTGTTCACGACCGTGTTCACGAACCTGGGCGGGCTGGCGACGGGCACGGTGGCGACCGACGGGACGCTCTTGTACTGGCTGGGGCAGCAGGGGGTGCAGCGCGGGGAGCAGCCGTGGTTCTACTTCCTGGTGCTGGCGCCGCAGTACGAGCTGATCGCGGTGGGGCTGGGGCTGCCGGCGATCGCGCTGAGCCTGTGGCGGGGGGTGGGGGTGCTGACGCGGCGGCGCCGCTTCGGGGCGGACCCGGCGCTGACGTTCCGCTTGTTCTGTGTGGGCTGGGCGGGAGGGATCGCGGGGGCGCTGTCGTACGCGGGGGAGAAGATGCCGTGGCTGATCGTCCATATCAGCCTGCCGCTGCTGCTGCTGGCGGCCAGTCTGGTCAACGAACTCGTCGAACGCTGGCGGGTGCGGTGGACCAATCGACAGATCAGCGAAGGGGACCGCGTGGCGGCGGACTGGGCGGTCCCGTTGACCACCGCGACGCTGCTGACGCTTGGCGCTGCGTGGCTGATCACCGCCGGGCGGCTGACCCGGCCGGTCTACCTGCCCGATTCCGCAGGGCGCCTGCATCGGACGATCGACCCCGCGGCGCTCGACGTCTGGTGGCTGCTGGCAGGACCCCCGGTGCTGGCGATCACGGTGCTCGCGGTTGCCCTCTGGCGATTTGGCTGGCGCCCTGCCGCCGGTTCCGCTACGGTCGCGCTGATCGTCGGGCTTGTGTTGTTGCAGGTCCACGCCGGCTTCCGCCTGAGCTACACCGACGGCGACGTCGCGCGAGACGGCCTGATCTACAACACGACGTGACCTGATGTTCAGCGGATGATGTCGGATCTCGAACAGCTCTCGTATGAGGTCAACAGGATCGCAGCCTGCCGATCCAGTATGGCGGTGAGGTGGACTGGCCGCTGTACTGGTATGTGCGCACCTTCGACGGCAGCTTCTACCGGACGACCGCCTCGGCCGGAACCGATGTTCCGGTCATCATCCTCGCCAGCCAGCACACCGATGAGATTCCGGCTCCGGAAGCGGACCTGGCCCGGCCCCAGCTCCAGGGCCGGTACACTGAGCAGGAGTTCATTTTGCGCTGGCACGAGCCTGAGGAGGCGATCTACCGCAACTTCGCGATCGCGCCAGAGCTTCCGCCCGGATCGTCGGCGTGGGGCGAGGCCAACAACCCGCACGGCCCGGCCGCGATCCTCGGCTCGATCTGGTCCAGGCTGATGACCGCAACCACGCCGGAGGGGCAGCAGCGGCTCTGGCGGATCGTCTTCTACCGCGAGCTCCCGCAACCACCGATCACGTACACCTACTCACTGTTCATCCGCAACGATCTCGTTCCGGCCTTCAACCTTATTCACTATGGCGAATGAAACGATGTTCTCGGTTCGTCATCTGAGAAGCTGACCGCCGTTTTCCCGATTGCTCGTCGTCTCGCGTCCGAATGTCGGACAATGTTCCCTCTGACGGAACTGGAGAGAGCGAGGCGCGAATGGCGCTGGCGCGAAGACGGGTGGGCGGCCAGCCAGGGTGGTGAAACAGTGACGACGCCGTCGGAACCAACGGAGCTAGGCGATGACGCGTCCGGGATCGGTGCGTCTGTCGAGGTCCCTCACCGGACGGTTGCCAACGCCAAGGCCAACGTGCCGGCCCGCGACTGGCACCGGCTGGCCGCAACGACGCCTCCAGTCAAACCGCGCGGCCGAAGGGGGACTGTCTCCGGACCACGGCCGGGCCAACTCGTACTGGGTGACCTCCTGGCGCCCACGACGGTGCCGACCGCGCCACCGCTCGTCATTCCCACGGCTCCGGCGAATCCGCCCGTGCGCCTGACGCCCTTCGTGACGGTGACCGGAGCGCCCCCGAAAGCGCCGATTCCGGACGTCCGCCGCGGCCGACTTCTGGAGGGACGGTTCCCGAGCTCTGAGAAGCCAGGCACCACAGGACGAGTGCGTCCGGCCGACTGGTGCGGTGTCGGCGCCCGTCCGGCGATGGTCGCGTTCGAGTTGCCGCCGCCGGCTGCTCCCGAGGACGCCGACCATGACCGGACCCTGCCGGTCTACGCCACGAAGGACCTCGAACTCCGGCTGGGCCGGCTGCGCAGCGGCGGGACGATCGAGATCGAGCCGGGCGAGTACCGTGGAACCCTGACGATCCGGACCCCGGTCACCCTCCGGGCACTGGGTGGCGAGGTCCGGATTCGCTCCACGACCGGTCCGGCCGTCTGCCTCAAGGGTTGCGGGGCGACGCTGATGGGCCTGACGCTCCAGAGTGAGCACAGCGACGCGGTGGTCGTGGAGAGCGGTGCGGGGCGTCCTACCGGGTCGACACCACCAGGGGCCGGCGATCAGCGGCTTGAACTGATCGACTGTCAGATTTCGGGCGACCAGAGCGGGGTCATCGTTCAGACGGCGCAGGTCCGACTCGGCATCGACGGCGGAAGCGTGATGGCGGGGGAGGGGTCCGCGATCCGGCTGGCCGAACGAGGTATCGCCTCGGTGGCCGGCGGCCGGATCACGAGGGCCAATGCTCACGGGATCGCTGGGGAGCGTGACGTCCGGCTGGTGCTGATCGGCACGACGATCGAGGGCTGCGGCGGGGCCGGGGTCCGACTTGGCGGCCAGGCCAGGCTGTGGATGGACGACGGCGACGCGACGACCATCACCGGCAACCACGGCTCGGGCATCGCGCTCGGCCCCGGCGGGACCGGTGCGATCGCTGGCGCGACGATCACTGCGAACGGCGGCTGGGGCATCATCGCGCCTGGTAGCGACCTCACCGTCCGGGGCGGAACGATCCACGGCAACGGGTTGGGCGACATAAAACGATGATGACGGTTCGCTTGCCGGCAACCCGATGGGCAGGAGCCAGGCGACAGCAGGCCCACTGAACCGGCGTTTATCATGTCTGGTTCGTTGGCCGATCCTTTTCGGGTCCTTCTCGATTTCCGGAAGCTCTGCGTCTGCTATGGAGGATGAGCGGTTCCCGATCACGCCAGGCTTACCGCCGACCCGCGCGAGTGAGTGATCTGCTCACTCCTACAGCGAGTTTCATGTGACGTACCCGCGCTCGATGAACAGGTCTGCTCCCCTCTCCGGGCACCTGCGGAGCCGAAGCCGCTTCAGCGGGTGAGTGAGCAGGTGAGCCGGGGAGTAGCTGTGTCTCGCGTCAAGGTGTTTCGCACGACGCGCGGGTCCGGCGCTGCGGCGCCGCTCCCGGCGCCGCAGCGCCGTGGCGGGCAGGGGCCGTCCCGCTCAACCCGCCGCCGGCGCCCGCCACGCCTCCCCGTGGCGCTCCATCGCATTCAGCATGACCAGCAGCTTGCGCATGCACGCCACCAGCACCACGTTCGGCGGTTTGCCCGCCGCCCGCAGCCGCTAGGCCTGCGCCCGGATCACCGGGTTGCACTGACTCGCCGTCAGCGCCGCCATGGAGCGTACCCGCCGGACCGGCGCCCGGCCGCCCCCAATCCGCCGCTGGCCCCGGTGCTGCCCGCCCTCCGCCGCCAGCGGCGCCACCCCGACCAGCGCCGCGATCGCCTTGTGGGTGAGCTGCCCCAGCTCGGGGAGCTCGGCGATCAGCATCCGGGCCAGCCCCGGCCCGACCCCCGGCACGCTCGGCAACCGCTCACTGCGCTCGGGCCAGACCGGGCTGGCCCGGATGTGGGCGTCGAGCTCCTGGTCCCGCTCGGCCAGCCGCGCTTCCCGATAGCGGATGTGGTCATCGAGCTCCTCCCGCACCACCGCGGCGGCGGTGTGGCGCCGCTGCTTCTCGCTGACCAGCATCGCCTGGAGCTGCTGGCGCCGGGCCATGACCGCCTGCAGGACCGCCCGGTCCGCGTCGGGCAGGACGTTGGGCGACGGGTCGAGGGCGGCGGCGAACCGGGCCAGGACGAGCGCATCGAGGGTGTCGGTCTTGGCCAGCTGGCCGGTGGCCCGGGCGAAGGCGCGGACCCAGCGCGGGTTGAGCACGGCGACGGGCAGGTCGACCAGCGCCAACGCGACCGCGACGGGCTGCTCCAGGCGACCGGTGGCCGGTGGCCTCGAGCACGAGGCTGCGCAGGGCGCGGGACCGGGACGGCATCGGCTCCGCAGCGAGCTCCCCGGTAGGCTCCCCGGTAGGCTCCCCGGTGAGCTCCCCGGTGAGCTCCGCACCCGTCAGCCAGGCAGTGAGGGCGGCAATGCCCGCCGCGTCGTTGGGGACGGCCCAGCGGAGGGCGGCGGTGGCCGGGGCGGCGACGGGCAGGACGACGACATCGAGACGGTGCTTGGCGACATCGATGCCGACGGTGCAGGGACCGGCGTCGACCGGCCAGGCGGGGCATGGAGTGGCCGCGACGCGGGCGGCGGTGGAGCGGGCCATGCAGGACCTCCGGCGACGAGACCGGTCCCGGACGAGGCCGGCTCACGGAACGCAGATGGGATCACCCGGAGCCCCGGCCTTGTGGATCCGGACTGCCCGCATGCCAACGCGCGTCGGCTGCCGGGCGTCCTGGTAGCTGTTCGGGGTCAGGCGATGACGCGTCCTGGCGACCCAAACTCCCTGCCGGGCTGGATGCCCATGGGGCTGGACGATCTGCCAGGACGCGATGGCCGAAGCCACCTCTACACCATACAAGGGGCTGGGGGAGCGGTCCGCTCCGCCACCTAAGCGCCTCCGGTGCACGCCGCCAGACGCCGCGCCGTGCAGGGTCCTGTCTTCACGAACGAGCAGCCGCATATCCTGCTGGTTCGATTGCGGCAGTTATTGCCCTTCGGAGATGACCGCTGCGGCGGCCCAGACGACCACAAGGGTCGCCCCTACGGCGGGACCGCTTCCTCGATCGCACAAACATGACAAGCACACTTGCCTATCCCTCCGTCGGAAACGCTATCCTGCCCTGGAACGGTGACACGATGGCGTGTTGGGCGAGGGGGCAGGGATGGCGGGTTTGGTCGGGAAGCCAGTTGGCGTGAAGCGGTTCGTCTCCGGAACGCGAGAGACGCTTCGGCCGGAGGCGGGGCGGCAAGTCTGCCCGATCTGTGGGCAGGTGACGTATCGGGCCCGGACGCTCGATGAGCCAGAACGGTGGTTCCGGTTCGACGACACCGCGCTTTACGTCGAGCACCGCTGCGAGGGGATGCTCCGGGCAACGCCGCCGGCCGGGATGCTCGCGACCCGTCGGGTTGGCGCCGACGTCAGGCCACCACGCCTGCCCGATGTCGTCGGGCCGATCGTCGCAGCGCAACATAGGACCGCGGTATCACCCGGAATACCCGCATCTCCTCGCCTCGTCGGGGCGCCAGCGTCTTCCGCTGAGGTTCCGCCGATCGAGACCGCTGCCGCGGCCGCTCAAGGAGTGGGTTGCACACTGGGGATGCCGCCGGCACCAAAGGCGACCATTCCCCTCTGGCGGTCCAGCACTGCTCTGACCTCTTCCCCAGTGACGTCTGGTCTAACTCGCCCTGCCCTCGGTTCGTTGCCAGCTCCGGACGCCCTCGCTCGGTCAGTGCTCGTTGATCCGTCTGTCGATGGGCTGACGATCAAGCCGCTGGATCATTCGGACGTAGTCAGCGGCGATGGCGGCTGTCTCCTTGACGAGCCGGCGACTATCCCGGAGCGTGAGGCGAACCGGCCGATCAGGTTCCTGAGCGATACCTCGGGCGTGGTGCCGGGATTGGTGACGCTCCAGTCCCGGATCGACGTGGCCGCTCCGGGCGATACGATCGAAATCTCGCCCGGGACGTACCGGGAGTCGCTGACGCTCCGTCATCTTCTCACCCTCCGGGCGACCGGTGAGGGCGTCATTCTCGCCCCGGACGATGGATTGGCGATCGCGCTGCTCGGCTGTGGCGTCACGCTGGAGAACGTCACCCTGCGACCGGCCGCTGGCGACGGGATCGTCGTCCGTCCGGCCGAGCGGTCGCAACCGGCGGCCCGGCCGACCGTCACCCTCACCGGCTGCCGGATCGAGGCACCCAACCGGGCGGTCTTCGCGATGATCGACGCCGTCACCGTCCGGCTGTTCGGAAGCACCATCGCGTCCGCGACCGGCTCCGGGCTGATGCTTCAGTCTGATTCCGCCATCCGCATGGAGGACGTGGCGATCACGGTCCGTGGCGGGCGGGGCGTCATGGCCAACGACCGCGCCATCCTCCAGCTCAGTGGGACGTCGATCGAGGGCTGCGGTGGTGACGGCATCCGGGTAGGGCGAGACAGCATCGTCTGGATGGACCAGGACGAGCCGGTCGAGATTCGCGGAAACGCTGGGCATGGGATCGCGATGGGACCGCGCTCGGCGGCGACGCTCCGTGGGACGGAGATCATCGCGAACCGAGGCTGGGGGATTCAGGCGCCAGCCAGCCAGCTCACTGTCACGGAGACTGTCAATGCCATCAACCGGTACGGGGCGCTGGACCCGACCGGCAATCCAGTTCTGACCGGGGCATGGGTTGTGACTTTGCCCAGTCCGGCGCCGGCCGAGACGGCTGCCCAGCTCGAGCCCGAGCCCGAGCTACGTGTCACGGTTCGGACCGGCACCGTCGTTGAGGCAGGCACCGTCGTTGAGCCATGGACCGTCGTTGATCTGGGCACTGTCGAGTTACAGGCCGTCGAGCCGGTTCTGTCGGACGAAGTCCCGGGCGAGTCGCTGGCGGTTGCTGCCTTGCCTGAGCTTGAAGGGGTTTACGCCGCAGGCCGCGAACTGGATGAGACGGTAATCACGCCGCTCAGGGACTACTCGGTGTGGGACGAGCCGAAGTTGCCGCCACATCCCAGCCGCGACCGGGCCGATGACCTCCTGCTGCGGCTGGTCATGATCGACGGAATCGAGGCGATCCGGCTCAAGGACCCGCGCTTCCGGTGGCTGGTCCGTTAACTCCCATCGTCCGCTGGTCTCGCGACCCTCCTCGTTGACGCCCTCGAATCGGCCGTGGCCCTCGCGATCGTGCCCGAGCGGACGGTCGATCTGCTTGACCGGTTGCTCGACTACATCGGCTGGCTCGGGACCCTAACGCTGGAGGAGGAGCTTCAGAGCATCGTCGCGCCTCTCACGAAGGACACGATGGCTCCGGCGATTCTGGCCCGGTTGGGCTGGGAAGGGCTGCCGCCCGTCACGCTTCAGGCGGCGAGCGAGATCGCGAACGTCACCAGGGAGCGCATCCGGCAGGTCCAGAACCGGATCAAGCAGGTCCTGGGCGAGGGAAGCATCTGGGCGCCGGTTCTCGATCGCGTGCTGGAGGCCGTCGTCTCGATCGTACCGACGCGGCCCGACCGGGCCGTGGACCACCTGCTCCGGCTCGGGCTCATCACCCAGTCGGCCGCCTCGGTCGACGGAATCATCGAGGCGCAGCGCGTCCTGGGCCGGACCAGCGGGTTGCGGCTGATCGACCGGTCCGGGTTCACGGTCCTGACCACGGACAGTGATGGTGCCGATGCCTTGCTCGGGGAATACGACGAGATCCGGGTCGCGGCCCAGAAACGCGTCAACAACCAGGGCATCGCCACGCTCGACGAGATCCGGCAGCACCTGGCCGGCCAGGAACGCGAGGTCTCGACCGCCACGATCGCCGAGGTGATCGAGCTGGGGGACGGGTACCGGGTCGTTGCCGGGGACCATGTCGTCCCGGCCAGCTGGGACACCCGCAACGCCCTCTGGAACCGGCTCGCGAAGATGCTCTGCCTGGCCTCCGGACTGCCCGTCGAGATGGCTGCGTGGCAGCTTGGTCGGGACGACCGGCGGGGATACCCGGCGACGCCAGAGACCCTGCGGATCTTCGTCGGCGCCCACCCGGAGCTCGAACTGCGTGACGACGGCATCCACTCCAGCGTCGAGATCAGCGAGGAGAGCGTTCTCAGCGACAGTGAGCGGACCCTGGTAGCGCTGTTCCGCGATCATGGTCCGGAACTCTCATTCACGGAACTGGTCCCCCTGGCCCTCGGCCCGACGTTCACGCGGGTGACGCTCGCCGTGCGGCTGGCGTCGTCCCCGGTGATCGTCAAGCTGGCCCGCAACCGCTATCGGCTCCTGACCGCGATCGATCGGCCCAGCGACGACCTCGCCACGGTGGTCGGCGACCTCTCAGAAATCATGGCCGACCCGGAGACCGATGCCGACGCCGACGCCGACGCCGACGCTCGTGCTGAGCTCGGAGCACCGGATGGCTTCGCTGAGGAGGATGAACCCAACCCTGAGCCGGAGCGCGATGCCGGGCAGGTGCCAGCCTTCGGGCTACCGCGCCTGGTGATGGCGCCCGGGGTCGAAGTCAGTATCCGTCTGCCGGACGCCGAGGTCGCGCCGGTCCATCAGGTGATCGCCGATCTGTTCGCTGGTCGGCTGCGCTGGCCGGCGGAGACCCGGCGGCAGCGCTGGTCCGCGACGCGGCTACCCGATCTGCTGGAGGCGATCTACCATGGTCTCCCACTCGGTCCGCTGGTTGTCCAGCGGCAGGTCGTCGCGGGACTGGATCGTCTGGTTCCGGACGAGACGACCCCCAGCGCAAGCGCCACTGCCGGACCAGGGGGGCCAGCGACCGTCGCCGACCTGGTCATCGTCGATGGGCAGCAGCGGCTGGCCTGGCTGGCCCGGCTGTTCAACCCGCACTACCGGATTCCCGGTCAACCGCAACTTGCCCCGATTCAGATCGGCTTTCAGCTCGACACCGCCCGGTTCTCGGTGGCCGGGCCGGACAGCGCCGCCGACCCGTTCCTGATCCCGGACATTGGTCCACTTGTTCGCGCCGAGGTGTCGCCGTGGCGAATCACCAGCGACTACCTGATCCGGCTGAGAAGGGTGCGGTCGGTGGACGAGATCACGGCAGACCGGCTCGCGACCGCGATCATGGCTGTGTCGGCCCTGCGGGAGGCCCATCTGACGATCCAGCCGGTTTCAGATCGCCTGCACCCGGAGGCGGTCGCGCACCTCTACGATCGTCTTCACAGGAGTTAATGCCGTCTTTATCACGCGACTGCAGGTTACGCGTAGTGGCCAGTCACCTGGAATGGGATGCGTCCCGGGGTTGTGCCCCGGCGCGGTTCCGCCGCGCGACCGACGCCGGATGCCCAGGAGTCACTCAAGAACTCCTGAAAAGATCGTACTTATCGGGTATGTTGATATTAGCCGATAGTCCTTATCGTGATCCGGCAATCAGTACCCATTTGTCGCAATTCATCGTTACCCTCATGTTCGCCAATCTCGTGAACCTGTAGCGTCCGCTTCCCCAAAACGGATGCATTACGACCATTCACGTCGAACGGCGGCCGTCGGAACTCGGACGATCGTCCCGTGGCTCCGCCAGACCGGGCGGCAGCATTATTGAGGCACACGCCCATGGAACTCAACGCCAGGTACGACGTCGTGATCGTCGGCTCCCGAGTTGCCGGGAGCGTCCTCGCTGCCCTGCTGGGCGACGCCGGCCTGAAGGTCCTGCTCATCGACGCGCAGTCCTTTCCGTCCGACACGCTCTCATCGCATCTGTTCCGGGGAGCCGGGTTGATCTCGGTTCTTGATCGACTTGGCGTTCTGGAGTCCGTTGAGGAGACAGGGCCACCGCGTCTGCTGCGCAACTACAACTATTCGGATGGTGTGCCACAGCCCAACCCCCGGCCGCCGCACCCCGGCCGGCTTGGGTTCTGCATGTCGGTCCGACGGGTGACGCTCGACAACCTGCTCATCCTTCGAGCGATTCAGTCGCCCTCGGTCGACTTCCTGCCCTCGACGACGGTCTGTCGCGTCCTCATGGACGATGAGAGCCGGGCGACCGGGGTCCAGCTCCGGACGCCCGACGGCCCCCGCGATGTCCGGGCGCGGATCGTGATCGGCGCCGATGGTCGCCACTCCACGGTCGCGAAGGCGGTCCACGCGGCGGTCGAGCGCCAGGTCCCGGCGGTGCGGGCGCTCTACTATTGTACGGTGACGGGTTTCGCCGGCATCGCGCCGGGTGCCGATGCCGGCGCGGAGTTCTCGCTGCGGGGCGACGAGATGGTCTACGCGCTGCCGAGTGAGTCCGGTGTCGCCTGCATCGCTACCTCGGTGAACCTGGAGCGATTTCGCTGGCTCCGCAAGGACCTGGAGCACAACTTCCGAACGGTCATCGCCGGGCACACCGCGATCGCGGAACGGTTCGGGGCCGCAACCCAGCTCTCCCCAGTGACCGGATACGGTCCGCAACCAAACTACGTCAAAGTCCCGATCGGTCCGGGCTGGGCGCTCGTCGGCGACGCCGGGATCTATCAGGATCCATGGAGCGGACAGGGCATGGACATGGCCGGTCTGCACGCCACCTTCCTGGCCGAGGCGCTGGTCAACTGGCTGGTCGATGGGCAGTCGGAGACAGACGCGCTGGCCGAGTATCACGTCCGCCGGGATGAGCACGCGCTGCCGGTCTTCACCAGTACGACTACCCTGGCGACCGACCTCAGCCGGGTCGCCGCGCTGTGGGGCTTCCCGGTCCCCGAACCAGTCGTGATTCCGGAGCGGGAGCTGGAGGCCCAGCCGGCCTGAGCCCGGGAGCGCCCCCACCCCAACCCCTCCCCATCTGCGGATGGCGAGGGGCTCCGTCTGTCGGCTGCGCCTTCCTGATAGCGCGATCGGCGTCGTTCGTAGGGGAGGCTACGGCCACCGGACTCTTCTCCCCTACCACGTCTGTCGCCATCTGGCGGATCTGGTCCTTACAGAGGCATGCTGAAGGGCGATGCGGTGGCTGGTCAGGGCCAGCGAACCTGAAGACCATGCCCTTATGGAATCGGCACAGCTCGCTTCAGGTCCGCAGGACCCGCTTGAGCTACCCCGCTGCCTCAGTCGTTCGGATGAGATTGCTGGGTAGGCCATCAAGCAGGCCTTCAGCGCCGGCTGGTCGCCAGAGTGGCACTGCCGTGGTGGAGAGCGCGGTTGGCCATGGGGCGATCTCGACGGTCTGCCCTCGCTCGGCCGAGTCCAGGCCGCTCAGGATCACCTCCATGTTGCGCCAGCTCTGCGCGACCGTCGAAATGACCGGGGCAGCACCGGTGACAGCTTCGTGGAAGTTCAGGAACTCGTTCAGATAGCCACCGTCGGCGCCTTCGACCTTGTATGACTCGATCGTCCCGTCCGGCCGATGGATCTTCGTCCCGCGCCAGCCTGTCGTCATGACTGCCTCGGTGCCGTACAGTCGCATCTCACCGGGCTCGGATGGGACGGACAACTCCGGATAGCACGCGGTGTAGTTCCCGACCGTTCCAGAGACGAACCGGAGGTTCAGCGTCAGGTCCGACGGGCCGCCGTGGGTGCTGTTCGCGTCCTGGGTCTCGCCCGAGACCCGGACGGCATCGCCGAGCAACAGCCGGATCTGGGCAGTGTGGTGGACGCCGGCGTCGAGATGTGGCCCACCAGCGTAGCCCGGATCGTGGCGCCAGGGCGTGCTGGAGAACTGCCCCTCCCGTGGGACCAGTTGCGACACCTGCCGCCAGGCCGCGAGGTGGACCCGGCCGATCGTGCCGTCATCCAGCAGGGACCGGGCGACGCGGAGGTCGTCCCGGTAGAAGACGTTCTCGGCGATCAGCACCGTCAGCTGCGGGTACTGGGCGGACAGCTCGACAAAGGCCCGGCCCTCCTCCGCGTTGGAACCGGCTGGCTTCTCGCAGATGACGTGCTTGCCCGCCTCCAGTGCCGCCCGGGTGACGGGCAGGTTGAGCGGAATTGGCAGTGAGATCAGCACGGCGTCGACATCGTTGCGACCGAGCAGGTCGTGGTAGTCAGGCACGAAGGCACTCATTGGCGTTCCGCTGTAGGCCGCGAACCGTTCGGCGTTGGGCCGCGACCGGTTGTTGAAGGCCGTCACACGGAACTGTGCCGTGAGCTGCTTGAGGGCCGGCCAGTGCAGCTTCTCGACAGCGAGCCCGGTTCCGACGATTCCGAGGCGAATCTGATGGGTGTCCTGAGCGGAGATGGCCACGCTACATCCTTCTTCACTACGCATGCGGTCTTTGCCAGCGACGGTCGGTGATCGGGTCGCCATTGCTACATCATGAACTATCCCAGCCGCCAGGAACAGATCCACTGCCATCAATGAAGGAAGTGAAAGGACCAGCGTGATCTGAACCGGACGGTTCCCGGTTCTGTCGATACAGAGATGGGCCATGTTGAACGCAATAGCGTGAACGAAAGTCGAGGCCTCCCATCGTGGCCAGTCAAACAGTGCAAAGCAATGGTTGATCAGTGACCTCGTCGATGAATTCGACGAGCAATTCATCCTGTGACGGACGTGGCACAGGCTATGCGCCCCTGCTGATGCGAGGGGCGGTCAGGCGGACTGCCGCAAGTCAACAGGAGTACTAACCATGGATAACACGAGTACCAGCACGTCCGGCGAGTGGATCGTTCAGCCGGGCACCGACGTCTACGGCACGGACGACAAGAAGATCGGCAGCGTCGACGACATTCAGGGCGAGTACCTCGTCGTTCACCAGGGATTCTTCTTCCCGAAGGACCACTACATCCCGTTCTCGGCGATTGCCAGCCACACCGACGACCGGATCAACCTGAACGTGTCAGCCGATGAGGCCAGCAACATGGACTGGGATCAGATGCCGACGACGGGCACGACGACTCAAGGCTACGCAACCAACGACTACGACGCCGCTAGCGTCCCGGGCACGACGAGTGCCGCCGGGTACTCGACTGGCGCGACGGAGACCGCTGCGACGGGCACCACGGCTGGGTATGCGACCGAACCGTCGGGCGGTTACGTCGCCGATACGACCGCTGGCTACACCACCGACACTGCGGGTGGGACGACGCCATTCGAGCATCGCACTGACGGCTCCGCGGTACATATCCATGACACCGACGACATTCGTGTGCCGGTCGTCGAGGAGGAGTTGTCAGCGACGAAGCGTGGCGTTGAGCGCGGTGCGGTCCGCGTCGAGACCAACGTCACCGAGCGTGAGGAGACCCTCAGCGTGCCGGTCACCGAGGAGCGTGTCCACGTCGAGCGCCGCACTGTCGATCGCCCGGCCGATGCCACCGACATCTCCGCAACCGGCAGCGTGATCGACGTGCCGGTCTATGGCGAAGAGGTCGACATGCAGAAGCAGGCTCGCGTCGTCGAGGAAGTGGAGATCTCCAAGGACGCCGTCCAGGAGACTCGCCAGGTCTCGGGCACCGTCCGGCGCGAGGACGTCGAGGTCGTCGATGAGACCGTCACGACCGACGGAACCAGGACCGACACGAATCGCTCCCGTAGGTAGCACCTGCCAGGATCAGATCAAAACCCAGCGATG
>JAABUN010001028.1_pt1 | contig 66538 bp, 64 predicted proteins | sample 5559311 | NCBI WGS metagenome assembly JAABUN01 (sample SAMN10711877, study PRJNA513370) | rock metagenome | isolation source: Antarctica rocks | place: Antarctica: Victoria Land, Siegfried Peak sud
AGGTTGCGGGCGAAGGCGAACGGGAAGTTGACCATCTGGTCGGCCTTGTACTGGTCGAGCAGGGCGGTGTTGGACGGCGAGCCGGCGGTCTGCTGCATGGCGAGCACGTCGCTCTTCATGCCGCTGTAGAGCTGCACGCTGTTCTGCACGTTGTAGTTGGTGTCCTGGACGTCGAGCTCGACCTTGTACTTGCCGCACACGCCGCCCTCGGCGTTGCGCTGCTCCCAGTACAGCTTCTCACCGTTGCTGAGGTCGGTGGCGATCGCCGCGAACACCCCGCTGAGGTCGGTGAGCACGCCGAGCCGGATGGTCTGGCCCTGCACGCCGGTGCCGGACTTCACCTGCCCGGCGCCGGCCGAGCCTGCCCCGGCATCCTGGGCCTTGCTGCTGCAGCCGGACGCCGCCAGCACGGCGGCCACCGCCAGCGCGACGGCGCCGCGACGCTTGCGTGAGCTCATGTGGGACTCCCCCTCGAGGTCCGCCGGCGTCCGCCGGGGCGTGAGCGTCCCGACCGTGCGGGCCGCCGTCAAGCACGGGTGCCACCAGCCGGCGGCAGGCACCGGCGTAGCGTCGCCGCCACCTCGTCGAGGAGGAGGGCGGTCGTCGATGAGTGGTCCCCTAAGCGGGCTGCGGGTCCTGGATCTCGGGCAGTACGTCGCCGGCCCGCTCGTGGCCATGATGCTGGCCGACGCCGGCGCGGACGTCGTGCGGGTCGATCCGCCGGGTGGGCCGGTCTGGAGGCACCCCGGTAACGCGGTGCTGCAACGAGGCAAGCGCAGCGCCGTTTTCGACCTGCACCACGCGGGCGAGCGCGAGGCGGTGCTGCGCCTGGCCCGGACGGCGGATGTCCTGGTCGAGAACTTCCGACCCGGCGTCATGGAGCGCCTGGGCCTGGGCTACGAACATCTCAGCGCGGGCAACCCCGGCCTCGTCTACTGCGCACTGCCCGGCTTCGGCAGCGACGACCCGCGTGCCGGTCTGCAGGGCTGGGAGGGTGTGGTGGAGGCGGCGGCCGCCGCCTACGCGCCGACCTGGCTCAACCCGGGGGCGGAGCCGGCGTTCTCCGCCCTCACCGTGTCCTCGAACTTCGCGGCCTTCATCGGTGCCAACTGCGTCCTCGCGGCTCTCGTCGCCCGGCAGCGGTGGGGGTTCGGGCAGCGGGTGGAGGTCCCGCTCTACGACGCCACGTTCGAGGCAATCGGCATGCTGGGCCAGCGGCTGCAGCAGGAGCAGCGGCTGCCCATGCACGCCGCCTCGAATGCCGACTACCCCTGTGCGGACGGGCAGTGGGTACGCCTGGTGCTGCTCGCGCCCCGGCACCTGCAGTGGCTCGTGGAGCGCTTCTTGCCGCCCGAGGTCCGCGAGCCGGGGATGGCCGACAACGCCGTGCTCGCCGCCCGGCCCGACCTCGCGGGACGGCTGCGTCAACGCATCGCGGAGATGATGCTGACGCGGCCGGCAGCCGACTGGGACCGCGACATCAACGCTGCGGGCATCCCCATCGCGGTGCACCACTCGAGCCGTCACTGGCTGCGCGGGGACGAGCAGGCGAAGGCTGTCGGTGCGGTCCTGCCGCTGCGCGACCCGGAGCACGGCGACACCGTGCAAGCCGGCTTCCCGGTGTCGATGAGCGTCACGCCGCCCGAGGCCGGTGGACCCCGCCGGCAGCTGGGCGCGGACACCTCGGCCGTGCAGGCGGGCTGGTCGTCGCCGCCCGCGGCCGTCAGCCGGGTCCCCGGCCTGCCGGCGGGCGACCCCGCCGCCGGGGCCCTGTCCGGCATCCGGGTGGTCGACCTTACGCAGGTGTGGGCCGGACCGACCGCCGGGCGGATCCTCGGCGAGCTCGGCGCGGACGTGGTGAAGGTCAACAGCCCGACAAACTGGATGCTGGGCCACCTGCTCGTCAACAGCGGGAAGCGCACCGCCCTTGTCGACCTCGCCGCGCCCGAGGGACGAGATGTCGTCCTGCGCCTCGCGGCGACGGCGGACGTGTTCCTGCAGAACTTCTCGGCCGACACCGCCGGACGGCTCGGGATCGGCGAGCCGGCCGTGCGGCAGGCACGGGGGGACGTCGTCTACGCCTCCTTGAGCTGCTACGGCTACCGCGGGCCGCGGGGGGACCAGCGGGGCTGGGAGCCACTCGGTCAGACGCCCACCGGCCTGATGCTGCGCGCCGGCGGGGACGCGCCGAGGTGCTCGTCGTTCGCGGTCTGCGACTACGGGTCGGGGCACCTGCTGGCGTTCGGCATCCTGCTCGGCCTCTACCACCGCTTGCGGACGGGCGTCGGTCAGCACGTGCAGTCCTCGCTGGTCCAGGCCGGGACCTACCACCAGGTGCCGTGGCTGGTGGACTTCCCCGGCCGGGCGTGGGACGAGCCGAGCGGCCGGGCCGCCGCGGGGTGGGGCCCGCTCGACCGGATGTACGCCGCGGCCGACCGCAGCTTCTACCTCGCCGTGGACAAGGATGACCTGCGCCGGCTCGCTGAGGTGGAGGGCCTGGACGGGCTGGACCGGGTGCCGGCGGACACCGTGCAACAGGTGCTGGCGCAGCGCTTCGCCGGCGACACCGCACGGACCTGGGTCGAGCGGCTGACAGCGAGGGGGGTGGCGGCGCAGGTCTGTCACGATGTCGCGGAGGTGATGGCAGACCCGCTGAGTCGTCAACGGGGCCTGTCGGTGGTGCGCGAGCACCCAGGCGTCGGTCCCGTCCGCAGCATCGGGCCGGGGCCTCGGATGTCGGTCACTGCGGTACGGGCCGGTCGTCCGGTCGGGCTGCCCGGTGCGGACACGCGGGCGGTGCTCGCTGAGCTCGGCCTGGCCGACCGCTACGGCACGCTGGTCGGCGCCGGCGTGGTCGCGGACCGCCTGGCACCGGACGCCCCGCTGATGCTGTAGCGCCGCCGGGCCCGAGGACGCGCCGGCGTGAGCGGTCCCGGTCAGGACGTACGCGTCACAACGACGCCGGCAGCCTCGCGGTCCCAGGTGCCGGCCAAGACACCGTCGGCGCGAAGGACCGCCTTGTCCACCTCGGGCAGCGCGGTCTCGGCACTCACGGCAGGAGGGTGATTGACGCCGACGGCACTGTCGATGAACGCTCGACGCCATGGTGAGGTCTGAGTGCTCTCCCGACTGCTGATCGCCAACCGAGGCGAGATCGCGATCCGGGTCGCCCGGGCGGCGGCCGAGATGGACGTGCCGAGCGTCGCCGTGTACGCGCAGGACGACGCCGGCAGCCTGCATGTCAGGAAGGCCGATGCCGCTGCGCCCCTTCGCGGTTCGGGCGTCCCGGCCTACCTCGACGTGGCGGACCTGCTCCGGGTGGCAGCGGAGGTCGGGGCCGACGCGGTCCACCCTGGCTACGGGTTCCTCAGCGAGAACGCGGCTTTCGCCCGGCGCTGCGCCGAACGCGGGCTCACCTTCGTGGGGCCGCGCCCCGAGCTGTTGGACGCGTTCGGCGACAAGACCCGGGCGCGTGCGCTCGCCGGGGCTCGGTCTGCCCGTGCTCGCCGGGTCGGCGGGGCCGGCCTCCCTGGACGAGGCGGTGGTGTTCTTCCGGTCGCTGCCCGAACCCGCTGCGGTGATGCTCAAGGCGGTCGCCGGCGGCGGTGGGCGCGGGATGCGACAGGTGCACCGCGAGGCAGACCTCCCCCAGGCCTACCGACGGTGCCAGTCCGAGGCGCTGGCCGCCTTCGGCAGCGACGAGGTCTTCGTCGAGGAGCTGCTGCTCTCGGCGCGGCACGTCGAGGTGCAGATCCTCGGTGACGGCTCCGGGGCGGTCACGCAGCTCGGCGAGCGCGACTGCAGCATCCAGCGCCGGCACCAGAAGCTGGTCGAGGTCGCCCCGAGCCCAGGGTTGCCGTCGCAGCTGCGGGACCAGTTGCTGGCAGCGGCAGTCCGGCTCGGTGAGTCGGTGCGTTACGAAGGCCTCGGCACCGTGGAGTTCCTCGTCAGCGGTGGGCGGTTCGCCTTCCTCGAGGTGAACCCGCGGCTGCAGGTCGAGCACACGGTCACCGAGGAGGTCACGGGGGTGGACCTCGTGCGGACGCAGCTGGCGTTGGCGGCGGGCTCGTCGTTGGAGGTGCTGTCGCTCAGCCAGCGGGACGCCCCGCTGCCGGTGGGCACCGCCCTGCAGGCCCGCATCAACCTGGAGACGATGCACCCGGACGGCACCACGACACCGTCGGCCGGCACGTTGAGCGCCTTCGAGATGCCGTCCGGTCGTGGGATCCGGGTCGATGCTGCCGGCTACTCCGGCTACCGGACGAGCCTGCGCTACGACGGGCTGCTCGCCAAGCTAATCGTCCACGACCGGTCGGCGGACTTCGGGGTGATCGCCGGGCGCGCGTACCGGGCGTTGTGCGAGTGCCAGGTCGAGGGCGCCGACACGAACCTGCCGGTGCTGGCGGGCATCGTCGCGCACCCCGAGTTCGTGGCGGGCGGCTTCACCACCGACTTCGTCGACCGGCACCTCGCCGACATCCTCGCCTCGGGCGATGCGCACCCCCGGCTGTTCGCCCCGGGCACCGCGGGCCCGGCGCCGCTTCGACCCGCCGCCCCGGACGCCGCCGCCCACGCGGTGCCGCCGCACATGCACGGGCTGTACGCCGAGGCGGCAGGCACGGTCGTCGCGACAGAGGCAGCCGACGGTGACGTGGTGGCTGCCGGCGCCGCCCTCGTCGTCCTCGAGGCGATGAAGATGGAGCAGGTCGTCACCGCCCCCGTCGGCGGCATCGTCCGGCGGATCACGGTAGCCCTCTCCGACACCGTCGCTGGAGGCGACCTCGTCGCGGTCCTCGAGCCGACCGAGGACGAGGGCGCTGCGGCCGAGGTCCACGAACAGTTCGATCCCGAGCACATCCGCCCGGACCTCGCCGAGGTCCTGGACCGGCACGCGGCAGGGCGCGACGAGCAGCGTCCCGCTGCGGTGGCGCGGCGACGACGCGCCGGTCTGCGGACGGCCCGGGAGAACCTCGGCGACCTGTGCGACGAGGGCAGCTTCGTCGAGTACGGGCCGCTGGCCATCGCCGCCCAGCGTCAGCGGCGGTCGTTAGCGGACCTCATCGAGCGCACGCCGGCCGACGGCCTCGTCGCCGGCACCGCGACGATCAACGCCGAGCTGGTCGGTCCGGACCGGGCCCGGGCAGTCGTCCTGTCCTACGACTACACCGTCCTCGCCGGCACCCAGGGCTTCGTCAACCATAAGAAGAAGGACCGGCTGTTCGAGATCGCGGCGCAGCGCCGGCTGCCCGTTGTCGTGTTCGCCGAGGGGGGTGGCGGGCGCCCCGGCGACACTGACGGCAGCTGGGTGTCGATGCTCGACGTGCCCGCCTTCCACCTGTTCGGCAGGCTCAGCGCTCTGGTCCCCCTCGTGGGGGTTGCCGCCGGCCGCTGCTTCGCCGGGAACGCAGCGCTGCTGGGCTGCTGCGACGTGATCATCGCCGTGGCGGGCTCCAGCATCGGCATGAGCGGGCCGGCGATGATCGAGGGCGGTGGGCTCGGCGTCGTGCACCCCGACGAGGTCGGACCGACCAGTGTCCAGGTCCCGAACGGCGTCGTGGACGTCCTCGTGCCCGACGAGGCCGAAGCCGTCCGGGTAGCCCGGCAGTACCTGTCGTACTTCCAGGGTCCGGTGGGAGGTTGGCGGGCTCCGGACCAGCGGAAGCTGCGGCACCTGGTCCCGCAGAACCGGGCCCGGGTGTACGACATCCGTCGGGTCGTGCGTGCTCTGGCGGACGAGAACTCCGTGCTGGAGCTGCGGGCCGGCTTCGGACCGGCCATGGTCACCGCGCTGGTCCGGATCGAGGGCCGGCCGATGGGGCTGGTCGCGAACAACCCGGCGCACCTCGGGGGGGCCATCGACCGGGACGGTGCGGACAAGGCGGCCCGGTTCCTGCAGCTCTGCGACGCGTTCGGCCTGCCCGTGGTGTCACTGTGCGACACGCCGGGGTTCATGGTCGGCAGGGACTCGGAGCAGCAGGCTTCCGTGCGGCACTTCAGCCGACTGTTCGTCATCGGGGCCAACCTGAGTGTCCCCTTGGGGATGATCGTGCTGCGCAAGAGCTACGGCCTCGGCGCGCAGGCCATGGGCGGTGGCAGCCTCAAGGCGCCGGCGTTCACGGTGGCCTGGCCCACGGGCGAGTTCGGTGGGATGGGCATCGACGGGGCGGTGCGGCTGGGCTACCGCAAGGAGCTGGAAGCGGTCGAGGACGCCGGGCAGCGGCAGGCGCTGTTCGACCGCATGGTCGCGGCGGAGTACGAGAAGGGCAAGGCCGCGAACACCGCTACCGTCTTCGAGATCGACGACGTGATCGACCCGGCGGACACCCGCCGGTGGATCACGTCCGGGCTCCCGGTGGCCGCGGACCCGGCGCCAGGGCGCAAGAGGCGTCCCTGCGTCGACACCTGGTGAGCTCGGCCGCGAAGCGGTCCGCGGTCAAGGGCGGTGGAACAGGTAAGCCTGGGCATGGTCGCAGCCCACATTGCGGAGAACGTCGCGCTGTCCGGCAGTCTCCACCCCTTCGCCCAGGACGGTCATGCCCAGCCGGTGAGCCAGCTGGACGACGGTCCAGGCGATGCTGGTGTCTCGATCCTTGTCCGGCAGGTTGGTGACGAAGGAACGATCGAGGCCCGCCGCCTGCCGGTGCTGGACCCCCGCGGCCGCCAGCTGCATCTGTCCTGCGGCTGGGCTGCGGCCCTTGCTTTGCGCACGGCAGGGCAGGGTGACCAGCCGAGGAGCTTCGTCGGTGTCTACGTGGAGAGCGGAGGGGATGAACATGGAGGTCGTGCGATGGGCTGGCCTTGCTGAGGTGAGCGGGCCGGCGCTGGTGTTCGTCTGGCTGGGCATGGTGTTGGCCATCTCGTTCCTGGAGACACCGCTGAAGTTCCGGGGCCCGGGGATCACCGTGCCACTGGGGCTCGGCGTCGGTCGGGTGATGTTCCGGGCTCTCAACACCGTCGAGATCGCGCTGGCGGCCCTGCTTGTCCTCAGCGGGCTGGCGGGGGCGTTGCCAGCCGTCGGCTGGGGCCTGCTCGCCGGCCCACTGCGTGCTGCTCGCTGTGCAGGTGCTGGCACTGCGACCGCGTCTGGACCGGCGGGTGAGCCAGATCCTCGCCGGAGGCGTGCCGCCCCGGTCGCACCTGCACCTGCGTACATCGGCCTGGAAGTCGGCAAGGTCCTCGCCCTGCCTGTGCTGGGCGTCCTACTGCTCAGGAGGGCCCGACCATGACCGGGCCGGTGCCCGCCGCGCGCACCGAGACGCCAGAGGCTGCGGACGTAGGTGGAGACGCCGCATGCTGGCTGCGATGGGTCTGTGCTGTCTGCGGCGCCCTCGACGAGAACCAGGCGTCACCGACCTGCGGGCGATGCGGCGCTGTTCTGGCGCCACTGGATTGAACGCGTACTCCGCGATCCAGCGCGCGTCGTCGCCGAGCAACCGCGACCCGGAGCCGACGAGTTGGCCCAGCGGTGCGACCACGCATCGACCGAGAGCTGCGATGTGCACGGCTGAACGAGGAAGGACACCGCGACATGCCTGACCCTGGGGCAGAGACACCCGCAGCGGCGAACACCGAACCGCCGACCGAAGCGAAAGTTCAGGTGGTGCAGGTCGTGGACGTCGCGGCACTGCTGGCACGGGCACAGACCGAACCGGAGCGCCGGGTGCTGTGGTCGGCCAGCAACCAGCTGCACACGAACCTGGTGACGCTGCCAGGCGGCGAGACGATCGCTGGACACACGGAGAACGACCTCGACGTGACGCTCACCGTGCTCGTGGGCTCGGTCGAGGTCCGGCACGGGACCGACGACGCAGGACGGACGGTCCACATCACCGCGCCGTCTGTCGTGGTACTGCCGGCTGGCACGAGGCGGTCCATCACCGCCGGGCCGCAGGGGGTCACCTACGTCACCGCTCATCGCATCCGCACAGGGCTCCTGCCTCGCCGGCGATGACGTCGTGTCCCGACGGGCCTGACCGTCGGTGGGAGAGCCACCGCCGGGTCCCGCTCGGGTTCTGAGACCGCCTGGAGCCCTCAGGTGCCTGTCGTTCCACCCTTGGCTGTCTCCACGCGGCCGCTCGCCAAGCCGTACAGCGTCAGCGCACCCCGGCATTCGGAACTCCGCTCGCGGCCCTCCACCGGTCGCCGGTCGTCGAAGGCGTCTCTCCCGTTGTCTCGGCGTGGCGGCCCCTCGGGCCGGGCTCAACTCGCCGTCAAGACCACGCAGCAGCGGTCGTCGGCCGGGTCCAGTCGGGCGTCGATTCGGCCGGCGGGGAGCCGGTCGGCCACGCCGGACAGCAGCGCATGGTTCATGCCGCAGACCAGGGCGGTGTGCTCCTGGGCCAGCGCGTCGAACGGGCAGTTGATGAGGGTGAGCTCGTCGCCGCGGAGGCGCGGCTCGTAGCCGTGCGTCGCCAGCGTGCGCGCGGTGACCTCCAGCAGCTGTTCGCGGGTCGGCTGGGCCCCGAGCGCTACGCGGGCCTGGTCGCCGACGCTGCGCCCGCACTCGGCGGCGACGGCCTGCAGCGCCTCGGCGACCGGCGTGCCGTCGCGACCGGAGTCCTCGATGGCCCGCGCCATGAGCTGCCCGGCGAGCCCGTAGCGGCGCTCGGGCAGGCTCACCGACACCTCCCGCGGAGAGCGGGCATAGACCTTCGAAGGCCGTCCCGCACCCGGGCCGCGCCGGCCGGACAGACGCTGGTACCCGGTCACGAGCAGCCCTGCCTCGACGAGCTTGTCCAGGTGGAACTTCGCGGTGTGCCGCGCGACGCCGACGCCCTCGCCGGCCTGGTCGCGGCTGACCGGCGCGGGCTGCGCGCTGACGTACAGGTACAGATCCCGGCGAGCCGGGTCGGCGAGCGCTGCAACCCCCGACACCTGATCGGCGAACTGGTCGACGTCCATGCCTCAACCCCCCTTCTAACAGACAGAACTCTTGACGCAATGCCTCTTCGTCTCTACCGTCCACCCTAGTGTCCCCTAGAACGTGGAGGCAACGATGACCTCGAGCATCAGCCGCACGACCCACGCCGGGGCGCGGCCGCACAACGGGAACGACCCGGGCTACCAGGCGTTCGTGCTGCTGCGGACCGCGTTCATCCTCGCCCCGATCACGTTCCGCTCACCTGCGCCCCGACCGTCCTCGGCCGACCCGGCGTCCACACCCGGCTGATCGGCCCCTGCGGTCGACTGCCAGCCCCCCCCCGTCACCCCCAAAGGAAGGAGGAACGCCATGTGCAAGGAGTGCGGTTGCGAGACGACCACCAGCACCGAGAAGAGCACCGAGAAGAAGTAGCCCAGACAAGGCCCGATCACGTCGGCGCACGGTGACCTGCTCGCCGTGCGCCGACCTGTGGCCGGCCCCGCCGGCCCCACCGCCACCCAACCCCACCTGACCGCCGCCGCCGCCGCGCCGCAACAGCCATCGCCGACTCCGAGGAACCGCATGAGTACGCACTCGATCCCCGACTTCACCGCTCCGGCAGAGGGCGAGCTCACCTGCGTTCGGGTCGACGGCCACCCGGTCGCCCTCGCGGTCGCCGACGGGAACCTGTACGCCTTCGACGACACCTGCACCCACGCCCACTGCTCCCTGGCCGACGGCGAGGTCGAGGGCCGCACGGTGGTCTGCCCCTGCCACGCCGGCACGTTCGACATGACCACCGGCGCGGTGCTCAGCGGACCGCCCAGGACCGCGCTGCGCACCTACCCGGCCCGCCTGGTCGACGGCGCACTGGAGCTGAACCTCGACGCCACGGCGCCGGCCTCCGGCGCGCGATGAGCACGCCGTCGGCACACCCGACGGCGAAAGCAGGCCGAGTTCTGGTCGTCGGCGCGAGCCTGGCGGGCGCGACCGTCGCCGCGACCCTGCGCGAGGCCGGGTACACCGGGCAGGTCACGCTGCTCGGCGAGGAGAACGCCCTGCCGTACGAGCGGCCGCGCTGAGCAAGACCTACCTGACCGGCACGACCGACGCCGACGCGCTGCTGGTCCACTCCGCGCAGTTCTACGCCGAGCAGGGCATCGCGCTGCGTCTGGGCGAGACAGCCGTCGCCCTGGACGTCGACCGCCACCACGTCCGGCTCGCCTCGGGCGAGCAGGTCCCGTACGGCACGCTCGTCGTCGCGACCGGCGCGCGCAACGTCCGACCACCCATTCCCGGGATCGACCTGCCCGGCGTCCACCAGCTCCGGACCCTCGCCGACGCCGACGCGCTGCGGGCGGCCCTGGGTGGCGCGCTGACCGCCGTCACCGTCGGGATGGGCTTCATCGGCTGCGAGGTCACCGCGACCCTGCGCGGCCTGGGCCTCGCGGTCACCGCCGTCGACGCGATGCCCGGACCGCTCTGGGGACCCCTGGGGCCAGACCTGTCGGCCGTCGCCCGCCGATGGCACGAGCAGCACGGCGTCCGCGTCCTGCCCGACCAGAACGTCACCGCGTTCCTGCCCGATCCCACCGGCACCGCCATCGCCGCCGTCGAGCTCGCCAGCGGCGAACGGCTCCCGGCCGGCCTGGTCGTCGTCGGCGTCGGCGTCGGCGTCGACGTCGACGGCCGCACCAGCCTGCCGGACATCTACGCGGTCGGGGACGTCACCGCCACCTGGGACCAGGCGGCCGGCAGGCACCGCCGTCACGAGCACTGGTCGTCCGCCATCGCTCAGGCCCGCCGCACCGCCCGGCACATCGCCGGCGTAGCACCCGAACCGTTGCCGCCGCCGTACTTCTGGTCCGACCAGTACGACAAGACCCTGCAGTACAGCGGCGAGCACACCGCCGACAGCCAGCTCGTCCTGCGCGTCGACCCGACCCAGCCCGAACAGCCGCTGAGTGGCTTCTTCCTGGCCGGTGAAACGCTCACCGCGGTCCTGGCCGTGAACGACGGCAGGCAGTTCCGCCGGGCGCAGCGCCTGCTCGGGCTCACCCCCGACCCCGCCGACCTCACCGACCCGACGGTCGACCTCCGGCACCTCGTGCCCACGCCCGTCCAGTCACCGTGACCCGGCCACCTCAGCCCCAGGAGAGCGCGTGAAGCCGTACGACGTCCTGGAACAGGCCCGCGCCCTGGACCCTTCGCGCGCTGCCTCGACGGGCTGTCGTGCGCCGTCTCCGGACATCGCCGCCGCGGTTTGCTCGCGCGCCGCCACCGGGCTGGCGACAACGCCCAGCAAGGCGTCGCGGTCCAGGGGACGGTCGTCAGCAACAGGGCCCGGGTCGACGGCCGGGAGCAGGCGCTCCAGCGGATCCGGCCAATGATTCTTCGCGCGACGGGCCACGTCGCCGGGTCGCATGAGTCCCGGTGCTGGCCCGGTGCTGGGCGTTGCTCACCCGGGCACGGTCTCGAAACGTCCTCGACCGTTGATCCGGTACACCTCGAAGCCGCTGTCCAGGGTGAAAATCCGCCGCTGCCCGCGCTCCTCCGCAAGAGCAACCAGCGTGGCGTCCGCCAGGTCCATCGGCAGGTCTGCGTACTTGGCCATCAACCGGGCGCTGCGCTGCACCGCAGGCTCGGACAGGTCCGCCAGCACCAGCCGCCCGGTCGACACCAGCCGCCACAGCGCCTCCCGTCCGCGAGGACCGCCGGCGCGCGAGAGCAGGTACAACGCTTCGGTGAACGCCGGCCACGTCGTCAGCAGCGGCAGGGCCAACCCGGTCAACGCCGACCGACAAGCCTCATGGTCCGGCTCATCAGCATCGATCAGCGCCACCAAGGGCCCGGCATCGGTCAGCGTCACCCGCGCGACCCGCGCTCAGCCAGGCCCTCCCGGAACGCATCCCCGGTGCGCCGGGCCCGCCCGCCGCCCCCGTGGACGACGCCGAGGACGTCCTCGAAGGCCCCCGAGCTCTCGACGAGCGTCGCCTGAGCGCGCTCGTCGACCGCCCGGCGGATGAACTCCGAGAGCGACTCCCCTCGCATCGCCGCGGCGCGCTGGAGGCGCTCCTCGAGCTCGTCGTCCAGTCGTAGGCTCCGCATCCGCCGATCGTATCACTACGCGGTCGGTGATGTAATACGAGACAGCCGTCCGGCAGCGCGACGAACCGGTTGTCGAGGCGCAGCGCCGGCTCCACAACGCCGGGTGCCACGAGGTCGACCGCCGCTCGTCGATGACCCACGAGCCGACCTCGCGCTGCGGCGCTGCACCAGCCCGATGCGCTCGAGCAGCTCGACGACGGTGCGCTCCCGGCGGGCGTCGACCGTCTCGCCGGGGTCACCAGGCTCCAGGAGCCGGTCGGCGATGCTCGGTAGGTTGGTCGAGCGCTGCCGGTCCGGGGGCGCGAACAGGTCGCGCTCGCTGGCCAGCGGCAGGGCCGACCGGAACGTCGGGTGATGGAGGTAGACGGCCTCCTGGACGAAGGGCAGCAGCTCGCGCGGGTCCTCCCGCGGCCGGCGCTCCTGCTGGGCGCGCAGGTACAGCTCGTCGCGCAGCCGGCCGGCCAGCCGCTGGGCCTTGCGGCGGGCCAGCTTCAGCGGCGAGTCCTCCGGGCGCTTGCCGTCGCGGCGCCAGGTCAGGTCGTCACCCCGGAGCGTGCTGGCGTACCATTTGAGCTCGACGAGGTGCAGCCGGCGATCCAGGACCAGCAGGTCGACCTCGTGCCGGTTGCCCTGGCCGTCGCGGAACTCGACGTTGGACCGGGCGCGGGAGGGCGACACCTCCGGCAGCAGCGCGGCCGTGCGGATCTGCTCCAGACCCTCCCCCCGCCGGGCGTGCTGCTCGAGGTGGGCGACCGGGGCGTCGCGGGCACGGGCGGCGTCGTCGTCGGGCCGATCCGCAGGGCGACCTTGGCGCACGCGGTCGGCACGAGCACCATGCCGGCGCCGTCGACGGGCGGCACGTCGATGCCGACGACCGAGACCGCCGGGCCGCGCCAGAGCCGCGAGGTCAGGCTGCGGGTGCCGATCAGCTGCACCCCGTCGAGCACCCCCGCGTCGGCGCGCAGCGCCTGCTCGCTGAGGTCGAGCGGGTCGGCCTCCTCGCGGACGAGCCCGGCCCCGGCCACATCGCCCGCGTCGTCGTGCAGGGTCGCGAGCAGCCGCGACAGCGCGGCGAGCGCGTCGGGGACCGGTCCGCCGTAGACGCCGTTGTGCAGCGGATGGTCGAGCACCCGCACCTCGACGACCGCGCTGACCCCGCCGCGCAGTGAGGTCGTCAGCGACGGCACGCCGACCCGCCACATGGTCGAGTCGTCGATCACGATCGTCGGCCGCCAGCAGGTCGCGGTGCTCGGCGAGCAGCGCCAGCAGCGAGCGCGAGCCGATCTCCTCCTCACTATCGACGAGCACGAGCAGCCCAAGGCCCGGGTCGTCGCCGAGCGACCGCAGCGCCGCGAGGTGCACCGCGAAGCCGGCCTTGTCGTCGGCGGCGCCCCTGCCGTGCAGCCGGTCCTCCATTCAGCACTACCGCGGTCCCGTCACGCCCTGCCTTGGGGCCTTGAATGTCCAGGGGGGAAGGGCAGGCGTCGGATGCGCACGTTGTCGTCCCGAATCACCATGACCGCGCCTGCCGCGAGGTCGATTTCGAGCTGGGGCAGGTTAGCGGTCGGCGTTCGGCGATCTGGGTGGTGCGGCGACCTTCGGTGCGTCGCAGGAGCACCACCGAGGGAGCTGTATCTCCGCTGCGGGCCAGCAGGGTGCCGAAGTCGGTGTCAGCCGAGCACCCGTTGCTCATCGCGCGCCCGCTTGAGCACCTCGCTGTCTGAGGCGGCAGCGAGCTCGAGGTCACCGACATGAGCGACGTCGTGGCCAGCGGCTTCCAGGAGGGGCCGGAGCCGTGGTGAGAGGTTGTTGTCGGGCAGCAGCCTCATGCGGTCTGGCGCACCGGCAGCTCACGCTCCCGTACCGCTTCGGCGGCGTAGCGCAGCGCCTCGGGAATGTCGTCGGGCTCAAAGTCGGGCAGCTCCGCGATGATCTCGACGGTCGTCATGACCGTCAGCGACCATGATCAGAACTGTGGCGACCGGGATACGCAACCCGCGGACGCAGGGGCGCCGCCCATCACGTCGGGGTCCACGGTGATCCGGTCGAAGGCCATGACGCCACGGTACGCGTCAAGATCCGTGGCCGGCCCGTCTTTCCGGTGACACCTCCTCGCCGACGTCGTGATGTCGGGCTCTTCGAAGTTGAGGGGGAAGAGCCTGGTGTCGGCGCCCTGAAGCGGCGACTGTCCGACGCGGTCTACCGCGCGATGATCGCAGACGTTGAGCGCAAGGCGGCGGGCCCGGAGGACACTCGGGGGCGGCTACAAAGTCCAGCGCGGCTGACCGATCCCCGATGGCCAGCACTTCGGACAAGTCACTTCCCGGACCCGCCGCGCCCGAGGCTACGCCGCAGTTCCTCCTTGCGACAGCCTCCTCTTGACACAGAGGGGAGCCGCTCTGACACCAGCGGACTCGAGTCACCGGCCGGCGCGCCTCCGGGTGGTGCTGCGCCCGTGTTGACGGTTGCTCAATGTGCGGACGACGAGGCCGGAGCACCTCTGCGCGCTCGGGCGGCGAGTGCCGCGGCGAGCACGACGACTGCCCCGGCTGCGAGGCCGACCGCCGCGCTGATGAGCGTCTCGACCAGCCAGGCGACGAACCCGCCCAGGACGCCCGCGGCGCTGCTCGCGGCCTCTTCGAGGTGATGCACCAGCTCGTACGGGCCGTGCCAGCCGAGCTCGTCAGTGCCTGCCAGCAGGATGTGCCCACCCACCCACAGCATCGCCGCGGTGCCGACAACGGCGATGACGGCCAGCAGCCGCGGCATCGCCCGGACCAGGGCACGCCCCGCTCTGGCCACACCCGCCGATGGGCGCTGCGCCAGGTGCAGGCCCACATCGTCCATCTTCACGATGAGGCCGACGACGCCGTAGACCAGGGCGGTGATACCGACCGCCACGACCGCGAGAATTATCGCCCGGGCGACCAGCGGCTGGTCTGACACCTCGTTGAGCGCGATGACCATGATCTCGGCGGAGAGGATGAAGTCGGTACGCACGGCGCCGGAGACCACGACGTCCTCGTCCACCAGTGCCGGCTGGCTGGCGTCGGAATGCTCGCCGTGCGAGCCGTGGTGGCCACCCAGCTTCTCCCACACCTTGTGCGCGCCCTCGTAGCACAAGTAGGCGCCACCGAGCATGAGGATCGGAGTCAGCAGCCACGGCAGGAACTGGCTGAGCATCAACGCCGCGGGCAGGATGATCAGGAACTTGTTGCGCAGCGACCCGACAGCGATCCGGCGGATGATCGGCAACTCCCGATCGGCAGCCAGGCCCTGGACGTATTGCGGCGTGACAGCGGTGTCGTCCACCACCACGCCGGCCGCCTTCGCGCTCGCGCGGCCGGCTGCCAAGCCGATGTCGTCGACGGAGGCAGCTGCTACTCGCGCCAGCGCAGCGACGTCGTCCAGCAGAGCGACCAGCCCGCCGCTCATCGGGCGTTCCCGAGGCATGGCGCCGTGCGAGGACAACCGGGCGACGACGACACCCGCGCAGCCTAACGCCGCGGACCGACTCGACCGGCGGCAGGACCGTGCCCCACAACGGAAGTCGCACTTCCGCTGAGCTTCGCCGGTAGCCACCCACCCGGGATTGCAGCGCGAGGTTGTTCACCGCTCGGGGCAGCCCGCGGCTGGTCTGGTGGATCAGGGCAGCGGCGACGTGGCTGAAGAGCTGCGGCCGACGAGTTTGAGGTGGTGGCTGAGGAGTCGCGGGTCTCGGTCTGGGTCATGCCGGGCAGGGCGTAACGCAGCATGATCCGCTGGTCGAGCGCGGCGAAGCTGCCCAGCTTGAGCCGTGGGCGCAGGGTGGGTTGTCCCAGGAGCAGTGCGAGACGTGGATCGGGCAGGCGTCCAGCCTCCGGGTCAACCGGCGACCTTCGCCTGCTGGCGCCGGCTTGACCGGCGGTACTCCTCGTGAGCGAATGCACACGAAGGGTCAAGCACCCCGGGTGGGTGGCATAGCCCTGTGGCTGGTTCGGTAGGACCCGTTCGTGTCTAATCACGGTCCAGGTGTGAGCGACCCGGGGGCGCAGCCGGTTGGTCTGGCCGGGCACGCCGCCTTTCGTGATGCCGCCGCGGTGTCGCAGGCGGTGCTGGAGCACCTGCGCGCGGCGCTGGGGTTCCGGTTCTGGGCGGTGACCCGGTTGACCGGCGCCACCTCCACGGTGGTGGTGGCCGGCGACACCGGGTTCCCGGTCGCTGCCGGAGCGCAGCTGCCGTGGGACGACACGTTGTGCCGGCTGGTGCTGGACGGCCGGGCACCACGGATCGCACCGGACGTGCGGGACGTCCCCGCCCTGAACGGCGCACCGCTGGTGCAGCAGTGGCAGATCGGGGCGTACCTGAGCTCCCCGCTCACCCTGGACGGGACCGTGTTGTTCGGGACGGTGTGTGCGCTGGACTCAACGCCGCAACCCGCTCGGGTCGCCGCCGGTGTGCCGCTGCTGGACCTGCAGGCCCGGTTGCTGTCCACGGTGCTCGCGGCGGAGCTGAACGCCGACACCGGTCGGCGCCGGGCGGAACGCGCCGAGGCCGAGGCGCTGCTGGACCCGCTCACCGGGCTGGTCAACCGGCGCGGCTGGGAGCTGCTGGTGCAGCGGGAGGAGCAGCGCTGCCGACGGTACGGGGCGCTGGCCAGCGTGCTCGTCCTGGACCTGGACGGACTCAAGACCGTCAACGACCGAGACGGGCACGCCGCCGGCGACGGCGTGCTGCGCCGCGCCGCCGACGTGCTGCGCGGCGCCGTGCGCCGCACCGACATCGTCGCCAGGCTGGGCGGCGACGAGTTCGCGGTCCTCACCGTGGAGACCGACCTGCCCGCCGCCCGGGCAGAACGCGACCGCCTGCACGACCTGCTGGCCGCCGCGGGCATCCCGGCCTCCATCGGCGCGGCCACCCGACACCCCCAGCACGGCCTGACCGCGGCCTGGAACGACGCCGACATCGACATGTACCAGACCAAACGCCAACGCCGGCCCAACCGCTGACACCGCGACGCAGCTGGCGTCCACCGGCTCGCGCCTCGACCCGGCGACGTGGTCATGCGGCTGCGTGGCGCGGACCTCACTCGGCCCGCGGGCTGAATCCTTTGGCGGGGGTGCCAGCGGCGCCGGGCGCGGTCCGGGCGACAGGACCGGGATCCGGCGCCGCGGCGCGTCACTGCCCGTTGGCTCGCTGATGGGCCCCCTTGGCCCGCTGATACTGCGTCTCTGCCTGGCACAGCGCTTCCATCTCCGGGCCACCCGGCTGGTAGCCGGTGTCCCGCGCCCGCTCGTAGGCCCGCAACAGCACGTCGTTCGCAGCCTTCAGGTGGGCACGTGGGCCGGTCAGCGGAGGCACGCGAACATCAAGGCAGGTATCGGTACTCATGGGTCCTCGGATCAGGGAGGAGGAGGCGCGTGACGTAGCGAGCATGCCCGGACTTCGCCCATTGCGCACCTTGCCCAAGCGCCTCGAGCGTCGACGCGAGGCACGGCAGTTGATCGGCTATCGGTCGGACGCATCTGCTGCGAGGCTTGCTGCAGGTGGTAGTCCGGAACTGTGCAGGCCGTGCAGGCCACGTGTGCCCGGAACCGAACAGTCGAACAAGAACAGCACCTAACGAAGTCCAGTACGGGCGATGAAGGTCGTCCAGCGGCGCTGCCCAGCGGTCAGGACGACGAAGCTCCCGTTGTTTGATCCAACCTGTTCGATCACTGGTTCACCCTCAGGGCTCCGTCATAGCGGAGCCCTGCCTCACTTGTGGCGCCGCCAGCCACGTCCAGGGTCTCCGGAAGGCTACGGATCTTCACGGTCGCAGCCATGAGCCCGATTCGTGCTGCCTGGGCCAATTGCCCTCAAGGAGGCAGGCCGCGTCCCTCCCGCGCGATTGCATGCGCGCCGATGCGGCGGGATCCTGCCGGCCACCCCGCCGGCATCGCTGCGCGTGCTACCAGCCGAACGGCGCGTCCGTGACGCCCAGGGCCGTCCAAAGCCGTTACCCACTGGTGAGCAAACGGCGCCGGAGCGGGTGCCCGCCCCGAGCCGAAGACCCGCTCTGAGCTGGGCTTTCATTGTCGGGCTGACAGGATTTGAACCTGCGGCCCCTTGACCCCCAGTCAAGTGCGCTACCAAGCTGCGCCACAGCCCGCGACATCGGCGAGCCTAGCAGCGATCAGCGGAGTGCCGCGAACGTCAGGCCCGCTGCGGGCACGTCCAGGTAGGCCTGCTGCCCCTGCAGATCGGCGAGGCCCTCGTCGGCAACGAGCCCGTCGTCCACCCCGGGCGCAAGCCGTTGCACCCGGCCCTCGAAGGACACCCGGTCACCCGGTCGAACGGCCTGGGGGGACTCACCGTCGGCACTGAGCCGCACGTAGAACTGGTGGGCGTCGTCCGGGCCGACCCAGAACCCCTCGTCAGCCGGTACCGAGCGCACGACGACGTCCTTGGCGGTTACCTGCTGGCCCACCATGTCGGCCAAGGCACCGGTGAACCCCGCGTCGGAGCCAAGGACGAGGGGTTGCCCGGCGGCGGGGGCAGGTGCGTGCGCGGGCGGCGGTACCGGCACGACCGGGGCCCCCGCTGCGGGTGCCGTGGCCGCGGACTGCTCCGCATCGGGGCGTAGCGCCACCGCGCCCCCGGTGACGAGCGCGGCCAGAACGGCACCGGCCGCCACTGCGGATGTCGTGCGCGGCGCCTGCTCCCGGGCCCGCCGCAGCGGCTCGAGCAGAACCAGCAGGGGTATGGCGACCACCCCGAACAGGCGGCGCTCCCGGGCGAGCAGTGCCTTCGCGCAGGACGCGCAGACCGGGCAGGTGAGCAGGTGCTGCGCCACGCCCACCCGATGCTGCTGGCGTCGGTCGCCGGCTGACAGCGCCTCCAGGACCGGGCGACAGCGCGGTGTCGGAAGGGCCAGTCGCCGCAGGTGCAGCAGGTAGTCGACACGAGCCCGGCTACGCGCCCGGGCCAGGCTGGACCTGCGGCGGGCGGTGCGCTCGACATCCGCTGCGGCGTCGTCCTGTGAGAGCAGGGTGCGGTCCTCGTCGCGGAGGGTGCCCAGCACTTCGGCGGCTGCCAGTCGCTCCTCCTGCCGCAGCGCGTCGACCTCGGGGCCGTCGACGGTGGGTGGCTCGTGCAGCCGGTGGGCGTGCCGCTCATGGACCCGCAGCGCGCGGTCGCGGCTCTGGACGAGGTTGCGCGCGGTGGCGACGGCGTACGAGGCAGCGGCGGTGCGCCCGACGCGGCCGCGGACCTCCCAGACCCGCAGCAGCGTCTCCTGGACGAGATCGTCGAGCTCCTGCTCGTCGTGCACCGCGCGGCCCAGGTAGCGGCGCACCGGCTCGCGGAGGCGGAGCAGGTCGGGCTCCTGCACGGCATCCTCGACCGCTGTCCTGGCCACAGCCCCCCTCTTCCCCGACGGTACGGCGCGACGCCCGTACGCGACACGTCTCACGCCCCAACTCGTCGCGGGACCGCACCGTTCCAGCGGGAGCGCGCCGGGTAATCCGCTCGCCGACCCACTCAGATTCTTCCCTCTGGAGACCCGGACATGACCCATCCGCTCGCCGCTGTCGAGATAGGCAGCACCGTCACCGACGGCTTCCGTACCGTCGCGACCTTCGTCCCCAAGCTCGTCGGCGCCCTGCTGATCCTCCTGATCGGCTACTTCATCGCCAAGGCAGTCGCGAAGATCCTGGACAAGGTCCTGGAGCGTGCCCACTTCGACGAGGCCGTCGAGAAGGGCCCCATCAAGAAGGCGCTGTCGGGCAGCCAGTACGACGCGAGCGACATCGTCAGCAAGCTCGTCTTCTACGCAATCTTCATCCCGGTGCTGTCCGCCGCGATCGGCACGCTGGGCATCGCCGCGCTGCAGGCGCCGCTCGCCGCCTTCATCGCCCTCATCCCGAAGATCATCGTTGCCGTCATCCTCATCGTGCTCGGCGGCGTCGTCGCCGGGGCGGTGAAGAAGCTCCTGGAGAACACCCTCGGCGGGCTGTCGTACGGCAAGATCCTGGGCGACGTCGTCGGCGTCCTCGTGATGCTGGTCTTCGTCAAGGCCGCCCTCGACGAGGTCGGCATCGCCACCGCCGTGACCGGGCCGCTGCTCGTCGCCATCCTCGCCACCGTCGCCGGGATCCTCATCGTCGGGGTCGGCGGCGCGCTCATCAAGCCCATGCAGGGCCGCCTCGAGGACGCACTGAGCAAGGCCGGCAGCGAGGCACAGGCTGTCAAGCAGCAGGTCCGGAACTCGTCCGACACCTCGATGCCCGCCACCTCGACATCCGCCAGCACCCGCCCGGTCACCACCGCGGCCGGCTCGACCCGGACGGGCGTTCGCTGACATGGCGCAGCCCACCCGTACCCCGAACCCGGCCACGACCGACAGGCCGCAGCGCAGCAGCACGCGGGTGGCGCGCAAGCGCCCGCTCGGCTGGCTGCCATGGGCCCTGCTCGGCCTGCTCCTGCTCCTGCTCGCGCTGATCCTGTTGGGCGTGCGGGCAGCCCGTGACGACGACGGGAACGCCGGCGGGACTCCCCGCGCCGCCGTGCCGACCGCGGGCACCGGCGCGACAGGTCCCGGCGCCGGTGGGACCGGTGGCAGTGGCGGTACCGGTGGCAGTGGCGGTACCGGTGGCCCCGGCGCGACCGGTGGCGCCGGGGGTACCGGCCTTGCCTCCGGTGCTCTGGCGGGCCTCGGCGCCGGCGCCCTCACCGGCGGGGGCGGTGTCAGCGCCGCCGCCGACGCCAAGGCCGCAGCGGCCCTGCTCGGGCCACGCGACCCGGGCACCGCCGGCACGGTGCTGTTCGACGAGGGCAGCGCCTCGCTCGACGGCGACGCCCAGAAGGTCGTCGCCACCGCTGCGCAGAACCTGCGCACGGCGGGCGCGAAGAACGTCGAGGTCGTCGGCTACACCGACAAGGTTGCCGGCGCGCCCGTCAACGAGCCGCTGTCGCAGGAGCGCGCCGACGCGGTCGCCGCGGCGCTGCGTACCGAGCTGCCCGGGGTCACCGTCACGACGTCGGCCCAGGGTCAAGAGCAGCCCATCGCCACGAACGACACGGCCGAAGGCCGTCAGCAGAACCGCCGCGCCGCCATCCTCGCGCGCGGCTGACCTCACCCCCACGAGAGGAACTCCAGTGATCTCCGAGCACGACCTCACCTCACTCGCCGGCGGCACCGTCTACGGCCCCGGCAACCACAAGATCGGTAAGATCGTCGACGTGTACGAGTCGACGGACGGTGGCACCGCCGGCACCTTCGTGACCGTGTCGACCGGCCTGTTCGGCTCGCACGCCAGCTTCGTCCCACTCGCCGAGGCCAGCCGCAGCGGCGACAGCGTCCAGGTCCCGTACGACAAGGAGCTGGTCAAGGACGCCCCTCGGGTCGACAACGACGAGGAGCTCACCTCCGAGGAGGAGGACCGGCTGTACGCGCACTACCGCCTCGGCGGCGGCCCGGTGAGCACGACGACCACGGCCACGACGACCGCGGCGGCGGGCGCCACCGGCAGGACAGGCACCGTCGGCCGGGACACCTCCGGTGCCACCACCGACACCGCCATGACCCGGTCGGAGGAGCGGGTACGGGTCGGCACGCAGCAGGTCGAGACGGGAACGGCCCGGCTCCGCAAGCGCATCATCAGCGAGCAGCAGACCGTCAGGGTGCCGGTGAGCCACGACGAGGTCCGTGTCGTCCGCGAGCCGATCACCGATGCGAACGCCGGGGCAGCTCTCGCGGGCCCGGAGCTCTCGGAGGAGGAGCACGAGGTTGTGCTCCGCCAGGAGAAGCCGGTCGTGACGAAGGAGACCGTCCCGGTCGAGCGGGTGCGGCTGGGCACCCAGACGGTCACCGAGCAGGTGCAGGTCCAGGAGCAGGTCCGCAAGGAGCAGATCGAGGTCGACGGCGACATCGACACCGGACGTCACCGCTCCTAGCGTTTCCCGAAGCCGCAGCCCCCGTCACGCCCGTGGCGGGGGCTGCGGCTTCGTGCAGTCCAGCGGAGCTGACGGGCGGCGTCAGCGCCGCTTCTCGCGCACCTTCACGCTGACCTCGATCGGGGTGCCGGCGAAGCCGAAGTCCTCGCGCAGCTTGCGCTCGAGGAACCGGCGGTAGCCGGCCTCGAGGAACCCGCTGGTGAACAACACGAACCGCGGCGGTCGGGTGGCGGCCTGAGTAGCGAACAGCACCTTGGGTTGCTTCCCGCTGCGCACCGGCGGCGGGGTCTCGGCCACGACGTCGGCGATCCAGCTGTTGAGCCGGCCGGTCGGGACGCGGGTCTCCCAGCCGGCGAGCGCGGTGCGCATCGCGGGGGCGAGCCGGTCCACCGCGCGGCCGGTGAGCGCGCTGACGTTGACCCGGGGCGCCCAGGCGATCCGGGCGAGGTCCCGGTCGATCTCCTTGGTCAGGGTGTCGCGGCGGTCCTCGTCGACCAGGTCCCACTTGTTGAACGCAACGACGAGGGCGCGCCCGGCCTCCACGGCCATGGCGAGGATGCGCTGGTCCTGCTCGGACAAGACCTCGTGCGCGTCGACGAGCACGACGGCGACCTCCGCGGCCTCGAGCGCGGCCTGGGTGCGCAGAGAGGAGTAGTACTCCGAGCCGGAGGCGTGCGAGACGCGGCGGCGAAGCCCCGCCGTGTCGACGAACTTCCAGATCTCGCCGCCGACCTCGACCAGCGAGTCGACCGGGTCACGGGTGGTGCCGGCGACGCTGTCGACGAGCACGCGCTCCTCCCCTGACAGCCGGTTGAGCAGGCTGGACTTGCCGACGTTGGGCCTTCCCAGCAGCGCCACCCGGCGCGGGCCGCCCTCGGCCGGATCGACGTCGGCGGGCGCCTCCGGGAGCGCGTCCAGGATGGCGTCCAGCAGGTCGCCGCTGCCGCGCCCGTGCAGGGCGCTGACGACGTACGGCTCGCCGAGGCCCAGCGACCACAGCATCGCGGCGTCGGACTCCGCGCGCTCGTCGTCGACCTTGTTGGCCGCCAGGACGACCGGCTTGTGGGCCCGGCGCAGCACCTTGACGACGGCCTCGTCGGCGTCGGTCGCCCCGACGGTGGTGTCGACCACGAACAGCACGGCGTCGGCGGCGGCGATCGCCACCTCGGCCTGTGCGCTCACCGCCGCGGCCAGGCCCTCGGCGCCGGAGTCCCAGCCGCCGGTGTCGACGACGGTGAACCGACGGCCGCGCCACTGCGCGTCGTAGGTCACCCGGTCGCGGGTCACCCCCGGCACGTCCTCGACGACGGCCTCCCGGCGTCCGATCAGACGGTTGACGAGAGTGGACTTGCCGACGTTGGGCCGGCCGACGACGGCCAGCACCGGCTGCGGCGCCTCCGGGGCGGTGTCCTGCTCGGTCACGACGTCCTCTCCTGGGCGGCGGCCCGCAGATGGGCCACGAGCGCGACCCGCAGCTGCTCGGCCGCTGCCGCCACGGTACGTCGCGACCGCGGGTCGCCCTCGACCTCGACCTCGACCGGAGCGCCGAACACCACCCGGACCTGCGTACGGGTACGCGGCACTTTCGGTCCGGCCGGCCAGGCCCGCGCCGTGCCGAGCACGGCGACCGGCACCACCTGCGCCCCGGACCGCAGGGCGAGGTAGGCCAGCCCGTCGCTCACCTTCTCCAGCGACCCCGTACCGCGAGTTCCCTCCGGGAACACGCCGAGCGGCCGCCCCTCGGCGAGCACGGCGAGGCCCGCGCGGAGGGCATCCCGGTCGGCCAGGCCTCTGTGCACCGGGATGAGCCCGAGCCAGCCGAACAGCCGGCGGCCGGGCCCGACGAAGATCTCCGACTTGGCGAGCAGTGCCGCCGGGCGGGGCGCGAGCAGGAAGACCAGCGGGCCGTCGACGAAGCCGGTGTGGTTGCCGGCGAGCAGCACCGGTCCGGTCGGCGGCACCTGGTCGCGGCCCAGCACCTCCAGGCGGAACAGCAGCCGGGCGACCCGGGACCCCAGCCACCGGCAGCCCGCGACGACCCGGGGCTTCCGGGTGCCCGTCGCCTGCCGGCGCACCGCGGGGACGGTCACGTGCGGACGAGCCCCGCCTCACCGACCAGCGTGAGCACGGCCTGGACGACCTGCTCCGCGGACAGCGCGGTCGCGTCGAGGTGCACGGCATCGGCCGCCGCCGACAGCGGGCTCGCGGCGCGGCCGCTGTCGTACGCGTCGCGCCGGGCGAGGTCGGCGGCCACGGTGGCGACGAGGTCGGAGTCGGAGGCGGCCACCCCTGCATCAGCGTCGGCGGCGCGCCGGTGGGCGCGTACGGCCGGTTCGGCGTCGAGGTAGACCTTCACCGCGGCACCGGGCGCCACGACCGAGCCGACGTCGCGCCCCTCAGCGACCGCACCCCCACTGCCGATCAGGGCGCGCTGCAGCCCGACGAGGCCGGTGCGCACGGCCGGTACGGCGCTGACCGCGCTGACCGCCGCCGTGACCTCCGGGCTGCGTACCGCGGCGGAGACGTCCTCGCCGTCGAGCTGCACCGCGGCGACGGCGGGGTCGGTCGACAGCACCAGGCCGCGACGTTGCAGGAGAGCCTGGACCCCGGCCGTGACTGCGGCGTCATCGGTGAGGTCGGTGCCGGCGCGCAGCAGGGCGAGGGTGGCGGCCCGGTAGGTGGCTCCGGTGTCGACGTAGCGCCAGCCGAGGGCCTGCGCCACGCCCCTGGCCACGGTGCTCTTGCCCGAGCCGGACGGTCCGTCGAGGGCCACGACGCACGGTCCGGGGGCAGTGCTCATTCGGGTGAGACTAGGCCGACCGCCGCCCGGCCCGGCCGGCGGAGGGGCAGCGCGCGCACGTTCTGTCCTGGTGGATCAACCGCTGCCGAGCACGTCCCACCCACCGGCCCGCAGCGCCGTCACGAGGGCGTCCCGGGCGGTCTCCCGTACAGACAGCTCGATGACGCCGCGCGGGCTGCCGGGCACATGGTCGACGCGGACGTCCTCGATGTTGACGTTGGCCTCCCCCGCGGCGACGAACAGGCCGGCCAGCCGCCCCGGGGTGTCGGGCACCGAGAGTGCGACGACCGTGAAGGCGGCGTCGCGCTCGCCGCGCTTGACGGGGACGAGGGCGCGACCCTGCGCGCCGCGATGGAGCAGCCGCACCACCGGGCCGTCCTCTCCCGCCTCCAGGGCAGCGGCGAACGCGACGAGCTCGGCGGCCAGCCCGCGTACCAGCGGCGCGACGTCCGCCGCATTGAGCGCCAGGACCTCCCGCCACAGGTTCGGGTCGCTGGCGGCGATCCGGGTCGAGTCCTGCAGCCCCGGTCCGGCGAGGGCGGCCGCGTCGGGCGACCCGCGCAGCAGTTGAGCGGCGAGCGCGCTGGCGGCGACCTGCGGCAGATGGCTGACCAGGGCGACGGCGGCGTCGTGACGCCCGGGTGGCAGGCGGACCGGTGTGCCACCCGCGGCTGTGACGAGCTGTTCGACGTCACCGAGGGCGACCTCGGTGGTGCGCGGCCCAGGGCACAGCACCCAGGGTCGGCCGGCGAACAGCGTCGCGACCGCCGCGCTCGGTCCGGCGCGCTCGCGGCCCGCCATCGGGTGGCTGCCGCACACCGCGGTGGGGTCGCAGCCCGCCGCCTCCAACGCCGCCTGCACCGGCGCCTGCACCGACGACACGTGCGTGCACGTACGGGCCACGCCCCGGTCCTGAAGCCGGCGCACCTCGGCGGCGACGGCGGCCGGCGGGGTGCAGACGACCGCGATCCGGGCCCGCTCGGCGCCGTCCCACGGCCGGCCGGCGCCGCGTTGCACGGCGGTCGCCAGGGCCGCCGCGTCGACGTCGGTGAGCAGCACGTCGGCCCGGCCGTGCAGGGCGAGCCCGAGGGAAGCCCCGATCAGCCCCGTGCCGATGACGAGGACGTCTGCGCTCACCGACGGGCCGTCACCGGCGGGGCCAAGCCGTGCGAACCGTCACTGGTGAGGCCCTGACGGGGCCGACCGCGTGCAGCGCCACCCGCTACAACCCGACGAGCTCGTACAGCGCTCCCAGCTCCTGCCGGCTCAACGGCCGCAGTCGGCCGGACTTCTGCGAGCCCAGCTGCACCGGTCCGATCGCGGTGCGCACAAGGCGCTGCACCGGGAAGCCGACCTGCTCCAGCATCCGGCGCACGATGTGCTTGCGACCCTCGTGCAGGACGATCTCGACGAGGACACGGTTGGCCGCGGAGTCGACGAGCTTGAACGAGTCGACCCTCGCCATCCCGTCGTCCAGCTCAACGCCGGCCCGCAGCTGTCGCCCGACATCGCGCGGCAACGGTCCGATCAGCTCGGCGAGATAGGTCTTGGGCACCTCGTAGCTGGGGTGGGTGAGTCGCTGGCTGAGCTCACCGTCGTTGGTGAGCAGCAGCAGACCCTCCGTGTCGGCGTCGAGCCGGCCCACGTGGAAGAGCCGCTCCTTCCTACCCTCCACGAGATCGCCGACGGTCGGCCGGCCTTCCGGATCGGTCATCGCGCTGACCATGCCCTTGGGCTTGTTGAGCGCGAGGTAGACCGAGCTGCTCGAGGTGGTGATGCGCATGCCGTCGACGCGGATGATCGCGGTCTCGGGGTCGACCCGGCGGCCCTGCCCGACCACGGTCTCGCCGTCGATCGAGACGCGGCCCTCGCCGATGAGCACCTCGCAGGCTCGCCGGGAGCCGAGCCCGGCGCCGGCCAGCACCTTCTGCAGGCGGATGCCCTCGTCGTCAGTCGAAACGGTCACGGCTACCTCAGGAGGAGGGCGAGTCGGTGTCGAGCTCGCCGAGGTCGGGCAGGAACGGGGCCAGCGACGGCAGCTCGTCGAGCGACCTCAGCCCGAGCCGCTCCAGAAGCAGGTCCGTCGTACGGTACAGCGTGGCCGGGCTGTCGCCGTCCGTGCCGGCCTCCGCGACCAGCCCGCGGGCCACCAGCGTGCGTACGACGCCGTCGACGTTCACGCCTCGTACGGCGCCTACCCGGGCCCGGGTCACCGGCTGCCGGTAGGCGATCACCGCGAGCGTCTCCAGAGCCGCCTGGGTGAGGCGGGCCGACTGCCCGTCCAGCACGAAGCGCTCCACGTACGGCGCGCAGTCGTCTCTGGTGTAGAGGCGCCAACCTCCCGCGACCTCACGCAGCTCGAAGCCGCGGCCCTGCTCGGCATAGTCGCGGGCGAGGCCGTGCAGCACCTCGACGACCTCGGGTGTCAACCGCTGCGCCGCCTGGGCGAGCACGACGGCCGGCAGCGGCTCGTCGGTGACCAGCAGCAGCGCCTCGACAACGGCCTGCAGCGGCGGTGCTGCTTCCGGCACCGGCTCGATCATGCCTGCTCCCCCACTCGTGGCTCCGCCTCAGGCACCTGGTCGACCCCGGCTGCCCCGCGGTCCTCGCCGGTCCAGCGCACCCGCAGCTCGCCGAGCGCCTCCGCCTGGTCGAAGGCCACGAGCCCCTCGCGGTAGAGCTCGAGCAGCCCGAGGAAGCGAGCGACGACCTCCAGCGTGCCCTCGCAGTCGGCGGTGAGGAAGCGGAACGACCCACCGCCGGCCCGCCGCAGCCGCACGGCGAGCAGGGCGGTCTGTTCGCGAACGCTGACCGTGCCGCCATGCGCGTGGTCGACCGCCACGACGGGGTCGGGCCTGGGGGTGAGGGCTCGGGCGGCAAGCGCCGCGAACTCCCGCGGCCCGAGCCCCAAGAGGACCTCCGGCAGCAGCTGGGCGAAGCGCGGCTCCAGCGAGACCGAGCGTGGAAAGCGACCGGCCTGCCCGGCGAGCAGCCCGGCGAGGTGGGCCGCCGCCTGCTTGTATGCCCGGTACTGCAGCAGCCGGGCGAACAGCAGGTCGCGGGCCTCGAGCAACGCGAGGTCCTCCTCGTCCTCGACCTCGGCCCCGGGGAGCAGCCGGGCGACCTTGAGGTCGAGCAGGGTCGCCGCGACGACCAGGAACTCGGTGGCCTGGCCGAGGTCCCACCCCGGCCCCGCGGCCCGGATGTGCGCCAGGAACTCGTCGGTGACCTGCGACAGCGCCACCTCGGTCACGTCGAGCTGGTGCTTGGCGATCAGCCCCAGCAGCAGATCGAAAGGCCCCTCGAAGACGCCGTCGAGGTGCACCGAGAACGGCGAGCTCACCCGCCCGACACCGCGCGCACCAGCGGGTCGAGGATCCGGTCGAGCACCGTCGGGAGCAGCGCCTGCGGGCCGCCGAGCGGGATGAGCAGGAGGGCGAGCAGCACGGCCGTGCCGATGTTGCGCTCGACGAGCTGGGCTCGCGCCCGCTGCCAACCGGCGGTGCGGGGCGCGAGCGCGAACAGCGCCTGCCCGCCAGGCAGCGGCGGCAGCGGCACGAGCGAGAGCGCCCCCACGTACGTGGCCATGAGGCCGCCGAGCACCCAGGCCTCCTGGATGGGCGGCAGCCGCCCGGCGCCGTTCTGCAGCAGCGTCACGCTGGCGGGTACCGGGCTGTGGACGGCCCCGTAACCGCCGAGCACCCCGAGCCCGAGGGCGAGGACGACGAGCGGGCCGGCGAGCACGGCGAGCGCGACTGCTGTGCCGCGGCGGTGCTCGGGCACCTCGATCGGGCGGGCCCAGCCGGGGCCGGCGACCGCCGCCCCGACGCAGCCGAAGGGGTCCAGCTGCCGGCGCGGGTCGGGACGGGTGCGGCCGGGCTCGCCAGGGGCCGGGAGGGGTGGCTGCAGCCGGGTTCCGGCGAGCGCGCTCAGCCAGCCGGCGAGCACCGCGCAGACGACGAAGGCGAGCACGAGCAGGAGAAAGGACAGCGGGTCACCGAGGGCGTAGAGCACCTCAGCGCAGGGCGCTCGCCGCGAGCAGCTCGCGGGCCAGCTGGCGATAGGCCGTCGCGCCGGCGGAGGTCGAGGCGTACGTCGTGATCGGCTCGCCGGCGACCGTTGTCTCCGGGAAGCGCACCGTGCGGTTGATGACGGTATGGAAGACCTTGTCGCCGAACGCCTCGACCAGGCGCGCGAGCACCTCGCGGCCGTGCAGGGTGCGGGCGTCGTACATGGTGGCGAGGATCCCCTCGAGCTCGAGCTCGGGGTTGAGCCGCTCCTGCACCTTCTCGATCGTCTGCAGCAGCAGCGCGGTGCCGCGCAGCGCGAAGTACTCGCACTCCAGCGGGACCAAGACGCCGTCGGCGGCGGTGAGGGCGTTGACGGTGAGCAGGCCGAGGCTGGGCTGGCAGTCGATCAGCACAACGTCGTAGTGGCGCAGCACCGGCTTGAGCACCCGGCGCAGGGTCTGCTCGCGGGCGACCTCGTTGACCAGCTGCACCTCGGCGGCGGACAGGTCGATGTTGCTGGGCAGCAGGTGCAGGCCCTCGACGTCGGTCTCGAGCAGGACCTCGTCGATGCCGGCGCCCTCCATCATGAGGTTGAAGACGGTCTTGTCGAGCTGCAGCGGGTTGACGCCCAATCCCACCGAGAGCGCGCCCTGCGGGTCGAGGTCGACGAGCAGCACCCGGCGGCCGACCTCCGCGAGCGCCGCCCCGAGGTTGATCGTCGTCGTCGTCTTGCCGACGCCACCCTTCTGGTTGCACAGGGCGAGCACGCGGGCCGGTCCGTGCCGGTCGAGCGCGGGTGGCTCCGGGAAGCCGGGGTGCGGGCGGCCGGTCGGCCCTACCCCGGCCGTCTCGCCCGCGAGCAGGCTCACCGGGATGTCGCCCTGCCCCAGGGCCTCACTGGTCGACATGCTCCCGCGACTCCCTGCCCCACGCCGCCGCGCCTCGCGCGGCAGCTCCGGCGGCGACTCTACGGTGGGCACTGACCGGGCTACAAGGCGCGACGCAACGACCGGGCTGCGTTCAGGTTGTTCCCCGGACGGCCGGGTTGTTCAGCGGGCCCGCGGATGAGCGGTGGCGTAGACCTCGCGCAGCCGCTCGACGGTGACCAGCGTGTAGACCTGCGTCGTCGTCACGGACGCATGGCCGAGCAGCTCCTGGACGACCCGCACGTCGGCACCGCCGTCGAGCAGGTGCGTGGCGTACGAGTGCCGCAGCGTGTGCGGTGACACCCGCTCGCCGAGCCCGGCCCGCTGCGCGGCGGCCCGCAGCACCGCCCAGGCGCTCTGCCGCGACAGCCGCCCGCCGCGCCGGTTGAGGAACAGCGCCGGCCCGCCGGCGCCCGCGGCGGCGAGCACTGGGCGGCCACGGACGAGGTAGGCCTCGACGGCGCGGCGGGCGTAGGAGCCGATCGGGACGACGCGCTGCTTGCCGCCCTTGCCGTCGAGCCGGACCAGCCCTGCGCCGCGCTCGAGGTCGTCGACGGCGAGGCCGACGGCCTCGGAGATGCGGGCGCCAGTGCCGTACAACAGCTCCAGCAGCGCCCGGTCGCGCAGGCGGGACGCGGTGTCGGGTGGTCCCGCACCGTCGAGCAGTCGCTCGACCTCGTCGAGGGGCAGGGCCTTCGGCAGCCGTCGTGCCGGCGCCGGCGGCTTGACCTCGCGGGCGGGGTCGCCGGCCGTGAGCCCCTCCCGGTGTGCGAACCGGTGCAGCCCCCGGACGGCGACGACGGCCCGGCCCGCGGAGGCCGCCGACAGCGGCGGATGGTCCTCGCCGCCCTCGCGCAGCGCGGCGAGGAACCCGGCGACGGCGACCTCGGTCACGGCACCGAGGTCGCCGACGCCACCGGCCGCGAGGTGCTCCAGGTAGCGCCGCAAATCACGGCGGTAGCTCAGCAGCGTGTTCGCCGCCAGTCCGCGCTCCACGGCGAGGTGGTCGAGGTAGGCCGACACCACCCGGGGCGCCGGCACCGGCACCCCGGTCAGGCGCCGCACCCGCGGGCGGCCAGCCGCACGACCAGCGCAGCCCGCACGATCACCCGAGCCCGCACGATCAGCCCAGGACGTCGGCGAGCGCGGCCACGGGCAGGCCGTGCGCCTCGCCGACCGGCGCCGAGACCAGCTGGCCGCCGACCGTGCTGACGCCGAGGGCGAGGGCGGCGTCGGTGGTGACCGCCCCGTCCAGGCCGCGGTCGGCGATCTCGACGGCGTACGGCAGGGTGACGTTGGTGAGCGCGTAGGTAGAGGTGTGCGGGACCGCCCCGGGCATGTTGGCCACGCAGTAGAACAGGCAGTCGTTGACCTCGAAGGTCGGGTCGGAGTGGGTCGTGGGCCGGGTCGATTCGAAGCAGCCGCCCTGGTCGACCGAGATGTCCACGAGCACCGCGCCGGCCTTCATCCGCCCGACCAGCTCGTCGGTCACCAGGGTCGGCGCCTTCGCCCCAGGTACGAGGACCGCGCCGATGACCAGGTCGGCGTCGAGGACGGCGCGCTCCACCTCGTACGCGTTGCTGGCCACGGTCTGCAGGTGCCCCTGGTAGATCCGGTCGGCCTCGCGCAGCTTGGCGACGTTCTTGTCCAGCAGCAGCACCTCGGCCTGCATCCCGAGCGCGATGGCGGCGGCGTTCATCCCGGAGACACCGGCACCGAGCACGACGACCTTCGCGGCGTAGACCCCCGACACGCCGCCCATGAGGACTCCGCGTCCGCCGCTGCCCCGCTCGAGGCAGTGCGCCCCCACCTGCGGCGCCATCCGGCCGGCGACCTCGCTCATCGGCGCGAGCAGCGGGAGCGAGCGGTCCGGCAGCTGCACCGTCTCGTACGCGATGGACGTCGTGCCGGCGGCGAGCAGCGCGTCGGTGCACGCCCGGTTGGCCGCGAGATGCAGGTAGGTGAACAGCACCTGCCCGGCACGCATCCGGCCGTACTCGCTCTCGACCGGCTCCTTGACCTTGAGCACGAGGTCGGCCTCGGCCCACACGTCGTCGGCCGCGCCGCAGATCCTGGCGCCGGCGGCGACGTACTCGTCGTCCAGAATCGCCGAACCGGCCCCGGCGTCCTTCTCGACCGAGACCTCGTGACCGTGCGCCACCAGCTCGTGCACCCCGGACGGTGTGATCGCCACCCGGAACTCGTTGTCCTTGACCTCTCTCGGGATGCCTACCCGCATGATGCTTGACTCCCATCGTCGCAGGTCGGAGGCGGTGAAGTCGTCGGTGTAGGGAACTCAGGGGAACCCAGTCCCACTGTCAAGACGTCCGTACGACCGCGCTGCTCGGACCCCACCGAACAGAGGGTCCGTGATCTCCTTCGACAAGTCAGCATTGTTGCAGTTCCGCAGCCGATTCGTGCGTCGTGACGCCCGGTCAGGGAACGCCGACCGATCGGGTCGTGGTCGCGCGGGGCCCGCCGTTGCGCAGCAGCATCGTGCTGCCGTACAGGCGGGTGGTAGAGGCGCCTGAGGTGTCGGTCACGGTCAGCCGCACCGTGTAGCGGCCGGCCCGGGTGTAGGTGTGCGACGTGCGCGGATCCCTGGTGGTGCGCGAGCTACCGTCGCCGAAGCGCCAGGTGTAGCTGGCGATCGGGGAGGTGACGCCGGCGCTGGCGGTGGCGTCCAGAAGGACGGAGCGGCCCGGCCCGTCGCCCGCGCGGAAGGCGGCCACGGGTGCCTGCGCGGGCCCGAAGACGAGGTCGACGGCGCGCACGCCGGTGGCGAAGGGGGACCGCAGGGTGTCCGTGGCCGTGACCAGCGGAGCGACGCCGCCGTCCGGGCGGACGAAGAGCACGGTGCTACCCGACGGCTGCACGGCGAACCGACCGTCCAGGTCGAAGCGGTTGTCGACGTGCCCGGTGGCTACGTCGACAATCGAGGTGCCGTCGTCCCTCTCGACGTAGACCTTGGTCGAGTCCGGCGTCACCATCGGGTACGCGTAGACCTCGTTGAGGACGATCGGCGGTCGAGCCTGCTCCGTTGCAAGGTCGATCGGCGTCAGGCCTGCGGTGGAGAACCGGTCGCCCGCGTATGCCGTCCGACCGTCGGGCGCGACGGCGACCGACGTCGGGCACGGGTAGTTGCCGTTCGCCGGGAGGCCGACCCTGGTGCGCGTCTCCCGATGGACGAGGTCGACGACGTAGACGGCCCCGACGTCGCACCCGCCGGCGATGAGCGCGGTGCGCCCGTCGGGTGTCAGGGCGAGCGCCTCGGGCTCGAGGACGTCGTCCACCGGGATCGCCGGTCGGGACCGCGACGTGGCGGTGTCGACCGGGATGAAGCGCCCGCCGCCCTCGGTGAAACGGGAGGTGATCACGTAGAGCGTCGCGCCGTCCGGAGCCAGGGCCAGGCCGGCCGGAGCACCTTCCAGGGCGACCGGCGGGCCCACGCTGCCGGTGCCGAGCACGACCCGCCGCAGCGCGCCGCCCACGATCACCCACGCCGTGCTGCCGTTGGGGCTGATCACCACGTCAGCGGGCCGACCCGGCAGCGGGATGAGGGGCCCGGTGGTCCTCGTCCGCAGATCCAGCGGGACCAGGCCGTCGGCCGTGAACAAGTACGCCCGCACCCCGGTCGGAGCGGGCTCGGCGAGGGCGGGCTCGGCCGCACCCGACGCCAGCAGCGCGAGTAGCAGGCAACTGACCGGGGCAGCCGGTCCTCGTCGGAGCCGCCGCCCTCGCGGGCGGTGTGCAGGCCGTGTCGGGGACGTCACCTGCATGGCCGCGACTGCTCCTTCTTCGGACGAGACGCACGCGCGGGCCGCCCGGGGGCCAGATCGAGGGGGGCAGCACGTCTACCGGGAAGATCGCGTGTCACCGACGCCGCCTCCTCACGTGCACTGAGGACCGTACGCTTGCTCGACCTTCTCCACCGAACTCCGCGAATTCTGGCGGGATCGTGCGAGGCCGCGACCACGCGCTGTTCTCAGCCGTGCAAGCCCTGGCTGCAGGCCTCCGCACGCCACCAGCCGCCGCGACAGTCATGCCCTGCTGCTGCTCATGCCCTGCTGGCACTCCTGCCAGGTTTCGTGTCACCCTCGGCATGTGGCTGCTGCGGAGCGAACGACCGAGGCGCGTACTGGTAGTCGCGACCATGGTCGGCACATCACGTTGATCGAATCAGGGACAACGGCGTCATCAGCGCCTCGAATGCAATAAGAGGGGACCGACCGTGACTGAAACGCGACCCAGCGACGACATCTGCAGTATGGATGCGGTGACGATGGCAGCCGAAATCCGCGCGAAGCGGCTGTCGCCGGTCGAGGTCACCGAGGCGGTGCTCGAACGGATGGACCGGCTGGAATCAACGTTGCACGCTTACTGCACGCCGACTCCGGACCTGGCGCGACGGACTGCCAAGCGCGTCGAGTCGGCCATCGCGAACGGCGAGGACGTCGGAGCGCTTGCCGGGGTCCCGGTGGCCGTCAAGGACCTGATCTGCACCGCAGGCATCAGGACCGCCTCCGGCTCGAATGCCTACAAGGACTTCGTGCCCGAGGAGGACGACGTCGTCGTCGAACGGCTGAAGAACGCCGACGCCGTGATCATCGGAAAGACGAATGTCCCGGAGTTCGGCTACAGCGGCGTCGGCCACAACTCCGTCTTTCCGACGACCCGCAACCCCTGGAACACCGACCTGACCCCTGGTGGTTCCAGCGCCGGATCCGGCGCTGCGGTCGCCGCCGGCATGGGGCCGTTGGCCCTTGGCAGCGACGGAGGCGGATCCATCCGCATCCCAAGCAGCTTCTGCGGGCTCTACGGCCTCAAGGCTTCTATGGGACGGGTGCCGCTCTACCCGGGAACGAAGGACGAGCGCTATCCGGGCGTGTCCAGCTGGGAGTCGCTGGAGCACATCGGCCCGATGACGCGCACCGTTGCGGACGGCGCGCTCCTGCTGTCCGTCCTGGCTGGGCCCGACCCGCGCGACAGGTACTCCCTGCCCGCCGCCGACATCGACTGGGCCGCCGGCGCGCAGGGCGACATCAAGAACCTCCGGGTCGCCTACAGCGCGGACTGGGGTTACGCGGCGGTCGACCCCCGGGTCCGCGCTCTGGTGGGAGACGCGGTCAAGGTGTTCGAGGAGCAACTGGGCTGCACGGTGGAGCAGGTGAACCCAGGCTGGCCCCACCCCTACGAGGCCTTCTGGGCGATCGTGGCGAACGAGAGCGACCTGCGCGGCCTACGCGCCATGGTCGACCGCGTGGGCGCCGAGAACATGACGCCACACATCGTCGAGTTCATCCAGACGGCGTGGACGGCCGAGCAGTTTACCGACGCACTCATGGTCCGCAAGGCGGTTCAGAACAAGATGTGGCGCCTCATGCAGAACTACGATCTGCTCATCACGCCGACCCTGGCGGTCCCGCCCTTCGAGGTAGGGATCCAGGGGCCGACGACCATCGAAGGACGTCAGGTCGAGCCGTTCGAGTGGCTGCACTTCACCTATCCGCTCAACTTCACCGGCCAGCCGGCTGCGAGCGTCCCCGCAGGCTGGACCGAAGACGGCCTACCTGTCGGGATGCAAATCATCGGCCGGCACCTCGACGATGCTGCGGTTCTCAGGGCCTCCGCTGCCTTCGAACGTGCAGCGCCCTGGGTGCAGACGTGGCCTGACCTGCTCACAAGCTAGCCGTCGCCTCCCCCGATGGGCTTCGGTTCGGGGGCTGCGGTCGTCCGGATCTGCGCACGGTCACGTCCGTTCAGTCAGGTCGGGCGCGCCGGGCTCCTCGCCCGCCTCCCGCAGGGCGGCCCGCGCGAGCGAGGGTCGCCGGGCTCGAGGTGCTGCGTGAGTCGACGGCAGGAGCGCCCAAGCGGCGCAGCTCGGCGGGGGTCACCTACGACATGTCGAGCGAGTTCCTACACCTGCTGCCGCCGCTCGGCCTCGGCCGAGGTCGCGTCGACCTGGAGGCGGGGTAGGCAGGAGACGTGACGGCACCGGCGGTGTGCGGGCGCCCGGGACAGGGTGAGCTCGTCTCCGCCGCCGGCGGGTCGACCGGCCCCGGCGGCGTCATCCGGAGCAGTTCCGGCAGACCGGCGGCGCCGGTGCTGCGGGCCGCCCGGTGACGCCCGTGCCCCCGGACGAACCGGTCGGCGTCGCCGTCGTGCCCGGCGTGGGCACGGCGCTGGCGCATGGCGATCGGACCTGGCTGCTCCCTGGCCCGGCTATGCCCCTCCCCGCCGCCCGGCTGGTGTGGTGGCGAGCCGCGACGACCGCGCCGGCCTTGGTCGCGGCCGGTGTGCGGCCGGGCTCCTGTTGGGACCTTGGCGCCGTCCACCGCCTGCTGTACGGCGGCCGCCGTGAGGACCCGGCCGCCGTGTTCTCGCCGGACGCCGACGTCGCCGAGCCCGGGCGCGCGGCCACCGAGCCGACCCTGCTCGACCTCGCGTCCGACGCCGACCCGGTAGGCGCCACCGGTGCCCTGTCGCCCGACTGGGCGAGCGAGCCGTGGACCGCCCGGCCCGTGCCCGGTGACCTCGAGCGGTCCGGCCGCTGGGCAGCGCTCGCCCTGCAGGTGCAGGCCCGGCAAGCCGCCGCGCTGGCCGCGCTCCCCGACCCACGCGACCGACCGGTCGGGCCGCCGCTCGCCGTCCTCACCGCGTACGCCGAAAGCGCCGCCGCGCTGCTCGCCGTCGAGCTCGCGCACGACGGCCTGCCGGTGGACCGCGCGGCGGCCGAGGCGCTGCTGACCGCCGCGATCGGCCCCCGGCCCAAGGACGAGCAGGCCGCCCGGGCCGGCCGGGACGCACGGGTGCTGCGCCACTTCCCGGTCTCGGTGGACCTGCGCAACCCGCTTCAGGTGCGCAGGCTGCTCGCGCGGGTCGGCATCGACGTGCCCGACACTCGCTCCTGGCGGCTCGAGCCGCACCGCGCGACCTCCCCCGGCGTCGCCGCGCTGCTCGACTGGCGCAAGGCGGAGCGGATCGCGACGACGTACGGCTGGTCCTGGCTGGAGCGGCACGTGGGGCCGGACGACCGGCTGCGTGGCAGTTGGGGCGCGGCCGACGCCGCGGCCGGGCGGATGACCGCGTCCGCGGGGCTGCACAACCTGCCCGCCGCCCTGCGGCCGGCGATCGCTGCGGAGCCGGGGCACCTGCTCGTGCGCGCCGACCTCGGCCAGGTCGAGCCCCGTGTGCTCGCCGTCGTCTCGGGCGACCCGGGCCTCACGGCCGCCGCACGCGAGCCCGACATGTACGCGCCGGTCGCCGCGCAGCTCGGCTGCGACCGGGCGGCCGCGAAGGTCGCCGTCCTGGCGGCGATGTACGGCCAGACCTCGGGCAACGCGGGTGCGGCCCTGCTGCGGATGGAGCGCGCCTACCCGCAGGCGCTGGCGTACCTGCGGGCCGCCGAGGCCGTCGGCCGGGACGGCGGCGAGCTGCGGACCTGGGGCGGCCGACTCCTGCGCTTCCCCGGCGGCGGACACGGGCGGTTCGCCCGCAACGCCGTCGTGCAGGGCGCCGCCGCCGAGCTGTTCAAGGTCTGGGCGGCAACGGTGCGCGCCGCCCTGCCGGAGCTCGGCGGCCAGGTGGTGCTGTGCCTGCACGACGAGCTGCTGCTGCACGTGCCGCAAGCCGCCGCGGAGGCGGCCGCCGACCTGCTGAGCCGCGGCCTGCAAGAAGCCGCCGGGCGCTGGGCGGCCGGCAGCGGGGTCCGCTTCGCCGCCGACGTCGCGGCCGTCCGCCGGTGGAGCGATGCCAAGACATGACCCGCGCGATCGTCAGCCGCTGCCCCTCACCGCCGGAGACCCGGTAGCCACGCTCCCCGACGCCCGTCTCGAGCCCGTCCGGCACTGCGGACACCAGGTCCGCGAGCCGGGCGCGGCGCCGCGCGTCCCACCAGCTCGTCCTCCCCGGCGTCCGGCCGGACGAGCAGGAGGTTCGCGCGTATCGACTCGTGGAACAGGTGCCCGTCCTGGGTCACCATCCCGCAGCCCTCGACAGGCAGATGCGGGGCGGTTTCGGCAGGTGCGCGGACCGCTTCGGGGTGTCCTGCCGGTGCGCACCGGGGCTCCGCGAGCTGGCTCAGCCCAACGGCTGGACGAGTCCAGGCAGCACCTCCACGCCGGGGAGGTCGGCCACCGCACCGCCGGGCAGGACCAGCTTCGAGCGGCGCAGACCGCTGCCCACGACGACCTTCTCGGCGGCGACGACCGCCGCATCCACCAGCACCGGCCAGGCAGCCGGAAGGCCGACCGGCGTGATGCCCCCGTACTCCATGCCGGTGGCCTCCACCGCCTGCTCGAGCGGGGCGAACGAGACCTTCCGGACTCCGAGCCGCCGCCGGACGACACCGTTGACGTCAGCCCGGGAGAGGGCGAGGACCAGGCAGGCAGCGAGGCGGACGTCCTCACCGCGCCGGCCAGCGACCACGACACAGTTGGCCGACTCGGCCAGGTCGATCTCGTACGCCGCGCAGAACGCCGCGGTATCGGCAAGGCCCGGGTCGATCTCGGCGACCGCCACGTCACCCGCCCGTGACCACTCCCGGAGCAACGCGAGGACGGGACCTGCAAGCAGATCCGGCCGGTCGAGGGCCGGGACGAGATCGAGGCGGCCGGGCACCGACGGAGGCTAGCCCAGCTCTGCCCCAGCGGCAGGAGGCAAGGGCAACAGCCGCTGAGCGCCTTCCAGGAAAGCACCCCAGCGCCGCGACGACGTGCTCGTGAACAGCTGAGGACCGAGGTCGGCGGCCGGGCGTGCCGGGCTCCAGAGGTAGCCCTGCCCGTAGGTGCACCCGAAGTCGCGCAGCATGGCGAGGTGCTGGTGGTTCTCCACGCCCTCGGCCACGGCGGCGATGCCGAAGGCGTGGGCGAGCTCGATCACGCTGCGGACGATGGCCGCGTCGTCGGGGCTGTCGCCGAGTCCTGCGACGAACGAGCGGTCGACCTTGAGCAGGTCCACCGGGAAGCGCTTGAGATAGAGCAGCGAGGAGTACCCCGTCCCGAAGTCGTCGATCGCGACCCGGACGCCGAGCGACTTCAGCTCGTTGACGACCCGCAACGCGTCTTCGGCATCTTCCATCAGCGCGGTCTCGGTGACCTCCAGGACCAGGGCGGTCGGGTCCAGGCCGGACTCCTGCAGCGCACGGCTGACGGCGTGGATGAGCCCGGTGCCTTGCGCCAGCTGGCGTCCCGAGACGTTGACGGACATGTGCAGCGGCTGGCCATCCCCGTCAGCCGGCGATCTGCCGGCCTGCTGGGGGGCGGGGCGCTGGGGGGCGGCCCGCCAGGTGGCGGCTTGCCGGCAGGCTTCACGGAGCACCCAGGCACCGATCTCCGTGATGAGTCCGCTGCGTTCGGCGACGGGGATGAAGTCGTCGGGGCGCACCAGGCCGCGATCCGGGTGGTGCCAGCGAACCAGTGCCTCCATGCCGATGACCGTCTCGTCGTCAAGCCTGAGCACGGGCTGGTAGTGCAGGCGCAGCTGGCCGTCGGGTACCGCTTGCCGCAGCTGCGACAGCAGCCGCAGCTTGGCCGCCGCCGCCGCCCGCAGCTGCTCGTCGAACAGCTCGATGATGTTGGGTCCCTGCTGCTTCGCCTTGTACATAGCTTCATCGGCGTCGCGCAGCAGGCTGGCCGGGTCGGCAACGGCGTCGGGATGGACCACCGCGACCCCGATGCTCACGCACACCTCGAGCTCGACCGAGTCCGTCACGAGGGGAGCGCAGACGGCGCCACGGATGCGGCCGGCGACGGCAGCGGCGTCGTGGACGTCGGTGAGGTCCTCGCAGAGCACGACGAACTCGTCGCCACCGAGCCGGGCGACGGTGTCCTCCGGCCGGACTGCCGAGGTCAGCCGCGCCGCGACGGCACGCAGCACCGCGTCGCCCGCCTCGTGGCCATAGGCGTCGTTGATGTCCTTGAACTCGTCGAGGTCACAGAACAGCAGCGCCATCACGGTCCCCCCGGCGGCCCTTCGGTCCAGGGCGTGCTGGATGCGGTCGGTCAACAGCGCACGGTTGGCCAGACCGGTGAGCACGTCGCAATGGGCCGAGCGCGCCAGCTCGGCCTCCGCTCGGCGCTCGTCAGCGCTGGCCAGGCTGAACACCCGTTCATGACCGCCGGCGACGGCGGCGACCATGACGGCGTCCACCTCGCCGCACCGGATGGCGCGCAGGGTCTCCTCGGAGGCCGCCAACTGCTCGCGCGCGTCGTCGAGCTCGCGACGGAGTTGGGCGAGGGTGGCTGTGGCGGCGGCGCGGGGGGCTGCCGCGGGGCGGCTGGCACCCGCCCGCGCCGTACCCCCACCGGGGTGGCCGGCGAACTCGGCCGGCACTACGGCGTGGTCGGTCGAAGTTGCAGCCCGACGAGCACTCGGTCGGTGTCGGAGAGGTCGCCGATGATCTTCCGCATGGGTGCGGGAAGCTGTCGTACGAGCGTCGGGATGGCGATGATCTCGTCTCCACGCGCCAGTCGCGGGTTCTCGAGGAGGTCGACGACCTCGATCTCGTAGCGGAGGGCCAGATGGGTCTCGCACAGCTGCTTCAGGTTGCGGAAGGCCTCGAGGGACTTCGGCGACTCGCCGGCCACGTACAGACGCAAGCGGTAGACCTCGCTGTCGCCTGCGGGGGGCTCGGGCGCCTCCTGGAGCGTGGTCCGGGCGCGCTGTGCCGAACCGCTGGCCTCGCTCATCGTCGGCTCTCCCGTTCCTGGTGGACGCCGCCGAGGCTGAGGCCGTCGACGCTCATGACGAACTCGCGAACTTCCTGGGAGTGCGGCATGCCCCTCGACTTGAGCACGTACAGGACGCGACGGCGCCGCCCGTCGCCCTCCGCGAGCTTGACGACGATCCACGTGTCGATGAGCGAGCCGATCTGCTGCTCGGAGTTCTCGGCGCCCCGCCCCGTGTTGAGGCTGGTGAACAGGGCGGTCACCCCCCGGCTCTTGAGGTAGTCCACCTGCCGCGTGAGCATCGCGGACACCGCGTGCCCGGCGCCGGCGTGCAGCAGGTCGGAGATCGGGTCCATCACCACGATGTCGGGCTCGAACTGCGAGACACCCTCCTGCATCGAAGCGAGGTGCGCCTCGAGCCCGAGCAGGCTGGGACGGACGCAGCGGAACTGGAGCAGCCCCAGGTTCACCCAGTGGGCCAGGTCGATACCCACCGAGGCCATGTTGCGCAGGATCTGCGCCTCGGACTCCTCGAAGGCGAAGTACAGCGCCCGCTCACCGCGGCTGCAGGCGGCGGCGCAGAACTGGGCGGAGATGGTGGACTTGCCGGCGCCCGCCGTACCGCTGATGAGCACGGAGGTGCCGCGGAACAGGCCGGTGCCGCCGAGCATGCCGTCCAGGTCGGGCACGCCGGACGACACCCGCTCGGTTGAGACGGTGTGCTGCAGGCCGAGGGAGGTGATCGGCAGCACGGACACGCCCTGCCGACCGATGAGGAACGGGTACTCGTTCGTCCCGTGGTGCGAGCCGCGGTACTTCAGCACCCGCAGTCGGCGGGTCGAGGTCTGCTCGCTGACCCGGTGGTCCAGCACGATCACGCAGTCCGAGACGTACTCCTCGATGCCGTGCCGGGTCAGGGAACCATCGCCCCGCTCGCCGGTGATCACGGCCGTGACACCTCGCTCCTTGAGCCAGACGAACAGCCGATGCAGCTCGGCGCGCAAGGTCGCGGCGTTGTCGAACGCTCCGAACAAGGTCTCGATGGTGTCGATCACGACCCGCTTGGCGCCCACCTCGTCGATGGCGGCGCCGAGCCGGATGAACAGCCCCTCGAGATCCCAGGCGCCGGCCTCCTCGAGGTCCCCGGGCGCCACGTTGACGTGGTCCATCACCAGGAGCCCGTCGTCCTGCAGCTGCTGCAGGTCGAAGCCCATGGAGGCAACGTTCTCGACCAGCTCGTCGACGGACTCCTCGAAGGCGACGAAGACGCCGGGCTCACCGAACTCGGTGATGCCGCGCACCAGGAACTCGATCGCCAGAAGCGTCTTACCACAGCCTGCCGGACCGCAGACCAGCGTGGAACGGCCGAGCGGCAGCCCGCCGCCGGTCACCTCGTCCAGACCACTGATCCCGGTGGGCGCCTTGCGCAAGGCCGGTCTGCGGGTAGCGCGCGGCACGGCAGGGACAGCGGGGGCCAAGATGTCTGGCGCAAGGGCGACCGCCCCGTGCCACTGCCCATGCGACGGCACAGCGCTTCTCCTCGCGTCTGGGCGACTAACAGTAATCTACGCAATACGAAGGGTAGTCTACGTTCTGGCTGCTGCGGCTCTTCCCGCTCGCACCTGAATCAGTGAGGTGCATCCGCCACCGAGGGCTCGCTGCCGCTGAGGTCGGTGCCGTCGAGCTCGGTGCCGCGGGGTCGGTGCCGGCGAGCTCGATGCCGCAATAGCGTGGGCCCGAGCGGTGCCAGGCAGGTGTGGCGGCCACGGCACCGTGAGACGTCACGGACGGGGCAGGCGAGGCCCATGAAGACGCCCACGAACCCATGAAGACGCCCATGAAGTGGTACGCCGACGACGGCGCGATGCGCATCCGGCAGCAAGCCCTCGACGTGGCGGTGCTGATGTGGTGCTACCTGTTCCTGCGGCTCGGGCAGGCGGTGCACGGGCTGGTGCTGCGGCTGCAGGAACCGGGCCGCGAGCTGCAGGGCGCGGGCGACCGGCTGGCCGGCGGCCTCGGCGACGCTGCGCGGCGGGTGGCGGGCGCGCCGCTCGTCGGCGACCGGCTGCGCGGACCGCTCGACGCCGCGGCTGAGGCCAGCCGGGCAGTGGCCGGTGCGGGGGCCGCCGGACAGGAGGCGGTCGGGCACCTGGCGCTCGTGCTCGCGCTGATCGTCGCGCTCATCCCCATCGGCTACGCCCTGTCGAGCTGGCTGCCCTACCGCCTGCGCTACGCCCGGGAAGCCGCGGCCGCCGTCGCCCTGCGCGGCGACGTGGAGCTGCTGGCGCTGCGCGCGGCGACCTCGCTGCCCTTGTCGCGGCTGGCCCGGCTGGGCCCGGAGCCGGTGGCGCGGTGGCGGCGTGGGGAGCCCGGCGCCGCGCAGGAGCTGGCGGCGCTCGAGCTCGGGTCGCTGGGCGTCCGCGGCGCGCCTGAACGAGACTCCTAGCCACCCCGGTCCACCGGCAGCGAAGACACCCAGGTTCTGCCGGCGCCCGGTTCAGCCGGCTGCGGCCGGCCGGGCCCGCCAGGGCGCGCCCGCGGGCCGCAGCCCGTCGAACCCGCGGCGCTCCGCCTCAGCGGCGGCGAGCACGCCGAGGCAGGCCATCGCGTTCTCGATCTGCCCGGCCAGCACCTGCGCGACCGTGTCCTGCAGCGGCACCCAGGACGCCGTCATCTCCGACTCCTCGTGCTGCTGGACGTCCCGCTCGACCTCGTGCACGTCGCGGGCGAGATAGATCCGGATCGACTCGTCGGTCATCCCCGGGCTGGTCAGGGCGTCGACGAGCACGTGCCAGGTGTCGGCGCCGGCGCCGGCCTCCTCGCCGAGCTCGCGCTTGGCCGCGGCGAGTCCCGGCTCGCCGTCGACGTCGAGCAGCCCGGCCGGCAGCTCGACGAGCCGGCGACCTACCGGGTGCCGGTACTGCTCGACGAGCAGCACCCGCCCGTGCTCGTCGAGCGCCACGACGCCCACCGCACCCGGGTGCACCACCACGTCACGCTGGCTGCTCGTCCCGCCCGGCATGGCGACCTGGTCCTTACGGACCGCGAACACCCGGCCGGAGAAGACCGTCTCGGTGGACTCGACGCCGTACGCATGGGGAGCAGTCACCCGCTCAGCCTAGGTCGGCGACACTGGCGGCGTGGAGGTCAGCCTGCGCTCGGTCCGGTTCACCTGCGGCCGGTGTGGGACGACCTACCGCGACGGGCTGCTCCTCGGCGGCTACGGCCGGTTGGTGGTCCGCGACGCGACCGGGCGCCACCCGTCGGTCGCCGACCTCATGGCGGACCCGCTCGTGGACCTGCTCGGTCAGGTGGCCGGCGAGCGGGCCGCGTTGTTCGCCCGGGTCGCGACCACGCCCGCCGACGTGCAGGGCGCCTACCTCCGGCTGTGCGACCCGTCGCCGGCGGGCCTGCCGTGGGACCGCGACGCGCTGCCGTGCTGCCCGTCCTGCGGCGCGCAGCCGACGGCGCACGAGCGGCTGGAGGAACTGCTGACGACGGACCTGCCACTGCTGCGGCACGGCGCGTTCGACGCACTGCCACGCGAGCAGCAGCGGGCCGCGGCGGCCGGCGCGCTGACCGCGAGGGTTCCCTCCCGGTGAGGCCGCCCCCGGGGCGACCACGCGAGCAGTACGCCCCCCGCCGGCTACAGCCGCTCGACGGTGATCGTGAACCCGGCGGCCCGCAGCCGATCGGCCAGCGCTGCGCCGATCGCGGTCGCCGGCGTGAGCACCCCGGCGGCGTCGGGCAGCCGGTCGCCGTCGAGCGCCAGGGCCAGCACCGCCTCACCGAGCATGACGGAGGTGGCCGCGTAACCCGGGTCGCCCTGCGCCGCCACGGTCGTGCGGTAGCGGGCGCCGCTCGTGGTGCCGGCCGTGACCTCGAACGTGAAGTGGCCGCTCTTGCGGGCCCGCTCCCCCGGGCCGTCGCCCGGCTTGGGGAGCACCCGGTCCAGGACGAACCGGCTCGGCGGCACGAGCAGCCCGGCGGCGAGTGCCGCGGTGCCGACGGCGGTAGCGGCGGCCAGGACCGGGGCGACCGGGCTGCGGCCGACGCCCATGACCTCGCGGTAGCGGAAGCGCCGGCCGTACGACCACCCGGACAGCGCGTTGCTGCGCCGTACGATGCGGGTGTTGAAGCCGGCCATGACGAAGGGCGCGGTCCACCGGCCGAGCGCCGGCTCGTAGCGCGGGCCGACCGCGTCGCCCTCCGGGCCGAGGTCGGGCTCGGCGGACCGGTCCGGGCTGAGGGCGTACGGGTCGGCGACGAGCCGCCGCTTGGCGGCGTCGGACCTCGCGACGTCGACCTGGTTGCGCAGCGAGTCGACGGTGCCGCCGCTCACCCCGCCTCGGGCCGAAACGAGCAGCAGCGTCGTGTCGGTGAGTTCGCCGGCGCCGTCGGCCCGCGCCCGTTCGGCGGTGAGCAGCACGGCGAGGTCCGAGGGCACCGAGTCGAAGCCGCACGCGTGCACGATCCGCGCACCGCTTGCCTGCGCGGTCGGGTGCGCGGCATCGATGCTCTCGCGCACGAACAGCACCTCCCCGGTGAGGTCGGCGTAGTGCGTCCCAGCGTCCGCGCAGGCCTCGACGAGCGGCAGTCCGTACCGGGCGTACGGCCCGACGGTCGTCGCGACGGCGGTCGTCGACTGCGCGAGCGCCCGCAGCGACGCCGGGTCGGAGCTGTCGGCGGCGATCAGCGGCCAGCCGGCCGCACGGGCCCCGAGCGTGCGCCGGACCCGCGCGAGCCGGTCGGGCGAACGGCCGGCGAGACCGATGCGCACGTCGGCCGGCGCGGAACGGTCGAGGTAGGCCGCCGTCAGCCTGCCCACGAAGCCGGTCGCGCCGAACACCACCACGTCGAGGTCACGGGCCATACCGACGAACGCTAGAGCCAGGGCGTGCGCCCCGCAGGTCTCAACCCGTGAGCGGGAGCATCCGGCCGGCCGCCCGCTCGACCGCCGCGGCCACGAAGCCGCGGAACAGCGGGTGGGCCCGGGTCGGCCGGGACCGGAACTCCGGGTGGGCCTGCGTGCCGACGAAGAACGGGTGCACCTCGCGGGGCAGCTCGGCGATCTCCACGAGGGTCCCGTCGGGGGAGGTGCCGGAGAAGACCAGCCCGGCGGCCTCGAGCGCCGGCCGGTAGGCGTTGTTGACCTCGTACCGGTGCCGGTGCCGTTCCGTGGCCGGCTCGTCGCCATACGCCAAGGCGGCGATCGTCCCCTTGCGCAAGGTGGTCTCCCAGAGCCCGAGGCGCATCGTGCCACCCATGTCCCGGTCGCCGGCGACGACGTCCTGCTGGTCGGGCATCGTGGCGATGACCGGGTCGGGGGTCGCGGCGTCGAACTCCGCGCTGTCTGCCTTGACGATGCCGGCGAGGTTGCGGGCCGCCTCGATGACCATGCACTGCAGGCCCAGGCACAGGCCAAGCAGCGGGATCCGGTTGACCCGGGCGTGGGTGATCGCGCCGACCTTGCCCTCGATCCCGCGTACGCCGAAGCCGCCCGGGATGAGCACGCCGTCGACGCCGTCGAGCGCCGCCCGGGCCCCCTCCGGCGTCTGGCAGTCGTCGCTGGGGACCCACCGGATGTGCACCTTCGCGTCGCTGGCGAACCCGCCGGCGCGCAGCGCCTCGCTCACCGACAGGTAGGCGTCGGGCAGGTCGACGTACTTTCCGACCAGCGCGATCGTCACCTGCCTGGCGGGCCGGTGGACGCGCTGCAGCAGCCGGTCCCAGTCGGTCCAGTCGACGTCGCGGAAGGGCAGGCCGAGCGTGCGTACGACGTAGGCGTCCAGGCCCTCGCTGTGCAGCACCTTGGGGATGTCGTAGATCGACGGCGCGTCGACGGCGCTGACGACGGCGGCCTCCTCGACGTCGCACATGTTGGCGATCTTGCGCTTGATGCCGTCGGTGAGCGGCCGGTCGGACCGGCAGACGATCGCGTCCGGGGTGATGCCGATCGCCCGCAGCGACTGCACCGAGTGCTGCGTCGGCTTAGTCTTGAGCTCGCCGCTCGGCCCGATGTACGGGATGAGGCTGACGTGCAGGAAGAAGCAGCGGTCGCGGCCGACCTCCTGGCGCACCTGCCGGGCGGCCTCGAGGAACGGCAGCGACTCGATGTCGCCGACGGTGCCGCCGACCTCGGTGATGACGACGTCGACCCCGGGCCCGCCCAGGCCGAGGATCCGGCCCTTGATCTCGTCGGTGATGTGCGGGATGACCTGCACCGTGTCGCCGAGGTACTCCCCGCGGCGCTCCTTCGCGATGACCGCCGAGTAGACCTGCCCGGTGGTGACGTTGTTGCCCGCCCCGAAGTCCTCGTCGAGGAAGCGCTCGTAGTGGCCGACGTCGAGGTCGGTCTCCGCGCCGTCGCCGGTGACGAACACCTCGCCGTGCTGGAAGGGGTTCATCGTGCCGGGGTCGACGTTGAGGTAGGGGTCGAGCTTCTGCATCGTCACCCGCAGGCCCCGAGCCTTGAGCAATCGACCGAGGCTGCTCGCGGTGAGCCCCTTGCCGAGCGAGCTGGCCACCCCGCCGGTGACGAACAGGTGGCAGGTCGCCGGGGCGGAGGTGCTCGTACGCGCCACTGGGGCTCCCCGCGTCGGAGCGGGTCCGGCGCCCGCTGCACGGAAGTCCACTCTAAGGGGAGGGCGACCCCGCGCGTCCAGCAGCCACGCCGGCCACGACGGCGACCGTGGTGGGGACGGCGACGGCCAGCGCGAGGGCGGGCACCGCCGCACCGCTGTCGTTGACGGCGAAGCCGATCGCGCTGGTGACGCCCACCGCGGCGAGGCCGGCGGGCAGCGCGGGGACCTGCTCGAACGCCCGCCGCAGCGGGCCTGGCGGCCGCACCACGAGCAGTACGGCGGCGGCGACGGCCACCGGCAGCCCGGCCGTCACCGGGCTGTGGAACAGCAGCCCGAAGACCGCCTCGGCCTTGCGGCGCAGCAGGTCCCCGGCGGTGCCGTCGGCCACCTGGTCGACGAACCGCCCGAGGTGCGTGCGGTCCGTCGCCGGCCGGGCGTGGTCGGCCAGCGCGAACGCCGTGACCACCGCCCCCGCCCCCAGCCCGGCGAGGCCGAGCCGCAGCACCGACACCCGGGTGCCGCTGAGCTGCAGGCCGAGCGCGACGAACGCGGGCAGCAGCGCGAGCACGCCCCCGACGTCGCTCCCCCACTGCGGGGCCCCGTCGACAGCCACGGCGACGAGCCCGGTCACGGCGACGACCGGCAGGGGCCGGCGCCCCGCGAGCAGGGCGGTGGCGAGCAGCGCCGCCGCCGCGTAGACCCCGAAGGCGACGTTGCCGATCCCGGCGAAGCGCCCGGCGACGAGCGCGGAGTAGCCGGCGACGCTGCCCATCTGCAGGTGCGCGCCGGTGACGAGGTCGACGGCCAGCAGGGCCGCCACGGCCGCGCACACCCAGCCGGCCGGCTGCCGGGTGCGGGCGGCCAGCAGCGCGGCGCCGGCGGCGAGGGCGAGGCTGACGGCGAGCAGGGCGAGCAGCGGCGCCGGCGCGCGCCACCAGGGGACCAGGTTCGCGGCGTACGACGCCCCGAGCACCGCCGTGCCCCCGAGCGCGACGAGCCGGGCCGCCCGGGGCCGGCGACCGAGCGCCGCCAGCAGCACCGCCTCCAGGACGAGCACGACCACGAAGAACGGCACCGTCGCCCGCTTGGACGCCACCGCCAGGGTGTCGAGGTCGTCGAGCTCGGCCACGGTCGGGGCGGCGCCGCGCACGGTCCACGGCTGGCCGTCCATCGTGTCGGGCACCGGCAGCCCGATCCGGTCGAGCACGGTCGGGGCGACGTCGATGAGCTGGACGTACGGCACCCGGCCGGTGCTGGTGCTGCTCAGCGCGCCGCGCGGGAACGACGGCCCGGTGGCGGCGGCGACGTGAAGGTGCGGCTCGTCGTCGCCCGGCCCCTCGGACAGCCCGACGACGAGCAGGTCGACCCGGGGAGGCAACGCTGCGAGCGCCTGCCCGACGACGGCGTCCGCCGCCCGGAGCGCGGCGCCGCGCTCCCGGCGGCCGACGGCACCGCCGTCAACCAAGACCACCACCGGTCGCGACCCTCTCCCGCCATTTTCGCCACGACCGCTCCCGCCCCCGCTGCTCCCGCCCCCGCCGACGGCCAGGATCGCTCCCGGCCCAACGGCTTGCACCCGGCCGCCGAGCGCCTGGGCGAGCGCGCCGACCCGGGCGCCGTCGCGCGAGGCGGCGTTGCGCGTGGCGTCGAGCGGGCTGGCGGTGAGCGCGCCGTCGCAGGTCCGGTGCGGGACGCCGTACGCCTGCGCCCTGGCGCCGGCCCCGAGCGTCAGCCAGCCGTCCGCGGGGCAGCTGACCGCGGGCAGGGCCTTGACCGACAGCGCCCCGAGGGCGCCGGTCGCGGCGAGCCGCGACAGGGCGGGGGTGTCGGGGCTGACGTCGGCCCAGACCAGGCCGGCGACGCCGATTACCACCACGCCCTCGGGCCGCGGCTGCTGTGCCTGCGCGGGCGCGGCGACGACCAGCAGCAGGAGTGCCAGCAGCGGCAGTAGCCGCGGCAGCCGGCGGCCGGAAATTCGGGCAGCGGGCACCCGGGCAGCGGGCACCCGGACCGCCGTCACGCGAGCACCTCCCTGTACACGCCGGCCACCTGCGCGGCCGTGTCGTCCTCGGTCGGCCAGGCCGCCGCGACGGCAGCCCCACGGGCGCCCAGCTCCGCGGCCCGCGCGGGGTCGTCGAGCAGGCTGCGTACGGCGGCGCCGAGGGCGACCGGGTCGCCGGGTGGGACGAGCAGCGCCCCGTCGCCGACGAGGTCCGGGACGCCGCCGACAGCCGTGGCGACCAGCGGCCGACCGGCCCGCAACGCCTCCTGCGCGGTGAGCGGGCGCGCCTCCCACACCGACGGCAGGACGACGACGTCGGCGGCGGCGAGCAGGTCGGCGACGTCGGTGCGCCGGCCGAGCCAGCGCACCTGCGGGGCTTGGGCGCGCAGCTCCGCCTCGAGCGGGCCGTCGCCGGCGACCGCGACCACCGCCCCGCCGAGCTGCGGCAGGGCGGCGAGCAGCACGTCATAGCCCTTCTGCGGGTGCAGCCGGCCGACCGCGAGCACCAACGGCCGGCCGAGCCCGGGATCGCGGCCGGTGGCGACGAGGGCGGGCGCGGCGACGGGAGCGAGGCGCACGTCACGGGCACCGAGCGCGCGGGCCCGGTCGGCAAGGTCTCCCGACGCGGCGAGCGTGACGTCGGCGCGACGGGCGACGAGCAGCTCCAGCGCGGCGCCCGCCCGGCCGCCGGCGAGCTGGGCGTTGTGCCAGGTCACGACGAGCGGCCGGCGACCGGTCAGCACCGCCAGGCTGCCGGCGCGCAGCCCGTGGGCGTGCACGAGGTCGGCGGCCTGGCGCCGCAGGGCGAGTACCGCCCGGGCGTCACGGGCCGGCTGCGGCCGCACGCCCACCTCGACGGGGACGTGGCCGGGGAAGCCGAACAGGGCCTGCGTCGAGGCCGGGCAGGCGACCCGTACGTCGGCCCCACGGTTGACCAGACGGGCGGCGAGCCCGCGCACGTGCTGCCCGACCCCGCCGGTCGAGGTCGCCAGCACGAGCAGGACGCGCCGGCCGCTGACGTCGACCATGGCAGCGTCCTGCCCGTCACCGCCGTCGCCCTCAGCCATGCCCAGGCCCGTCGGCCCGGCCGGGAGCTGTGCCACCAGCCGGGCCACCAGCCGGGCCGCCAGCCGGGCCCGTGAGTTGGCGGCGGTCCTCATGGCACAGCGCCCGCAGCCCCGCCGGGTCGAGGGCGGCGAGCACGACGCCGTACACGGCCATCGCGGCGGCGGCCAGGCCGGCGCCGAGCGCAACGCTGGTGAGGACGGAGGTGCCGCGCGGTTCGGGCAGCGCGCCGGTGACCAGAGCGGCCGCCGTTGCAGCGACGACACCCGCGAGCGCGGTACGAGCCGTGCCGTGCAGCGCCGCGGGTGCGGCCCGGTGCAGCGCCCCGACCAGCAGCGCGGCTGCCAGCGTCATGCCGACGGCGTTGCCGAGGCCGAGCGCGGTGGCGGGGGGCAGGGCGGTGCCCGTCACCAGGGCGGCGTCGGCGACCGCGACCGCCAGCCAGCCGGCGACCGTGGCGGCGCCGGCGGCCCGGCCCTGCCCGCGGGCGTATAGCGCGCGGGTGAGCAGCGCCAGCAGGCCGTAGCCGACCAGCCCCGGCGCGAAGGCCCGTACGGCGGAGGAGAGCTCCGCGGCGTGTTCACCATTGAGCAGCCGGGCGACGGGTACGGCGACCGCCCACAGCAGGGCCGCGCCGGCGAGGCTGAGCACGAGGACCGCGCGCAGGGCGCGACCGGCGAGGTCTGCGTAGTCGGCGTAGTCGGCGTCGGCGTCGGCAGCGGAGGCCGCCAGGCGCGGGAAGGCGCTGGTCGCGACCGGCACGGCCAGCACCGCCCAGGGCAGCAGGAACAGCGCGGTCGCGACCGTGAAGACCGCCGGTCCGCTGCGGGTGCCGCCGGCGGCGAGGCGGAGCGCGACGACGAGCGCGAGCTGCTGCGCGGCGAGTCCGGCGACGCCCGCGACCGCCAGCCCGCGTACCCGCACCGCGACCCCCGGCGGGAAGGCGAGGGTCGGCCGCAGCCGCAGCCCGGTGCCGCGCAGCGGCACGATCAGGCTGACAGCGAGCACCGCGACGCCGAGCGTCGTGCCCACCGACAGGACGAGCTCCTGGCTGCGCGGCAGGGCGGCGAGCGGCTGGCCCCCGCGCAGGGCGTAAAGGACGTACGCCGAAGCGACCACGAGGCTCGACAGCAGCGGGGCCAGCGCCGGCCCGAGGAAGCGCCGGTGGGCCTGCAGGACGCCGGTCAGGACCACGGCGACGCCGTACAGCGGCACTTGAGGCAGGAACACCCGGAGCATCGCGGTGCCGACGCTCTGCGCGGCCGGCCCGCAGTCGAGGTCGCCGAGCAGGGCACGCACCAGCACCGGCGCCGCCAGCAGCCCGAGCAGCGCGACGGGGGTCAGGACGAGCGCGGTCCAGGTGAGCAGGGCCGAGGCGGTGCGGGATGCCGCAGCCCGGTCGCCGGTCTGGGCCGCCGGCGCGAGCACCGGGACGACGAGCGAGGCGAGCGCGCCGCCCGCGACCACTTCGAAGACGACGTTGGGTACGGCGTTGGCGACCTGGTAGGTGCTGCCGAGGCAGTCCAGCCCCACCGTGCTGCTGAACACCGCCGTACGACCGAAGCCCACGAGCCGCGCGGCCACCGTGACCGCTGCGATACCCGCCGCTGCGCCGAGCAGGGTGCGGGTCGCCGGCGTCACGGGCGCCGCCCCAACCGGTCGAGCCAGCGCAGCGGGGTGGCGTCGATCACCCGGCTGTACGAGACGACCTCCGAGGCGGCCGTGAGGCCGGCCAGCGCCGCGAGCGCACCGGCGGTCGCCGTCCGCGAGCCGAGCCGCTCGACGAGGGCGAGGCCGAGGACCGCGCCCAGGGCGTTGGCGCCGGCGTCGCCCAGCATCGTGCGCTCGGTGAGGTCCTCCGGCAGCAGCACTGCGGCCGCCGCCGCGACGCCGGACTGGCGCAGCAGGGTGGCGACGGCGAGTCCGACCTTGAGAGCCCGGCCCGGTCGCAGGTCGAGCAGGTTGAGCAGGTTCGCCGAGCAGGCGACGACCGCCCCACCGAGCAGCACGTCGAGTGGCACCCGTCGATCGGGCAGCAGGGCGCAGCCGGCGAGTCCGGCCAGGCCGATGCCGGCGACCTTCACCGCTCCGGTCGTCACGGTGCCGTGCCGCAGCGCGCCGACGTGCCCCCGAAAACCCTTGACCCCGGCCTGCGCGGGCCGGGCGCCCGCGACATCGTCGTACCCGCCGACCGCCGCTGAGACCAGCCCGGCGACCGCGGCGGCGGGCAGCGACAGCGCAGCTCCGACCACGGAACCGAGCGCGAGGGCAGGGCCGCTGGCCAGGGTCACCGGCACGCCCCGGTGGTTCGTGCGCTGCAGCGCGGGTGCGGCGCGCAGCGCCGGTGCGTGCGAGGCGGCCAGCGCGGCGCCGGCGCCCGCGAGCACCCGCAGCGACACGCCCGCCGGACTGCCCCCGGCGGCCGTCGACACGGTCAGCTGTACCGGTGCGGCGCCGGCGCGCCCCCGCACGTCCGGCCTCAGCGGCCGGGCAGCGGCGGCACCGGGCCCTGGTTGCCCGGACCGCTGCCGTAGCGCCCTGTCCCGCCGTCCGCCTGCTCGCGCAAGGCGTAGACCACGGCGACCCGGCCCTGGGGCCGGTCGGCCCCGTCCACGGAGCTGACCCGTTCGGACAGGGCTCCGTCGTCGCGAAGGGCGCGCAACAGGCCTCCCTCGGCGGTGGCGGTGAGCGGGCCGGCTACGACGGCGCCAGAGGCCGCCGCATCGAGAGCGGAGGCGAACGACAGCAGGGCGCGGGCCCGCGCGACGGGCACCGCCGGGTCGCTGCTGGCAATCGGGTCACCCGCGACCAGCACGGCGAGGTCGGCTCGCGTGTCCAGGTCGCTGCTGACGTCGACGAGGTCGAGCTCCTGGAAACCGTCGAGGATCGACTTCGCGGCGGCGGCCGGAATGTTCTCGTTGGCCGGCGACGTCACCAGCGCTGCCGCAAGCTCGGCGGGCGCGCGCTGCGCCGGTTCGATGCCGTTGAGGTCCATGCCCGCGGGGGCGACACGGGCGACGACGTCGTCCACGACGGGGGCCTTCGCGGGGTCGAGCAGGTCGGGGCGCAGCTGCACGGTGCCGGTGACGGTGGCACCCGCGGCCTGCAGGAGCGGGACGAGGCCGTCGGCCTCGCCGGAGGGGGCGTTGGGTGCGGTGACGAGGACGACGCGGCGTCCGGCGAGCCGCCCCGAGGCAGCGGCCGGCCCGATCCGCTCGGCGAGCTGCTCATCGCTGGCCGTCTGCTCTCGCAGCCCGCCGATCGTCCCCTCGAGGCTGCGCTTCTCGGCGGTGAGCGCGCCGATCGAGCCCTTGAGGTTGTCGAGCAGTGCGCCGTTGAGCGCGGTCGTCCCGACGACAATCCCCAGGGCCAGCGCCAGGAAGACGGCGATGATGGACACGAGGTGGTAGCGGAAGTCGACCATCTGCGCGGACTGCTCCGTCCTCGTCGCCGGGCTCCGGTGCCGCGGTCGCGGCGCCTCACGCACACTGCCGCACCCGGCCCGGCGGAGCCGGGACCGACAGGCGACGTGACCGACGGCACGCCGTGACTCAGGGCGGCTGCCTCAAGGCTAGGTGCTGCAGAGGGCGTGCCGTCAGAACAGCCCGGACAGCCAGAACAGGAGGTCGTGCCACTGGTCGGCGAGCAGGGTCGAGTAGGCCCGGCCGGCCGTCGACACCAGCAGCGCCGCGATGATCGCGACGAACGTTGCGAGCAGGAGAACGACGAGGGACAGGGAGGAGATGCGGCTGCGATAGAGCCGGCTCACCCCCTTGGCGTCCACGAGCTTGCCGCCGACCCGCAACCGGGTCAGGAACGTGCTGGACATGCCCGCCCGGCCCTTGTCGAGGAACTCGACCAGGGTGGCGTGGGTGCCGACCGCGACGATGAGCGAGGCGCCCTTCTCGTCGGCGAGCAGCATGGCGACGTCTTCGCTGGTGCCCGCCGCCGGGAAGGCCACCGCCGGCACGCCGAGGGCCTCGACCCGCTTCAGGCCGGGCGCGTTCCCGTCGGTGTAGGCGTGGACGACGATCTCCGCGCCGCAGCGCAGCGCGGCGTCGGTCACCGAGTCCATGTCGCCGACGATCATGTGCGGCTTGTAGCCGGCCTCGAGGAGGGCGTCTGCCCCGCCGTCGACGCCGATCAGCACCGGCTTGTACTCCCGGATGTAGGGCCGCAGCACGGCGAGGTCCTGCTTGTAGTCGTAGCCGCGCACGACGATGAGCACGTGCCGGCCCTCCAGAGCGGTGGCCACCGCCGGCACGCCGACGCCGTCGAGGAGCAGGTCGCGCTCCTTGATCAGGTACTCCATCGTGTTGGCGGCGAACGCCTCGAGCTGGGCGGCGAGGCCCAGGCGGGCGTCGGCCATCGCCTCCTCGACGCTGCCGACGGTCTGCACGGTGCCCGTCGCGACGATCTCGTCCCCCCGGTAGAGCACGTCCCCGTCGAGCCTGACGTCGTCACCCTCCGACAGCGCTGTGAAGACCCCGGCACCGACGCTGTCGAGGAGCGGGATCCCCGACGTGACGAGGATCTCCGGCCCGAGGTTGGGATAGCGACCGCTGATACTCGCGGCCACGTTGACGACGGCCGACACCCGGCAGGCGACGAGTGCGTCGGCACTGACCCGGTCGAGGTCCATGTGGTCGATGACGGCCACGTCCCCGGGACGCAGGCGCTTGGTGAGGGATTTGGTCCGCCGGTCGAGCCGGGCGACCGCGCTGTGGCCCGAAGGACGCTCGGCCTGCCGGCTGCGGCGCGTCACGGGCCTCACGCGCCGAGTCTGCCAGACCCGGGCACCCGCGACCCGTACGACGCTCCGCGTCGGCGCCCTGCAGGCGAGCCACCGGGTCAGATGTCGTCGAGCTGCCAGCTCAGCTGTCCGGGGAGGCGGATCAGAAGTAGTCGAGCAGGCGCGGCGGTGCGCCGGCGAAGGCGTCGAGGCCGGGCACGGGACCGTCGAGCAGCCCCGCCCTGCGCAGCACACCGCTGTCGGCGGCTCCGCCGTAGAGCAGCGCCAGGCCACGTACGTGCAGCCGGGGCGGGCCAGGCGCTGTGCGCTCGAGAACGCCGCTGCCCTCCTCGACGGTGAGCCGCCACGGCCCCTCGTGCCCGGGCACCTCGGGGTCGACGAGGGTGAATTCCGCCTGGGCCCGCACGGCCGGGTCGTAGCCCCGCGCGGCCACCGCGCCGGGGGCGTCGACCACCCGGAGCATGTACGGCCGCGAGGTCACCGCCGGCGGGACGACGGCCCCCAGGAGCAGGCGGAGCTCGTCGACCGGCCCCCGCCACCGGACCGCGCCGGCCACGGCATCCCACGAGCCCGCCGCGCGCAGCAGGGCGGACGCGGCGACGGCGGTGCCGGCCACCAGCTCCCAGACGTAGAGCTCGGCGTCGGCGCCGTAGCCCCGTCCCCGGTCGTAGGCCAGGTAGCCCGCGGGCCGGTCGGCCTCCTCCGCGAGGGTGACGACATCGTGCGCGAGGACGCTCTCGGCGCCCCGCGGGAAGCTGGGCCCGTCGCGGGTCAGCAGTCCGCTGCTGGCCTCGCCGTAGGCCCGCCACAGCTGCGTCAGGACAGGCACGTCCCCCGGGTCGGCCGTACGGACCTCGGCGCCGACCGGACCGCCCACACTCCGGAGGGCGGAGGTCTGGAGCAGGGTCTCGTCGAGGGAGCCGACCACCTCCCAGCCGAGCGGCCGGTAGATCCCCGGAGCGGTCGGGAACAGGGCGCTGACCGGCTGGCCGGCGTCGCGCAGGTGCCCGATCAGGGCGCGCACCAGGCGGCTGGCCGTGCCTTGGCCGCGGGCATCGGGGTGTACGGCCACGCCGGCGACGCCGCCCATCGGGACTGGTCGCCCGCCCCACCACTGGGTGTAGGACCGGACGACGGCCTTCGCGAGCAGCCGGTCGCCCTCGAAGACGCCCCACGCCCGCGAACCGGCCGGTGCGGGCGCCAGGGGCGCCGCCGGGTCGCCGCCGAAGGCGAGCGTGCCGAGTGCCTGCGCCTGCTCGCGGTCCCCCTCGACGAGCTCGCGCAGCTCGCGCGCACTCACCTCGCGCCGCCGGCGCCCTCGACCGTCACCCCGGCCTCGACCCTCGACCCTGGCCCGTTGCCGGCGGCACGGTCGCCCGTCATCCGGTGTCCTGCGCCACCAGCGCCTTGGAGCTGGCGAGCAGCTCCTCCGCGTGCCCGCGCGCAAGGCCGCTGTCGAGCCCGGCGAGCATCCGGGACAGCTCGGCGACCCGGCCGGCGTCGTCGAGCCGCACCACGCCGCTGCGGGTGACGCTGCCGTCGTCGCTCTTGACGACCTGCAGGTGGCTGTCGGCGAACGCCGCCACCTGTGGCAGATGCGTGACGACGAGGACCTGGTGGTCGCGGGCGAGGCGCGCCAGCCGCCTGCCGACCTCGACCGCCGCGCGCCCGCCCACCCCGGCGTCCACCTCGTCGAAGACCATGACCGGCACGGGGTCGGCGCCGGCGAACACGACCTCCACGGCCAGCATGACCCGTGACAGCTCGCCGCCCGACGCCCCGCGGTGCAGCGGCCGGTCGGGGGCGCCGGGGTGGGGGGCGAGCAGCAGCTCCACGTCGTCGACCCCGTCCGGGCCGGCGGCGAGGACGCGGTCGTCGACCGGCAGGCCGGCGGGGTCCTCCCGACTGGACACGACGGCGGTGACCCGGGCGTGTGGCATGGCCAGCTCGGCAAGCTCCCCGGTGACGGCCGCGCCGAACCGCATGGCGGCCGCGGTGCGCGCCGCCGTCAACTCGGCCGCGAGGCCGCCGAGCGACGCGGCGAGCGACGCGTCCTCCTCGCCGAGGGCGGCGCGCCGGTCGTCGGTGCCGTCGAGCTCCAGCAGCCGCTCCGACGCCGCCTGCGCCCAGGCCAGCACCGTGTCGACGTCGTCTCCGTGCCGACGCACCAGGGCGGTGAGCACCGCGAGGCGCTCCTGCGCCGTCGCCAGGGCGGCGGGGTCGACGTCGACCGAGACGACGTAGGACGCGACGTCGCCCGCGACGTCGGCGACGAGATAGGCGGCCTCGGCCACCCGGGCGGCGAGTGCGGCCAGCTCGGGGTCGGCGCCGGCGGCCTGCTCGAGTGCGCGCCGCGCCGCGGTGAGCAGCCCCAGCGCGTCACCCGCCTCGACGTCGTCGGTACCGGTCAGCGCCTCCGACGCCGCGCTCGCCGCTGCGCGGAGCTCGTCGGCCGCGTCGAGCCGGCGGATCTGCGCGCGGAGCGCCTCGTCCTCGCCCGGCAGCGGCGCGGCGGCCTCGACCTCGCCCAGGCCCAGGCGCAGCAGCTCGGCCTCCCGGCGGCGCTCCACCGCCTCCGCCGTCAGCCGTTCGAGGGTCGCCCTCACCTCCCGCCAGCGCACCCACCCCTCCCGGAACCGCTCGCGCAGCGCGAGTAGCGGCACGCCGCCGAACCGGTCGAGCGCTGCCCGCTGGCGGGCCGGCTGCAGCAGCCGCTGCTGGTCGCTCTGGCCGTGCACCGCGACGAGCGTCTCGGACAGCTCGGCGAGCACGCCCACCGGCACACCCCGCCCGCCCAGGTGGGCTCGGGAACGGCCGTCGGCCGACACGGCCCGGGAGACCAGGAGCACCCCGTCGTCGAGCTCCCCGCCGGCATCGAGCGCCCGCTCGACCGCGGGGTGCCCGGCAGCCAGGGCGAGGCGCCCCTCGACGACAGCCCGCGGCGACCCGGGACGCACGCGCCCGGCGTCGGCCCGACCGCCGAACAGCAGGGCCAGCCCCTGGACCACCATCGTCTTGCCGGCCCCGGTCTCGCCGGTGACCACGGTCAGCCCCCTGGACAGGTCAAGCACGGCGTCGTCGATGACGCCGAGGCCCCTGATGCGCATCTCCTCGAGCACGCTGCGACAGTACGGCCGCCCGCCGACAGACCGGGGACGCAACCCGTCCGGAGCTTGGTCAGCCGGTGCGGCGTTCGGCGGCGCCGCGCCAGCCCTCCACCGGCAGTCCGAACTTGCGCACGAGCGTGTCGGTGAACGGCGTCTTGTGCGTCCGGGCCAGCAGCACCGGCAGCTGTCCGCGGCGGATCTCGATCCGCGTGCCGTGCGCCAACGGCATCGTCCGCCGGCCGTCGCAGGACAGCACCGCCGCCGCACCGCTGGACAGCACCTCGAGCGCGACGACGGAGGTCGGCGCCACGACGATCGGCCGCGCGAACAGCGCGTGCGCGCTGATCGGCACCAGCGTCAGCGCCTCGACGGTCGGCCACACGACCGGTCCGCCGCCGGAGAAGGCGTACGCGGTGGAGCCGGTCGGCGTCGCCGCCACCACCCCGTCGCACCCCCAGCGCGACAGCGGCCGGCCGTCGACCTCGACGACGATCTCGAGCATCCGCTCGCGGGCGGCCTTCTCCACCGAGACCTCGTTGAGGGCCCAGCCGGAGCGGGTCTCCGCGCCCTCCTGCAGCACCTGCACGTCGAGCGTCATGCGCTCCTCGACGGTGAACGCCCGGTCCAGGACGAGCCCGACCGTGTCATGGAGGTCCTCGGACTCGGCAGCGGCGAGGAAGCCGACCCGGCCGAGGTTGACGCCGAGCAGCGGGACCCGGGCCTCCCGGGCCAGCTCCGCGGAGCGCAGGATCGAGCCGTCGCCGCCGAGGACCAGCACCACCTCGGTGCCGGCCGCCGCCGTCCCGTCGTACGCACACACCCGCACGCCGGTCAGCCCGATGTCCTCGGCCTCGTCGGCGAGCACCCGGACCTCGACGCCCGCACCCTGCAGGCGGCGGACGACATGACGCGCAGCGTGCGCGGTCGCGGCGCGGCCGGTGTGGGCGACGAGCAGCACCGATCGGGTCACGCCCTCACCTTCTCACCGTCCGCCGGCCTTCCCTCGACGGCACCCCTCCTACGACGGCCCCTCCCGGACCGCCCGCACCAGGGCCTCCTCGTCCAGCGGCGGTGCCCCCGCGTGCAGCCACAGGAAGTACTCGACGTTGCCGCTGGGGCCGGGCAGCGGGCTGGCGACCACGCCCCGCGCACCCAGCCCGAGCGCGTAGGCCTGCGCGGCCACCGCACGTACGGTGTCCGCCCGCAGCACCGGGTCGCGCACCACCCCGCCCGACGGCAGCCGCTCGCGCCCCACCTCGAACTGCGGCTTCACCATCGGCAGCAGGTCCGCGTCGGGCCGTGCGCAGCGCACCAGCGCCGGCAGCACCAGCCCCAGCGGGATGAACGACAAATCCGCGACGACGAGGTCGACCGGCGCGCCGACCTGCCCCGGAACGAGGGCCCTGACGTTCGTACGGTCGAGCACCGTCACCCGCGGGTCGCTCTGCAGCGACCAGGCCAGCTGCCCGTAGCCGACGTCCGCGGCGACGACGTGCGCCGCACCGCGCCGCAGCAGCAGGTCCGTGAAGCCCCCGGTGGACGCCCCGGCGTCCAGCACCCGCGCGCCGGCGGGGTCGTAGCCGAACGCGTCCAGCGCACCGGCCAGTTTGTACGCCCCCCTCGAGACGTACGACTCCCCCGCCGGCTCGTCGACCAGCAGCGGCGCGCCGGCCTCCACGGCCGTCGCCGGCTTCGTCGCGACCTGGCCGGCGACCCGCACCCGCCCGTCGGCGATCAACCCGGTCGCGTGCTCCCGGCTGCGGGCGAGACCGCGCCGGACGAGCTCGGCGTCGAGGCGCGCCCGCCTCGCCAGCGCTCAGCCCTCGTCGACGCGGGCGAGGGCGTCCTGCAACAGCAGGTGGACCTCGTCGTACGCCGCGACGTGCTCATCCACCGGCAACGCCGCCAGGGCGGCCAGCCGACTCCGTACCTGGTGGGGGATGTCGTCGGCGATGTCGTCGGCGATGTCGTCGTGAGTCGCGGTGGCCTGGTGGCCGGGGGTGGCGTGGCCGGGGGTGGCGTGGCCGGGGGTGGCGTGATCGGGGGTGGCGTCAAGCATCAGAGGTCGCCCCGTCCCCGGATGTGGTTTGGCCAGCGGCTACGCCCATGGCCGCCGCCCTCTTGGAAGCCTTCTTGGCCGAAGCATTCTTGGCCGGCGTCTCCGGGGCACGTTCAGGGGAGTCGGTCGAGGCGGCCGCCGACACGCCGGCGCCGGCCGCCGACCTCATGCTGCGCAGCTCGGTCTCCACGGCGCGCACCCGCGCCGCCAGGGCACCGACCTCGTCGGCGGAGGCCAGCCCGACGCGACCCAGCGTGCGGTCGACCTCGAACTTCGCGAGCGCGCTGACGGCCTCGCGGTTGGCGCGGGTCTGCGCGACCAGATCCTCGGCGAGGGTCGACACCTGCTCGGCGGTCGCCTCACCCTGCGAGACGAGCGCCCGCGCGGCAGCCACCGCGCGCTGCCGCGTCACCTCCGTCAGACCGGTGGCCAGGGAAAGGTACGCCTTGAGTGCGTCGCGCACGTCATCCTCCCTCGTGCACCCGTCCTGGGCAGGTCCGCACCGTATCGCCTGTGAGGTAACGTGCGCGGTCCGTTCGAACCCGAGGAGGGTGTCGTGGCGACGCCCCACGAGGTCGAGACCGCCGTGCGCTCGCTGGTCGAGCGACTCGGCGAGGTCGACCCCGAGGTGCGGCGCAAGTACTCCGTCAACCGCACCGTGTCCTGTCATGTCAGCGACCTCGACGTGCTGTGGTCCGGCCGCCTGTGCGATGCGGGGCTCTGCGAGGTGACCGACGCCAGCGGCGACCGGGCACAGGTGCGCCTGGCGGTCAGCAGCGACGACCTGGTGGCACTGACCGCGGGTCAGCTCGCCGTGCCGTCGGCGTGGGCGACCGGGCGGCTGCGTGTTCAGGCCAACCCGCTCGATCTGCTCCGGCTGCGCGCGCTGCTCTGACCCGCGTCGGCGGCCGCCCACGACAGCGCGCACGCTGCCCGCAGGGCGTCGTCGCCGTCGCCGTCGACCACCAGGGCGTCGCCGTCCCAGTGCGCACGGGCGCTCCCGCAGGCCGCGCCGTCGTCGCCGAGCGCGACCGGCGCGTGCGGGGCGAGCAGACCGCGCAGGTCGGCCGAGACGTACGTCGGCCTTCGCCCGGCCGGCGCGGCCAGCAGCTCCGCGCGATCGGTGACGCCGGTCAGCACGAGCAAGCTGTCGGCGCCGCCGTTGACGGCGCCGAGCACGTCGGTGTCGAGCCGGTCGCCGACGACGAGGGGACGAAGCGCCCCCACCCGCTCCACGGACTCGCGGTGCAGCTCTGGCTCGGGCTTGCCCACCACGACGGGCGTACGGCCGGTGGCCGCGACGAGGGCGGCGACCATCGCGCCGTTGCCCGGAAGCGGTCCGCGGGGGCTCGGGTAGGTGACGTCGGCGTTGCCTGCCACCCACAGAGCGCCGGCCCGGATGGCCACGGCCGCCTCCGACAGCTCCCGCCAGCCGGTGTCGGTCGACAGCCCCTGGACGACCGCGGCGGGGACGTCGTCCGCCGAGCGGACCGGGCGCAGCCCCCCCGCGGCGACCTCGTCGACGAGGTCCTCGGTACCGACGACGAGCACGGCGCTCCCTGCCGGCAGCCGGGCCGCCAGCCACCGGACGGCGGCTTGCGCGCTGGTGACCACGTCCTCCGGGACCGCCGGGATGCCGAGTTCCACCAGGTGGGCGGCAACCTTCGCGGGCCGACGGGAAGCGTTGTTGGTGACGTACGCCGCCCGCAGGCCGCCCGCGCGCGCCGCCGCCACGCTCGGCGCGGCATAGGGGACGGGGTCTCCGGCGACGTACAGCACCCCGTCGAGGTCGTACAGGGCGGCGTCGTAGGCCTGCGCCAGGGGCCCGGGGCAGACACCGAGCCCGTCGCCCCGCTTCAGCGCCGGGAAGCGGTCAGGGCCGCCCGGGCACCACGCAGCGCCGTACCGTAATAGTTGATGTCGGGCCGCATCGCCGCAGCAAGGGCGAGGTGCTCGACCGCGGCCGATAGGTCGCCCAGCTTGGTGGCGGCAAGGCCTAGGCCGAACTGGGAGTAGTCGTCGGCGGGGTCGATCGCGACGATCCACTCGAAGTTGGCACGAGCCTCCTCGTACATCCCGACGTCGAACTGCGCGCGGGCGAGCGCCTCGCGGACCATGCGGGATTCAGGCTCCGCCCCGGAGGTGTGCGCGAGCAGTTGCACCGCGGCGTTCGCGTCCCCGCTGGTCAGCAGGTCGAGGCCGCGGACATACCAGTCGTAGAGCTCGCCACCCGGCGTGACGTCCGCGGGCGGCGGCGGCAGGTCCGAGAACGGCCGCGGCTTCTCCTCCTCAGGCGCACGCGGGTCGTACCGGGGGTCATAGCGGCTGTCGGCCACGCACACTCTCCTCCTCGTCATCCTCGGTCGGGCCGGCCAGCGCCGGGCCCCTAGCATGCAGACATGTCTGCCGGCGCCTCGCCTGACCTCGGTCCCGTCGTCCCGGCCTCGCGACCGACGCTCACTCCTTCCGCTCCTGCTCGTCCGACGAGCCTGCTGCTGTCGCCGTTCCGAGCCCTGCGCTACACCGCCGCCGACCTCGCCGCGCTGACCTCCCCGCCGTACGACGTCATCGACGCTGACGGGGTGGCCGCGCTCGAGGAGGCGAGCGAGCACAACATCGTGCGACTCATCCTCCCACGCGCCGGCGCCAGCGTCGGCGAGGATCGCTACGCGCGCGCCGCGGCCACCTTGCGGGCCTGGCGGCGCGACGGCGTGCTGGCACCGGACGTCGCACCTGCCCTCTACGTCTACGAGCAGGCGGCTCCGGACCGCGGGGCGCAGCGCGGCCACGTGCAGCGGGGGCTGCTCGGGGTCCTTGCGCTGAGCCCGCCCGAGGACGGGATCGTGCTGCCGCACGAGAACACGATGGCCGGGCCGGTCAGTGACCGGCTCGCCCTCTACACCGCGGTCGACGCCGACCTCGAGCCGATCTTCCTGCTGTACGACGGCGGGGGGGCGGCGAGCCGGGCGGTAGCCGCCGCGGACCGCCGGGAGCCGCTCGTGGACGCTGTGCTGCCCGACGGTCTGCGGCACCGGCTGTGGGCGCTCACCGACCCGACCGAGTTGGCGGAGATCGCGCAGGATCTCGCTCCGCGGCGGGCGGTGATCGCTGACGGGCACCATCGGTACGCGACCTACCTGCGCCGTCAGGCGCTGCGGCACGAGGCCGGTGATGGGGACGGCCCGTGGGACGCGGGGCTCGCCTTCCTCGTCGACGCGCAGGCGTTCGGGCCCCAGGTGCAGCCCATCCACCGGGTCGTGCCCGGTCGCGACGCCGGGGAACTGGCCGCGCGCGCGGCTCGCGGCGCCTCGGTGCACGACCTGGACGGCGACGACCTCGCCGACGCGCTGGCCGCCCTTGCGCGGGCCGGCACCTCCGGGCCGGCGTTCCTGCTCGTGAGCGGCGACGGGGGCACGGTGCGTCTGCTCACCGACCTCGACGCCGACCGGCTCGACCGGGCGCTTCCTGCCGGACGCTCGGCGGCCTGGTGCTCCCTCGACGTCAGCGTCCTGCACGCCTACGTCGTGGCCGACCTGTGGGGGCTGGAGGACACCGTGGAGACAGTGGCGTACGAGCACGACGTCCACGCCGCTCTTGCTGGCGCCGCCCGCACGGCAGGTACCGCGGTCCTGCTGAACCCGACGCCGGTCGAGGGGGTCGTGCAGGTCGCGGCCGGCGGCGAGCGCATGCCGCGCAAGTCGACGCTGTTCACGCCCAAGCCTCGCACCGGCTTGGTGCTGCGCGACCACCGGGACGCCTGACCTGCGTCAGCGCACCGCGCGGGCGAGGCGCTTCACCGCAGCGACCTCCACCTCGCAGCGGCTGACTGCGCCGGCGCCGGCGCGCCAGAACCTGCGGCGCAGCGCGCCGGCCACCGACACCACGTCGCCGGCGGCGAGGGTGCGTGCGGTCCGGCGTACGCCCGCCGTCCAGGCGACGCAGTCGAGAGTGTCGACGGTGCTGGGCCGCACCCCCTGCGGGACCGTCCGGGTCCCGCGTGGCCGGTCGACGATCAGCCGCCAGGTGCTGATGACGTCGCCGCTGGGCAGGGTGCGCTCCTCGGTCTGGGCGGCGACCCGCCCCACGAGCACCACCTCGTTGCGCGTCTCCAACGTCGCCCCGGCGTCCGGCTCCGGCGCCGGCACGTCTCCGACACGTACGTCCTCGACCGGCTTCTCCGCCCGCTTCCGGTTGCTCCCACCCACGGCGTCCTCCTGTCACACGCCCCACCGACGGCGGGAACCGCTGCCACGATGCCCTTTCGGCAGCGGAGCCGGTGGCCGCCGCGCCTGGCCTGTGGACACAGATCGGGGCTGTGGAGGGCGAGTTGTGGAACCGTCCAGTCCAAGCCGTCCGTCGTCAGCTATCGCGTCTCGTCCGGCTGCACCTTGCCATCAGTGGGCGGCATCAGTGGGCGGCCTCATCAGTGGGCGGCGCGAACCGGACGACGGGCACCCGGCCGCTCGTCGGCTCGGCAAGCCCGACGTGTTGTTCATCAGAGAACAGGGATGCGAGCTCCGGATCGTCGGAGGTGATGCCCGGCCCGACCGCCGCGGGTTGCCCGAACAGCTCCGGCTCCAACGGCTCCGGCTCCACCGCCTCTCGGCACCGCTCCACCGGCAGCACCGACAGCCGTTGGGTGCCGCCGCCTGCCACGTCTTGATCTGCCCGCACCGCCACCGGTGCGTGCAACAGCGCCGCGAGGTCCACCGGCTCTCCCTCCGCCACGTCGTCGTCTTCGCCCGCCTGCAGGTCCTCCAGGACCACGCCATCGAGCTCGAGGAGGCGGTCCATCGCGTCGGTCTCGCCTTGGCCGTCCTGCTCCGCGGCTTTGGCGAACCACTCCCGCGCCTCGTCCTCGCGGCCGGCCTCCAGCAGGGCGTCCGCATGGGCGTACCAGAGCCGGGTGGCCCAGGGGCGGCGCGCGGTCGTCGCCCGGGCCGGGCCCTGCAGCAGCAGCACGGCCGCGTCAGCCTGCCCCAGATCGCGGCGGGCACCAGCCACGACGATGACGAGTTCTACCCGTGCGGCCTGATCGAGTTTGGCGACCTGGGGGTCATCGAGCACGGCGAGGGCGCGCTCCGCCCGACCCATGGCCCGTTCGCAGTCGGCGAGCACAGCCAGGTGCTCGGCTCGCCCGGTGATTCGCCGTGCGGCGCGCAGCTCCGAGAGGGCTTCGGCCCACTCATGAGCAGCGTAGGCAGCCAGCCCCACGGCTTCGCGGACGGCGCCGATGCGTCCGGCGAGCGCGCCGGCAGCGCGGGCGTGCGCGAGGGCGGCCTGCGGGTCGGCGTCGAGCAGGCGCCCGGTCATGACGAGGTGCCTAGCGGTCAGGTCGGCGGTGTCCTTGGCCAGTGACCGCAGGTCCTGGCGCACCTCCTGATCGAGGTCACGCGGGTCGACGTCGGCAGGCACCGCGAGCCGCAGCAGCTGACGGCGGGCCTCGCGGCGCGGGTCGTACGGACGGGACTCGAGTTCCTCGCGCCGTGCCGGTCCGCTGCGGGCTGGCGCGCCGGTCCTGGCCTGCGGTGTCTTGCCGTTGGCATCAAGGGCGGCTGCGGCGCCGTCCCGACGGTCGCTGCGACCAGCGGCACGACCCCCTGGTCGGTCCGCGGCAAGTTGCGGCGGCCGGTTCGAGTGCGCCCCGCGAGGACTGTCCAGCCGCGGCGGAGTCCTCCCCTGGCCGGAGGCCGCTCCCCGGTCGGGCCGCTGCCGTCGCGCGCTGCCGGCATCGCCAGCGTCAGGCGGGGCTGCCCCGACGCGGTCAGCCGACCGAAACACCGACTGGTCGCGATCCGCGGCTCCGGCGCGGCTGGCCGGGCCGGACGTGAGTCGTTCCGGTACCCATTCTGCCCGCGAGGCCCTGGCTGGCGGCGCGTCGCGGCTCTCCCCGCCGCCCTGTTGGCGTCCTGACGAAGTGGAACGTGCAGGTGCCTCCGCAGAGCGTTGGGCTGGCCGGGCGGCAGCCGCCGCGGCCGCGCCCCCCCGAGACGCCGTGGCCCCCCGAGACGCCGTGGCCCCCCGAGACGCCGTCGTCGAACCCTGGCCACCTGATGGTGAACGCGGCGACCTCTCCGGCCGGTCACTGACTCCCGCCGCCTGCTGGCCCCGCGACCGACCGCGCTCTGCAGCACCCGTACTGCGGCCAGCGGGACCTCCCCCGGCCCGGTTTTCGCCCTGCCGTGCAGCCGAGTGCTCGGCTGCACCTCGGGCTCCGGGAAGAGCGGGACGTCCCGCAGCACTGCCCCCACGCGATCGACTCCCCGGACCTTCCCCCTCGGCCGCAACCGCAGGCGTCCCTGAAGCGGTGCCCGCTGCTCGGCCGCGTCCGGCCCGACCTGCCACGGGTGAGGCGGCATCTCCGGCTGTCACCGCCGAACCCCGGGGACGAGCCGCCGGGGCAGAGGAGCGAGGCTCGGGAGGCTGATCCGGCCCGCCGTGCTTGCTGGCTCGGCCCGTGCGGTCGGGCCCGTAGGCGGACCGAGACCGCTTGCCGGGCGTCCTTGCGTCGTCGACCATTGTTGTGCAGCTCCCTGGACACGCGTCGCCGTCAAACACGACGAGGGTCATCCTGGTGGATGACCCTCGTCGTGGACGTGGTGTCCGGCGGCGTCCTACTCTCCCACACAGTCTCCCGTGCAGTACCATCGGCGCTGAAAGGCTTAGCTTCCGGGTTCGGAAT
>JAABUN010001029.1_pt1 | contig 66502 bp, 59 predicted proteins | sample 5559311 | NCBI WGS metagenome assembly JAABUN01 (sample SAMN10711877, study PRJNA513370) | rock metagenome | isolation source: Antarctica rocks | place: Antarctica: Victoria Land, Siegfried Peak sud
CCGTCTAAGCATCAACCTTATTGCTGACAAGTTGGTCTCCACCAGAGCTTGTTTCCTCTTCAGATTGATGAGGCATATTAAGAATAATAACTGAATAAATTACCAACCATTTTTGTCCACATTACCATTTTTAATTGAATGAGGTATTGATGAGGCGCGATACCAGTGTAGGCTTTAAAAGCCTTTCGAAACCACGCGTAACTTATGCATAATTCGTCTGCGATTTTCTCGATGTTAATATCTTGGTCAATATTGGTTCTGAAAATAATCCTTGCCTTATTAATAATAGATTCAGTTATTTCTTCTCCTGTATAAAGTTGTTGTTTCGCCAGCGAATGAATTTCACCTAGCAAGTGCATTATAATACCAGATACTAAAGGCTGGTACCCGGTTCTTTCTTCTTTTGTTATTTCAATGATATTTGTAAATAATTGAATTATTTTTTCAGATAATCCAATTTCCTGGACAGCACTTTTTCTTGATAAAAAATGTTGCTTTACAATATTTTCGATGATTGCTCCTTTAAATCCTACCCAGAATTCATCCCATCCTGTTTGTGGATCAGGTTTGAAGCGGTGCCACTCCCCCGGAAATAAAAATAAAATAGTTCCTTCTTTTATTTTCTGTTGCTCACAACTGGCAGATTCAAATAAACCATACCCAATAGGTATATAAATGATTTGATACTCGTTCAGGACACGGCCTTTACTCCAATCGAAATAGTGATGAACAGGGTGTTCTGCTGCAGGATAATCAACGTACTCACCAATTCTGTTGCACCCTGCATTCAGTACGTGCATTCCCCATCTTTCATCTCCTGCACTTGTTGGTAGATATTTATAATAGTTATTCATACATCTTATAAATGATTGAAAATACAACTGTTTTATTACATTTAGAGTTACCGATCTTTTATGATATTAAAAGAGGTATGCACATACTCTTTTGCAGATGAGTTTTACTTAATAAGAAATGACCTGGTCAGTCATCTTGACTTATTTGCACGGCCAAAATCTACATGCGAAATATCAATTTGCATATTCTTTTTGCTAATACTATAATTTAAGTTTGTACTGAATTTAACGACTTAACTTGATGAATCATTCAGATTCAATATATCATAAATAAAAATTGCCTGGTATCCAAAAAAAGGAGTGCTTTTAAATAAGGGAGCAATTAAAATACTTTCTTTTTTCTGACAGGATAAATATTTAAAAGGTTCAACTACTTAGTTTTAATAATGATTTTGGAGATGTTCAATGGATGTATGGTCAGTTTGCCTCCCGGTAGAAGACAGTAAAAATTCCCGGGAAATTTTATAGTGAAATTATTAAGACCTAAAACTCGAATTAACCACCATTTATAATTTAAATTCCGCTAAAATGAAATCCACTCTAAGAAAATCAATTCCAGAGGTTGAAAGTTCATTTGTAATAAGAAGAGACATCGGATCAAAAATGAAAAATAACTGGCATTATCATGACGAATGCGAGCTGCTTTATATTAAAAGGAGCTGTGGTGTCTGGCTTATAGGTGATTACAAGGGGCATTTCGAAAGTGGCGACATTATCTTTTTAGGTTCTGGAATCGCTCATTCTTTTCGGCATGACTATAAATATATTACTGAAGAAGAATCTGAACAGGGAGAGGCATTGGTAACTTTGTTTCTGCCGGAGATTTTTGGTGAAACTTTTTTAAATCTTCCTGAGATAAAGGAAATAAAAAATCTTCTTCAATTGAGTAAAAGAGGAATAAAAATGAAGGGAATTACTAAAGAAAATATCGGTATAATTATGGAAGAAATGTTTCAAGCATTAAAAGGAAGAAACCTGATTAATCTTCTTAATATTCTTCAGTTGATTACAGAAAAAAAAGAGTACGAATTTCTGGCAAGTCAAGGGTATTCGTGCCCCTCTGAGAAATTTAATAATGACAGGCTCAACATGATAATTCATTTTACTTATTGCAATTTTCACAAACAAATTACCATTGAAGAAATTGCATCTATATTAAATATGAGCATTCATTCTTTTTGCCGCTTTTTCAAAGAGAAAACCAAAAAAACTTATATGCAATTTCTAATGGAAGTACGGATAGGACAAGCTTGCAAGCTATTAATTGATGATGATATGCATTCTGCAGAAGCAGGTTATGCATGTGGATACAACAGTGTTTCACATTTTAATCACCAGTTTAAAATTATAAAAAATACATCGCCCCTTGAGTTTAAGAGAAGCTATATGAGTTTACTGAACGCCTGATCTGTGCGTGCAACGACTATGATTGACAAAAACTAAGGTAGAATTGAAATAAGCTTCTCTCGAAGCACCTCGTAAGGAGTTTTCCCTTTTAACGCGCCATTATGGCGATGACTATATCAGCGGGAATCCGAATTTTTGGATTCTGCGGACAAGGTTACTATTGATTAGTGCCGATTCCTCTTAAGATTCATAATCCCCTTTCCGTTTGTAGAACGTCTCCCTGGGGATGCCAAATACCGGCAAGCTTTGGAAACGTTACCTGTTTCCTTTACATGGTTGAGAACCTTAAGCTTACGGCGAATATCAGCCTGAGCTTTTGTTGTCATGCTCATAAATATCGCTTTTGATTAACATGTTAAAAATTGTCAATCAAAGTCCCGATTTCCATACCTGATCGAATATAAATTTTGTACAAATAATTATTTTCATATTTAGAATATGATATTTCTATTTCCTTTTTCATTTTAATCCCCCTTGTTTTATTTCTTCAATTTTTTTATAAACAGCTATACATTTTTTCGATTTGTTTTACCTAATGGTAAAATACTACAAGCTTTTGGGTAGATCTAGCAATAAATTATCGGGGTTACAAAAGATATTTGTAAACTGTTTGAAGTCGATTTCAATAAGTTGTGGATTTGATTCATTTATTAAATTAGCTTGTTATGCCAAAAAAAATTACTTCTTTTAATCTTTGGGTGATAGTATTTAGTTTGATTCTATTAATGTCTCTCAGTCTTTCTTCTTTTGCTCAGCAAATGATACGAGTTACAGGAAAAGTTACGGGTCCGGACAATACTCCCTTAGCAGGCACCTCTGTTCAGGTTAAAGGGCAATCATCAGGAACATCAACTGACGAACAAGGTAATTTTTCTATCTCTGCAATTAAAGGTGCAACATTAGTATTCAGTAATGTTGGTTACAACCAAAGGGAAGTAAAGGTAAATGATGTTACTTTAGATGTAATATTAGACAAGGCTGATAAGAGCCTAAACGATGTGGTGGTGGTAGGCTACGGGACACAAAAGAAAGGATCTGTTACAGGTTCTATATCTTCTGTGAAGGGTGAACAGCTTACTGTAGCACCAGTTGCGAGTATTTCCAATACCTTAGCAGGTCGATTACCAGGTTTGGTCTCTGTACAATCCAGTGGAGCTCCAGGTGCCGATGCCGCACTTTTAAGTATTCGCGGCTTTGGTCAGGCATTGGTTATTGTGGATGGAGTTGAATCAAACTTTAATAACATCGATGCTAATCAAATTGAAAGCATTAGTATACTGAAAGATGGCGCTGCTTCAATTTACGGAGCCCGAGCAGGCAATGGGGTCATTTTGGTCACTACCAAACGCGGGCAAAATCAAAAACCCACCATCACCCTTAATTCTTCCTATACATTACAGGGTGTCACAAAAATGCTGAAACCAGCAAGTGCGGGGCAATATACCGAAATGAAGAGGGAAGCTTGGATTCAGGCAGGTAACCCCGAAGCTACTGCCCCATTTACTGCTGAACAAGTTCAAAAGTATTATGCCGGTACCGATCCACTCTATCCCAATACGAACTGGTACGAAGAGATATTCCGGGAGTGGGCTCCCCAGCAACAGCACAACATTTCAGTTAGAGGAGGTAGCGAAAAAATTAGATATTATGGATTTATCGGCTACACGGACCAGGAAACCATAGTCAAGAAGGGTGGCGGAAATTACAAACGCTACAACCTTCAATCAAATATTGATGCTAAGATTACTGACAATCTGACTCTGCAACTGGATCTTGCTGCGGTTTCTGAGTTATCGGATTTTCCTATAAGAGGATTCCAATCAGGAAGTTCAATGTGGTATGACTATTTTGCCACTAAACCCTATTTTCCTGCGCATTTATCGGATCCGGCAAAAATTTCATGGGGTGGGATAGATGTAGGTGGTATAAATGTTACCTCGAATAAAGATATATCCGGATATACTAAAAATAATAACCAAAATTCACGAGGAACAATAACCCTGAATTACAACATCAAGGCCGTTAAGGGTTTATCAGTTAAAGCTTTTGCAAATTATGTTGGAAGTTTTAACTTTAATAAAAATTTTAGTAAGCCGGTAAGTTTTTACACAGAACCGGCTCCAGGGATCTATACTCCTGCAGGAAATTATGGCATTAAGGCTTCCTTAACCCAAGGTGACGCAAGAGACAGAACTTTTACCCAGCAATACTCTTTAAATTATGACAACACCTTAAACAATGTTCATCATATTACTGGTATAGTATTGTACGAAGCAATTGATTATACATATGAATCATTGTCCGCGTCAAGAGTAAATTTTTTATCTCCCACTATCGATTTGATATTTGCAGGTAGCACGGTAGGAATGGGTAACAATGGCTCTGCAAATGAGATGGGAAGGAAGAGTTATATAGGTAGGATAAATTATAGTTTTAAGAACAAATATTTGTTTGAGTCTACAGTTAGGGCTGATGCTTCTGCTAAATTTCCTGCTGGTAAAAGATGGGGCTATTTCCCTAATATTTCTTTGGGTTGGGTCGCCTCAAAGGAAGAATTTATGCAATCGCTTAAAAAACTTGACAATCTGAAATTAAGGGCTAGTTATGGTGAATCAGGATTTGATGGTGTTGGTAATTTTCAGTATTTGGCGGGTTATAATGTGGGTGCTACTTATATACTAGGTTCAGATCCTCAACCGGGATTGGTTTCCCTTGGTATTGCAAATCCAAATTTAACTTGGGAAAAGATAAAAATATCAAACGTTGGGGCAGACTTTTCGCTCTTTAACCATAAGCTGTACGGAGAAGCTGATATCTTTTATCGTGAACTCTCGGGAATCCCTGCGACTCTTATCGCTACTGTACCATCAACATTTGGAGCAGGATTACCTCCAGTAAATATAAACAGCAGCAATGACAGGGGTTTTGAATTCAACTTAGGAACAACTGGTAAAGTTGGTCAAATTTCGTACGACCTTAGCGGAAACATCTCATGGTCCCGTGCTAAATGGGGGCATTATGAAGAACCGGAATATAAAGATTCCGATCAAAAAAGAATCTATTCGAATTCCGGAAGATGGACCGACCGCCGTTATGGATACTTATCTGATGGATTATTTACAAGTCAGGCCCAAATAGACGCCCTAACCTTCGATCAAGATCAGCAAGGAAATATAACCTTACGGCCTGGAGACATTCGCTATAAAAATATAAACAAGGACGGCAAACTTGATTGGAAAGATCAGGTTGAAATTGGAAAGAGCACTATCCCGCACTGGATGCTAGGATTTAATGCCAACATCAAGTTTAAGGATTTTGATTTTTCAGCATTATTCCAGGGAGCATTTGGCTACTATGCCAATACCAATTTAAATATTCTCAATAACTATTCATTTACCTCCTTATATTATGACTTAAGATGGACTCAGGCAAATAACAACCCCAATGCCTTAGTTCCACGATTAGGCGGGGCATCAACAAATGCTAATCCTTCAGATTATTATTATAAAAAGGCGGGATATATTCGCTTGAAAACCGCATCGGTGGGTTATAACTTGCCCAAACGGCGGTTAGATAAGATTGGCTTTAGCCAGGTAAGGATATTTGCTGCAGGATTCAATTTGCTTACTCCTTTTAACAGACTTAAGAAATTTGGCGATCCAGAAACTCCCAATACTCCAGGATATTTTGGTTTGTATTATCCGCAACAACGTACGATTAGTTTTGGTATAAATGTATCATTTTAAAATATTAATTATAAAGACATGAAAAAATCATTATATCTATTATTATTTGGGTTCATATCGTTAACTGCTTGCAACAAAGATATATTGAACAAAAAACCGTTAAATATTATAATAGACGAGAACGTGTATAGTGATGCGGCATTGATTGATGCCTTTCTTACACAAATGTATGCTCAGACAGCAGTCATGGTAAATGAGTCTCCTGCTTATACTAATGGTTTTGATGGTGACTGGCAGAATAGCGAACAATTTAGCGGACCTTTTTTTATTAATCAACTTGCAGATGAAGCTAAACAGGGATGGCAAATTCCTGACGGCAATACGGTGTCTGCTAAAGCCGGCGGGCTGACAATTAATGGTGGGGTAATGGAGTGGTGGGAAATGTCTTACAAGACAATCCGTTCACTTAATGAATTTATACAAAGAGTTCCTACATCACCTATTAACGATACAGCAATTATTAAAAAGCGTGTAGCAGAAGCTAAATTCTTAAGGGCCTTCAATTATTTTGCGATGGTAAAACGCTATGGAGGTGTCCCACTAATTACGAAAGTCCAGAATGTGGATGATCCAAAGGAAATTTTATACCCGGCCCGTAATTCGGAGCAGGAGGTGTATGATTTTGTCATTTCGGAAATGAATGCTATATCAGGTGACCTTATTGAAAATAATACACCAGCAGATTTCGGAAGACCCACTAAATATGCTGCGTTAGCATTGAAGTGCCGGGCTGCGCTCTACGCAGGAAGCATTGCACAATTTGGGACTATGCAATTAAATGGTGTATTAGGAATCCCTGTTGCATCAGCTCCCAATTATTATCAACAATCTTATGACGCCGCAAAAACCATTATCACGAGTAACGAATTCGCCCTGTATAATGCAGATCCTGATAAAACTAAAAATTTTAGAAATATTTTCAATGTAAAACGAAATTCAGAGGTAATTTTTGCAAAACAGCACAACTACAATAATGCCATGGAAGGCGGTAATGCGTGGAATTACGATTTTTTCCAATGTCCTAAACCTCACGCATGGGACGCTGGAAATGCGAATGCTGTGTATTTAGAAATGGTAGAGGAATTTGAAAACAAGGATGGAACACCTGGTACTTTGGACAGAGCGGCGATTCAGCAGCGATTATGGACAACTGATGAGATGTGGGGAAATAAAGATCCGCGCTTATTAGCTACAGTATATACTATGAACACTCCATGGAAAGGATCAATAGTAGATCCTCATAACGGCCTCATTCTTCCCGATGGCACGATTTTAACTTCTGAGGCCTATAATGGCGTATTGGCTAAGGGAACTCAAAAAATAGGAGAAGATTTTTTGACCGGCTTTGGTGTAATGAAGATGCTGGATGAAACCGCAAATAATCTAATATGGATTTCCTATTCAGGTTCAGATTATGTAGTCTTTCGTTATGGAGAAGTTTTATTAAATTTAGCCGAGGCCGCATTTGAGTTGGGTAAACAGGAGGAAGCATTGAATGCTATCAATCAAATTCGGACAAGAGCGGGGATCGCTCCCGTTACAGCTGTTAACCGGGAAAAAATCCGACACGAACGTAAAGTGGAGTTAGCCTTTGAAGGACACCGGTATTGGGACCTGCGCAGATGGAGAATAGCGGAGTCCGTACTTTCACTAAACCGTTCAGGATTAAGATATATTCAGGATTATACTACTGGCAAATTCAAATTGCAAGTTTTAGACAATATCGATGGTACCGTCGCACCTCCAAAATTCTTTTCATATAATTATTATTTGCCGATTACGTTGGTCAGAACGGGTAATAATCCCAATTTGGTTGAAAATCCTGGATACCATTAGTAGTGCATCGTAATTTAAACAAAGTAAATAATAGAGGGCAGCTCTCTTAAAAAAAAGTATTTTATATGCTTTATCTTTTATCTATATGCTTCAGCAATTCGTTTAAATGGGTTTCACTTTGTATATTCTTTTCCATGTTGCATATGGACAGCCATTCGCAAACTATTGTAATTACAAATACGACAAAGTCAAGTAAGATTATTCCTATTAAAGGACCAAGCATCCAGCAGAGTTTTGACAACCCTCCAGATTCTGTAAAACCAAGCTGTTTTTGGTTCTGGCTAAACAGTGCTGTGAACGAAGCGGGGATCAAAAGAGATTTGGAAGAGTTTAAGTCTAAGGGGATGGGCGGAGTCCTTTTGATTTGCAGCAGTAACTGGAGTCCGGGACCTGTGTTTCCTTTACCTAATAGGGGCCCTGATTTTTTATCGCTAGAATGGCAGAAATTATTTAAATATAGCTTAAGCGAAGCTGCACGGCTAGGTCTGGAAGTTGGAGTTAATTTTTGCGGAAGTGGCTGGGCAATGGGCGGTCCATGGATAACACCTGAATACAACGGTCGCTGGTTTGTACAGTCAGAGATGAAGCTTAGTGGGCCTCAGAAATTTTCAGGGAAGTTACCAATGCCCGATCCCCGCGGAGGATATAAGCCTCCATACATGCTAAACGTTGTTGCCAGCATGAAATGGCCAAGAGAAAAGATGGATTATAGGGATAATGCAATAGTTGCATTTAAAGAAGCTGATAATCAGGCAGACTCCTTGGGTAATGAAAGAGGCCTGTTGTTAGATCCAAAAAGCAACCGTAAAGATGGAGATTGCATGCTATTACCTACACAAGTAATGGAACCTACATTAACCTCTTGGGCTTCACTTCCTGCAGATAAGGCTATTTTATCTTCAGATGTAATAGATCTTACAAACAAGGTTAAACCAGATGGCTCGCTGAATTGGGATGTACCGGACGGAAAGTGGACTATTATTCGAACGGGTAATGTGGCTACTGGAGCTCCTCTTTCACTTATTCTTCCTGAAATGAAAAGCGGTGATGCATTGGCTGTGGATTGGTTAAACCCTGCTTCGGTTGATGTAATGTTTAAGCATTTTGGGAATATTATTCTTAAAATCGCAGGTCCCTTAGTAGGAAAGACCCTCAAATATTTTCATACCGATAGCTTTGAGGATGGTTACCCAAACTGGACAAACAACCTTTTGGAAAAGTTTAAAGACTATCGGGGTTACGATCCCGCCCCTTATACACCTGTATTTGCGGGTAAAATTATTGGTAGTGCAGAAATCTCTGATCGATTTCTTTATGATTATCGAAAAACCGTGGCGGATCTTTTCGCCGATGGCTGTTATAAGCGATTAAAAGAGAGGTCTAATAAACTTGGAATGTTAGCACAAAATGAAGCTTCCGGTCCAAGTTGGTCCGGTACGGTATGTATAGATGCACTTAAAAACCTTGGTCGTGTTGATAATCCAATGGGAGAATTTTGGAATGGGCCGACATTTGTAATTAATGATCAGAACTATGTGGGCAAGCAGACTTCATCAGCAGCCCATATTTATGGTCGCAAAACAGTTTCTGCCGAAGCATTAACCTCTGTTGCACATTGGCAGGAAGCTCCCGAACGTCTAAAGCCGGTTGTTGACCGGGCTTTCTGCGAAGGGATCAATAGGATAGTTTTTCACACAATGACCTCTCAACGGCCTTCAGATGGAATGCCCGGATTTGAATATGGGGCCGGAACGCATTTTAACCCAAACGTAACCTGGTGGAATCAGGCAGCCGGTTCCTGGATCGCATACAATAGCCGGTGTACAGCGCTATTACAAAGCGGGTTGTTCGTAGGCGACGTACTTTTTTACAATGGAGATTGGGCCCCAAATTTAGTTGATGCAAAGCATATTGATCCGTCTTTAGGAAAGGGATATGATTATGATGTATGCAATGCAGAAGTGTTAATGACCAGGTTGGGTGTTAAAAATGGTAGAATAGTTTTGCCGGATGGAATGAGTTATCGCGTTCTTTCCCTTCCAAATACTGATTTCATGCCGGTAGAAGTAGTTAATAAAATTCGGGAACTTGTTGAAGCGGGGGCCACTGTTATTGGCCCAAAGCCTGATAGGGATCCTGGATTACATAATTATCCTCAATGTGATAAAGAAGTTAGAGAAACCGCTGCATACTTATGGGGCTATATAAATGGAACGACTATAAAAGAGAGGAAAGTAGGTAAAGGACGAATAATTACTGGTAAGTCTTTAAGGGAGGTTTTGATGTCGGATGGGATACTTCCTGATTTCGAAACGAAAAGTACCGATTCTTCTACCTTTATTGATTTTATCCACCGCACAACTTCAGAGGCTGAAATTTTTTTTCTGGCTAACAGAAAGGATAAATCAGAAAAGATTGAATGCACATTCCGTGTTGATGGGCGTAAGCCCGAATTGTGGGATCCTGTAAGCGGCAAAAGAAGAGCATTACCAGAATATGCAACTATAAATGGCCGAACAACTATTCCTATGGAATTCAAACCTTATGATGCAATTTTTATAATATTTCCGAAAAATCCCACAATTGAACTGGTAAAAAAAACAGGCTTAAGAAACTTTGTACAAATGAAAGCAGTTTATAAATTAATAGGTTCATGGACGGTTCAGTTTAACAAAGAATGGTTTTATCCTGTTGAGGGCCTGCCGCAAACTCAGGCAAATGGAAAAGTGAGGTTCGATAGCTTAGTGGATTGGAGTAAAAGTCCATATGATGCAATACGCTATTTTAGCGGTACTGCGACCTATAAAAAATCTTTTGAGGTGCCTGGTAAATTACTTGAAAAGACCAAAGATATATTTCTTGATTTAGGTACGGTAAAAGAAACGGCACGGGTTCGCCTGAACGGAATTGACTTGGGTGTGGTTTGGTGTAAACCGTGGAATGTAAACGTATCAAAAGCCTTAAAGAATGGTAATAATGAGCTTGAAGTTGAAGTGGTAAACCTTTGGCCCAACCGGCTGATAGGTGATGCCTCGATCCCGGTTGGTAAAGAAAAAGGAAAAACCGTTACCAATATCAGTATATACAATTCCAAATCGGCACTCCTGCCATCAGGGTTATTAGGCCCGGTAACAATTCAGGAAGTCGATAGATGAAAAAAGTTCTCGTATTTCATTTCGTGAAAGCAATTTGTTCAAAGTAAAAAATAAGGTGTATAAACGACTATATTGTCATTATGAAAAATCAACAAAAAGGATTACCGAGACGGGAGTTCATTAGCTCTACACTTGCTGGAATTGGGTTAATCAGCATCCCGAATATTCCATTATTAGGCAACGAACTGCCCAAAACAGAAACACCAATATCCGTTGAGAAAAGTGGTACCCCTCCTAAAAAACCTAAATTCAAGATTGCAGACGGACTTTATGATCCGACCTGGGATTCCCTTCGGAAACATTATAAATGTCCCGATTGGTTCCGCGATGCCAAGCTGGGCTTTTGGGCACACTGGGGACCGCAGTCGCAATCGGGTGGCGGAGATTGGTATACAAGAGAAATGTATATCGAGGGTTCGAGACAATACAAGCATCATCTTAAGAAATACGGTCATCCCAGCAAACATGGGGTCAAAGATATTATGTGTTCATGGAAGGCAGAAAATTTTGATCCTGAGTCACTTATAAAACTTTACAAAGAAGCAGGTGCCCAGTATTTTGCATGCATGGTCAATCACCATGACAATTTCGATAACTGGGATTCTAAATACCAGCCCTGGAACACGTTAAACATCGGGCCTAAGAAGGACATTTGCGGTCTATGGGCGGAGGCGGCCCGAAAACAAGGCCTTAAATTTGGAGTGACTGTGCATGGTACCCCGGACCGTATCTGGAACGAGTTCATGCCGGCCTGGTATGGAAGCGATAAGGAAGGGCCGCTTAAAGGGGTTCCTTATGATGGTGCCGTAGTTACCAAAGCCGATGGTAAAGGAACACAGTGGGAGGGATTGGATCCCCGGGATCTTTACGGCCCAATACACAAGCAGAACGATCCTGGGCCTGAGCTGATACAGAACGTTTTATTACGAGTAGATGATCTGATAAGAAAATATAGCCCGGACCTGCTATATTTTGACACGACTATCTATCATAGCGCCGACATCAATAAAGAGATGCGCCTAGACGCAATGTTAGGAATACCTGACTACATTACACAGATTGCGGCTCACTATTATAACCTGAGCCTCACTCAGCACAAGGGAGCAATGGAAGCGGTCCTCAACGTCAAAGGAGTGGCTGATCGGCCTTATCCTGGTGCCTTATTGTCACCGGCAGTAGTTAACGATTTTGAATTTAACGATCCGGATAAACCGTATCCTGATCCCTGGCAATGCGATACTTCTATTGGAAGCTGGCATTATGTGGATAATGATCATTACCGGTCTGTGACCGAAGTGGTGGGAGATTTTATCAATATAGTAGCCAATAATGGTTGCATGTTGCTGAATATTCCAATTAAAGGGGATGGAACAATGGATCAGGGCCAGCAGGACTTCGTTAGAGATTTTGGAGTTTGGATGAACATTAATAAAAAGGCAATTTATGGCAGCCGCCCCTGCAGAGTGGCCACAGAATATTTTAAAGGTCCCAAAGAAAAAAAACAGCGGATCAATTTAACGCAAAGTAAGGATGGCAATACAGTGTATGCGATCAGCCTGGTGTGGCCAGATGAGGGTCGCCTGTTGATCAGGTCTCTTGGCAAAGAAACAGAAAAAGCGAGGAAAATTGCCAAGGTCAGCCTGCTGGGATATTCCGGCGATCTAAAATGGGAGCAGCAAGACCCAGGTTTATTCATTGAGCTTCCGGCTAATAAACCGTGTGAACATGCATGGTCTTTTGTGGTCGACTTTTTGTGAGCGGAGCCACGGAAAGAAATATAACCTGTATCTTTTTAATGGGAAAAGTGATGCAGGGCTAATTATCAATAATTAGACAATGGGTGTAGGACAACTATTAGGATTTCTTTTGCGGGAACACGTTTTTTTGAAAAACGGTAACAGTACTTTTGATAAAATTTCCAACTATTTTGGAAAGAGAAAAATTTATTTAGGAAATGAAGGAGGATAAAAAAATGTTTTTGATTATAAATTTGTTTTTGAAATAGGCCTGTAAGTACCCATAAATCTCGGACGGTTTAAAATTGGCGCGAACAGCTTAATTTTAAACACGTCAACATGAAAAAAACACGATTTAACCGCGACGCAGATCGTCTCCATTCTCAAACAACAGGAAGCCGGCAAAAGCACCAAGGATGTGTGCCGCGAGCAAGCGACGCTAAAAAAAGACGGTTACTTGTAATATAATGAAGAAACTTTAGATCTTGCATTGAAGTTTAAGAATAGGTATCATTCAAGCAACATGCAGGAATGATCCATATGATTGTTCACAAGAAAACCTTAAGAACAAGGTGGGTCATCATGCAGGAATGGTGGGTCAACATAAAAAGGAATGGTGGTCAACATGGTCAGGAATCTACTGAATTGCTGGATGTGATTGATCCTATTGTAATTCGTTACAACCGTTTTCAATGCGATCATGGATGGGATATAGACCTGGATGATGGCAGTTCCAGTTACAGGATTTATGATAATGTGTGTTTAAACGGCGGATTAAAATTGCGGGAAGGTTATAATCGTATTGTAACAAACAATATTTTAATCAATAATACTTTTCATGCGCATGTATGGTTAAAGAATAGTGATGATGTTTTTGCCCACAATATTGTATCAACACCTTATGCCCCGATTTTAATGAATAACTGGGGAAAGGAAATTGATTCCAATTTTTTTCTTTCTAAGGCAGGGTTATTAAAAGCTCAGAAATTAGGCTTAGATAATAATAGTATTTCGGGCGATCCATTATTCGTAGATGCCAAAGCAGGCAATTACCAGGTAAAAGCAGGTTCGCCTGCTTTCAAAGTTGGGTTCAAAAATTTTGATATGAATTTTGGTGTTACACTCCCTGCTTTAAAAAAAATAGCAGCTTCACCTGTAATTAAACCTTTATACACCTATCTTAATACAGAAAAGGGGGCACACGTACCATGGTTGGGAGCTGGGTTTAAAAATATTCAAACTTTGGGCGAGCGTTCGGCGGCCGGGTTACATGATAACAAAGGAGCAATGCTTGTAGAACTGCCACTCCATTCTTTGGCAGCAAAAAATAAGTTGGAAAAGGGAGATGTAATCATAAAATTGGGTAACAGCCCAGTCAATTCTATAAGTGATTTAATGCAGGTATATCAAACCATCAAATGGATGGGAGCTGCAGATTGCATTATTGTTCGCAATCAGTCTGAAATGAGTTTGAAGGTTTCTTTTAAATAACCATTTCATTAAGCACCTCCCATATTAGAAGTATAGGTATCACAAGAGCCAAAGGCATTATCGGCTTGATGAATTTGACGTATAACATGTTTCGTAAAATTCAAATTGCCTAAACTGTTAAGATACGTGTGTCCGGTAGTCAAAAAAACAAGAAAAACAAGGATAAAAAAGGAATAAATATGAAATAAAATAAATATAAATAAAAAAATCACAAAAAACAAGGGAAAAATAAAGAGTTTTTAGAGGTGCCCTTATAAGGTACTCATACTCTTATCAATAAAAAACCATTGAAACGCAGGATCAGTTTCTATTTTGTTAAAATAATACATTTATCTGCTACAAATACAACAACTATTATTCATCCATATTCTTTCTCTTTACATTAGTTACATTAATTTCTATTTGAGTCCTTAATAAAAAAGCCATTAATGAATATTAACGATTTATCTATCCGGGATTTCAAAGTTTATACTGCCACATCAAAGTTGGATAAACCATTATCTGACTCAACACATACGTTGACAGAGATATCTTTTATTGTATTAAGGATTGTGTTGGAAAATGGAATTGTCGGGGAATCATACATGCTGACTTTTCAGTATTCACCCAAAGCTATTGCTGGCGCTCTGGCAGATATTAAATCACTAGTAATCGGTCACCAGGTAAATGAAACCAGGAAAATAGATCATATCCTTGAACAGTATCATGAATATTTTGGAAACCAGGGCCTGCTCAGGTGGGCACAGGGTGCAGTAAATATTGCTATGTGGGATGCGTGGGGTAAATATTTAAATCAACCAATTTGGAAATTATTAGGAACGTGTAAAGAACAAATTCCTATTTATGGAAGCGGAGGATGGTTATCCTATTCTATTGATGAGTTAATTGAAGAGGTAAGTAATTATGTTAGCAGAGGTTTCAAAGCGGTAAAAATTAAAGTAGGTTCTCCAAGATGGCAAACTGATCTTGAACGTATCAAAAAAGTACGCGAAGCAGTTGGAGAAAAAGTGAACATTATGATGGATGCCAACCAGGGAATGCAGGTAGCGGAGGCCGTTCAATTATCAAAAGCAGCAGCTCCTTTAAATATTTATTGGTTTGAAGAACCCATAGATCATAATAATATGGCAGGTTATAAAATGATCAAAGAACAAGGCGGCGTATCGCTTGCCATGGGAGAAAGGGAGTATAGCAATAAACCTCTTATAGAATTAGCTTCCCTCAATGCTTTGGATATTTGGCAACCCGATATTTTGCGTATCGGAGGTGTAGATCAGTGGCGAAATAGTGCTGCGATAGCAGAAGGATTTAACATCCAGGTATTACCTCATTATTACAAAGATTATGATGTGCCATTGCTTTGTACGATCCCCAATGGATTTGGAGCCGAATCATTTGACTGGGTAGATTCTCTTATAGATACACCCATGAGGGTTAATGATGGTTTTGCAGTACCGCATGACAAACCCGGATGGGGATTTAATTTTTTGGATGAACATTTAAAAGAAATAAAATTCTAAGATACATGTCGCTCTCCCATTTTATATTAAAAAATAAAACCGCCCTAATAACCGGTGGAGGAACAGGAATTGGTTTGGGAATTGCCACGGCATTTGTAGATGCCGGAGCAAAAGTCATTATTACGGGACGAAGAGAATCTGTTCTGAAACAAGCTTGTGATGATTTAGGAAAAAATGCTTTTTATAAGGTTATGGACTTAACGGAAAGAGAAAAAATACCTGAAACAATAAATAGCATTGAACATAATTTTGGTCTGATTGATATATTGGTAAATAATGCCGGCATCCATTTGAAAAAGGCAGCACAGGATACCTCGGATGAAGAATTTGACAGGATATTAAATACGAATCTTTCTGCTGTATTTTCTCTGACAAGAGAGTGTGCAAAAAAAATGATCCAAAAGAAATCCGGAGCTATATTATTAATCAGTTCTATGACCGCCATATTTGGTGTGGACAGGGTAGTTGCTTATGGCACTTCCAAAACTGCACTTACCGGGTTGATGAATAACCTGGTAACGGAGTATGCTCCATATAATGTACGTATTAATGCGATAGCGCCAGGCTGGATAGAATCGGATATGTTTTTAAATGCTATTGAAGCTGATCCTGAACGAAAACAAAAAATAGTTAATCGCATCGCCATGAAAGGATTTGGGACACCTGAAGATATTGGGAATGCTGCCATTTATTTATGTTCTGATGCAGCACGCTACGTCACTGGTGTTTTGTTGCCGGTAGATGGTGGAGCGGTTGTTAATTTCTAAAATCAAAAAAAAATTACGATGAAACCAACTTACATTAAAGATGAAAAATCAGCGCCTTCATTTTCTCATGGAGGTCGATTAGTTTGCGGGACTTCAGGGCTTGGAGGTGTTTGGGGGGAAATAGACCCTGAGGAATCTGTTCAATCAATTTTGTTTGCTTTAGAAAACGGGATACGAGCCTTTGATACTGCACCATCTTACTCAAACGCGGAGACCTATCTCGGCCAAGCTTTAAGAAAATGGAAAGGAGAAAAACCTTTTATCAGTACAAAGGTTGGTCGCCTCAAAGGTGCATATGCCTTTGATTGTAAAACAGATTATTCTTCATCAAGAATGAAGCAAAGTGTTCTTGAAAGCCTTGAAAAGTTGGGGCTGGAAAAAGTAGATCTGTTATTCCTGCACGAACCACAATTGGTACCTATTGCCGAAATGGATAGAATACTTGAAACATTACATGATTTTAAAGCACAAGGCTTATGTAAGTTAATTGGTGTTGGAGGAAATCCCACCGATGAATTCCGGCCTTTTATAAAGAAGGAAAACTTCGATGTAATTTCAGGATTTTTAAAAATGAATGCCTGCAATTTATCAGCTTTTGATAAGGATGTTCCACTAATGAAAAAAGAAGGGATTCTTTATTATGCCGCCTCCGCCTTACATTTTTCTTTGCTTGGTAACCGGTATAATCAATACCTGGCTGATGGGCCGGATGGTGAATATATAACCCAAAAAGATCTGGATCATGCGAAAAAAATAAAAGCATTAGCAGACGAACAAAATATGGATATTTCAAGTTTATCTCAACGCTATTTGTTTTCTATTGCAGAAGCTGACAGAGTTGTGGTTGGAGCGCGAAACATGCAACAAATCCAATCCACATTAAAGGACTGGAATAGCGGAAAACTTTCGGAGGAATTGTTCAATAAAATAACTGATATTAACACAAGCAACTAAGATGAAAGCTATAATATTAAACAAACCCGGCAGTTTTTCTTTTGTTGAAAAGGATGTTCCAAAGTTAATCAGCGAGAATGATGCATTGCTAAAAGTATTAAAGATTGGCGTATGCGGAACGGACTTGCATGCCTTCTCGGGTAATCAACCTTTTTTTTCTTATCCACGTATTTTAGGTCATGAACTGGCTGTTGAGGTAATAGAAATTGGAAAAAACGTAAAGAATGTAAAAGTTGGCGATAGATGCACGGTATTACCTTATAGGAATTCATCTCAGGATCAGGCTGTTCTTCGCGGTAAACCTAATTGTGGGGAACACCTCACCGTATTGGGTGTACATGAAGATGGAGGGATGCAGCAATATTTTACTTATCCCGCTTCACAGCTTTATTCATTCAAAAATATAGATACTGATAACCTGGCATTAATCGAACCTCTTGCAATCGGATGCCACGCAGTCGAACGCGGAAGAATACAAAAAGAGGATATTGTACTGATTGTTGGCGCCGGTCCTATTGGTCTATCTACCGCTCTGTTTGCTAAACTTTCAGGGGCCCGCGTGGTACTAATGGATACTAACCAGGAACGCCTGACTTTCTGTTGTGAGCATTTAAAACTTTGTGAAACGATTATTGCGAAAGAAGACTCAGAGAAACAGATACGGGAATTAATGCATGGCGATTGGCCTACCATTATATTCGATGCAACGGGGAATAAACACTCCATGAATCAAACTTTTTATTATGCGGCAGCAGGAGGTACTATCATTTTTGTCGGGTTATTTACAGGAGACGTAACTTTTCATGATCCTCTTTTTCATAAAAAAGAATTGACTTTAAAAGCATCCAGAGCAGCGCTTTCCAATGATTTTTTGCGTATTGGAAAACTGATACAAGAGGGAACAATTGATCCATCTTTTATGGTTACTCACCGCCTTTCATTTGAATGTGTTCCAAAAGGATTCTCTTCATTAAACGATCCTGACAACCAGGTTATGAAGGCTATCATTGATATGGATAATTAAATAGGTTAACACTTTTTTTATGAATGCAAATATTTTATTGGGACTTCTACTTATAGCAATTGGTGCCTTTACATCTGGTAGTTTCAGCGTGCCTTTATTGAAAGTAAAAGGCTGGAAATGGGAAAACTCCTGGCTTGCTTTTAGCCTGTTTGCATACATTATTGTGCCTTTACTTTTATGCCTCATTTTTTCACCGGGTTTTGTAAAAGTTTTTCAATCCGTTTCATCAACAAAGATCATCTGGATTTTCTTCCTGGGTTGTGTGTATGGTATTGCCAACCTCACGTTTGGTTTATCGCTGAGATACCTGGGGCTTAGCCTGGGATACGCTTTGTCTTTAGGATTGATGATGGCGATTGGAACATTGGTACCTCCCCTGTTAGATGGTAAATTATTAGCAATGTTTCAAAATGGTACCGGTAATTTATTAATCGCGGGAGTGATTGTTTCTGCGATTGGAATTGCAATTTCTGCGCACGCAGGAATCCAGCGTGATAAAACCAAAAAGAAAGATGCTGGCAGCGAATTCAATTTACCAAAGGGATTGCTCTCCGCTTTGATAGTAGGAATATTTGGCGCGGCACTATCCCTGGCCATCGAGCAGGGAAAGCCATTGGGTGATCAGGCAATAGCCAATGGTACCAATCCTCTATTCCAGGATAGCCCTGTATTTCTATTGATCTTTTCGGGTTCTTTTGTTACTACTTTTATTTGGTGCATGATAATGGCACAGAAGAATAAATCAATTTTAAATTTTGTAAAAACAGAAAATAAAACATTATCAACCAACTATCTGTTTGCGGGTTTGGCTGGTTTTTTATGGTTCATCAATTTTTTCTTTTTCGGGATGGGAAAAAGCAGGATGGGAAATATTACCTATACTTCCTGGGGGATATTGATGACGCTAACGATTGTTTGCGCCACAATCTGGGGAATTTATCACGGTGAATGGAAAGATGTTTCAAAAAAAATACATATAGAAATGTGGTTAGGTCTTATCATTCTTATCGCTGCAGCATTTATGATCGGTATCAGTGGAAGTTAATTTCTTTAATCTCAATAAATATAAATTATGTCTACATTAAAAGATCAATACAACAATAAAGAGGGATATTTTATAGAGTCCTTACCCTACCCTGCCAAAAGAATTTGTTTGACTTTGGATCTCAAAGATGATCCGGAATTAATCGCCGAATATAAAAAATACCATAGTCCCGAAAATTATTGGAAAGAAATAGGAGAAGGAATTAAAAAAGCCGGAATCCCTGTAATGGATATTTATCTTGTAGATAACCGTATGGTTATGATATGTGAAGTTCCCATTGAAAAGGACTTTGATGAAGCATGGAACTCTATGGGGAAATTTGAACGCCAGGATGAATGGGGGAAACTAATGTCGAAATTTCAACAGGCGCTTCCCGGTCATAAATTGGAATGGGTGAAAATGGAAAAGGTTTATGAAATACCCAAATAGGTCATGATGAATATTTTGAAATAACTATTCCGTGATTATTTTTCAGTATAATTAAATAAAATATTAGAATTAAGCTTTTAAGTCGTGAATTGCTTCATAAATAAAGGTTTTGTTTGAACCTTGTGAGCAACAGAAAATAAAAGAAGGAACTATTTCAAGTTTATCCAAAAAAAGGAGTGCTTTTAAATAAGGGAGCAATTAAAATACTTTCTTTTTTCTGACAGGATAAATATTTAAAAGGTTCAACTACTTAGTTTTAATAATGATTTGGGAGATCTTCAATGGATGTATGGTTAGTTTGCCTCCCGGTTGCAGAATATCACGATGGTTTTGCCATGTACAAAACGAGCATGTCAAAATGGAATTCGTATAACATGGGGCCACATTAAAAGTCCGCAATACCTGGTAGATGAATTGATAGATATTGTAAGGTAAAAACGGCAACTTATTGCTGAATGTAGGCCCTAAGGCAGATGGTACCATTCCTGAAGAACAGAAAAATTTATTGTTAGCGATGGGTAAATGGTTGCATGTAAACGGAGAAGCTATTTACGGAACGCGCGCCTGGCATGTGTTTGGCGAAGGGCCTGCAATAGCTAAAGCTGCGGATCAGGCAGCAAAAAAAGCGGATCAGGCAGATATAAAATTGAAGAGTTTATTTCAGAGGATATCCGCTTCACGGCAAAAGGAGGTATCGTTTATGCGATTCCGTTAGTAATACCAAAGGGAGACATTACCATTAAGTCACTTTCCGATAAAAATCGGGATTTAAAAATTGCATCGGTTGAATTGGTAGGAAGCAAAGAAAAGATAAACTGGTCGCAGGGAGAAAATGGTTTGACTAACAAAGCTGTTAAAAAATTTCCATCGGAATATGCTGCTGTGTTTAAAATAAAATTTATTAAGTAAAAAAAATCACAATATGAAGATGAATGTAATGCTACTGCTAATTGCCATCTCATTTTTTTGTTACAGCAAAGATGACTTAAAAGGGAGTGATGTTTTTTTTAAGGTTAATAGCCCGGGGGATACTATCGAATCACGATGGAAAGATTATATTAACCTTGATAACTATCTGATTCCATTTTGGAAGGCAGATACAATTCATGAAGAAATTTCCCAAGTTATAAAATCCAATGGCCTTGCTGAAGGCACTTTGTTATTTAAAGCCAGTAAAATTCTATCCGTTAAAAGTGCAGATTTAGAAACTACATTTACTTTGAATAAAGATTTTATCTATAGAGATGGAAAAATAATACTTCCGGAAGGTTCTGCAATCCCATTTATTTTAAAAAAGGACCTTTTGTTTCATACCGAAAAACCAGGTTGGTCGTTACAAGGTAAAACCCCTGGCACTTTTGTGTTTTTTACTGAAGGAACATTCTTCAGATCGAAACAAGTTTCAGTAACCTATATTCCTGAAAAGTCTAAAAGTTGGAAAGGCCCAGTTCCAAAGTTTTCAAAAAGAAAGATGCCTAATACTTTTAGAAAAATTAAAAGTGATCAGCCTTTTAAAATAGTATTTTATGGTAACAGTATAGTGACAGGTCGAAATTGCAGTAGCTATCAAAACCAAGCTCCGTATATGCCCTCCTGGCCCGAACTTGTTGTGTATAAACTTCGTCAAGTTTATGGCCAGCATATCAACTTCAGCAATAAATCTGTAGCGGGGACTATGGCCGAATGGGGAAAGGATAACGCAACCAAGTTAGTAACACCGGAAAATCCTGATTTAGTAATTATCGGTTTTGGGATGAACGATGGAAGTGCCGGAATACCACCTGAAAAATTCAGAGAAACTATTAAACAGATGATTGATACTATTAAAATAAAAAATCAAAAAGCAGAATTTATTTTGATTGCCCCAATGCTGGCAAATCCAGATGCAATACAAAGCAATATTCAGGCATCTTATAAGGCTGAATTGGATAAACTTGAAACCAAAGGAATCATCATTGCCGATTTAACTGGTGTTGATATTGAGTTACTTAAACGTAAAAATTACCAGGACCAAACAGGCAATAATATTAATCATCCTAACGATTATATGTCTCGATGGTACGCACAATTTATTTTAGGGCTTTTAATTGATAAGTATCAATAATAACTAAGCTATTTTTAAAGTTTTGGCTTCTGAGCCATTTAAAATCAGGAAAGCTTTTCGGCTGATAAAAGATAAAATAAAAATTCTTAATAAAATTTCGTTTACTGCTATTCTCCATTCTTGGAATATCGATTCACTGTTATGTCTCTTGTGAGTTTCACCTATCTCAAAAAGATCATAAAATAACACTGTTGTCCGACTAAAATTTACGGTTAGAGATTAAAAAGGGTAGTCCCGAAGAACCACCCATTATTAGTTAAGTTTGAGTTACCACACAAAAACCATAACTAATGGGTGAAGTTAGAAAATTTGTCGGACAGCCGGTGTTATCACAAATATTAGATGTTATCCCGGGCTCAATAATTAATAGTGCGAACAGAAAACATCAGTCAAACAGGTATTGTAAAAGGCTACCCCTGCGGGTTCATTTAGTAAGCCTGTTATATGGGGTATTCAGTTACTGCAATGGGCTTCGGGAGCTGTGCGAGGGCCTTCTGGCCTGTGAAGGAAAGTTGTCCCATTTGGGACTGGATAAAGCTCCGGCCCGCAGTACCCTATCAGATGCGAACAATAAACGTAGCTACCAGGTCTTTGAAACGATTTATTATGGATTGCTCAGACAATACCACAGTTTTATCTCGGACAGCCGGTTAAAGGGATTAAGCATCAGGAATCTGAAAATAATTGACAGCAGTACGATTCAATTGTTCAGTGAGATCCTGCGGGGAGTAGGCCGCAATCGTTTGGATGGGGCCCGCAAAAAGGGCGGCTTCAAAGTGCACGCGATGATGGACGCCTTCAGTGGGGTAACCGAATTTGTGCGGTTGACAGAAGCTCGCGAACATGACCAGAAGTTCCTTTACCACCTGAAACTCGCTTCCAACAGTTGGATTGTTTTTGATAAAGCCTATACCACCTATGGGCAGTTTGTCAAGTGGACGGATCAGAAAGTGTGGTTTGTGACCAGGGAGCGTAACAATGCAGATTTCCATGTAACTAAGGTGATGGTGGACAAAACCCGACAGCGCAGACCGAAAGGAGTACTGAAAGAACAATATGTTACGGTGGCGGTAAAGCAGAATGGAATTGTAATGCAGCGATTGAAACTTCGGCGCATTACTTTGCAGTCAGAAGAAGGAAAGCAATATGTATTCCTGACCAACAATTTTACTTTACCGGCGACCCAGATTGCTACTATCTATAAGAACCGCTGGATGATCGAATTGCTTTTTAAACAAATCAAGCAAAACTTTCCACTGCGTTATTTCTGGGGAGAAAGCCCCAATGCCATTAAAATGCAAGTGTATTGTGTGCTAATAGCTCAATTGCTGATGGTAGTGATACGCAAAAAAGCAGCGACAAAGAAATCATTCGCCAATATGATCACCGTAATCCGGTTGCATTTAATAAGCTATGTGGAGTTGCTGGAGTTTATAAAGGATACATACAAAGCCTGGAGAAAAACGCACAATGCATCGTTTGCTTTTTCACCATAATAAATCAAGGGGGGTACTCCCCCCAAATTGAAACAACCAGGATTTAGTCTGAAAGCCTTATCAGCCTAAGGTTACAGGCAAATTAACCCCGACTTTAGTCGGACAATAATAATAAAATAATACAATTATTTGTTAAGATACTGATAGGTTTTTTTTAAAAGGCATATAGTTTTGGTTATTTAAAAAATCAAATCAATTGTTTTTAGTGATGAAAGTGTAGTAGAGCAGTGGTTTGAAAATATCTGTTATCAATATTTCAGCGGAGAAAAATCATATGCCTGCGGGATGCCCTGCGAAGCCAGCGAGTTTTATAGAGGAATTATTTGGTGGAAAAATGATGTGGTAGGCATTATTGTTCGATGTTAATTCTAAGTTATTACAAAGACACAAAGCAATCGTGATCATGTTGCAGATAAAACATGGTTCATTTCATAAGAAAGAAACTTCAATATTCTTGTGGGATTACGAGGTATAATGAAGATTCTAAAATTGTAATCACAGTCAGTTATATTGAGTTATTCAATACAAAAAAATGAGTTTAGAATATATATGAATAAAACTAAATTTATTTCTAATCTCTACGGGGTCAGTTCCCCGCAGCTAGCTGCGATCCCCTACATTTGGGCATGGCCCAAAGCGAATATATTCATAAGTCGCACAATGTTTCAGTGCTGCTGTACCATTATGTTTGTCCTGCAAAATACCGGAGGGTAGTATTTAGTGAAGCAGTGGACAAAAGCCTCAAAGAGGTATGTCTGGAAATAACGAAGCGTTATGACATTGCGTTTATAGAGATTGGGACGGATAGGGATCATGTTCATTTTCTGGTTCAATCTGTGCCGGTGTTGAGTGCAAGTCGGATAATACAGATCATAAAAAGCATAACAGGCAGGGAAATATTCAAAAAACATCCTGAGGTAAGGAAGCAATTATGGGGCGGGGAATTTTGGACAAGTGGATACTATGTAAATACGGTGAGCAAATTTGGGGACGAGACCAGTATATCGAAGTATGTCAGGGAACAAGGAGTGGAGCAAGAATACAATCAGTTGCACAAAGAAAAACAGTTAAGGCTGTTTTAAGATACCCCGCAGCTTGCTGCGGGGAGCTTTATTCGCATCCTCAAATTTTTTTGTTCAAATTAAAACTTAGTTATATGAAAGTAAACAGAAGGCAATTTATCGTAAACAGTTCCCTTGCCCTTGGAGGAACTATTTTATTACCTCGTTATATTTCTAAGTCGGGTAAGGAAAAAAGCCTTGTTCAATGGTTTGATCATCCTCCTATGTCGGCAAGGCCATCCTGCTATTGGTGGTGGTTTAACAGTTTAGTGGATAAACAAGGTATTACACGAGATTTGGAGGAGTTTAAAAATAAAGGGTTGGGGGGAGTTACGTTAATATGTACCGGGAATGAGTATGGGGTTGCCCCAATGCCAAGAGGTCCCGTGTTCTTGTCTAATGAATGGATGGAGTTATTCAAATATGCATTAAACGAAGCTGATAAACAGGGATTGGAAGTGAGTGTTAATTTCGGTGACGGCGGATGGTGCATGGGAGGACGCTGGATAACACCGGAATATAATGCAAGATGGTTTGTGCAATCGGAATTACCGCTAACAGGTCCCAGCGAATTCAAAGGAGAGTTGCCCGTTCCCGATCCTCGAAAGGGATATAAACCTCCGTATTATGGAAATGTGGAACATTATATGACCTGGCCGAAAAACAAAATGGATTATCGGGTGAACTCAGTCGTTGCCTTTAAGGAACCTGAAGCGGGAAAGGAGTTTTTGGGCGAAGAAAGGCTGAAATTACTGGATGCAAAAAGTAACCGATTGGATAAACCCGTTTTTATTCCCGCAAAAACGGTGATGGGGGTTCCTCTTGAACCATGGAATATTAGCATCGGAGATAAACCCATTCCAGTAAAAGAAGTTATAGATTTATCAGGTCATTTAAAATCTGATGGGACCTTGGACTGGCAAGTACCCCCGGGGAAGTGGACAATCATTACTACAGGACATGTGGCCACTGGTGCCGATGTAAGACCCGCTCTGCCGGAAGTTGGCTATGCTCTTTCAGTGGATTGGTTTAGCAAGTCTGCCACTGATTTACAATTCAGAAACCTGGGAGACTTGCTGATAAAGGCTGCTGGTCCACTAACCGGAAAAACCATGAAATATTTTCATACGGATAGTTTTGAAGACGGTTATCCAAACTGGACCGATGGGTTAATCGAAGAATTTAAAAAGTATCGGGGCTATGATCCCATACCCTACTTTCCTGTTTTTACCGGAAGAATTGTAGGCAATGCAGCAATCTCCGATCGTTTTTTATATGATTATCGTAAAACAATTGCAGATTGTTTTGCAGATAATAATTACGGACGGTTGGCTGAGTTGTCACGTCCTTATGGTATAGGAATTCAATGTGAAGCGGCTGGTCCAAGTTGGTCGGGAACCGTTTGTATGGACGGTCTTAAGAACCTTGGACGCTGCGAGAGGCCCATGGGAGAGTTTTGGATTGAGGATTCCAGGAAGGGTCAGAATTTTGTTGGGAAACAAACAGCGACGGCTTCTCATGTCTATGGACGGAAATATGCTTCTGCAGAATCTTTTACTTATGTAGGACCCAAACATTGGCAGCAATATCCCGCAATGCTCCGGCCAATTGCTGACCGGGCTTTCTGTGAGGGGATCAACAGGTGTGTATTTCATACCATGACTTGTACCCGACCCAAAGATGGGTTACCCGGATATGAGTACGGAGCCGGAACACATTTTAATCCGAATGTCACATGGTGGAACCAGGCTGCAGGGTCCTGGTTGGGTTATATCAACCGTTGCCAGGCTTTGCTTCAGAGTGGTTTATTTGTTGCAGATGTACTTTACTATAACGGAGATTGGGCTCCAAACCTTGTTGACGTAAAACATGTTGATCCATCACTTGGGAAAGGCTACGACTACGATGTGTGCAATGCGGAGGTTCTTCTTAGCCGGTTACATGTTAAAAATGGACGCGTTACTCTTCCTGACGGAATGAGCTATCGTTTGTTGGTATTGCCTGACAGTAAAACCATGCCGGTTGAAGTCATAAATAAAATTAAAGAAATAGTGGAAGCCGGGGCTATTGTTATTGGTTCAAAACCGGATCGGGACCCGGGTCTGAACAACTATCCCGAATGTGACGAAGAAGTGAAAAAAACAGCAACATATCTCTGGGGTGAACAGGAAAGCAATGGCTTGACCGAGAAGAAAGTTGGTAAGGGACAAATTATTAATGGAAGAACATTGCGCGATGTTTTATTGTCTTATGATGTCATACCTGATTTTGAGGTTATTGATGCAGGCAGCGATATCTTTATAGATTATATCCACCGCACAACTCCGGAAGCTGAGATTTATTTTCTGGCTAATCGTAATGATCATTCTGAAAGGATCAAAGCCGCTTTCCGGGTAAAAGATCGTAAACCCGAGCTATGGAATCCTGTAACAGGTGAGAAAAAGCAATTGCCCGAATTCGTAACAGAAAAAGGACGTACTTCTATTCCACTTGAGTTTGAACCTTTTGGATCCATGTTCATCCTATTTCCCAAAATAGCATCAAAAGATTTAATAAAAAAATCAAAAAACTTTGATCAGTTAAAAACTGTTTTTGAGTTGGTCGGTTCCTGGTCTGTGCAATTCAATAAAGAGTGGTTATATCCTAAAGAGGGCCTTACTCAGCAACAATCCGATGGATTGTTTGAATTCGACAGCCTGGAAGACTGGAGTAAATCTCCGGAAGCCGCCTTACGCTACTATAGCGGCACAGCGACCTACAAAAAGGAATTCGCCATTTCGCAATCAGTGATCCCAACCGGTAAGCAGGTTTTCATTGATCTGGGGACAGTCAAGGAAACTGCACGGGTAATTTTGAATGGCAAAGATCTAGGTGTAGTTTGGTGTAATCCGTGGCATGTTGACATAACAAAAAATATTAAAAACGGCCAAAATTTACTTGAAATAGAAGTTGTCAATTTATGGCCTAACCGGCTGATTGGCGATGAAACATTACCAATAGAAAAAAGAAAAACAAATACCAATGTAATAGATTATAAAAAGGATTCACCTCTTTTATCTTCGGGGCTTCTTGGGCCAGTAACGATCAAAATAAATGGGTTTAAGAAAATACAATGAGTTGTTTTAGTGTGATTATATTAGGTACTAGTTTTTTTGCACAATCTGGGACAACTAGGAACTTATCTGCCATTTGGCAGATGGAGGAAAATCTCTGCAGTTAGGGGCAAAAGATATTTGACCTAAAGTTAAATTAGAATCATTAAATTTTCCTTCCGGAGAAAGGATAAGTAGTAAGAGACTTAAATATAAAGTAGTCAAAATAATACAATTAATTGAGGTGATACAGGTAGCGTGTCAGCATAACAAATGATATCTTCGGATTCAGTCCTAAAGAGGCAGGATGTTTTGAGAGTTTCAATTTAAAGATGTCTTATATTTTTTTATCATCAACAAATTTTTAATGAAGAAGAGTTATCTTTTAATAGTACTGGTGGCCGTATTTTTTTGTAATAAAACGGTTTTCTCTCAGATAAAAAGTAACCTGGAAAATAGTAATAATCCTCAGGCAGATTTCCTTCATCCACCAGAAAGCGCCAAGCCCGGTGTATTGTGGATGTGGATGGGTTCCAATATCAGTAAAGAAGGTATTACCAAAGACCTGGAGGCGTTAAAAAAAGAAGGCTTCAATAGAACTACCATGTTTAGCCTGGCAGATATCACTACACCCTGGTCGGGAGTAATAGGAAACAGCCCGACATCTGAAATAATTTCCTGGACGGAACCCTGGTGGAAATTAGTGCGCTTTGCTGCAGAAGAATCCAAAAGGCTCGGCATGGATTTCGGCATGTATAACGGCGCCGGTTATGAATCAAGTGGAGGTGTTTGGATCACGCCGGAACTTTCGATGCAACAAATTTGCTGGTCTCAACACAAGGTGGCGGGTAATGAACATATAAGTATGGCTTTGGACAGGCCAGAAGTTGACCCTCATTCCAAAGGTGGTTATCCTGTTTATGATCCGCAAACCGGTGTAGCCGATTATCCTGTAATTCCTGCAAGGAAAACATATTATAAGGATGTTGCTGTACTGGCGCTTCCAGCGAATGGAAGGGTTGCAGAAGGACAGGTAATAAATCTGACCGATAAGATCCAGCCTGATGGCCATCTGGAATGGGATGCGCCGGTAGGCGAGTGGACGATATCCCGGGTTGGCCATACTACAAGAGGAACATTAATACAGCCCGCTCAATGGCAGGCTACCGGATTTGAGTGTGATAAGATGAGTGAGAAAGCGGTTAATTTTCACATGGATCACATAATGGGGGAAATAAAAAAGCATTTAGGAGATCTGATCGGCACAGGATTTACTCATGTACATTTTGATAGTTATGAAGCAGGTACTCCGACCTGGACGCCGAAAATGAGGGAAGAATTTTTAAAAAGACGTGGATATGATCTGTTGCCTTACCTGCCTACTTTTGCGGGGCGGAAGGTTGGAGGCGAGCAAGATTCATTAAAATTTAAAAATGATTTTCAGGCCACCATTGAAGACCTTTATCGTGATGTGTATTTTACAACAATAGCCAAAAGAGTGAAAGATGCAAATCTTACTTTTATGTGCGAACCTTATGGCGGCCCGTGGCGACAGGATGACATCATGCCTATGATACCCCGCGTAATGGTAGAATTCTGGACAAATGGAGGCCAGTATTCTCCTTCCGAATTGGAACAAACCGTAGCTTCTTTAAGAAAATCAGGTCAGAATATAATAGAAGCAGAAGCTTTTACAGGAGATCCCGCAGACAGCAAGTGGGATGAAACACCGGCATGGCTCAAACCTATTGGGGATGCGGCTTTCTGCGATGGTGTCAACAGGCTTGTATTGCACCGGTTTGTTGAACAGGCTTTTGATGATCGGTATAAACCTGGCGCTACCATGGGACGGTGGGGAACACATTTTGACCGTACACAAACCTGGTGGAACCCAGCCAAAGCTATGGTGCAATACTGGCAAAGCTCCCAGGCATTGTTGCAATGGGGCCAGATAGCCAAACCTGTTGATGATGATTTTATGGTTTCTGATACTACCGGCGGTATCAACGTGAAAGAAATCCATCGTCATAGTGGCAATACCGATATTTATTTTGTCGCCAATCTGGCACGTAACGCGGGGAGCGCAAGGTGTATTTTCAAGGTTTCGGGTAAACAACCTGAATTATGGGATCCTGTAACGGCAACCATGGGTAATCTTCCACAGTTTGAAGAAAGAAATGGAACAACTTCCATTCAATTGGATTTCGATAAAGCACAAAGTTTTTTCATAGTTTTCCGAAACGAGATTAAGAATAATATACAAAACAATCTGAAAAATTTTCCCTCATGGAAAGCAATAACCACCTTGAAAGGTTCCTGGCAAGTACAGTTTGATCCGGTTTGGGGGGGCCCCGCAAAAGCAGTAACATTTTCGTCACTAACGGATTGGACCACCAGCAATGTAAACGGCATTAAATACTTCAGCGGTACGGCTGTATATAAAAAAACATTTGCTGTTTCAAAAACTACCCTTAACAATAAACTGCCTTTGTATATTGACTTGGGAGTGGTGAAACATATAGCAAGGGTTTATATAAACAACAAAGACCTGGGGGTAATATGGACCGCCCCTTGGCATGTAAAAATTCCGGAAGAGGTATTAAAGGCCGGAAACAATCAACTTACTATTGAAGTAACGAATGTTTGGGCCAATAGATTAATAGGTGATGAGCAGGAGCCTCCGGATTGTGAATGGATACCGGGTTATATAAGTGGCGGGTATTCATTAAAGGAATTTCCGGATTGGTTTCTTAAAAAAGAACCGCGGCCTTCTAAGGGGAGATATTGTTTTACCACCTGGAATTATTTTATCAAGGACTCTCCGTTGGCTTCTTCCGGTTTGTTAGGGCCGGTAAGAATAATTGCCAAGGATTAATCTGAATTGTAGGGTTATTATCCTCGTCTTCGAATAAACGGACGCAAGATCTCCGTATTTGCTTGGATAAAGCAGGAGTTTTACAATATGTTTTTAAATAATTTTCAATACATTCACGACAGTCACGCTTTACCATAAGCCCTGTAAGCGTATAAGAAGCTAATTTAAGATGGTCATAAAATTTTACGAGTCTATCACTAAACATTTCTAAGAAGATATGAAAGCAGTTGCTATATTAAAAGCAGGTCTATTTGGAATAGGATTGAATGCTTATTGGGAGCAGTTTGAAGGGCTAAAAGAAAGGCTGGAATCCTATCTAGAAATTGTTTCTGTCAAAATCAAAAATTACGAAATAGAAGTTGTCAATATCGGGTTGATTGATAACGCCGAAAAAGCGATGGAAGCAGGGCACAGGTTCAGGCAGGCAGACGTTGACATTATTTTTCTTTACGTAACTACTTATGCGTTGTCTTCAACTGTTTTACCCGTAGTTCAAAGAGCAAAAGTTCCGGTCATTATATTAAATCTTTCGCCAGTCCCCGCTATTAATTATTTGAATTTCAATAGCATGAATGATCGCACGAAAATGACCGGAGAGTGGCTTTCTTACTGCTCTTCATGTCCTGTGCCTGAAATTGCAAATGTCTTTAAACGGGCAGGTATTCAATTTCACCAGGTAACAGGCATGCTTAATGAAGATGATTCATCTTGGGATGAAATAGGCGAATGGGTTGAAGCTGCCAAAGTAGCTAATATTATGTCTCATAACACGCTTGGTGCTATGGGACATTACTATTCCGGCATGTTGGATATATACACTGACCTTACAGAGCAGCTTGCCACTTTCGGAGGCCATATTGAAATGATTGAAGTGGATGAATTGTCTGCTATGCGTAAGCAGGTAAGCAAAGAGCAAATTAAAGAAAGAATAGCCTGCTTTAATGAAGTATTTGCTGTTCAGGAAGATTGCTGTTCCCAGGAAATAGAACGAGCTGCAAGAACCTCCATCGCTTTGGATTTGTTGGTTGAAAAATACCAATTAGGATCTATGGCATACTATTATAAAGGCACTGGCAATGACGATAATGAAGATACAATGAGTTCAATAATCCTCGGCAACTCGTTATTAACAGCAAGGGGCATTCCAATGGCTGGTGAATATGAAATAAAAAATGCACAGGCAATGAAAATCATGGACAGCTTTAATGCAGGTGGATCTTTTACCGAATATTATGCTGTAGATTTTTCTGATGATGTGATCTTAATGGGGCACGATGGGCCAGGCCACATAAAGATTGCAGAAGGAAAAACAAGGGTTCGGCCGCTTACTGTTTATCATGGTAAAGTAGGCAAAGGCTTGTCTGTAGAAATGTCTGTAAAGCACGGTCCGGTAACGCTTTTATCTGTTGTGGAATCGTCGGATAATAAATTGATGCTACTGGTCGCAGAAGGTGAATCTGTACCTGGCCCTATATTAGAAATTGGTAATACTAATAGCCGCTACCGGTTCAGCATAGGAGTCAGGAAATTTTTAAATGATTGGAACAGCCATGGGCCGGCACACCATTGCGCCGTTGGTACAGGGCATAATGCCTCGAAATTAGATAAGCTTGCTTCTTTGCTGGGTATAAAAATTATAAAGGTTTGTTGAATTGAAAAAATTTAAAACTGCCGCGTTTTTTTTAAATGAAGAACGTTATTGGTACAAAATAAAAATAAAAAAGATGAAAATTAAATTATTAAAACAAGTGATTCTCACAACCATTATTGTTATGACACTGACAATATGCGCTTCAGCCCAACAGGAAGCTCAACCAACAACAAATGGGACGTTTAAACCTACTGAGGAATCGCTCAAAGACTACAAATATCCTAAATGGTTTCGCGATGCCAAATTTGGAATCTGGGCCCATTGGGGTCCACAAGCTGTACCACGGCAAGGCGACTGGTATGCTAAGAAAATGTACCAGGAAGGTAGTGCCGAGTATAAATATCACGTAGCACACTACGGCCATCCTTCTAAATTTGGTTATAAAGATATAATTCCCTTATGGAAAGCGCAAAGTTGGGATCCGGAAAAGCTGATGGCACTCTATAAAAAAGCAGGTGCAAAATATTTTGTAAGTATGGGTACCCATCACGATGATTTCTTTCTTTGGGATTCTAAAGTCCATAAGTGGAACTCGGTAAATTATGGACCAAAGAAAGATATGGTAGGAATTTGGCAGAAGGCTGCAAAAAAAGAAGGGCTACGGTTTGGTGTATCTGAGCACCTTGCCGCCAGCTTTACCTGGTTTCAACCCAGTCACGGTGCTGACACATTCGGGGTTTTGGCAGGCGTGCCCTATGATGGCGCTAACCCTATATATCAGGATCTTTATCATGGAAGAGCAGATTCCACAGATAATAAATGGTTAAGTATCAACAAAGAATGGCAACGAGAATGGCTTTTCAGCATCAAAGAATTAATTGACAGTTATCATCCAGACCTTCTTTATTCGGACAGTGGGCTTCCGTTCGGAGAGTACGGCGACAATATGGTGGCACATTTTTACAACCAGGATGCAGCAAGAAACGGAGGAGTTACGGATGTAGTTTACACCTGCAAACAGGAATCTGATGGAATGTGGGTGCAGGACCTGGAACGTGGGGTTCAGGATTCCATCAATCCTTTTCCATGGCAAACAGATACTTCTATAGGAGATTGGTATTATAGAACCGGGCAGAAATATAAAAGCGCGGATGAGGTAATACAATTATTGATAGACATTGTAAGCAAGAATGGAAACCTGTTATTGAATATCGTTCAAACACCGGAAGGCGATCTGGAGCCTGATGTGCTTCAGATTGTAAATGGCATAGCGGATTGGATGGCGCTGAACAGCGAAGGTATCTATGACACACGACCCTGGAAAATTTATGGCGAAGGTCCGTCAACCATAAAAGCCAATGAGGTAAAAGGCCAGTTCGCCGGATTGAGCGACACACGTGGTTTCCAGGAAACCGACATCCGTTTTACTACCAAAGGAAATACCCTTTATGCCTATTGTCTTGCTAAACCAACAACAGATATTAAAATTAGTTCCCTCGGAAAAGATTCAAAAAATCTAGATAAGAAAATTGCCTCTGTCACTTTGCTGGGCAGCTCTACAAAACTCCACTGGAAACAGAAGGGCAGCGCATTAATTATCAAAAAAGATTTTAAAATGCCGGTGCTGGAAGTTCCGGTTCCTGGGTTCAAAATTGAATTCAGGTAACTCAAATCTTTAACTGCTTTTTAAATTTTTCTAAATAGTATATCTCTTTAAGTTCAATTTCTAAAATTAAAAATCATCCTAAACTATAATCGTGAAATTAGTATCTAAAGAAAAAGAACTATTAGGATTTATTCCTCTAAAAAATTTGTTTCAGTTTTCCCTTGTTACCATGCTTTTTTTAATTTGGGGAATTCCCAATAATTTAAATGATGTATTGATTAAACAATTCGCGAAATCTTTTGAGCTGTCAAGGTTTCAGGCTGGCCTCATCCAATCCGCGTTTTATATGGGATATTTTGTATTGGCTGTACCATCAGGGCTTATAATGCGAAAGTATAGTTATAAAACCGGGCTTGTAATAGGATTATTTCTGTTTGCCTCGGGATGTTTTTTATTCTGGCCGGCAGCAATTGTTGGCCGGTACGGATTTTTCCTCTTTGCCTTATTTGTTATCGCCTCTGGCCTTGCTTTCCTGGAAACCGGAGCTAATATATTTATCGTTGAACTGGGCAAACCTAAAACCGCTGAACGAAGGCTTAACTTTTCACAGGCTTTCAACCCAATCGGTGCAGTATTAGGTGTTTTAATTGGAACTATTTTTATCTTTTCAGGAATTGAATTAAATCCTGAACAAGTAAATACGCTAAAGCAAACAGGGCAATATAATGCTTACCTGCAACATGAAACAATGCGGGTAATATGGCCTTACATCATTTTAGCTGGTTTTGCATTAATATGGGGTATTATCATGCTGCGGACAAAGTTCCCTAAAGTAGGCGACGAACTTTTGAATGAGCCAAAGGGTAAAACGAAAGAGTTACTGAAGTATCCTCATTTTCTTAAAGGGGTTGTTTCTCAATTTTTTTATTGTGGCGCTCAAACCTGCACCTGGAGTTTTTTTATTCAATATGTGCAGGATTATACTGATCAGCCGGAAAAGGTAGCAGGGTATTTTTTAACCGGAACTCTGGTTGCATTTGGAGTAGGAAGATTTACTGCTACATGGCTGATGAAGTTTCTTAATCCAGCCAGGCTGATGGGGATTTTTGGGATTATTAATATTTGCCTGGTAGCAGTTGCAATACTACATCCGGGCTGGATTGGTGTTTGGGCAATATTTCTTACCAGCTTTTTTATGTCATTAATGTATCCTACCAATTTTGCTCTAAGCATAAGAGGGCTTGGAACCAATACAAAAATTGGTGGTTCTATTGTGGTAATGGCTATTGTTGGTGGTGCTTTTTTCCCGCCGCTAATGGGATTAATTTCTGAGGTTAGCAGTATGGCCTTTTCAATGATCATTCCATTGGTGGCTTATGTATATATTACTTACTATGCATTTTTAGGTTCCAGATGTGATGGACAAGAAAATAATGGAGAAAGAAATATGGCGATGTCAATTGGATAAAACATGCAATTAAAATGATAAGAAATAATTATGGTTATGAAAAAAATTGATGCACATCAGCATTTCTGGAAGTTTGACCCGGTAAGAGATAGTTGGATCAATAGTGAAATGAAAGTAATTCAAAAAGATTTTCTTCCAGCAGATCTGAAGCCGTTATTAGATCAGAATAATTTTGCCGGTTGCGTTGTTGTTCAATCTGATCAGTCAGAGGAAGAGACTGCTTTTCAATTACAAAATGCTGAGGAGTTTGATTTTATTAAAGGAGTTATTGGGTGGGTAGATCTTCAGGCAAAGAATATTGATGCGCGTTTGCAATATTACAGCCGGTTTAAAAAGCTTAAGGGATTCAGGCACATTTTGCAGGGAGAACCGGTGAGAGATAGAATGCTAAAGCCAGAGTTTATGAATGGAATAGCGCTTTTGAAGAAGTATAATTTTACTTTCGACATGCTCATTTTTCCGGATCAGTTACGGTATATACCCCGGTTTGTTGAATCATTTCCAGAGCAGCTTTTCGTAGTAGATCATATTGCCAAGCCTGATTTAAAAGAAGGACGAATAGCAATTTGGAGAAACGAGATAGCAGCCGTCGCGAAGTTTGAAAATGTGTATTGTAAAATATCAGGTATGGTAACAGAAGCCAATTGGAATAGTTGGAAAAAGGAAGATTTTAAACCCAGTCTGGATGTGATAGTGGAAGCTTTCGGAATAAGCAGGGTCATATTCGGTTCCGATTGGCCGGTATGTTTGGTAGCTGCATCGTACAAAGAAGTAGTGGGTATTGTGAAGGATTATTTTTCCGCTTTTTCAAAAGAAGAGCAGGATCAATTTTTTAGATTAAATGCCACTCGTTTTTACAAATTATAAAATCATAGCCCTCTCTCCCCCGGGAGAATTGGAGTGAGGTTGAGGTTTAAAGAAGGCAAACATGCTTGACGGTCACACAGAATAATAGGGACCTCGGAGAGGGGGTTGGGATGAGGCTTGAAGAAGGCAGTTGAACAATTATCATAAAAAAATTTTTAAATGAAAACTTTAGTATTGACGGAGCCGGGACATTTTGAATATGAATCAGCCAAAAAACCTGATTTGGAAAAGGGTTATGCGATCATAAAAATTAAGCGAATCGGAGTCTGTGGAACAGACCTGCATGCGTTTGAAGGAACACAGCCGTTTTTCGAATATCCAAGAACACTAGGACACGAACTGGCGGGAGAGTTGGTAGAGTTTGACGGTGCGCCTGGTTTCAAAATTGGAGAAGCGGTGACTTTTATACCTTATTTTAGTTGTGGTGAATGTATTGCGTGTCGTATGAGCAAGCCAAATTGTTGCAGTAATATAAAAGTATGTGGTGTTCATCAGAACGGCGGAATGGCAGAATATCTTTCTGTGCCATCATCCTCGTTGGTGCATGGAGAGGGATTAAGCTTTGATGAATTAGCTCTGGTAGAACCTCTATCGATCGGGGCACACGGTGTAAGGCGAGCAGAAATAAAGAAAGGAGAATATGTTTTAATTGTTGGAGCAGGCCCCATTGGTTTGGGCACAATGGAATTTGCGCGAATCGCCGGAGGTAATGTGATTGCTCTTGATATAAATGTTAAACGATTACAATTTTGCAAAAACAAACTGAAGGTATCACATACTATAAATGCACTTTCCCCGGATGTTACTGATCAGTTAATGGAAATTACAAAAGGTGACATGCCAACGGTAGTTATAGATGCAACAGGTAATTTAAAAGCGATAAATAATTCCTTTAAATATATGGCTCATGGAGCAAGGTATATACTGATCGGGCTTCAAAAAGACGAAATATGTTTTAGCCATCCTGAGTTTCATAAAAGAGAGGCAACCCTAATGAGCAGCCGAAATGCTACAAGAGAAGACTTTGAACATGTGATGTTATCAATGAAAAATAAAGAAGTAGACCCTTCTACCTATATTACACATAGGGTTTTATTTGATCAGGTAAAAAATGAATTTGAACAATGGCTGGATTCGGCAAATGGTGTTATAAAAGCAATGGCTGAAATGAAATCTGATTTGTAACCACGTTAAATTTTCCACTAAATTTTTTACTTTTTAAAGTCCCAACACATGCGAAAATTAAGTTTCCTCTCATTTTTATTTTTGCTGATTCAAGTCAGTAGTTTCTCCCAAACCAGAAAACATCCGGAAGAATTTCTTCCCATGTCCTAATAGTTAAATTATAACTTTCACGCATAATCCAAATATTAATACCTTAAATATGAAGTCATTTTTAATAATCGTTCTGAATATTTTTCTCCTGCTATCCGATCGATCACCTAAAGGCGGAGGTTAATAACGATTCAGCCTTACTGCAATCATCCATGATCAGGTCTTCTTCTGAATTTGGTAAAAATGGCGGGTATGTCGTTTTTCGGAAGGATTTTAATCTTCCAGAATCAAATCCTCCGGCTCAATTGCAGTTATTTTGCCGATTCGCGCTATATGCTTTGGATTAACGGGAAATATGTTCTGAGAGGCCCTTGTCGTTTTAATCCAGTAAGGCCCTGGGTGATGTAAAAGAAAGGTCAAAGTTCATCAATTTATTGAATGATTATGAATTAAAAATGGTAAGCCATCAGCACCAGACATCAGGAAAAAACAACAAAGAGTTCTGCCTCTTAATGGAGTACTACTTGAATGTATGTATGGAATCTGAGCTGGTTTTAATCAATTCCCATTCGGGTAGAGATTACTTTTCAATTGATGAACAATTACAAGTGATAGATACCGCAAAGAATTTTCGGAACCAATGAATGAAATGAGTATTAATTAATTACTCACGTTACGCAAATTTATACACATTTAACTATGAGAAATGAAAATGCTTAAATCGTCATTATTAGATTTATACACAGACTATTTAATAGCTGGGTATAGTCAGACCACAGCTACCGGTTTTTCAGCGGTTTTGGATAATCAAATTACCCATGACATGGCAACGCAGTTATTGAGTAGTGGCTATATAAGTTCCCGAAGATTTTGGAGTATGGTAAAACCTATGTGTGAAGAGATAGAAGATGAAAATGGGGTGCTGATTATAGACGATTCCATAGAGGCAAAACCTTATACAGATTGCAATGATTTAATTTGCTGGCATTTCGACCACACTGTTAACAGAAGTGTGAAGGGCGTAAATTTTGTGTCTGCGATATACGATAACTGGAAAATGAGTTTGCCCATAGGTGTTTGTTTTGTAAAGAAGGATATTAGCTACGTTGATAAAGAGGGTAAAACAAGCCGCATAAAATTGGGATAAAAATGCGTAACATCAGTTAATTAGTCTAAGTTCTAAATCATATCAAAGGATAGTAAAGAAAAGTTAATTAATTTTTAAAGGATTTGTCATGTATCGCGTAAAGGTCAAGGAAAATTATCCTATCTCTAAAAAACAGCAGATAGTGAATGCGGTGATTAAAGACATTGAGAAAGGGATATTCCCAAAAGAAAAGCAATTGCCCTCCATCAATCAATTTAGTGAAGAAAACAACGTAGCCAGAGATACGATAGGAAAAGCTTATCAGCAACTAAGAAAGAGAGGCTATATTACTTCCATCCCGGGTAGGGGGTATTATGTATTGGGAAAAAATAAAAAAAAGATTAAAGTGTTGCTCATCTTCAATAACATAAGCTCGTTTAAGAAAATTATTTATGAAAGTTTATTAGTAGAACTCGGTGGGAAAGTAAAAGTAGATTTGCAAATTCATCATTACGATCCCAAATGTTTAAAGGCTATTTTAGAAGAAAACCTTGGCAAATATGACTATTTCGTTATAATGCCACATTTCTTTTCGCACGCGAAAGAAAAGGAATACATTGATGTCATCAAAATGGTTCCTCCACATGAATTAATCTTATTGGACAAGAATTTGCCACAACTACAGTTTCCCCATAGAGCAGTTTATCAGGATTTTAAAAAAGAGATTTATGAAGCATTAAATACGTCAGCTTCGTTAATCAAAAAATACAAAAGTATTAAACTTATCTTACCGGAAGATATCCACCATCCTAAAGAAATTGCAGAAGGTATCAAAAAGTTTTGCATTGAAAAACGATTGAAGTTCTCCATCAAAGATAGTATTGGAAGCGAGAGCCTAATTAAGGACACGATTTATATAGTGGCAGATGAAGATAGTTTGGAAAGCTTGCTAAAGAAAGTTAAAGAATTGAATTTTGAATTACGAAAGGATCTTGGAATTATTTCCTTTAATGAAATGGTTTTCAAAGATTTGCTGAACATTACTGTTATTTCAACTGATTTTGCACAAATGGGACGAACAGCAGCTAAACTGATTTTAGGAAACGAATGTGAGCAATACACCATTCCTTATTATTTAATAAACAGAGGTTCTTTATAGGAAATATAATATTATTGAATTATTTACATCTAATAAATATTGCTGGAAATAAAGCTCACGGTTCAAAACAAGTTATCAAATCCGGGTAAATAATGTAAACCCGGATGCGGTGATTTCCGACTCTAATATTTGGAGCGGTGGTTGGGCAGAAGGACGTGCAAAAGCGTATGGAATAAAAGTGGAAGAATTGCCTGCGTTCTATGCAAAAAGAACTTTACTTAATGAAACAATTTTGCCGGAAGATATTGCCAATGCATGTTTCGCTTTTATTGGTGGATTGCTGAATAAATCAACAGGAAATATATTGAATGTAGATGGGGGAGTAGCAGCCGGTTTTGTAAGATAAATTTTTTTTCTCATAATCAAGCAATCAAATCGTTGATGATCTTTCAATCGGTCAGCCTTTTGATTTTTTATCAAAAGAATGTTTATGCGTGTCGCTTCTAAAATGAAATTGCTGAATGGTTTTGAGGCCGAATATAAAAAGCGTCATGATGAATTATGGCCTGAATTAAAAGCGCTTTTAAAAGAAACAGGTATTTCAGATTATTCTATTTTTTTGGATGAAGAAACTAATGATTTGTTTGCTTATTTTTCAGTAGAAGACGACAAAAAATTAAATGAACTGCCTGGCAAAGAAATTATGAAAAAATGGTGGGCTTTTATGAAAGATATCATGGAAACCAATGATGATAATTCACCGGTTTCTATGCCTCTGAAAGAAGTATTTTATTTACGGTAAATTCAATCATAAAAATATGTAAAATGATATTGAGAAAAGAACAGATCGAAAAAAGCAACGAAGAGAATTTGTCAAAGCATACAAAGAGCTACGAATTTATTTCGGGACAAATAAATAATGCTGATGAAGTAATTAAAAAATTAATCGATTTCCAGGTAGCTATTCCCAGCTGGGCTCTAGGGACTGGCGGCACACGTTTTGGTCGCTTTCCCGGCGGTGGTGAACCACGAAACCTGGAAGAAAAAATTGAAGACATTGGTTTGCTGCATTCGCTGAATGGCTCAAGCGGCGCTATCTCATTGCACATTCCCTGGGACATTCCAAAGGATGCCGATGCTATAAAAAAATTGGCCGCTCAACACGGATTGCGCTTCGATGCGATGAACTCAAATACCTTCCAGGATCAGCCGGATCAAAAACTGAGTTACAAATTTGGGTCTATGCAGCATGTAGATAAAACAGTACGCAAACAAGCCATTGATCACAATATTGAAGTAATAAAATATGGAAAAGAATTAGGTTCCAAATCACTAACAGTTTGGTTAAGCGATGGATCAACTTTTCCCGGCCAGTTAAATTTTAGAAAAGCTTTTCTAAATACTCTCGAAAGTCTGCAGGAAGTATACGCGCAATTGCCTTCTGATTGGATAATATTTGTAGAGTATAAAGCATTTGAACCCAACTTTTATTCAATGACTGTCGGCGATTGGGGACAATCTTTATTATATACTTCCAAACTTGGCCCGAAAGCTTATACGCTGGTTGACCTCGGCCATCATTTAGCAAATGCAAATATTGAACAAATTGTTGCTTTACTGTTGATGGAAGGAAAATTAGGCGGTTTCCATTTCAATGATTCAAAATATGGTGATGATGATCTCACCGTTGGAAGCATCAAACCTTATCAATTGTTTTTAATCTTTAATGAACTGGTAGAAGGCATGGATGCTAAAAATATGAATCACGCCAATGATTTAGCATGGATGATTGATGCCTCACACAATGTAAAAGATCCGTTAGAAGATTTGTTGCAATCAGTAGAAGCCATTATGATTGCCTACGCGCAATCATTAATTATCGACAGAAAAAAATTAGTGGAAGCACAAAATAATAATGATGTGGTTACTGCCCAGGAAATATTGCAGCAGCCTTACCGCACCGATGTCCGCCCGATAGTAGCAGAAGCAAGATTGCGTACCGGTGGGGCTTTAAATCCTTTAGCGACTTACCGCAGCGAAACAATAAGAGAACAATTGATTAAAGAAAGAGGAAGTAAAACGATTGCAACGGGATTGTAGGGAGAGGTCGCGACCTTCCCTACCGGGAAAAACATTTTTAATGAACCAACAAAATGTCATAGCCATATTCGATGTAGGTAAAACCAACAAAAAACTTTTTTTGTTTGATGAAAACTATAAAATTGTTTTTGAACGCTCTGCACGTTTTATAGAAACTACTGATGAAGATGGTTTCCCTTGTGAAAATCTGGATAGTTTAAAATTATCCGTTTTTGATTCCCTGCGTGAAGTTTTCAGGTTAAAAGAGTTCAATATTAAAGCCATAAATTTTACCAGCTATGGGGCCAGCTTTGTTTACCTGAATGAGCAGCTACGGGCATTTGCACCATTATATAATTATTTAAAGCCTTATCCTGGTTCATTAAAAAAACAATTTTATGAAACCTATGACGGTGAAGAAGAATTTTCTTTGCGCACGGCTTCCCCCGTTTTAGGAAGCTTGAATTCAGGAATGCAATTGTACCGGGTAAAATATGAGAAGCCTGAATTATTTAAAGAAATAAAATACGCGCTGCATCTGCCCCAATATTTAAGTTTTCTGATTTCAGGAAAAGTTTGCAGCGATATTACCAGCATTGGATGCCACACCAATCTTTGGGATTTTCAAAAAAATGAATATCATGCATGGGTACAACAGGAAGGCATATACGAAAAGCTGGCACCCATTTTTCCGTGTAATGAAGTGGTTCCGGCCTCCTTTCCCGGCAATAATTATTCGCTTGGGATTGGTTTGCATGATAGTTCCGCAGCGTTGATTCCTTATCTTATGAATTTTAAGGAGCCATTCATTTTAATTTCTACCGGCACATGGTGTATTTCTTTGAATCCCTTTAATCATGCGCCTCTCACAAAAGAAGAATTAAAAAATGATTGTTTGTGTTTCATGTCTTACGATGCCAAGCCGGTGAAAGCTTCACGGTTATTTGCGGGAAATGAGCATGAGCAAGAGGTAAAAAGAATAAGCGAATATTTTAATCAAAATGCTATAAAATATCGCACGATGGATTATAATCCTGAAATAGTTGCAGCGCTTCAGAATCAAAATGCATCAATCGAAAAGTTATTCGAGAAAATAGAAAATCATAAAAAAAGTTTGTTTACTGCCAGGGATTTATCTTCTTTCAAAAATGACGAAGAAGCTTATCACCAGTTGATTCTTGATATTGTTGCTCTGCAATATTTGTCCACGCAATTGGTTTTAAAAGGAACCAATGTGAAGCGCATTTTTGTTGATGGCGGCTTTAGCAACAATGCTATTTATATGAATTTGCTTGCGTCCGCTTTTCCCGGAATTGAAGTATTTGCCGCATCTATGGCACAGTCAACAGCAGTAGGCGCTGCTCTTTGCATACATAATAGCTGGAATAAAAAAGAAATTCCGCACGATATTATTGAACTAAAATATTTTTCATGAAATTAGAATATAACCCGCGATACCCTTCAGTAGAAGATCTAAGGAAAAAAGCAAAAAAGAGAATTCCGGGATTTGCATTTGATTATCTCGATGGAGGCTGCAATGAAGAAATAAATCTTTACAAAAACACATCTGACATTCGGGAAATAGAACTTCTTCCGGAGTATCTTAAAAAACATTCCGGCTCCAATATGAAGACAGAGCTTTTTGGGCATGTGTACGATGCGCCGTTTGGCATAGCGCCGGTTGGCTTGCAGGGATTGATTTGGCCGAATTCTCCTGAAATACTTGCCAGGGCTGCTTTTAAGCACAACATCCCATTCACGTTGAGTACAGTAAGCACCAGCACTATTGAGCGAATCAGTGAACTTACAGAAGGACAAGCATGGTTTCAATTGTACCATCCCGCAGAAAATACGTTGAGGGATCAAATTATAAAACGCGCATCAGAACATTGTCCGGTTCTTGTGATTCTTAGTGATGTGCCCACGTTTGGCTATCGGAATAAGGAGATAAAAAATGGCCTGGCTATGCCTCCCAGAATGACGCTGCATAATATGCTTCAAATAATGGGAAGGCCTGGTTGGGCAATCAGGACTTTGATTCATGGGCAACCTTCATTCAAGATAATGAAACCCTATATGCCTAAAGGAATGAATATGCATCATCTTGGCTTGTTTATGAATAAGACTTTTAACGGCAGATTGAATGAAGATAAAATATCAGCTATTCGCGATATGTGGAAAGGCAAATTGGTTTTGAAAGGAATTGTAAATGAAATAGATGTTGAAAAATGTGTTCAACTGGGAATTGATGGAATCATTGTTTCTAATCACGGAGGACGGCAATTGGATGCGGGGGAATCTACCATTCATTCACTGAAAAAGATTGTAGAAAAGTATCAAAATCAAATAAAAATAATGATGGACAGCGGATTGCGTTCGGGCCCTGATATAGCAAGGACGCTTGCTTCAGGAGCAGAATTTACATTTTTGGGTAGAACATTCATGTACGGTGTAGCCGCGCTGGGCAATGAAGGTGCAGATCATACCATCGTTATTTTAAAAAGACAATTGCAGCAGGTAATGGATCAAGTTTGTTGTGAAAGTGTAAAAGATTTACCGAAAAACCTGATAAACAACTGCGTCTAAATAACTGTAAATATACAGAATGCCGACAATTGGTTTACTCTGTTGCTTATGCAGAGGGATTGACTCACAGGTAAATAAAAGTCTAATAAAAAAGAGATGATAAATCTTGCACAACGAGGAAATATGATAAACAGAAATTTTCTAACGCTCGATGAATTTACTATCCGGCAATATCGTAAAATACCAAATGCTACCGGAGAACTGAGTACTCTGCTTCGTGATATAAGCCTTGCTGCAAAGCGCATTAATGTAGAAGTAAACAAGGCTGGCCTTGCTGATATAATTGGGGATGCCAATTTGACCAATGTTCAGGGAGAACAGGTTAAGAAATTAGATGTATTTTCAAATAACCAGATGATTGGAGTACTCCAGGGCGGTATCAGTTGTGCAGGTATCGCAAGCGAAGAGCTGGAAGATATTGTAGTCTTTGATGATAAGGTTAGTAATAATAGTAAGTATGTTGTAATGTTTGATCCTCTTGATGGAAGCAGTAATATTGATACCAATGTTTCTATCGGGACTATTTTTGGGGTGTATCGCAGAATAAGTAAATTGGGAAAACCTTGTACTATTAATGATTTTCTTCAGCCGGGGGTAAACCAAGTAGCTGCAGGTTATATCGTTTATGGTTCTTCAACTATGCTTGTATATGCAACGCGAAGAGGAGTCAATGGTTTTACACTCGATCCTTCTATTGGTGAATTTTGTTTAAGTCATCCGGATATAACATGTCCGGAAGACGGTAAAATTTATTCAGTGAACGGGGGTTATTACCAACAGTATGAAAAAAGCGTAAAAAAATATATTGACATATTGCAGAATAAAACAAAGGAAGACGGAGGCCCCTTATCACAGAGATTTACGGGCAGTATGGTTGCAGATCTTCATCGCACTCTTATTAAAGGCGGTATTTTTATGTACCCTTTGACCACCGATAATCCCAATGGTAAATTGCGGCTAATGTATGAATGCAATCCCTTTGCTTTTATTATTGAAATAGCAAAAGGCCTGGCACTAAACGGCACACAAAGAATACTTGACATTCAGCCTTCCAACATTCATCAACGTGTACCGATTTTTATCGGTAGTAGAAATTTAGTGGAAGAATGTTTAAGTTATTGCAAAAGAGATTAAGAGGGAAAATTTATTTTAAGAAAACGGTCGTTTAATTAAAATAACATGTTCTTTTAAAATCTTTTAAGATTCATAAAAAAATCCGTTTTCGTTGCTTTCATAAAAAATCGGGAGGCTGTAAAATTTTACATACCATTTTAACATCATTAACCTTTCAATCCTGCTTTTAATTCATTGTCTATCACTTAAATCTTTCCCCAATTATCTGAAATTTTTGATACCGTTATTATTAGCTAAATAAGCTTTCATGAAAGTTTACTTGCGATTTCTTTCTTTATAATTTCAATTACATTCTCACAGTCCTTTTCTGTAATCCGTTTATTCTGGACATTCATCAATTTACTGTTGAGCGACTGCTCAGGATTTTTATTGTTTGGAAACATTCTACGGGCCAACTCTGCACGGTTAATTAAAGGATGTTTAATAAGAGAAATAGCATCTTCTATTTTCAAAATATGCGTTTTTTAATGTATGACCTTCTTCCTCTAAGCAATTTTTTAATCTTCATGAAAAGAATAATTCCAATAAGAATCGGGATAAATAATTTTAAAAGCATTGTAATAATTAAAGAGAAAAATCTTAATCCTGGGTGTTGGATTAGGAAGCTGTTAAAATAACCTGGCAGAATGTATATGCAAAAACAAATTAGTGCAAGCTTACCTAAAAATCTTGATCCAGCCATCTCTCCGCCATCTACCTTTCCAAGCCATGATCCTGTACTACGGTCATAACTATCCCCTGTGCAATCCACCGGATTTAGGTTTTTATCATAGCCCGTAATTATTCCCATAATTGAAAAAAGTTTGAGAAATAAAGTTAAGAGATTTTGCCATGTTATTTATTCTTTTGAGATTAAAGTAATATTTTCAAATGATACAGGGCTTCCGAATCCGGCTAATAAATATTTATTTCGTTCAGGCATAAAAGAAATAATCACAGTATTACTCCCCTGAAAATTCACCTCCTGCCCTATTTTTAATTTTGTCTTAAAAGAAGGGAAGTAATAATAGCCATAGACGCATTTATAAGAGCAATCTAATACATCATTTATCACTCCATCAATGACAGCCGTTAAGTGTTTGGCAACCCTTGCAATCAGTTTTCCGGATGGTAATTCATTACTCACTAAATGAACCTTACAACCTTGTCCAACCAGCATTGTGGGGCACCAAATCATCCCAACATTTTCAATTAAGTATTTATGGTAAACCTCTTTGGATATTCCATTGCTTGGCGTAGTACCCGACAAGCCTCCACCTCTCGCTGCTTTTTTAGCTGCTTTGCTTCTTTTAGTTGCAGTGAACTCTTTAATTTCTGAAAACAATTCGTCATAAACTTCTTTATACGCTTTACCTGTAACAATAGTTATCGCTCTCGTTACACAATCCCCCGCAGAACCTTTGAATCCGGCTAATTCTCTTCCGCCGTCATTATATTTGAAAAGCATAATTTCTTTTTAAGTGTGATTAAAAATTTTACTAACCTTAATTCCCGAAATAATAGTAGAATTATCATTGGTATTCTATTAATTTTTTTATGAATCAAAATGTATGGCTTCCGTGATGGACAAGGTCATGCGCTCTTGCAAGCCTCATGAATGTTTTATACGTTTCTTTTGTAAGAGGTTTTTCATACAGCATTTCACGATAGTCAGTACCCTGAACGGTTGCCTCCCTTATTGCCTGCCTTAGTGTGATCAATGTACCAACTGTTTTCCATTTGGCTCTTTTTTCAATATTCAATACATGAAAAGCAGCTTCAAAAAAAGGATAGTTGTCTGAATGTGTTTCGTAATATATTATGTCCTCCTGGAACTTGATCACCCATACTTTCCCGCGCATATAGATCCTGCAATCGGCAGCATTCAGGTTGTACATGTCTTTTCTTTTTTCATCTGTAGTTATTTCAACGCTAACCTAACCTTATTAACCTAATTATAGATAAGCTTATCATGATAATAATGTAATAAGGTTTTGATTAAAATATAATATGTTATTCTACTAAGGTTAAACAACAAAACAAAAAGTGGAATTCCACTAAGTTTACCGAAGAACCATAACATTTTTAGCATCATTACATTAGTAATGGTTATTACATTTTCAGGATGTAAAAAAGAGTCTAATATAAGTATATGTTTAAATCAGTTACAGGTGAAGAAGGCTATGAAAATATATTTTCACAGCAACACTAATGGCATAACATAGTATTAGTAGGAACTTATCTATAAAGTTCAATAGATTATTATATTTGAATAGTTTGTTAGTCAGTAATTCAATAATCTCCAGCTCCATATTTTTTGATACTCCTCCATTTCATACTCCTCAAATAATTATTTCCTTCTCTTTTGGCTTTTCAACATTTTTTATTGAACTTAATTAAATTAATTAAATTAAGTCAAACTATTTAAGAAATCACAATGTAATAGAGCATATATAAAAAAAATGTTGGTTAAATTGTTTGTTAAATAAAAAAACCACTTACATCGAAATTCTTGTAAGTGGCTGATTATTAATGCTCCCCCTTCAGGACTTGAACCTGAGACCCTCTGATTAACAGCAATAGGTTCATTTTTTTGCTGAAATTCTTACCTGAAATACAATGACTTAAGATATTTCTTTTTAGATTAAGTACTACCAATTAGCAATTGACAAGCTTGCCAATTGCTTCAAATCCATCAGAAAAAGGTTCGAGATTTGTATCGTCCGGTCCGCTTAGCTAAGGATTACAATAAAGTGATCCTTTTTTTACTTTGCTCAACTTTACTTTTAACAGGTTGATTTTCAATTATTAATAACAAAAGTACACATTTCTTCTTCCTACCTTTATTTCAGGGTACACATTTTTAATCGACTAAAAAATCGACCAAATTATGCTGTTACCTATCAAACCCATCTGCAACGCAAAAAAAATTCGCAGAGATGGAACTTCTCCTATTTTCTTACAGTACTGCTATAGTGCGTCAAACCGTACTTTACTCAATACAGGTATTAATATTCCTCCTGATTGCTGGAATAATAAACTTCTTTGTATTACAAAAAAACTACCTGTCGCTTATGGAAATCCTGATATTTTAAATGAAGAATTATTGCGATTGAAAAGGATTGCAGAAGACCTGGTTACTCAGGCTGTAAAAAAACAAGTGCCTGATAGAGGCAGTTTTGTTAAAAACTCCTTTTCTCCCTCGCTTACTGCTATCGCTTTGAGTGAACAGGCAGATGCTGCTATTAAGCAGAAGTCAATAGATCAGAAATCTAAACTGGACATTTATTACCAGTTAGATGATTATATCAAATCAAAAGAAAAAAAGGTAAGTAAAGCTACTCTTTGTGTTTATCGCAATGTAAAAGCGCATCTGCTTGCTTTTGAAAAACATCGTGCAAAGAAAATTACGTTTGACAACCTTGATTTTTCCTTTTATGAAGATTTTTTAGCTTATCTGACCTTTGCCCACGTTCATATGCGCAGGCAAACAACGTTAGTTGGCTTAAAACTTAATACAATTGGAAAAACAATCAAACATTTACGGGTATTTGTCAAAGACAGGGCAAAACGAAAATAATTCCTGCAATAGATTTAAGTGATTTTAAGATACCTGAAGAGGAAAGCGATGCTATTTATCTTTCACATGAAGAAATTGCATTGATTTATCAGACAGATTTATCTGCGCATCCTCATCTTATTGAATACAGGGATTTATTTGTGTTAGGGTGTTTAACTGGCCTAAGGTTTTCTGATTTTTCTACTTTGAAACCTGAAGACCTGAAACGGGATATGCTGTATAAGAAACAGGCAAAGTCAGATCATTGGGTTATCATTCCTTTAAGGGAAGAAGCTAAGCTTATATTTACCAGGCAGTTTAAGGATAAAATATCTGAACTTACCAATCCTGAGTTTAACCGTCATATTAAAACCATTGGAAAGCTAGCTGGAATAAACCACACAATTAAATTTTCTTATAAAAAAGGTAATAGAGATATATCTGTTGTTAAACCAAAATATGAATGGATTACCTCACACACTGCCCGTCGTTCGTTTTGTACAAATGAGTTTTTAGCCGGTACACCTGTTGAGCTTATTATGAAAATCAGTAGGCATAAAAATGTGAAAGATTTTTATAAATATATACGTATTACACCGGAAGAAGCTGCAAGAAAGATTAAGGATTTATGGTTGTCAAGAAATGATATGACCTTGATAAAATTTGCTGATTAGAAAAAAACTCTTTTTCAAGGTAATTGACAATTAAAATGTATTGAAAAACTGTAATTAAACCTGCCTATGCAAAATTGATTATTACAGCATTAACCCTCGCAAGTGGGTCTGCCTTGAGGAAACTGAAACAGGATACTACGAGTTTATGGAGAGGCTCCTTGTAATTTACCTATGTTGTCTGAACCGCCATTCTATCATAGCTAAATCACTATAAGCGCCTAACCAGGAGAAATGACCCACTTCAGGATATTGCGTAAAGCCTGGATGAGCACCTGCTTTTGTTAAAGCTTCAGTCATATTTAAAGAAAGAATTGGATTTACTGCCGGATCTTCAGCGCCATGAAAAATCCAGATAGGGATATGAGAAATTAATGAGGCTTTTGATAGGTCACCTCCTCCGCATACGGGTACAGCCGCCGCAAATAAATTTGGATAACGTTCAATTGCGTCAAAAGTACCAAATCCGCCCATAGAAAGTCCCGTAATATATATTCGAGTAGTATCAATGGGCAAAGTTTTTATAAGCTTATGAATAAGGGATATTAAAAGTTCCATTGGTTTGGAAGGTGAAGGCTGAAGAAATAATTCGGTATTATTTTTTGATCTGGAAAAGTTAGACCAGCTTATATTTTCAGGACATTGGGGAGCAATAACGAAGGCAGGATGTAATTTCATTGTTTGATCTGTCGCAAAATTCATCACTCCCCATTTTAATTGGGCTTCATTATCCTTACCCCGTTCACCTGAACTATGTAGAAAAATTACAAGAGGATATTTACGAAAAGTGTCACTATCCGGATAAAGCTGTCTATAAAGTAAAGTGTCGCCAGAACTGTTAATATATTTTTCAATGCTAAAACGTACAGTTTGTGAAAAAGTGGTTGCTGCACAAAAAATAATTAGCATTAAAAAAATTGTAGTTTTTGATTTTAATAATTTCATTTTTTTGCGATTTGAATTAATTAATCCGGTTTGTTATTTGCCTTTTAAAAGTAATTAATAATTTTAAGATTGAGATTTCAATTGTATCTGTTATATATACAGTACAGTGTAGCTTCAAAAAACATTGGATTGATGCTTGCAAATACTTTTCCTTCATAACAACCAACTTTAGTGTTTATATACCGAAGATGCACGATGGATTAACGGACAACGTATTGAAGCTTCCGCTGGAACGATGTAGTAAAAACAGAACAAAAATCAGGTGGATTGCAAAGCCCCCTGCTTTTCTTTAAACCACCAGTAGAGTTGGCTGATTAACATAATATGAAGCTGATGCAGCTTTTGACGAGAGCTATTCATTGCTGCTGATCAGGATTCAAAAGCTGCCGGATATCCTGCGCTAAAAAATATACACGTGACCTTATTTTATATGGCTTCAGCTTTCCATGTTTCACCCAATCATATATAGTAGGCTTTGTAACCCGAAGCAGGGCACATACTTCTGCCATCTTATATAGTGGTTTATATGTCATCCCCGGAGTTCCATCTATTGGGGAGACAGGTTTTTCTTTTTCACCACGACACACTTCTTCTCTGATAATCTGCCTCATAAATTGCCAGAACCTTTCAGGTTCATATGGGAATAACATAGGAGTAATAACATTACCATTGCTCACATCTTCTTTCATCACTTATTGTTTTAATCTTATCTTCTAATTTTAGACACAGTAGTTTAAAATAATCAAAGACAAAAATATGAAGCAACTACTAACTATCCTCATTAAAATATGGTGAGGATAGGTGACAAAATTAAACCTGCCCAACTCTTTTTTTTAGACGAAAATGTAAAACGAACAACCGTTAACCTTAAATAAGAGATTGCAAGAAATCCTAAAGGAGAAGTCAGACCGTTAATTATAGCAAGCATTAAAAAATAGTAAATGAAATAGCTATAAAGCCTTGCTTTAACTAATTATATTTTGTACCTTAAGAGTTAAAAAAAATGCTTTCATCTAAATATATAAAAAAAGCCATGATTAAGCTGATAAAGGAGACAATATTAAAGACTGAGATGACCCTTTATTTTAATTGTACAGGCGGTAATTTTTTTCGGTGAATAAATACTGATTTTTCTTTTCACTGGTTACGTGCTTAAAGCCCTGCGCGAACTCATTAAAATATTCTAAAAAATTCTGAATGAACAACCCCATTCTCTTTTGCTTTCTCAACTTATTTACAAACAGAAAAAAAGCATTGTTTATGCTACAAAAAACCCAGACAAAAGTAGACTCCAGGTGGATTTGTAAGACCTCTTTTCGTGTAAAGTTTCCAAATTATTTTTTGCATTTTAAAGATCCCTTTTCCTGCAAAATTTAGCAATGCAAAAAAGAAATTTTGACGATCAAAAATGGTTTAAAAATTATAGCTATTTTCAAAGTTTTATCATCTTTTGCTTTCTTTCTATTAAATAAATTTTACCTTTTAAATGATAACTTTTTTGTCATTTTAAATCCTACTTTCGCCACTTAGAAATCTATATAAATCATACTTAAATTTTTAAAGAAATTAAGTGAAAAAAAGCTTGACAAAATTTCAGTTCTGTGCGTTTTTTTCCGCTAATATTTATTTTTTAAAAGACCATTAAAAATGTGAATGAATAGTTAATAAAAAATGTTAAGAAGAATAAAAAGGATTTGAGGAAAAAACAAGGGGAAGATTGTCTTTTTAATAAAAGCAGTGAATGTAGCTTTTGAAAGTTGTTTATTTAGATTATGATCCCTTAAAAAAAGAATAATGTATGTTAAGGAGCATTTTTAAAATTGAAAAATTGCCTTTTATTCGCAATCGGCAAGATGTACGGTTGTTAAACAACCGGATCTTGCCACCCTATTACTGGAAACTCGTGGGTGGAGAATATGATAGATAATAAATATTAAAAACGTGAAAAAGATAGTGATATGAGTGAAGAAAATAACAACCGCACAAAATAGCCTCACCTGCGTCTGAAGCCGGAGGAATACTCCCTGTTGCATAAGCACTTCATTAAGACTACATGCCGCAAGCTAAAGTGACTATTCAGGAAAATGCTCCTAAATAAACCCGTAACAGAGAATTATTGTAACCAGTCTCTGGATGACTTATGACAGACGCAATCAAGCTCAGAAACGAGCTGAACAGCATCGGAAATAACTTCAACCAGGCAGTAAAAAAGCTTTATACGCTAAGCCAGATTACAGAGTTTAAAAGCTGGATAATTTACTTTAAAACGGAGGAAAAAAACCTGGCAAATAAGATCAGCGAAATAAAAAATTACATCGAAAAAACAGGTGAAAAATGGTTGCAATAATCAAAACAGGACATTCTATTAACCGTATTCTCAATTACAATGAGAACAAGGTAAAGGAAGGAGTAGCGAAGTATATTGCGGAGGTTAATTATCCAATGGACGTGGAGAACTGTCTTTTAACCACAAATTAAACAGGCTGCTCAACCAGGCTTCACTTAACGAAAATGTTACCCGTAACAGCGTCCATATTTCCATAAATTTTGATCCTTCCGAGAAGCATTTTTCCAGGGATATATTAAAGGATATAGCTGAGGACTACATGCGAAAAACCGGCTTCGGGGAACAACCAGGTATTCGCTTCAAGGAATTTATAGAAAGACAAGGATATCAAGATAATTTCTTGTCTGTTAAGGGCAAAGAATTATGGAAGATATTTACTTCAGGCATATTATGGAGCGTTGTTTTTCATCGGCAATTCACTTATCAGGTGATGATGCAAAGAAAAATGATGGAAATGAAATTTGTGATTATTATATCCGCTATGGAAACAATGTTATTCTCATTGAATTTAAAGATGTCCTTTTGAGTGCAGCCTTGAAAGACCAATCTGATAACGACCCAATTTATAAAGAACTTGACAAGAAATTCTATGAGAATCAAAAAAAAGATCCTAAAGGCATTCAACAGCTATACAATGCTGCATCTTACTTAGACGATAACAACCCTGAATTTGATATACTTCCTACAGAGAATAATATAGATGTGTATCGGTAGTGATATATACTGATTTATCCTTTGGTTATGAAGGCGTGAATAAAATTCTTAAACGAAAATTCAGTGAACTGGTTAGCCCAAAGCAGTTTATAAAACTCAATGTTAAACCCATTACTTTTATCAATCTCAGGTATTTTGAAGTCCATGAAGATTACTTAAGGCAGGGATTAATTAATCTTTTAGAGATGATTGACGGTTTATCATTTTCATATCGAAAATGAAAACTATTCTACTACTCCTTTTGAAGTATATGGCAGATTCTATTTGAAGGCCAATGTCAAAAAGGAACTAGGCAAGCGGTCTTTCATGATGGAAGTAATAAAGGAAATTATACCAGCGGCAATTGACAACATAAAATGATTAATTAAAAAATATGAATGACTGGGTAGAATTTAAACAGGGTCATAAAATAAGATATGTCACAAATAATACGTCAAAAATTATCGTTAAAGAAATTGGAAGTACGGCATAAAAGCAACTCCTCCCCGCAAAGCCTTCATTTATTCCGTTTCCTTTTTTGCTTGATTACCCTAAGCCAGGTGATGCTCCATAATTAATTTTTTAATCTTTTAAATCAAGAGTTATGGAAAGCATTATGGATGTATCAGCATTATATGAAGTAGCTGAAGTTGAACTGGTATATAAATCAAAAGTAAAAGCATCTAATCGTCCGGTGATTGGATCTTCAAAAGATGCTTATAATGTATTGAGACAATCATGGGATGAGAACAAAATCGAATTTGTAGAACAATTTAAAGTGATGTTTCTAAACAAAGCAAATAAGGTGTTAGGTATTTATGATGTTTCAACAGGTGGTATTTCAGGAACTGTGGCTGACCCAAGAGTGATATTTGTAGCTGCTCTTAAAGCTAATGCCTGTGCTATCATTATAAGCCATAATCATCCATCAGGAAACCTTAAACCAAGCAGACAAGATCAGGAACTTACTCAAAAAATAAAAAATGCAGGATTATTCCTTGAAATTCATCTTTTAAATCATTTAATAGTGAGTTTGGAAGGATATTATTCATTTGCAGATCAGAGTCTGCTTTAGCCCTTTTTTTTATTAATTCCCTTACTACCCGCCTATCCCATTAATAAACGTCTCTATAAAATTTAATATCTTATCCGTCACTCTTTGCACAACAGTTTTACGTTCCATTATTTTTGGCTTTACTTCCAGCATGCTTACAATATCGTCAGGCAATGGCTTGCGTTCAGTGAAGAGGTAATCTCCGATTACAGCATTTACTTTATCAAACGATAATTTTTCTTCAGTACAAAGTTGCTGCATGGCTATTTTCTTTTCTTCATCTACAAAGGATTCAAATGCATGGGGTATGTCATCGGCATCATCTATGTGTGGAAGGTTTTCATCTATGAACTTTTCAATCAGTTCGCGCTTGCTTCGTAACTGCATTTCACTTGCAAGTAAGTCAACAATTTCTTTCCGTGCTTTTTCCTGTTGCTTCTTACTGCCGGTCTTTAATCTTGCAAGCAGCTTCAGAATGTACATGACGTTTATATCGTCACGGTGTATCAACTCAAGTTCAAAGTCTACGTCATCGAGTATAGAAACTTTTTCTTTTGGGGTATTGGTCTTTACTTTATCATATATGTCAAGGTACTTGCTTTTATAATCTTCGAAATCCTGTTCTGTCATTTCCAGGTTATCAAAACTAAAGTCGGAAAAAGTGCTTAGGACGTTCTTTATCCGCATCCGTTCACGAAAGGCTTGCACAAATTTAAATTCTTCTTCTTCACTGGGAAGGTCATCTACACTATTTATGGTTGGTGCTATATCATAAAGCTTTTCTATTGCTGTATTAAACTTCTCAACATAATCCTCATAAGGCTCGATGATTATTTCTTCAATGGCTTCCTTGTTGGAGAACAAGGTTATGGCATCATCTGTTTTTGATTTAAGGTTCCTGAAACAAACAATATTGCCCTGCGATTTTTGTTCATTTAATATCCTGTTTGTTCTGCTGAAGGCTTGTATCAGCCCATGATATTGCAGGTTTTTATCCGCGTACAAAGTATTCAACGATTTACTGTCAAAGCCAGTTAAGAACATGTTTACCACCAGCAAAATATCCACCTCCCTGTTCTTTACCCGTTTTGAAATATCCTTATAGTAATTGTAAAAGCTTTCATTGTCTTTGGTGCTGTACTTTGTTCCATACATAGCATTGTAATCAGTAATGTAGGAATCTAACTTATCCCTTGTATGTGAGCCAATAGGTGGAGAATCACCTTCCATTAAAGTGTTTTCAGGAAAAAAACCGTTTGCATCAGTATCATCTTCATTCACACCATAAGAGAAGATAGTGGCTATCCGAAGATTATGCTCACCTGCATCTTTCTTTGATTTAAAAATATCGTAATACTTTATTAATGCATCTACGCTGCTGGTGCAAAATAAGCCGGTGAACTCTTTGCGATGTGTTTTGCGGTCATGGTTGTCAATGATGTAATCAGCAATCTTTGTTAACCGTTTTGGATCTTCCATCAACTCTGCCTTATCTATTTCTTCTACCGGAATATCTATGTTGGTTTTGCTGTCTTCCTTATATTTATAGCGGCCTACGTACTCCACCGAAAACTTTAAAACATTCTCGTCTCTTATCGCATCCGTGATTACATACTTGTGCAGGCATTCATCAAACAGTTCTTTGGTGGTACGTTTACCTAATGCATTTTTTACTGCATTGTCTGCAAATATGGGCGTACCTGTAAAACCAAATAGCTGCACATTGTTAAAGAAATTCTTTATCCGCTTATGTGTATCGCCAAACTGGCTGCGGTGACATTCATCAAAAATGAAAACCAGCTTCTTATCCTTTAGCGGTTCCATTTTTTTCAGGTACTGCTGTTTGCTGATAGCGCTGTTCAGCTTCTGAATAGTAGTAACAATTAATTTGGTTTGCTTTAGTTTGCCATCCCTGGTTGTATATGAACCGCTAAACTGGTTCACCAGCATACTGGTATCATCTGTACCATCAATACTGCCATCAGCAAAGCTGTTGTATTCTTTGGTGGTCTGGTAGTCAAGATCTTTTCTGTCAACCACAAAAACGACTTTGTGTACCTGCGGAAGCTGCATTAATACCTGGCTTGCCTTAAAAGATGTAAGTGTTTTACCCGAACCCGTGGTGTGCCATATATAGCCATTTTTTGTGCTGTTCTTCACCCTTTCTATAATGGCTTCTGTTGCATAGTATTGATAAGGACGCAATACCATCAGTACCTTGTCGCTCTCATGCAGTACAATGTATTTGGTAACCATCTTGCTCATTTGGCAAGGCTCTAAAAAGGTGGTGGCAAACTGGTCTAACTGCCTGATGGTTTTATTATGCTCATCGCTCCAGTAAAAAGTCTGCTTAAAAGATTGATAACGGTTATTGGCGTAGTATTTTGTGTTAACCCCGTTACTGATTACAAAAATCTGAACGAACAAAAACAAGCCCTGCGAAGAAGTAAATGAATGCCGCTGGTAACGGTTTACCTGGTTAAAAGCCTCTTTCAGTTCCAGTCCTCTGCGCTTCAGTTCTATCTGTATAATCGGCAGACCGTTTATGAGTAAGGTTACATCGTAACGGTTTTTATAGCTGCCTTCCATATATACCTGCCGCGTTACCTGGAACTGGTTCTGACACCAATGTTCCTGGTTAATGAGTTCAAGATAACCGGCATCGCCATTGTCCTTATTATATAAAATTTTATCTCTTAATATTTTTGCCCGTTCAAATACATTACCCTTGTTTAGTTTATTTAATACCTGTGCAAACTCTTTATCGCTAAGCGTTGTACCATTGTGTTTTTCTAACTGACCTTTCAGGTTGTGCAGCAGGTCGCTTTCATCTTTTATGGTTACCAAACCATAGCCGAGTTGGTTAAGCTGCTTTACTAAATTGTCTTCTAAAACCTGTTCGGGTTGGGTGTTCATATTACATATATCTGCTTACAATTATCGCATTTATTTTTGTGTCCGTGCATTTGTATTTCAATTAAGCAGCCGTTGCAATCCTTGATTTGTCCTTTTATTTTCTTCCAGTGGAAGGAAATAAAAGGATCACTCTTGTACGGTTGTAGTTTTAGCGGCAAAGATTGTATGGTATCTTTAATATATCAGGCTATTAAACAAAAAATTACAGGAGACAGGGAAAAACGAAGGAAAAAATTACTAAAACTTACTAAAAAAATACATAAATACCCAAAATACAAAAGAAGCACATTTCAACAGTACCTAAACCTGCGCATTTTCCGCTAACTCATTGTACATTTCTTTTAACAATTATATTAATATGGTTTTTTCTTTGGATTTTTTCGCATATCAAAGAGGCAAAGAATTTCGACTGTGTTATTACTGTATCTGTAAAATAGTAAATTATAAGGGCTAAGGATAATGCTGCGTATATTTTTCTTCTTTGAAGAAAGTTTACCTATAGTTGGGTGTTTTACTATTAGTTCAATTCTTTGTTCTATTTTTTTAAGAAAGAGATAAGCAGTTTTAGAGGAGAATTCTTTTAGAAGGTATTGATAAACACTCATGGTATTTTTTCGAAAGCGTTTGGTAACAACTATTTTTGTTTCCATCCGGTCATTTCCTTTTTGAAATCCTCCCATGAAATTGTTTCATTACTATCGGCTTCGTTAATGGCCGCGTCAAGTTCTTCCAATTGTTGGGGTGTAAGCTCATCGGTTATATCTTTTTTGCCGCTGTAAAAGGCAACATCTTCCATTACCTGGTTCAGGATGGTTTCATCATTTATATTTTCAAGCATCTGATATATCCTTGATTTTATAGAATTGCTCATTTAATTAAAATTATGCATTCTAAATTAGAAAAAACTTAAAGAGCTATAGTTTTTTGCAACTGCCAGGTAATTACGTCCATGAATTTAGTTATTTCGCACACTGGTATTTATAATTGCTCAGGCTTTTGACTTGGCTCTATTACCCAACGGTAAAAAAGCATCATTGCACTTTTTGTTTCCTCACAGCATTTCGCTCTTCATAAATATCTTCAGGGGTAATGTAATTAGGTATTATGGTTAAGTCAGCTTGTGCTGCTGCCTGTGTACTTTTTTTGCTCTCAACCAATATAACACAAAACCTTTCTCCTCATCCGTAAGGTCGTCAACTTCATTTATTATTTGAACAAGCGTTGATTTTCTTTCCTGTATAGATTCTTTCAGCATCACTTAAATTTTTAGGCTTTTCAAATTTACAAATTTTATAGCTACTGTATTATAAGTAAAGACCCTGTAGTATGAGGGTTGTACTATTTTTTGTAAACAAGCAGAAGTGCTACTTTAAAGCAGCCGTTGCGCAATTTATACTGTTGCAAGTTCTCCAGTAAGCTGCTTTTGTGTGTTGAAGGCGATATAAATAGCGCTAAAAAAATCTGCGATAATGGAAGCATTAAGATAAAGCAAGTACATTTAAAAAAGACTTAACTTTAAGCCATGAAAGAATTTTCTTCATACATCTCTATTAATCCTGAAATACGGTTTGGCAAACCTTGCATAAAAGGGACACGAATAGCAATAGCCGACATTCTGCAATGGTTGTCTTCTGGTATGACATACGCACAAATATTGGAAGATTATCCCTCGTTAAAAGAAGAACATATTTTAGCGTCGCTGGCATTTGCCGCCAACAGAGAATCTATTATTAAGATTATAGCTGCTTAAAATGAAAATGCTGCTTGATGCCAATCTCTCATGGCAGTTAGTGAACAAACTAAAACCATATTTCAAAGATTGTTTTCATGTTGACCATATTGGTTTAACTGTGCCTGCAAAAGATACAGAGATATGGAATTATGCGTTAGTCAATAATCTTATCATTGCAACTAATGACGACGATTTTCTAAATCTTGCTACTGATAAAGGATTTCCACCAAAAGTAATTCTCCTCCGTACAGGTAATCAAAGCAATGATTATCTATTAGAACTGCTCATTAAATATAAAGATGAAATCAATGCTTTGGAAACCTCAAATGAATACGGATTTTTAGAGATATTTTGAATCTTTCGGCGGTGCAGTTCAAATTGTCGCTTTTTTTGCGGGAACGAACATTTGTTCTTTATTCGGCTCCGGTTGTGTCACTCCTTTGTACTTGTATATCTGTATTCCTCTTTCTTACCCACGCTCCAGTTGCAGGTGATAACACCCTGCAACACCACGACTATAAGGAAGACGGGCAAGGGCAAGGAAGAGATAGAAAAAATTGAACACTTCTTCATTGTTTTCCTTGTAAATTCGTATCATAAAATCAGTGTATTATGGAGAAATTAATTGTTTATCCGGCAGATGAAGGGCAGGCAAAAGCCTTAAAAATTATTTTAAAAGGTATGCGCATAGAATTTGGTCGGGTAACAGAGGATGGAATTGAAGAGGTTGAAGATGCTGAACTGGTTGCAGCAATGAAGGAAGCAGAAGGTGAGATTCCATTATCAGAAAAAGAGCAGGCTGACTTTATGAAATGGATTAAGGAACAGGCATGAAACTAAAAATTCAGCCTTCATTTGAACATGACGTCCGAAAGTCACCTAAGCATATCGTCTCTCAATTGGATGCAATTTTTACCTCTGTTATAGCTGCACAAAGTCTTGCAGATATTACCAAACTCAAAAAACTCTCCGGTTATAAAAAATGCTTACCGTATTCGCATTGACGAGTATAGGATTGGCTTCTTACTTGAACACAAAGTTATTATTTTAACAAGATTGCTAAACAGGAAAGACGTTTATAAGTATTTCCCATAAGCAAAGTATTCCATTAAAAGCATCATTGCAATTTTTGTTTCCTTACAGCATTTCGCTCTTCATAAATATCTTCCGGTGTAATATTATTAGGTATTATCGTTAAGTCAGCTTGTGCTGCTGCCTGTGTACTTTTTTTTGCTCTTAACCAATATAACACAAAACCTTTCTCCTCATCCGTAAGGTCATCAACTTCATTTATTATTTGAACAAGCGTTGATTTTTTCTCCTGTATAGATTCTTTCAGCATCACTTAAATTTTTTAAGCTGTTCAAAATTACAAATTTTATGGCTGCTGTATGATAAGTAAAGACCTATCCCCACTCTTGTACTTTTATAAGTTCTTGAGCAAAGCTGCTTTTGGGTTGACCAATGTTTTTTCTATGCTATTGGTGAAGAAAACTAACAACTTTCTGCTCATCAATTATTGCAGGTGAAGAACACCTGCAAAGGCGGGAAGGTATTTCCCGTGAACAAATAAGCATGATGAGTCTTGAATGTCTTATTGCAAGCGATAATCCTGTTCGTGTGATAGAGTCACATGGTTACCATACCCTTTATCCCTTAATATTTTCGTCCGTTCAAATACATTGCCCTTGTTCAGCTTGTTTAGCACCTGTGCAAATTCTTTATCGCTGGTACTTACATTAATAGCATATTAATAGAACGGGATTTATAGCTTAATAGCAGGCAAGTTACTATTCTCTAATTCCTGTTTGTATTGCTTCATATATTTCCGATACCTCTTAATGCCGACACTGCTTGAAATACCACTTAAAGTGGTCTTAACTATATAGTTCACAAATGACTGGTGGCTTAAATGCTTATAATATATTACCCCTTTACGCTTAGTATTATTGCTTCTGATTACAAACGTGTTTGCTATAAAACTAAGTACATTTTGTAAAAAAGTTGATTTTTCAGGATCTCCATCTTTCACCAACTGTATGCGAAGTTTATGATAATGCATGTTCATTTCTCCCAGTGCAACATCCTGCCTGCCAACAGCTCGAAATAAAACTGAATCTAATATTCCTGAAGCAATTTTTACATTAGATATGGGCACAAGAAAAGGATTTAAAACAGATAGATCTGCAGCATTCATTTGAGCGGTCATTAAGAAACCACTTAAAGAATCAGTATAAGATTCTTTTAAACTTAGGCTTATGTCAGCAGCGTTCATAAGGCTTGCATGGAATGTGAGCAAAAGTGAGTCACCGGCCAATAAATCACTGTTCTTAATGTTTCCAAGTGTGCCGCTTACATTGCTAAGCAACAGCTTTCCTGTTTGTCGTGACTTTCCATTTTTTTCAGAGTAAGTTATAGTACCATCATCTAATTGAATGCTTTGAACTGAAACCGGAAGATCTATATTTTTGATCATGTTAACCGGAAGTGGCTTGTCTTTTTTAAAGGGTGAAGACGGGGGCTTTTTGTCTCTGTAAACAGTTAAAACCGGTTTATTAATTGTAATAGTATTTGCTATAAAGGAACTATCCTTTTCATACTGTGCCACATCAAGACCGCTGATGGCAACAGATCCTGTTTTAAGTGTTATGTAATCTAACTGGTAAGGCGCATAGGCCAAAACAGAATCCAGGGGTTGTGTCGGATGGTAAATAAACGAATCAAGACTTAGTGTTCTGCTGCTGTTATTATAATTAGCATTGTACCATTGAATGGTTGTATTACTATCAATAAACTGCCCCTGTGGTATGCGCAACCACGCAGATACATTTGCTTTCATCAGTTGGTTAAAGTCGGGCAGAAATGCAGAAGATAAACTCAGGTTGCCAAGCGAGGCTTGTTGAAAACGTACATTATTTTTTGTTTTTCCTATTTGAATTCCCTTTGCATTCTGAAGGTTCAGATTATTAATTAAGCCGCTCCAGTTCATTTTACCATCCTTTTTACCAAACCGGATATTAGAAAGATCTATGTCTATCTTTCCTTTTTCAACACCTGTTATTTCTCCTGTTGGCTTTAAATAAGTCGCAGCAGTTGTGTTTATGATTAAAGATCCAATCTGCATACCTCCGCCTGATATATTAATACCGGTGGCCTTCACAAGGCTGTTATCAGACCTGGGAATATTGACGACAGCAACAGAATCATTGCGGTGAGTGGAGATGGTTATATCCGGCTCTATGGCTGTTAATTTATCAATCCTAACCGGTGATTGTACTGTTGCAGAGTCTTGAGTAGCTGTAGCTGTATCCCATTTACTTATCTTAATAACAGGCGCTGTTGCAATTACGTTTGTAAGATGAAGATCATTTGCAAACAAATCATTAATGTCAAAAGAAAAATTTACAAGTGAAGAGCTGATGTTTAATGAGTCGTGTCCATGTATTTGCTCTACCCGCACACCTGTAAGTGACGACGCTTCACTGCCTGATACTTTGTAAGCATCCGCCATTACTTTTACTTCACTGCTGGTTACCAGAAGATCATTTCCGGCTATCAAAAACCCTTCTGCCTGCAGTAGATTATTTCCTTTTTTAAGTAGTGACGAAGCATTTAATGTTTGTACAAAAGTGGAAATTGCAGCAGGCTTGCTTGAGAAATTCAGTTGGGTGTTATTACCTGCAATATTCTTTAAATGAATGCTGCTGCTGTTACTATTGTCCTCATTCCTGCCCATGGGAAAAGCTTTTAAAGCAACAGTTGCACTTCCCCAACTTAATCCATCCACTTCCAAATTATCTGCATTATCATCTAACTGAATGTTATCTATATAAACCTTATTAACGGTTGCTGCTATTTTATTCCCCTGACTTGATATGGCAACTTTATCAGCATAAACAAGATTGTCGCCGGTAAACCTTGCATTCTGTAATTGTGCTGTAAAATCTTTTAGCCTGAGCACTCCTTTTGCAAACGAAAGATGATCAACTGCACTTCGCACACCTTCTTTAGTAGTAGAGCGCAATAGTTTGTTACTGTAAATTTTAAAATCTATATTTTGAACACTGAATGAAGTGGCAGGTCCCAACTGCATGTTCACCTGTCCGTTTAACACTGATACATTCTCAAGTGCTACCAGGCTATCAACGTTAAGTAAAGCGGCAAAGAGGTCTACTTTCTTACCTGGCGTACCTGCCTTTCTTTTTGTAAAATTTATAACCGGATTATTTAAAACAGCTTCTTTGGCAACCATATTTTGTTCAAAAATCAATTGGTACCAATCGAGTTGAGATAGTTCAAAATAAGGAACTTTAATATCCACACTATTACGAAGTTTGCTTCTGCCTGAACTGCTGATCATAGCAAAGTTATTCAGTACTATCCTGCTGTTTAAAAAATGAAGACTATCAAAGCTAAAGGTTGACGAACTATCTCCATTATATAAATGATAATCCCTTAAAGTCATATTAAAACGCTTGAGAGCAACAGGTTGCGATGAGTCAGGATTTATGCGAAAGCCTTCCATCTCAAAGTTATCTTTATAAGAATTGAAAAAGGATTGCTTGGTTTTGCCATAAATATCAAAATGAATTCCAGCATTTTTTACCCCGACAAATGCAAGGTTAAGGTTACCTGTCAGTTCACGTATAATTTTGTTAGGGTCAGGAGTTTCTGTTTTCTTTTCAATAGCATCCGAGCGGTAAAGATTTACATCGAAGAATGGATTTTCACAATGAACACTATCAGCCTTTATTACATTTTTAGTTGATAATGCAGCAAAATCTACGCCTGTTAACACTAGCTTTTTAAAGAATACTTTATAACTGCTTTTTAAGCTGTCTGTTGCTATGGCAGTAACAGTGCAACTATCCAATTCAATAGTTTGCCTAAAAAGACGAAGGTTAAAGGATTTGAAAGAAAGACGGTGCCTGCCACCCGGAAGGGATATATTTTGTTGAGCAGTTCTTAACTCTATTGTCTGTTCCTTTTTCAGGTAAATATATTTATTACCTTTTCTAACAGGTGTACGGGCAAGGTCAAAAAAAATGTTTGAAACAGTGACAGTTTCTGAACCGGGTTTCATTTTGTTGATCAAACTGATGGCTGCGTTATCTATAATGATACGCCTTATTGCAAACTCATTTAAAGCATCGAGCAAGGAATTATACACCTTACCCATCTCCTGTGGAATGGATAACTCATCTTTTACAACTACCTGGGCGGTGTCTTTTCTCCATTGCATGACCTGGATAACGGGATCGTATAGTTTAAGCGAGTCCAGTAAAAGTTTTTTATGAAACAGCAGTTCCCTTAAGGAGCCAACTTTAAGGGAGAGTTTTGAAAAAGTAACATGGTAAGTGATAGGTTCGTTTAAACTGTCGGTACTTAGCAGGTCTGCCTCTTGTATTTGCAGTCGCTTTGTAAAGAGGTTTATATGTAATTGAGCAAGTTCCAGTTTAATTTTACCCTTAGATTGTTCAGAAATGTATTGTTTTAAAACAATACCTGCATTATGAATAAACCATAATTGCATCGCAAAAAGTATAATAATAAGTGCTCCTGCTACTGCAAGAGAACGTTTTAAAAAACGATAACGGGTTTTAGGTTTGGTAATTACCATTTATTGATAATGCTTTCATAATTAATAACGCAACCAAATGCCATCCTGCAATGCATTTGCTAAATTTAATCATTATTAGTTTCCCCGCTTTTTTTTAAGTTTTATTTATCAGTTTTATTCATCATTGCCACAAGCTTTAATTAAACAACCCGCATGGTTAAATGAACATTTGTTGCAACAATCCTTTTTTATACACCTGCGTTTGTTCTAATTGCCTGCCCACTGCATTTATTTTATTATCTATGCCTGTTAGAAAATTGGCTATTTTTTGTTGTTCTTCTTTTACGGGCAAATGAATTATTGCCTTCAAAAATTGGATTTTTGACATATTAAATCTTGTACTTCCTTGTGCAAGTTTTATAATATCTTTTCTGAATTCTTCACTTCTGAATAGATATCTGGAATATTCAGGGATTAAGATATTCAATGAGTGCACCCTATATCCAAAACAGAAACTATTTAAATAAAGATTTTCCACCTTCTCTAAAAGGACTGAAGAAAAGCCGACTTCATTAGAAGTTTCAGACGAAGTAGTAAAAAAAACATCCCCATGCCTTACAATATTCTGATTTTCATTTTCATTGATTTCAACAAGTTCAAATTTTGTGGTGTCTATTTTAGAGTTGTCAAAAATTTGTTTGTAGGTAACGAATGGTTTACCAGTTCCAAAATGTTCTTTAGTCTTTCCCGTTAATCCATTATATGTTACTCCAATCTCTCCCAATTTCTTCTCCTCCCAATCCGGATAGTCCTTTTCATCATCATCTTTAAACCGTATTTGCTGGTTAAAAATTTGTTGCATTGCACCTTTTTTGAATTGCTCTAATAAAGCTTTCTTTTTTGTCAACTGCTGTATTTTATCATCTATAGCTGTAAGGAAGCTTGCTATTTTTTGTTGTTCTTCAAAATGTGAAATAAAAAATTTGAAGTTTAAAATATCAGAGCATGGCAGATTTGCTACAGTTGCTTTTCTAATAAATCTTGAAACTTCATACTTAGAAGCACTTCTCTGAAACACATACTTAAAATAGTAGGGAGATGCTTCATTATTAAGAGTTAATTTAACCGAATAAGCGCCGGGAATAAAATCAAAATTTTGCTCTCTAAACACTGCAGTTAGACCACAGTCTGCCGTAGTCATCATAACTAAGTCGCCTTCTTTTAAAATATGATTTTTTATAAAATCATTTGGAAGTTTAGCTATTGGAACTTGGTTGTAGAGAATTTCTCCTTCAATTGAAATATCCGTCCCTCTAATTGTTTTTACGTTACCATTTCTATTGTAATCTTCACCGCTAAACCTCGGACCATAAGTATTATTTAAAATTACTGTTCCAAATTTTATGCTTACCCATTCTCCCTCAAATTCCTTAAACCTTAAAGCCGGTATTTTTTTGTTTGCTGTCATGATTAGATGCTGTGTTGGTTGTTTTTCCCCGTTCCACAAATAACAAAAAGATGAACGGATTGCGACGCAACGACAGACTGTGCAATAACTACAATTTCAGTTTTTTCAATTTTTATTTTTTATGCCATTAGTCTGTATAGTTCGTTTCATGTTATAAATTTTTCAGGCTGCTATTTCCATGCACGTGTATCGGT